>JAABUI010000185.1_pt1 | contig 82568 bp, 93 predicted proteins | sample 5559111 | NCBI WGS metagenome assembly JAABUI01 (sample SAMN10711870, study PRJNA513365) | rock metagenome | isolation source: Antarctica rocks | place: Antarctica: Victoria Land, Buttleship Promontory | reverse complement strand
TGCATTACACACGACGTTTGTCAATAGAAGTTCACGACTTGTTGAAGAGAGCTGTAAATTCTCGAAATAGTGTTCTCTTTCTATGTACACTAGCATTCTTTTCTTCTATCAATGTTTTTTCTGTCATCAAAGAAGAATGTTTTGAGTGAATGAAAGCTTCGATTCAATTTTTCAAGCGAAGAATAGATTTGATGATGAGTTTCACGTAGATGATGATTTCGATGAGATGTCATTTCTTCTCAGTATCGAATGTTCAAATTGAATTATCATATATATTCATCATCAATTGTTTTGCAGTCTCATCAATCTTCTGCTCAAAGATCTTCGCATTCTGATCAATCAAAGTTGAAATCTTCAATTGCAGAAGAAGAGACGTGTAATCAATCTGTTTCAATCTATTTTGAAACTGAGCAGACTGATAATTGTACATGAGATTGCTGTGAGCATGATCGATTGCTGTGATCGAAACTGATGATAAATAAGACTGTAAACGTTGTAGAAAGACGAGTTTTGCGCGATCACTGACAGACATGATGTATGATAATTGAATAACTCTGATGAAAGATATGAGTGAAGTAAAATTGAAGCTTACTAAGATAAACATTGCGCAGAATCATGAACGCACGATAGTTTGATACAAGTTCTACTCTGTTGAATCAGCTTGTAGCTGATTTAATCAGCTAATGACTGACTGATGATTGATCTATGTTGCTAAATCAGCTAATTGCTGAATTATGAAAAGTGTCTGTTCTAGTAGCTAGCATATGCGTCTCAAGCGCATTAAGATTCAGATGTCGTTGCTCACTAGCTTACAAGCTACTCAAGCTCTTCATCAAAACGTTGATGAAGTGAGATTATATATGATAAATCATCAACTTTCTTAAAGAACATTCATGCAACTTTTATAAAACTTCAACTGCTGTGTTGAATAATCTTTCTGACAATCATGAATCTTCAGAAGAAGAAAGTTATTAAGAAAATTTGAGAAAATGCAATTTATTTCTAAGATTGAAAGTATAATGAGTCTAAGTAATGAGTTAAATGACATAAAGATAATTGAAAATGTAAAGTTATTCAAGATATGAAGTTGAAGATAGTATCATGACATAATTTGAATAAAATTAATACTTTCAACATTATCATGAAAATGAAGTCTTTAATGAAATATTTTGAAGACAAATTCTCAGCAAGCACTTATTAATATATCTTTCATCTTATTAATGATGTTATTAATGTAAAGAAGAGCATAAAGATGAGCAAGAACTATTTATACTTCTTTAAGAATAAATTATTTTTATTAAATTTATGTAATATTGTACTAATTTCAAATATTAAACATTTTTGCAAATTTTGCAGTTTGAACAAAGCTTTCAATGAACTGAACTATTAATAAGATTCTATCAAATAATTATATCTACAATCATAATAATTTATTCAAGTAATTTTTTTTAAAAGAAACTTATAAATTGCTTCTTCATAATAAGTATTGAAATTTTGTGCACTTTCTGTTATGCGAATAAGTTTGCTAATAGTGAAAGATGACAGATGAAAACAGAAAGATAGAAATGCAAATAAATGAACTTCAAGACAGTTGTTGTCACTAGACAGAAAATACAACGTTTTGTAGCTGCTTCTCATGTAGACAAATTACATGAGTGAGCATTTGAAATAGTATCAAATTTATTAGCAGGCTTTAGTCAGCCTTAGCTTGTATTGTACATTTCTTAGCACACTCTTTGCTAGTGATTGAGCTTTTGGCTCGCGTATGAAAGAATACTCGCAATCTTTACCACCTGCTTCTGCGCCAAGGTCCAATTACCATCATTAATGGCGTCACGTATACCGGGGAATCTAGCTTCTTCGTAGCCAGACCATGCTTGAGGCGCGAAAACAACATGTTTGTACTGTTCTCGGCCCGGAAGCTAAGCCAACATGTCAGTCATATAGTGAGCCGAAGCGAAAACGGGTATGAAGTCTGTGCTTACACCACCGTCAACATCAAGCAGATTGGTCTCGAAGTTCGCCATTCGGGTATTGTGGCTCATCCGCTTGATAGCCATAACATTTGTCTCGAGACCGCCACGCTCAAAGACTTCGTCAGCCCAGGCCTGATCAAAGTCATGGAAATCATGTGCATTCTGAACAAGTTCTTCAACTGCGCCATGTAAGGGCTCCAAATCAATGTAGTCGTGCGGTGAATCCTTTGTGCTAGCCAACCTCTCGAGATCTTCGATAAACCCTTTAACCGCGCGTGCATAGTCGTTGAAATCAAAGGGCAAGACTGGAGAGTCGGCCATTTCAAGTATCAACAGGGCCCAAATTTGGGCAAGGGCTTTATGATATCTGAAACCCGGGTCACCGAAAAGACGCATCCAATCGTAGTTATCGTAGACGCTATGATATGGATAAGGTGGCCCGCTGAAGCTGAGGTCGAGAGAAGATGTTCCAGCCAGGTATTGAAACGCGACATAGTCACTTCCAGCACCGAGGCCTTGAATAGTGCTGTTCTTCTCATCCCAAGTAGATCGAAGCGTGCTGTTGGTATCAGGATCGTAGATACGATCAAGAACACGTAGTAGAGCTTTCTCAAAGACCGGGCAACCAGCCGGCTCAAAGTCATGACCTACAACGGCGACATCGACATTGAGATAGGCGAAGCCATTGCGTCGCATATCATCCATCCTTGATTCAACGTGCTCGGTAGACCCAATTAAATTGTACTCTTCGGCATCCCAGGAAGCAAACTCGATAGTTCGCAGAGGAGCCCAACCAAGCTTTCTAAGCTCACCAAAGATCCTGACAACTTCGAGGAACACAGCTGTTCCACTCCCAGGGTCTGCAGCCCCGAAAGCCCAGGCGTCACGATGATTACCAACGATAATGGACTTCTCTGGCTGCTCAAGGCCCGTAAATCTCCCCAAGACGTTGTAGATGGGCTGCCTCTCTACCTCGTCTTGTTCATTCATCAGATGAGCAATGGGGGAGCCTTGGTCACCGGTCCACCATGTGACATCTGGGACGCCGCCTATCCAGTTTTCGCCCATTTGATCATTTGCTGACTTAGTGAGCTCCTTGCCGTGTCCTTCAAGCGCCTGAAGGAGCTTCTGCGCATCTCTCCAAGCCAATGGAATGGAGGGAATGTCATTGAGTCCGGGGTTATCATCCTTGCGGTCCCTTTTGCTCTCCCCAGGGAGTGACGGGAACCCTTTGGACAACACGTCGCCTACGACCCAAGTTGTCAGAGCAACGCTGCCTCGTTGTACACCATCACTAGGCATGTACCGCCCGTCTGGGAACACTTCTCCGTTGCGGAAGCCATCCTCGGCCGGGTCACTGTAGATGATACAACCAACGGCCCCCGCCATTTGGGCGGCTTTAACTTTTAATGCTCTATCACCTTGATTACCATAATACCTGACAAGTGCAATCGATCCTTTCATATCAACGCCTACCTCTTCCAGCTTTTGGAAATCCTCCCTTGAGCCGTAATTGGCGTAGATCAGGGGACCCGTGATATTTCCTGATTTCGAATGGCCGTGGAATACAAGGGTTTGCTCTCGAGGTGGATCTGTATACAAAGGTTCTTCCTCGATCAACGCCTCCCATGCCATGTTAAAAGGCTCAACAATGGCAACCCGTCGACCGCCCTTCTTCGGATAATTCAAGTAAACGTCAAATCTCTCTAAGCCTACCCGTTCCAGCAAAGCATCTTGGAACAAATCCTCAACCCACTGTGCAAGCAAGAAATTACCCTTAGTCCCTGCCATATGGTCGAATCTTGAAGCGTGTTCGGAATATTCACTTATTTGCGTCTCGTTAACATGCTCTTGAAGAAATACTCTGACAGACTCCGGATCATACATTTGCATCCCCCGCCTTCGACCAACAGAAAACAGATCCGACATGAACAATAGGTAAGCTAAGGACAACGTAAGGAACAGAGCGAAGAACCGGCCAACAAGGATCCAATTCATTTGAAAATTCTCTGGCCATGAAGGTAACCATGCACGGATATATTCCGGAGAGGGTAAGTATTGACGAAAGGGAAGATTGATGGACGAAAGGCTATGCGTCAGGCTATAAATACGATTCGATAGAAGGTTGGCTCGCAGCAAGCGGCTGGTGCTCGGTTCCCTCTCCCCTGGCTCAAGCATATCCATCTGCTCCATTTCCCGTCGCAGGCCTTGCAAAGAAATCCGCGGAGAACCTGCATGAGATGAAGGCAGGAGATCAAGACTGGATCTAGCCGATCCCACGGTAGGTGCTTCGTAGCCAGTATGCTGGTATTCCCTCCGGTCAAGAAGACCTTGCCTTTCAGCATCATGGCTAATCTCTGAGGGTCCGAGGAAAGATTGCGAAGAGGACGGTCGAGATGTGATGGCCTCCTCATATGTCGGTATAGGGAGAGACTGCTGTTCTTCATATTTGTTGGGCTTCTCGTCCGCCATAGGGACCAGCATGGGGTTCAATTCCAGCCTCTCAGTGGGCGAATGCTACCTCTGGCCTGGATCCGCTCCCGACACTCTCAATAGACGCATGGTATCGAGCACATACCAATGTCGCTTCGATGTTCCGGATTAAAAACGCCTTGACTATGGTCCGGAGGACTGACGGATAGGCAGAGGTATGTTGCTTTACCTTACTAAGGCATGATAGTTGCTCCGTTAAAGTAATTCCGGTAGGGCTGAAACTCTACTGCTACTCGTACTGTAGGTACGTGATTAGGTACGGAAGTACGGAGTACCTTAACCATAGTATCCGTAGCCCCTAAGCTCGTTCCTCGCTTACGAACGAGTTTAGTGGGGGCTACGAACTCTCTTTAATGCATATTCCGACTCCAATACCCAAAGTATCATTTTTCCAAGGGCCAAAAACCACTCATCCCAAATAATATAAGAATCCGTAGCTTCTACTAGCAACCGTTTGAGTAGCTACAGTGACCAAGGGTTCTACTTTTGTTTCACAATGCCTTCCATTTGACAATAATTCAGAACTGCTAGTATGGCTACTGAGCACGGCTTAGCTACAAACGACTAAGGAAGTCTAGTTTATAACCTTTGTATATACCGAGAGCCATAGGAAAGGAAATGTGAGATAATTACCTTATGCTTATCTTCTAATTCTCTCTCACGTTATTGCCATGGACCACTTTGGTCCCAACAATCTCGTAGTGACAGCCAACACCAATCTGCTCGTTTCCATCAATTACTGATAAGCCAGCGTAAAGCCAGTCGTTTTCAAGGATGCAAACTAGCGGCTGGGTTACAATGCTACAGATGCAGTTGAAGGTTCTGCCTTCCTCGTTATCGAGTGCGGTAATAGAAGCTCTCTTTCGTAGCGAACATTCAGTCGACTTCTTGTAACCGAGAGGACTGTCCCAAGATGAGCATGCTCCCGGAGTCGATGAAGACATAAGTAAAGTGTAAATCCTCAAAAATCGTACTTAGGTTCTTAATGCCTTCTTGTTGTTTTGCAGAAATGCATTTATAGGTACGTTCTGAATAAAATTTTCTTGAACTGTCCATCCAAATTAAAGCAGACCTGCCGGAATTGAAATAAGTAAGAACTACCAACCCTATACAAGCGATCCTTAGGCCTGCGAATCTTACTCGCTGGAGCGGTAGCCTTGGGAAAGATGGAGAAAAGGAGAGGTCGCCCTTAAATATGGAGACCAGACGGGTTACAAAAAGAACAGCTTAGAGAACTCTGTTCATTTTCTATATGAAACAGAATACATTGTTTTTGAAAGCTGAATGGAGCCTGAATCCGATAACTGAAATGACGCACTCGTCAGTCCGGTGATATTGGTGCTCGGGGGATGCTTCGAGCACTTGAATGTTCTTCATATCTTGTATCGACGTCGGTAATGGCAAATGAATATTTATTTCAAATGATGTTTGGCATACACCTCTCACGATGTAGATCAGGCTTCAAGTCTACTATCTATCCAAAGCTTAAAGCAGTACATACGAGCACGGGTAAGCACGTTATTATTCGTATGAAGTCTATTCAGATGATTAGTAAACAAGAATATGTCGAAGTTAAAAGTCGAAGAAAAGTGCCTAGAGAGACAAAGGTAAAAAGTGAGAGTCCGACGTAGATGTGTTAGTAAGGATAGAGAAGAGGTAGATAGGTAGGAAGACGGTGCTCAGAACGACAGCGGTAGATATCCTTTGATCTCGCCTGTACTGCAACAGAGGTTCGAGAGAAACAAATCACCAGAGATACATATAATTTGGTAGCAGCTATGGCAAACTCCATCGTTCAAGTCACGGGTTTGAGAGACTCTTCTAACAGTAAGAAGGGCATGTCGTGCAGTAGGGCCGCAGCTTACATATCTGGTTCCTCAATCTTGTCTTCACTTTGAGTCTTCAGCTGACTGCAGAAGGAGAAGCTGAGATTGCACCTGATGGGCGCAGCTCGGACTAAAAACAAGATCTAGAGTCGTAGATTCTGCCTGATTGAAACAATTCACGCTGCATGACAAATCAGAATGCTATAGGATTTAATTGATCGGCAACAAGAGATGCAAGCTATATGGACGAGCTTCAAGTCATCAAATGTTTGCAGACTTTGTTTTCCTGAGCAAGAAATAACCACGGCTATAGAATTATCATGGCATCGTATTTCACACAACAGGGAAATGCCCGTTTCAAGGACTTGCTTTTGAAAGCTCTGCACTTCCAACAGGTACTAGCTTGCCGACCACAAGGTACTTTTCGGAGAACCGATCTTCCCAGTCTTGCAGCGCCTGCATTTCGTCATCTCCAAGACCGTTCAAGTCATCCAAAGGTCCCTCAAGATTCTTTGTCAACATATCTTCATCAAAGCTACCACACGCTAGGCCTCTGCTTGCGTCTCTCCCAGCGAAATTCTCATAAGGTCCGCTGGGGCCGTAGAAATTCTTGCCAGGAGTAACATCGAATACCTTGCCTCTTACTGCAAGATAGACTGACATACCATTCTCTCCATTAAACGGCTTCAACTCTGGAGGAGTGAAGATGCGAAAAACAACTGGCGAGGGGTTTTTGGGAAGAGTCTGGGGAGGCTGTGGGCGCAGACGGTAGTAGGCAAGCAGCATGAGGAGCGACAGAAGAATGAGGTTGATTGGTGTTGCGATGGTAGCGCTGCAGATATTCCGTAAGCTGTAGCCAGGATGCTAGGGGTGATGCTTACGCCTGGGCGGGAGGTATCATGGTACCGGCAGTATTTGCTGTTAAACGTGAACTTTGATATGGTCGGAGTCATCCGGATACACCTACCGTCTGACATAGTGATCTGGCAATAGAAAGAGCGATTGAAGACAGTTAATGAATGCTCGTGCTGAATCGGTTCGGCTTCTGTTCACGAGTTGGCTGATGGGTCGAAACAACAGCCCAGATCGCGTATGAAACACATCCACTAAAGATGTGATTACCGGGATGGGCCGCCCTAGCACTTCACCGTTTCGCCCCCAAATGATCTGATATCAAGTTAATAATGTTGTTAACATCTAGCACTTCTCGACATTACACGAGCTTCGAACAATACTCTTTACATGTTGGGCGCATGGTTGAGATTTCGTCACTTGTTCTCATTGAGTCCGCTTTGTCTAACATCTCCCCTTTGGAACCCAGAGCAGAAGTGTAGAAAGACCGCTTCTATGATCTTTCACTCTGTCTTCATACACAAAACCTATGCACTGCAACTTTGGAAGTCAAGATTCACACTAGGGATTTTTAGATAAGAACATACACGACATTGACTGGATTGACGTATAATGTGGAAGCGCCTCAACCGTCAACCCGACAGGATCGGGAGTCCTGCTCTAATTGAAACGAATGTGGATGGATCAGTGCTGGACAATGCGACTGATTTAAGCAATGGAGACTTCAGCATAAGCTCAAGACCTGCGTTTGGTCGAAAGGGTACGGAAGACGTGCTAAAGGGTCTACCTGAATTGCCGTTGTATGTTGAAACTCTAGCTTCATGAGAACAGCGCTGATAAAAGAACAGCAAATCACTACAGGTGCAAGCAGGTTCACATCGCAGACCCAGATCAGATGCCCCAACAGCATCATCCGTCTATTCCCAATCTTCGCCGCCGCAGATTCATAAATTGCCGAAATTGGATATTCCGAGAGCCTCGTCCGTATACCCGGATGATGTGTCGCCACCCGACTCACCCACGGCAAACGAGGCCGGACGATCTAGAAGCCGAAAAAGCAGTATGAACGTATCGCCTATAACAGAATCTCCAAACACTGCAGCCGATCGGCATTCCGCCAATGGCAAGCCCAGTAGCAATATTCCGGTTCTCAAGAAGTCCCAGAAGTATGGTGGAGCCAGAGAGCTATTCTCCGGCTGGAGAACAAAAGGCGCGGGAGCGGACTCGCCAGGTCGAGAGCTAACTCCGACAAACTTGACGAGGTGGGATGACTTTTCCGGCGAACCTACAAACAGCGAAAAGGGCAAACCTGCTCAAGCTATCCCGGGAGCTGTGAATTTCGATTCTGAATCGAGCCCGGTCGCAAGGAACGAAGGGCTGGGAGTCTGTACCACTATAAGTGGTGGAACTTTGCCAAGGAAACGAGTCGGAAGTAAAGGTACCAACGAAGCGCCTTGGCCACCACGAGAGGAATGGAAGGGCGCCAGTGGACGCCATAAAATCGTGAATCCCTTGGTGGACAAGCCTTTACCTCCAGGGAAATCTCTCACTTTCCCGGCCGGTATGCAGAGACGAATTGGAAGTCCGGCAGATCCGTCCACTACCAGAGACGTTGTATCCCCAACGACAGGCCGCTCATCTCAGCGTAGGACAAGCCAGCCTAAAGCGCCATCTAAACGTAATGTTTCCGGCAAACTAGTTGATACAGTATTCAATGGCGAAAGCGGCAACCCTCCGAGAGTTGACTCGGTAGGTGCTGACAAAAATAACCCTCCTAGGGTAATGACCACTCCGGCAACCCAACAGGTGTCGCAAGACCCGGCCCAGGAGCTAGACCCACAACCACTATGGCAACCTGCTCAAAAATTGGTACAAGTCATGTATCCAACGTTTACCGGATTGTCCCCAGAAGACACAAGATCTCCTCTAGCACGCAATCCCAGTACGGAAGCGTTGAAGGATGAGCGCCAGCAGTCCACACCTGAAACTACACCCTCCGGTGGTAGGTTACGCCAAGAATCGGTAGCTGACGAGGGTGGATTCAGAACGACCATGCAACATCTACAACTGGAAGAGCAGCCCCGGAGTCGCTTTAGCGCCACAACCTACGCCACAACAGCTTATGACAGCCCTCCCATGACCCCTGAAATAAATTCCGATTCAGCCGTACCACCCATGCCGACTCCTCCTATGTCTATTGATTCTCCATCAATACTGAATCGCAAACGTCCTGTTCCGCCTGCTGGAATACCCAGCGTCAAAGCCACATTACGTAAGCCTACACCCTCACAAATGGACGTATCGTCAACATCAGAAATAGAGAACGACCGGCATACCAAATCACTGCCGAAATCTCCCCCGGAGGTAGATGCAGTGAGTAGGGTTGCGAGCCTACAAGCGACACTAGATAACCTGCGCCGACGGCGGAGCAATCTCCAAACAGTCATTCATGAACTTACCAATGTAGTGCAACCGTCTTCTATTGCATACGACATCGCATCGAGGCGAGAGATCAAGAAAACAGTTAACGGCCTAAGCAAAGAGTTGGCGGAGGTCGTGAAGGAAGAGCACGAGACAGGTCTCAAACTGCATAGGGCGTGGAAGCGGAGCGACGAGAATGATTTCGAATCTGTACTTTGGGTTCGTCGTATTGCTTCATAGGACCTTGCCCACATGCATGGATTTGCTTGTTGAGTTTGCTATCAATATTATCTCTCTGTGGTAAGGATCAGCGGACCAAGAGCTGATTTGGTCTATTGTACGATACTATGATCATTGATAGGATGTCCGCAATGATGTCGTGGGTAATATGTACACATAGATACTTCTTAGATGCGCTTGGTAAAGTACGGAGCATAGTTTTTGTAGCACATTTAGGCCTTTGACCGATCACCTTACTGGCTGTGATGTGACGTTCAGCTATCTAACTCCACAAAACTCCCTTCCGTAACCTTGTCTTCGTAATGCCTTCGTCCCTTCTCAAATATTCTACTTTTTCCCCGACTTTTTAATTCCTTGCTGGCCCGCATTCAGAGGTCCTTTGCCTTTCGCTTTCTCAGCCATCTCCTTATTTGCCTTCGCATCTAGAACACAAAATTTAGCCTTGGGCAGTCCTAGCGCGCCTGACCTTGGGCTCGCCGTTGGCAATGTTGACGCATACCAGCCTTCTGTTTGTCCCGATATGCTATTTCATCTTCATCCAACTCCTTCTTCTCTTTCTTGGGTGCCTTGAGAGGCTTGGCTTTCCCTCCTGCGTAGAGTTTATTAGCATGCGAACATGATTTACTTAGTGAACTATTTAGCTGACCTTCTCTGCTGTTACCGCCCATTTCGTTTAATGCGCTTGTTCGGTGGATGTGGTGGTTATTGTAATAGGGCTCTAAGGTTTCTCATTGAGTACGACATGATCATGGTTACCGCGGATAAAAGATACGGTAAGATATAATAATACCGCTCTACTGTAACAGGCAGTTTCACACGAAATCCCGCAAAATTCCAACGAGGATTTGTTGCCATGCATCATATTCAACACAGCCATCACTGTAAAAATCATCATCTCAGACTTATAAAGTTACATCAACAAACTCTGGGTACTGTGCTCACTCGTAGCTTGACCAGTGATATGTTGAAAGTGCCAGGAGTCAAAGAAATACCGGTTCCTTACCAAAGCTTTACGTGTACTTGCGACAGTGGCTAATCAGTCTTCACAATTTCGAAGACTAGGGGCTTGTATCCTGCCTTCTCAACATTAGTCCAAAATGGCTTCTTCGTCGCCATCCACGCCATCCGAGGGCGAGATAGTCGAGTCAGACTCAGAGAAGGCAACTACGTCGCTGGTAACAATTAATGGCACCCACGTTGACCGTCAATCCAGAAAACGTGTCTCAATTTCACGATCTCCTACGCCAATCCGATCTCCCATACGCCACAAGTCTCGCACCCGATCTCGTTCTCCTTATCGAGATCCTCGTGGAGCAAAGCGCTTGCGGGAGGATGACCATTACAGTGACCGAACGCGAGACGACCCTAGACAGTTCAAAGTACGATACGAAGACCGCTTAGCTGGCAGTCGGCGGAACCCACGGAAACACTTTGATGATTTAGATCGGCCTGAGCACCTAGATGCGAGGCTTCGTTACGACGATCGGAGTACTGGCGGGCGACCACGAGACAAGAGGCTGAAAACCCGGAGTAGGTCTCCTATACGATTGAAGCCAGGTAGAACCGAACAATTACGGGATTCCCGGGATGATAGGCGTGGTCGAGCAGATGGCCCTGGTTGGCGTGGTCGAAATGCTCAAGGGTATAAGGAAAGCAGTGGCAGGCTTTCATCACAACAGTCAGTGAGCGATCGGGGATACCCCCCAGTTGCTGCTGCATCCGTAACGCATGAGGCTGAAACCAAAAACAATCAGACACAGCATTTTGATCTATCTAAACCGACTTCTCGTCAATCTGTCAATGAGTACGTTCTTCAATCGCTGCCAAAATCGTCTACTAACTGTTTTTCTGGCAGGACTAAATCAGAGCCTGTCGGTAACGAGCAGGAGCAGGCGCAGGCGCAAGCTGATAACGCGCGAGCTGTTGATGAGGCAATTTTGATCGAAGAACGCCGCAAGAGGCGTGAAGCCATCAAAGCTAAGTACAGAGGCCAGGCAACACCAATGCAATTGGAGGCTATGGCTTTGGCAAACCCTTCCGCTCCGGCAACACCCAAGCAACGCACTCCGGAAGGTCAATCTCAGGCTCCAGGTAAGCATTGCCCTTGGACGTTGTGTCTTGAATCTAATGATATTTTGGCAGCTTCGCCACAACAATCACCTCCTATGACACCTACGGGTGCGCTGGGTCAGGAGTCGCCAACTGCTTTCATTGTCACTAGAGACGCGGATCTTGCTAATAGCGGTGCTGTAGCAACTGAAGCAGTGCAAGAAGACGAGCCCTCTGCGGCCGATTATGATCCTACAATGGACATGCAAGAAGATAGACTGCGCAACGACCAGCGTCATCAAGGAGAGGAGGTCTCGTCTGGTGCATACGATGAAACTACTGGTGCTAAACAAGACATTCTCTTGCCAGATCATATCAATGACGAGCCTTTCACCAAGAGATTCAGCAACGAGTTTGATATGTTCGCAGACGAAGACGATACTGACATGTTCGTCGATGGGCCTCTTCCTGCCGGGAAGGGTCCAGATAAAGAAGCAGCGAAGGCGGTACCAGTAGTCCCAACCAAAGCGCTTGATTTGAGTATGCTTGATGACTGGGATGACCCTGAAGGCTACTACAAAATCATACTAGGTGAGCTGCTTGACAGCCGCTATCACATTCAATCCAACTTGGGCAAGGGAATGTTCTCGGGTGTAGTACGGGCACTAGACCAAAAGATGAAGAGGCTTGTAGCGATCAAGATCATCCGAAATAACGAATCGATGCGAGTAACCAATGATTCTATCTTCTCTGGGACTAATGCTGACGAGTTTGTAGGAAGAAAGCTGGGCTTAAAGAAATTGAGATTCTTCAGAAACTGTCTCAAGCCGACCCCGAAGACCGAAAACATATGATAAGACTGGAGAGATCCTTCGAGCACAAAGGACATCTGTGTATGGTGTTTGAGAATTTAAGCATCAATCTTCGTGAAGTATTGAAGAAATTCGGGAGGGACATTGGCATCAATCTGAAAGCTGTCAGAGCATACGCTCAGCAGATGTTTATGGGCTTGAGTCTACTCCGAAAGTGCAATATCCTCCACGCAGATCTGAAGCCGGACAACGTACTCGTCAACGAGTCGCGTAACGTGCTCAAGATCTGTGACCTTGGCTCAGCGTCTGATGCTTCGGAAAACGAAATCACGCCCTACCTCGTTAGTCGGTTTTACAGGGCTCCGGATATCATACTCGGTATGCAGTACGACTTCGCCATCGACATCTGGTCTATTGGCTGCACGCTTTTCGAGCTTTATACAGGTAAAATCCTCTTTACCGGCCGCAGCAACAACCAGATGCTCCGTGCCATCATGGAATGCCGCGGTAAGTTTAGCCACAAGATTCTTCGAAAGGCGCAATTCGCCGGCTTGCACTTCGATGATCTACTAAATTTCCGAAGTGTTGAGAAGGATAGGCTAAGTGGAAAGGATGTTGTTCGCATTCTGAATTTCATCAAGCCTACGCGAGACCTCAAGACAAGGCTATTAACTAATGCAAAGGGCATGGATGATGTGGAAATTAAAGAATTAAATCTATTTGTTGATTTATTGGAGAAGTGTTTGAGTTTGAATCCGGAGAAGAGATGTACACCGGCGGAGGCGTTGAAGCACCCCTTTATTATGCGGGGAAAGGTGTGATTTCTTGGGTTGGTGAGTATATGGTGGAGGATGTGGATATGCTGCGAGTGAGAAAGTCTTGAGCTGTGAAATGGGCAGCTTTGCGGCATGTGGATTCGAAAACGGAGGATAGACAACTTGCTAGGAGAGCATTTTTCATAACGCCTTGCAAAATTTCACGTCTCTCGAAGCTCTGTGCAACGGTTGAGGATAGACTTGATGGCCAGCAATCGATGCGGTTGCTCGTCGTACATAGATCTTCCATAACTTCATATCTCGACATCGACTCTTGGACGGCTCGTAAGTTAGCTCAAGTAAGAGTTTCCCATGTTCTTGTACACACTATTTCATGGAACCATGAAAAGCAATCATCAAGGGACATCATTGTCATCCAACGCAGATACGCTTTGCACCTCTATTCTATTCCCTAATCGACCTATTGCCCTCTTCCATATCTTGCTCTTCCGTCACGCGTTCCATGTAGGTTCTTGAGTACATGCTTTGCCGCCATGAAAATACCACTCCGCCCACAGGGCTAATACCCCCTTCATCCATACTAACACCAAATTCCGTCTTCCGTACTCATCCTCAGCCCATTACATCGGTACTCTCAACGTCCTACCTATCGATCAGTGCTTTTTCCTCCAGTTACATCTTCTGGGGAAGACGAAGAACAACGAGATATACATAGGAAGCACATATTGCCTCTTCAACGATCCCCCCTCACCCCCTCAATAAGTTTCTCTTCAGAAACCCTTGTTGTTCGGATTCTAGCACTCCCACTCCCCATTGAACCTGCTTATCCCGCCTCAACTAAAACGGTCTGTCTCCCGAGTGCCTGCTTTAATACCCTTCTCATTCCGCATTTTTCAAGCTTTACATACTCGAAGTAGACGACACAGAGACACGCACAGTCTCAACGTCCTTTAACTTGGAAAGTTTGGTGCCTCTGCTTTTGCGTATTGGGTGTTGGGGAGGACGCTGGCTCAGGGGATACTTGGGATGGACGTTCAGCGGTCAGAACTGGTACGTTGTGTATTGGTTGATAGTGGAAGGAGGAAGGGCTAGTGAAGGAAGACGAAAGGGGGAAAGGGGGTGGAGCATTATTAATGGGGTAATAGGGGGTTGGTGGCTAGGAGCGCCGGCGGACACGAATGCTGTGACATCGATAGATGCCCTAAAGATGAATGAACACTCGTAATAAAATCCATTAACAGCTCAATACTAAGTATCAAGGCTACCGACCAGCAATCAGACGCCTACCCTGCGTTTACAGCGTTGAAGAGTCTCTTCCATAATTGGGCAGGTGGTTCCTTGTCTTCGTTCGCATGCTTGAAGTCAGCTTAACGGGCTGAAAAATGTTGACAGGCGCATATTGAACATAGGAACCCTCGTGAGAGTCTTGCCAGGATTCAAGCGTTTCCAGTGGGAATTCCACACGATTCGCTTCTCGAATTTCCAGCAAAATGGAGTTCTAGACATGTCCAGACATGGAGGCGATCCTAGCGAAGGACAGAAAGTTCATGTTATACAGCAGGGGTTGAGAGTGGTCGCTCATACCCAGGGTGGGTGAAGGAGATTTAGGCATCCGGAGTGGGACCTCGGGAGTAGGTATCATAGTGAACGGTGGGGATGAATTACGTTGAAGATATTTGGGGTGTGAGGGCTTTGAGCTGCAGGTTCGAGATGAGAGGGTGCTCGTGGGCTTCTGAACGGGATCTAAAGGGAAGTTGGGACAGAATTTTAAGGGTCGCTGGGGCAAAGGAGAGCATGGGGAACGAGAGAGAGGAGCGTGGTTTACTGGAGTGCCTTGGCGGCCTTGAATGTGGGACGTTTGGTGTGTGGAGTTTCGATTTGCCGGTTGTTGAGACATGGAGGTTTTCTATGAAGGTCTTTCTTGGTCAGGTCAGCTGAGATAACCTCGTGGACGAGCTGTTGGTTTCCGGATGCTAGGAGAGTTTGGAGGAGATCAATCAAGGTCGGGATAAATGAATGGTGTACAACGATCATCTGTAATGTTTTCCTGCGAAAGATGATAAAAGCCGAAAGGAGGAGAGAGCACGGTGATGTATTCGGTACATGTGAGGGCAAGTTTGCCATGAGTAAGTGGCCTTGGAGTCCATGAATTGTGTGTTGCAAGTACGAGAACATCATGACACTCGTGAAACTTGAAGATTTGATATGAACGTGCGGGAGCTGGAAGGAGCAACTGTGGGAAAAGAACACGGTGTCATGCCGCAATGATGCCTTCGCGCTGTCTTCGCACGAGCTCCTACTTAACCTAAGTATAGCATATATACTGTGTGTTGGTATTCTGCCTCACGGAAAGCTGCTAACGAACTCACCATTGGAGTAAGTCTGATGGTTAGATATCCTTCTAGCACTGGCGTCTTGCTATTATTGCTTACAACACTTTGCCATCCCTTGAGGCTGAGAAAGCCTCGAAGGAAGGACACAGTTGCCTGCTCACCAGTGCTTCGATGTCACCCATGCTGAGGGTCTTGCCCAAGATAGACACAGTATGAACAGTACGCATCACTGGAAAGCTTCTGACGACTTCATCGTTAGAGCACCGCCGGCATTCGGAAAATATGTCCACTCTAAGCTTCAGGCTTTGCTATTATGGTGGATAATCTACCGACTCCATAGGCTGGAAACGCCTTGCGGTTGTCGGCTCTCTCAGGGGTTGGGATCTTTCAGTTGATCTCCGACCAGGAATCCAACATAGTTTCAGGACAAAAGCCGGGGATCTTGGACAAGCGATGGATATCTTAATGCATTTGATAAGGACCCGCGACATAGGTAGGAAGTATCCAGTAGTGATATTTGGTTGCGTCACGATAGTTCAACGAGTTCAGTAGATGTACAGGGTGTTTGCACTGCGGGTCGAACATTGCATTAGTTTTACACCAACGGTAACCGGAAACAGTAGGTACGCAAGAATATCAGTTTGCTTAGCGTACAAGGATATCATATAAAACTAGGCCTAATCAGGCGAATTTGAAGCAATACAGAAAGCAGAGATATAAATGTGTATATGACTTCGAACGTAGCTTGATGCGTTCATTCTGTAGCCGGCCTAGCCACCGCCCTACTCACCATCCTACCTACTCGCCTATTCACATGTTCAGATATCAACTCGTCATTCTATCTACTTCTTCAGCTATCAACTCAGCTATCTAGGCTCTCGTTCGCCTACTCACCTATCTACTCGCTTCAAAACATGCTTCATGCTACATGTTTCATAGCACATGCTGACTAGATCAATAGAAAGCACTCTTCATGGTTCTCTACCGAACACCCTTCATGGCTCTCTTTATGATTCCCTTCATGATTTTTTCCATGACTTCCTTCATAACTCTCTACCAAACATCCTTCATGATTCTCTATCAAACACCTTTCATGAGCAAACAACGAGCACGTGCAATGATCGTACTAGTAGAATGGTACTGTAGATGCGTGTGCGTCCTATCTACCTGCCGAAGAGAATCTATATGTAGTCGAGGTCTCCCTCGGCTCTCCCATCGTCACCTGATCTCGGCCTCTGCCCTTGATCAACTAATCTGCTTGGGAATGCGCATGCAATCTCACGACAGTGTCGAGATAGTCATTTCAGACCGAGAGCTTCTTCAATCTTCATCGTTGAGCGCAGCGACAGTCACAGCCACAGCGAGAATAAGCATCGTCAGTTGTTGGAGGCGTGTCTATGTAAAGGTCGTCGACGAGGTAGGAAGTAGATTTTGGTGAAAAGTAGCGTTGGTGAAGAAAGATGATTTCGAAGGTCATTTGAGACGGTCATTTGGTCGATTCAGGCCTTTCAGCTAATCTGCATCAAACGTTAGTTATTGCCTAATATGGAAGCTTATTCAGCTTCATCGATGACCTTATGATTGGTGGAAATTGGTACTGGGGGGTCCTTGTAAATGTGGCTGGGCTAATGCAATGTTCGACCCGCAGTGCAAACACCCTGTACTGTGTTGTACAGTTGTACTGTAGTATCTCAAGTTCATGCCTGCTTTGCCTAATGGCGTTCATGAATAGCAAGCATGTTGGTTGGTAGGCATACGAGGATATCGGAATACTACGGAATACTGAATCTCAAACACCTACCACAGTACTATTGTGGTACGGAAGTACTCTCTATATGGAGGACAAGAAGGACGGCACATGACCCAACGTGGCGTTCATTGCCATTGGCCAGCTGAGGAGCAAGATCGAAAGCTTCCAGAAGTCAGTCAGCAGGGTGATGCATCCTTCGACCCATCCAACATCATGGGGCATGGGGCATGGCGGTGAAGTGGCACGGCAGACGTTGAGCACTTCGCTGTAGTCGATAGGTAGTAGGTACGGAGTAGGTAGTATGTACTGTAGTAACGTGTGAGCGGGACAGATGAAGTCAATCCTTGCCGCCCACGCGTCATGCTTTCATGTGCGAGAACACGTGCACCGTCCAGAACAATTATGATTGTCATGTACCGTAAGTACAACAAAGTATCCTGTACTTTCGTACCCAGTAGTAGGTAAAGGACCTGACCCCACACAGTAAGGTCCTTTGAAGTAGTGAGTATGGGTACTAACAGTACCTGTCTTCTGCCTCTACAGTACTTTGCAATCTATTCCGTACGGAGTACGGAATACGGAATACACAGTAGCACAGGAGCGAAGCGAGTACTGCTAGTACGGTCTTATTTGTACGTAGTATGTCGTACCGTTCAGTACTTTATCCAAATCTCCGATTCCACCAACCAATCAAACGCTGACCCACTCTGCTAGCCCCGCCCGCCTCATCTTTAGAAGCAGACTACTGAGGTAGTACAGAAGTACTCCGTACGGAAGTACAGTACGGCAGGAGCAACATAAGGCTGGAGGACTCACAGTCTCACAATCACAGACTAAAAGGTAACAAGGGGCTCTCATGCACCGCTTGTCCCACCAACCATCGACTGTACCCCATTGGGTGCGCCCCCGTCTTCGAGTTTCGAGTTTCGGGACATCTTGAGTACCTTGGTGTTTGATAGACGGACCAAGGAAACACGGGCATTCTAACAGAAGCTCATTGATACTGTAAGAGTAGTCGTGGTACGTAGTCAATGTGCTTTTGATTGCTTTCCACTGTTCGAGATTCACATTCACCCAGGTCGAGCAAGATCGGCAATACCCTTAATCTACACACAGTAGAATCCAAGAATCAAGAATCAAGAATCAAGCCGACGCCAAGTATGATTGGACATCCGGAGTAGGGTAAGATTTGTAGATACCTTCGTACGGTCGTACCGGTACATGGATTGATGATTGGATATTGGATATTGGTCGCCACCTCATCGCGAACGTTTAGAATCCAGTCGATTGGCGCAATTGCCAGGTCTAGCGCTTACGAACTACGGTGTAGTCGAGAACCTTTATTCCGTACTAAGGTACCTTATGCCATGGTCGATGATCACGTGCATGTCTATCCGACCATGCCGAATCACTACTCCTAGTATGTACCATCACAGTAGAATACGTGCAGCCTGACATTGTTGGAAGTCGTACCAGTGGAATCTAGAACCCGAGCCCAACGAATCAGTCGCAGCGGCTTCCAACCTCGCTTGGAAACTCAGGAATACTTTGGTAGAGCGACGGATAGGTAGCTACTAGAATAGCTAGCTGGTACTCCGTAGAGGTTCTAAACTTCTACATGGTACGACCGCCGTCACTAATTGCCCGTCTTTAGAGTTCCACTTGAGCGAATATTAAACCAGGCGGGCCAAGTTAGCTCAGTAGCTGGAGACTGGCAACTGCAAGAACTTGCGAACTCGAAGCCACCAATAACAATCCTTCACCTCGGCCAATCTCACTAATGTGCCAAAGTCGCCCTCATCCTGCCTCCCCTATCAAAAGTGCCAGCCTTCGGTGGAAACTCTCCCCTCACCCCTAAACAAGGCTACCGGCTACGGCTACTGCACGGCTACGCACATCCAAATCATTTTCTCGATGTGCTGAACAAGTGAGAAAGTCAATCTCCACTATGGGAAGCTTGAACCACGTCCACAGGCAGATACGGAGCGCACGGAGAATTCCTTGTTAGCAGCGCATTGTTTGCAAATCAGGTAGTGCCACACCAAGACCTCATACCTGCTATGCATCAGCCTTGTGAACAATCGATCAGATGGTCTGTCTGTCGACTGGTAGTGGTGGGCGTATCATCCTCGTCCTGCATACGTCAATCGTGTACGTGTAGGTCCGGAGCAACAGTGAACGCCGCCTGGTTGCGACGCCGCCGTCCGGACAGCCAACGAAAAGATGGAAGAGCAAGGAATCTGGTTGATTATTCATGGTGCGCGCGCCACCAGTGGCCCACCATCCTTCGATTATTCACGCTCAATCCAAGGAAGCAGGGCGGGCAGGGCAAGTTATTCCGTAAAGCGAGCTGCTGCAGCAGTAGGTGCAGAAAGCGTTCACGGCGACGCCAAGTCAGACAGAACGAAGAGTCAGAAGAATTCAAGAGACGCACCAGGGTTTGAGGCCTTAGTTCTAATTGATCGGGCGGTTTCCAATCTACGAATCAGAACACTCACATTCTCGCCCTCCTCTTTTCCACTTCGGTGTCCTTCTTTGTTAGTGACACTCTTGCCGCAGCTTTGATTTTTTTCCTTCCACCAGTGGGTGCAGCTTTGCCGAGACAACGATTCGCCGCGTTGTACCACGACTTTCTGCGTTCACTGGTGAGGTTGTCTCATTATTATTATTGCCACAGTCCTTCGTATTATTTTGGATCTGCGCAACCTCATCCCGTTCTGCATTAGCCCTTGGATCATACCTAGCCTTGCCCTGCCTTCTCGCTTCCAACATGTCACGCCCTAATGTTAGCACTCACAGTAGCTGGCCCAATGAATCTGCCGCCTGGCCCGTGAGCATGGGCGCCCGGCAAACCAACTGTGATTCATCGTATCACGATTGTTAGAACCCGCTTGCATGGTTATGGCTACCAGGGCTATGCGAGACCGGGGGTACATCATACTCAGGCGAGGTATCCCCCCCAACCTCATATCATCCGCTACCAACCACCAACCTTCACTTTTTGGTCTGGAGCGATCATCCCTCCCTACCATTACTAATTAATTATTATTATATCAGGCTCTCACCGTCACCCCCACTTAACCCCATCATCTCGACTTCACCTCACCTTCACGCCATCTTCTATTAATTATCTTTTCAGCCATTCCTTAAGAATCACAGGGCGCCCATTCTCCGGCCTGACGCTTATTCTCTCTGGTAATCCTCATGGTCTGTTCAAGAGCCGCAAGGGCATAAAACATCTCTCCTGGACGTTGCCCGCTAGACATCGACTTTGATTACTTTTTCCTTGTGCTTTGACTTGTGTGCTGAGTTTCACTGTCATGTTGCCAACGCCACCGCCATCTCCACCATTGATTGGAATATGTTCCCCAGAGGATCGACTTGGCCTAATTCTGGCTGACCGGCTGGAATTAACGGGCATCCTAGGAGTAGGAGCATATGGAGTGGTCTATACAGCTGTCGACATACACACGAGTGTGCCCTATGCGGTCAAGGCTTTGAATAAAATTGGTTTGGATTCGAGGCAACGCAAATTTCAGCAGCGAGAGATACAGCTCCATCACGAGGCCAGCCATCATCCCAATGTGGTTTCATTGATCAAGATAATGGACTCCTACGACTGTACTTTCGTTGTTCTTGAGTTCTGTCCCGAAGGTGATTTGTTCTCCAGCATCACTGAAAGGGGCCACTATTTGGGCGATGATTACATGGCGAGGCGAGCTTTCCTGCAAATCCTGGATGCTGTCGACTTTTGCCATTCTATTGGGATATACCACCGGGACCTCAAGCCAGAGAACATACTTGTCAGTGACGAAGGCTTAACTGTCAAGCTTGCCGACTTTGGTCTTGCCACTCGGGATCATATCACCTCCGATTTTGGTTGCGGGTCTACCTTCTATATGTCTCCAGGTAGGATTTTCTTTGGCTATACCCTACGTCTAACTAATCTTCGCTTTCAGAATGTCAACAGACTCCTTCAACCTCTTCTTGCTATGCATCTGGACCAAATGATGTGTGGAGCCTTGGGATCATACTGGTGAACCTTACCTGTGGCAGGAACCCATGGAAACGTGCGTCAATTGAGGACTCAACGTTCAGGGCCTATCTCAAGAACCCGAAGTTCCTAAGTTCCATTTTGCCGTTATCGCCAGAGCTTGACTCCATTCTCAGGCGCATTTTCGAGTGTGACCCACGGAGGAGGATAAGTATCTCGGAACTTAGGGATCTCGTTCTTAGATGCCCGAGATTTACGAATCGCTCTAACTTGGCCCCTCCTACGCCGCCTGAGGATGTCCCATACGTCACAGATGCGCCATACGACACAACGCCAAATACGATCAACCCATTCCAGCAATACCCGATTACTCCGTATACACCTGCACCCTCTCCACCAATCCATCCTATTGTGGCGCAATATTCACAACTTACAATATCTTCCAATGGATCTTCACCGTCGGACGATGGATCCGTTTTCTCTTCAAGTTCTAGCTGCTCAACCACATCCTCCTGCAACTCTCATGAAGAGAGCTCAAAGGTTCAAATACCCACATACGTGCCACCTCAACCGGTGGGTAACTTCTACGGTAATTTCTTTTCATTGGATCCAACGCCGAAGGACATGGTTCCTCATCCATATATTCCTTCGGTCCAGGTTTGCTAAAATTTGATGGGAACCTCTACATGGCCATACTGCTTTTTGAAGCCTGCATTTTACTCATGTTGACGTGAGGATGATTACGAATACACGACTTGAGGGCAGCCTTCTCTTCTTTTTGAGTGTCTGATTTTGCATAGAGACAATAGACGGGAGGAGCTTTCTTGGTATTGGGAGGAATCCTAAGTTCGGCAACACTGGCGAACGAAATTCCAGGAGTCTTTTTCGGGGCGTATAACCAAGGTTGGGGGAGTCCACGGCAATACCTTGCTCCTCTACGCCATAATTCACGATAGATCGGGTCTGGCCAGCTGGGTGTCAAGGAATACCTGGTCTTTACTTCATACTGTGTCTTTTTATTGGTCCAATTCTTGTGCATTTCAGGGCGTTCATGGGAGGCTTTTTTGCGAACAGGCTAGAGATTCTTTGCACAGGGGATATCCAAGGCGTACGGAACGGAAATACCCAACCACAACGGTCGGCTGGTATGCCATTCGAGACACTTTTCTCTATCTACATTTGTTTTGAAATACGTGGGCTTGGTATCGTCTACCAATGCTCTTCCGTCATGTACATTAAGAGAACGTTGTCGCCTCAAGCGAGCATTTCTCAAGTTTGAGAGCAATCTTTACCGAGCCAGACATCTACAGCACCTACATGCCCCATGTATGGTTTCACAAGGCTTTCGACACGGAGTTTGCCCGGTCGTTGAGCTGTATACCTAGCCTGTTCATCGTGCATCTCATAAAGTCTTTTCTGGACTAAATTCTGCTCGACGCAGTTGTCCCCCACCGGGCCCTAGCCTTAAGAGTCACAATAGGCGATGATCTCGGGGCTCCAATCATGGTCGTGGGTTGATGTTCTAGTCTGCCTCACACTCTGCGACTTGGACACTTCTTTTGGTAGTCCCGCTTGGCAGGTCCTTGATTGGGTGCCTTGCAATCGGTGTCTCGCATGAAAGGGACGTGCATATTCCACCACCACCACCTCCACCACTATCCATCATCCATCATCCTGCATCCATCATCCATCATCCATGCGGCTTACCAACATCAGAACGACGCCGAATCCCTCAATGTATGATAGATTTGATTGGGTGCTTTGAATTGTCGTACGTGGCCTTGCTGCATGGCCGCATGGCCGCTTTGGCTGCTTGGCACCTTTGCCCCGGCACCGCTTCGATGCATGGGCTCTGACTGATTCGGAGTCGTCGGCACGACACTTGAACTCTGTAAGACTGTACTCCGTACCGGCTGACAGGTTTTGCATTCGACCATTTCTGGCTAACAATGTTTCTTCTTGTCTCGGTTCCGATTGACCGTCATTCCCTCCATCTACTCGCGCGCCTGCCAAAGGGCGGGCAGGAATGGTGTCACGTTTCATCCCATTCGTGTACTTTTAAGGTACCTCTACGAATCATAATGTCTTGTTTGACCCACATAGACCAGGTTTATCTATTCTATTTGGATGCTTCCAAACCATCGGACCACGGCTAATAATCCTTCGGATGCTGCTCATGTCTGTGGGTTCGGTTGACTTATGGGTACTCCCAGGGACTCCGTACAGTCTACTTCCGTAACGTCAAACACCTCATGATTCGAGTCCGTACATGCAATCCTCCAGCCACCGTGGAATAGAAGGCGCAGACTGCAGTGTTTGATTAGCATGCATACGGTACTCTACGTCTAAAACGTCGGACCGAGACACAACAGCATGTTTGTTGGATATCAGGACCCTCTACTCTACCTTAGCTTTCCGATAAGCGATGACATCCCAAACCTTGTGCGGGACTACCTTACTTCAAACCCGCGACAGCATGTAGTGGGGCGGACACCACCGACAGGCTCTGCTGAACCCATATGAACCATGTATCCGAGATGGAGTTTTACCTTCAAGTCTCCTTACCGTACAACGACCTCCTATACTACTCTACTTGACGCCCAGCTTGTTTTTAGATCTGCACCCTGATGGTTCCACGGCATATCGGATGCGTCTCCTTCCCCCCTCTTCTCTGACGTACCCGCATGAAGCTGAGGAACTCAGACATGGTCACACTACGAATAGACGACTGGTCGGTGGTAGTGTCTGGTTGGTATGTACTTCGCTGTCCTGGATCCTATGCGCTTCACATCGAACACTGACCTTGTTTCTGGAACACCGGCATCGACCGGCTTGCGCGGAGAGAAAAGACGTCAAGTGCGATGGAACTCGATTGGCCCGATTGAAGCTGTCATGTCGTGTACGATCCTTTTGATTTGCAGAATCTCAAGCGCAGTGTAACCCAAGAATAAAGTCCACGACTAAACCTTTGTGCTTCAAAATGTCTCACGCGCTCTATTATTTCAGCTCTACTCTTACTCGTAATCTTCAACCAATCGACCTCAACCACCACGAACATTGCCGTTGAACCTCCACCGTCGTGCCACCATCGTGCTCTGATCTTTGTCGCTAACTGACGCCGCAGCAAAATGTATTGTACTCCGTACTAATCACTATCTTAAATCCTCGGATCGCACAGGCCCTCCGTGGGGTGATCTACAGGATCTTTTACGCGGCGGCCACACCGGTGGACCATGCGAAGATCGTTCACCCAGGGCGAGGGGTCTGAGCCTCGTCCCATATATTCGGCCTATCACTTTTACAGCTGACCACCCTGCTTTTCTTTAATTATCGCTTGATTGTGTATGATTCATGCGAGATCTTTCCAGTGGTAAGACCACGAAATGTTTGGGGATACCGCTGAGCTCTGCAGCTCCCTGATACGCGACGTTAAATGGACTAGACCTTCGGGCAGTAGCATTCTTCGAACTCGCAGGAAAAATGAATGTAAATTGGTACCTAAACTGGGGATTCTACTCGCTCACGTCATACCACCTACTGGATCGAAGATGAGGAAATGGTGGTGCCTTGATATACTGGCACTGACGTGTGATTGCAGGTAAATGTGGTCCTCCCAAAACCCAAGCTCGCACCACCTCGCCTTGTGTCTCTACTGTAAACCAAGAGAAGAGCTCTAACAGTCAAACGATTCAAGGATCAACGTCATAGCGTCACCTATCGTAGAAACCATCCCACTCATCCTTCATGCCCACAATTTGAGGCTGGTTATCCATTTGTTACCTTGAATTCCCAAACCATACTCTCGGAGCGCACCACCAAGCAACATCGAGTCCGGGAAAACTACGATGCAGGAGGCTTTCCATCAATGGACCCATGTGATGCGCAACGAGACTGCAGATCTCCGTTGCTGACTTTTGACTTGTTAGAGTACGCTGACACCCCAATCATCGCTTACGTGAGTTCGCACGATACTACGATGATTCGTAGCATCCAAGGAGAGGCCCTGGTCTCTATTTTTTACTCGAAGGCTACTCTTGATCAGAAGGTGGCATGTCTGTGCGATCTATACAATCACAAATACTAATCGGCGGTAGGGAGCGAATAAAACCGTTTCTTCTACAATAAACGTGTTTAAAACTCACTAGCGGTTTCTTTATGTATGTTTATTGGTTTTATATTATATAAGCAAGCTAAACCCAGCTGGTTTAGCTCAGGGGGTTTGACCTCGCTGCCGTCACCATTGATATACTCGTATGGAGTAGATCTATCTTCCTACCACCAGTCATGCCTCCTCCACGCGGTGGCAAACCTCGCAATCAGGCTGTTATTGATGCCTTTCAGAGCATAATCCTACCAAACCGAATCGTCTCTGCAGTGGAGTGCTTATACTGTCACCGTCAAATGGCGTCCGAGACTACTCGTCAGCAGACTCTACACAGGGCATTGAAATCGATGAGGAGAAGCTTTTGAATATGGAAGATAGACTGCTGCAGGAGGAATTTGCTATGGCTAGGCTAAATCCTTCAAACGATGAGGTGCTGGGGGAGTTTCTGAATAACATCATCGACGGTGAGGTGGCAATGGAGCATTCAAATAATTGATGCTACTTATATATACCCCTGTGTTTAAAACATGCTTCAATAAACATGTTTAAAACACGTTTTTGACTAACCTAATTTGGTTAGGCAATAAACATGTTTAATACATTTCGCACCCTAAATTCGGCGGTCACTCCTCTGAAAAGATATTGGCGTCCTGACAAGGGTTCGAGCAATATCGAGGAAGCAGAACCCTACCCTTTATAGGCAACATTAAATTACAATGTGAAGCTTAGGTTGTGTATGCCTATAGGATTCACTCAAGACCTCCATTGGCGTCTGCACAGTTGGCATTATACCAGGTAGCTTTCCTGTATCATCCCGGCGAGACATCTCTGAGCACCCAGTCGATAGCCTACGTTCTTTCGGTATTGCTTCCGTCTGCACCGTCTTGGACTTTCTGTGTTGTGCGTCTGCACAAATGCTACACCAATCATTGGCCAAGCAGTGTGACCATCATACGCTCGTCTTTTCCAGATTCTTGGCTTGGATAACATGGGTTCCTATTCGATCATGCATGCAAGTTAGGAGGTTGCCTCGTGTCGTGTGACAATGCCAGTGTCCCCGGAATTCCGAGTTGCACAACTGCCCTGTACAGGTGTTTCTTGTGCCCGGTGTTGTTCCACATGTACTGTGCCTCGCCAATCTTGAGGTGCTGTCTTCACTGTATTACTGGTAGTTACTACCGACGTTTTTTCATTGCTTCCACATCTGAGCTTACCTGTTAATATCGCCATTTATTGCCTCCTGCAAAGGCTATCTCGACATTTACGGCTTTGTTTTCCGCGAAGTCATGAAAAAAACGTTGCATACAAACTTAATGTATTCGAAGCGAACTTTTAAACGAGGGCAGACCCTCTCCAGGCCCTTCATATTTGACAACAAGCCTGGGTCTCGCTATAACGAATACACTACACTAGAATCACTACGGTCATAAACCAGGTCACACGTTCAAAGCCATCACGGCTTAGATACTTGCGTTGCTTGAAGAAAGATTATGTCTGCTTTGCGCTAAGAGCACTCATTCAACTCGCAATTGCTCTCAGCTGGTTCAGGAGAACACGCCGCCCTGGTATCAACGAAGGATCCTGGAAGCTTCTTGAGAGCGAAAATTTCGGTCCATTCTACCATGGAAGCTGCCGCCGCAGTTATAGGAGCAGGCTGACTAGGCTGCTGAGCTATAAGGGGGACTGCCAACCACGGTCTGTTGGAATTTGCTGTACATACCTGATTAAGGCCATATCCGGTGTGTTAAAGATTTGGTGAGAATGGCCGAGTGTTTAATAAAAACCCAACACGGTCAAGCATAATTATGAGACAGCGACATCCAAGATTGGTCGGCAAATTCTACCAGATAATCCTTATTCTGAAACGGGGACCTGCCAACAGATGTTCAAGGCATACTTCAGTGTAAGAGACGAATCACTGCACCCTGGTGTTATGGACAGCAGAATTTCTTTATAAATGAACCCTCCTCTCTTCTTCTATCCATTTCAATCTTCAAACAAAGTCCAGTGAGATAGTTTCATTCCGCCATCAAGGAACCCAAAGCCTTCGCCGCTCATTCACACAATTTGGCTCCGTCTCTCGTCAATATCCTCTCCTCATCCATTCCGGCAGCTAAACCTACACTTCCATCATGACCAAATTATCTCTTCTCGTTGTCTCAGCTATTGCAGCTATTGCAGGACTTGCGTCTGCAGAGTGCGATGCCACGAACACCGCCTCTGGGAGTACTATCACAATCACAGACGGTGCCGTCTGCCTCCCCCAAGGCGCTGGCTCTTACACGTTTGTCATGACCACGGGGCTATATGCTACGGGCTTGCCAGGAACTTCAGCGACCCCCACCAGCGGTTATTTCGGCATCCTGGACAACACCTGTAAAATCCTAGGATGGTATGCGCAGCCTGGGTGTGGAATTCCCTATACGATCAAGGACAGCTTTCTGCAGGACGTGTTGACCGTCGACACGGTATCTTTCGACGTCGGCAGCCCATTCTTCGCGTTTACGTACGGCAATGGGAAATTCTCCATTGGTAATAACGGATGCGTGTGTGGCGAAACACAGCAGAGCACGGCAATCGACGTCGAGAAGGCGTGCAGGTGCGCGTTCCCCGTGTCGGGCGTTGTAGCCAAAAGGGAGGTGGAATTTGCCGCATGATACTGGATATCAACGACATTTGGAAAAGGGAAGGGCGAGTAGAGGGAAGTGGAGTTTGTCGCATGATACCGGATATCAACAAAAATCAATTTGGACAAGGCTTCTTTGTAAGATTCAAGCATGTAGGAGGAAGGTGATGAAAGGGAACAATGTACGATACTTTCAAAACAGACGTGTCATTTCCTTTGGTTTTCTGTACTCTTATAGATCGGGTTATCTACAACACAGGAGTCTTGGAAGGATAGCATGATGTTCCACCTTGTTATCTGTGTTTAGGCGTGAAGATAGGGGAACTCGTCGACGTGTCTTCGTTGCGAGAGAGGGAATGGGAGGGAGCGCGATTCCCGGAGAGGAGGTGCTCACTACATCCCCCCCCCCGGTTCACAGTATCATGCACCATCCGTCTCGAATCCCCACTAGCAACCCCTGCCCCCTGCCCCCTGCCCCCTGCCCCCGGCCCCCCAACCCTCAACCACGGAACACAACAACCGCACCCCTTCACATCATCCCCACCTCCCCTTTCCTAGAAAAAACCCGAAAAGCAACATACACTATGCTACAAGTCAAAGCTCCACGAAGTAAAACCTCAAGAGGTTGGCAGAATCGGAGATGGAGTGCTTGTGTTGCGCTAGATTGGGTTGGGTTTGGAAGTGAGCATGATGTGTAGCGGCCATGTAGACATGCTCCCGCCAGAATCTACAGCACACGCCGCTTGTCGAAGCCATGTGGCTCGGGTGAGTTGGCAGCTTAGAGAAAAAATGGTGGAAGATGATTGGGGAGGCGGGGTGGTGTTTTGAAGGGATATGGGGCCCGATATGAAGAGGGGAGGAGAAGGGCCAGGGGTGCGTTTCGTTTTAGATTGGTAGATGCTGGTATTGGAGGAGGAGTGCGTTTTGGGGGCCCCTTTGGTAATTGAAGTGGGATGTTGTTGGGTGAATGTTTTCCACTCCTTATAAAAACCGAGCTATAAGCTCTTTTCGATAACCGTAGACGAAGGCAGGATAAACCGTTTCCTCCACTCTTTCCTTACTTTCTCGGACTCATTCACACTCTGATTCGTAGTACTCTGTCACACCCGGTCGGTTGTCTGTATCAGCCAATGAATTCGATGTGGTTATGTTCGTAAACGTGATGGTGATGAGAAGACGGATGATGGAATGGTCGAGGTTTGGGCTATGCTAGGTTAGTAAGGACGTTTTGTTGGGGTAGTGGTGGAATTGGGGATGATGAGAATGGTGGGGGTCAGAGGCGAGTGGATATGGAGGGTTGGTTTTCGAGTGCAGAGGAGATGAAAGACGCGGAACGAATATCATCTTCCTAGTATAAAACGAGGAAAGAGCACATTCGAGACTTCCGTGGTCCATCTTTGAACCCGGAATCACTTTCTAGGAAAAGGGGTTCATTCGCCATCACAACACAAAGGCACATGGGAAGAATATTTTGATTGTGGTCCCGCGAGGAAATCAGGTCAGAGTCGATTGCGGAAAGCAAGAGAATTAGGTCTGCACGGATCAGATGCACTAGGAACCAACAGATAGACGCAAGCATGCTGGAGGTTCAGAGTGTCTGCTAAAGGTATTGAATCTGTAGCGGGGGTTTCTCGTCATGTTGCGGGGGATGAGCGGATGATGCTTAGACGTGAGCTTGACGGATAGTTTGACCAGGAGTGGTTATGATGGTTGGCAAGAAAACTGTAGATAGCGGGGAAGATGAAATATGCAGAGGCAATATGGAAAGGAGGGGAATTTCTCAAGCCTCCTTCTCTTAAAGATAATGTATTCTGATAATGTAATCTCGAGACCCGTAGAACCAAAATGCCTCGCTCTATCCTCTGCATCTTGAAATTGTAGTTGTAGGTCTCCTAATAATAAAACGTCAGGTGCTGTACATACGCCTAACGGCAAACGCGCTGTCTAATACCGGGGGTTAATAGTGAAGCAAGTGAAGCAAGTGAAAGTAGAGATATATTAAGAAATTCAGGTGACCATGACCGAACTCATATACTCCCTAAACCCCTTCTCAATGCTCGCAGAAAAATTCACGAAGAACGTCATCGTACTCGACTGAGGCGGCGGACAGTGTTCCATGATAGCCTTCACATTCAGCATCTGCAATCCTTTAATTGCCGCAAGCTGTCTGGCCCATTCCATATTCTCAAACATCGTGATTACATGAAAGTCCGACATGGAGAATTCCTTGGGTTCCTGCTGCCCCGGCGGCGAGCCCCATATTGATCCTGGTACTCCTCCGAGCACTCCTAGGTCAAGTTGCGCCAATTGAAGGTTTTCAGAGATATAGGTGCATGTAGTCTGCCATTCGCAGTTATCGAAGCTTTTGCTGTAGGGTATGGCGCGTTTCACAATCCCTATCCTTTTCACAGACTCGCGAGAACTCGGCGTCAGATCCTGCAGAAAGGGGACCGCGCTCTCGATATCCATACCGAAGTCGAATATATGCTGCGAATAGAGTACATGGCCCGCTTCCGCGTGGGTTTGTCGATTTACTCCTAAGATTGACGGATATATGCCTGGGTTCTCCCGGAGATGATACGAGGATCTGATGCTGCGGCCGCGAAAACGATCGGAGATGTGATGGTACTTAGTACGGAGTCTTAGTTGATGTTTCCGTTGTTCGTATAACGTAGGATCCTCGGTGCGTATGGAGAGGGTTTTGTCGTCGTGATTGGAAAGGAGGAGTTTGTAGATGGCGAGGCGGATCTCAGCAGGGACATGGAGGAGGTAGGGTGCAGCTGCCATAAAGAGTCCTAGCTATATGGGTTGCAGCGATGATGGAACTGAAGCTGGAAGCTGTACTTTGTGAGAGATCTTGCTATCTTTTGTTGAGATGGAGCGGTCAGCAACTACGAGCGGATAGATGGCTCAAGTTAGCACGGACATAAAGCGGCTGTCATATCATCATCACTCATCAAGGCCTGCGCCTGGTTGTCTTACGATTAGCTACACGCATGATCATCTCAGTGGAGTCTTTGCGGAAGCGAGAGAGGCCTGTTAGCATTGCATTAACATTGGCCACCAAAACAAGTGAGCATGAGTCGCCAACATGCTTTAATTGTGGCATCGTTTCTTTCGCTCAAGTCTTAAGTCGTCAATGGGGGTACTCTCGAGGTTTGAACTCGCGTACAGTAATACCTAGCTTGGAGTGTTAACATGTAAAGCATGATATTGGTGGGACACGAAGACGCCTTCGGTGAGGCTGAGGTCGAGAAGCACGGGGGTTCGGTATCAACGCAGCTAAGCATGATATGATTACTATACTCCCTCCGAGGCGATGATAGAAAGGAGATGCTGCTTGTCTAATCATTTAAAGACACATCAACACACGGCTTTGGGCATGTAGCGGCTAAGATTCAATGCACTCTAAAAGGGCCTAGTGTTAGGGTTTCTTCCTATTGCAACGGGAAACGCGCGATGCGCCTCAAACCCCAAAGCCCCTTCGCCTGCAACCAATCGACTTTAAAATGGCGATCAAAAAGCAAAGCCCTTCAGCATGGAGTCTTCATCCGAATTTCCCAATGTGCCGTTCTCCCTACAAGCCCGCCCGCCGCTCCACGGAACAGTGCGTACGACCCGCTTTCCAGCATGTTGTCTTTCTATTGGCACCCTCCAAGTCTTCGGGACGACTAAAAATTGAACTGACTCGGTCCTACTGAATCCGCGAACGCTTTTTCAGAAGCGAACAGTGCCCGGTATCGAAATCAACGTATAGTAGCATTGACCTGGCCTGCAAGTCCATATGCATTAAGGGCTATCAGCATCGTGCGTAGTGTTTTACATGATCAAAAGCCTGCAACAAGCCGACCAGATGTGACATCCCTGCCATTAAGATCAATACGTGGAAAATCTGATGAGAGCTTCCAAATGTGTCGAATTTCCCGGGATGAAGTCGCTCTGGTATGCGTGCCTTGCGACTCAGTCAGCCATTTACTTTCAAGACATTGATACAAAACAAATGTATGCATGGCTACACACAGCATAGATGCAAGCCCCGAGAATATAAAAAACCCCCTGGAGTACTACCCAGAAGAGGCCAATCTGATAGTTCATCCGCTGTATACCGTACATCTTCAATCCATGCAGGACAGGAACCACAGCCGATGAGCCCATTCCAATGAACATTGCCGCCCTCCAAGGTCGCCACATTGGACTGCGGAACTTGGGATTCAAAGAGACAATGGTGCATCCTATTCCGAATGTAGATATCTGAGGTTCCATTTAGACTTTTGTTGCTGAATAGGTTTCCACTAACAGCTTACCATTGCCCAGTAGATTTTCTGTAATGTTGGCTCGCAATAGAATCCGTAGAAAATACTTGGCACAAAACTCCCAGTGATAAGAGCGACGATACCAACGTAGTCTAGCTGATTGCCCAAGCGTTGCACCATGGGGGAATGGTTTGATATGGTATGATATGTTGCGCTAATACCGAGACACAGGATCTAAGATGAATAACTTAGTACTGGCTTAACAGGAACAGCAAGAAAAGGTATATAGGAAATTCAAAGACTTACGGCACCTGCAAAAAAACATGCGAAAGCGACGATGTCTTGAGTAGTGATTGATCGGGTATCAAATGCGTAAATGGAGAAGGACATGAAGAAAAAAAGGAATGCGCCCAAAAGATGTGTATGAATATTAACGGATTCATTGTGAAGATAGAAAAGACTCTGAAACGAGCCTAGGTACGAATTCGATGCTGGTCGGTAGTGACCTAAGATGTAGTGATTATCTTGCTGCCATGAAGGAAGGTCTGTCCATTTTAGCAAGAGTGGAAGTCCTGGGGTTGTCGGCGTTGGGGGGAATTGAGATTTGACGGCGGTATCAATCGTGGGCGAGGTAGGTGAAAGAGGTGACGGAGTCCTAGACGGAGCCCTTCGACGTGTGGCCATTTGGGCTTTTCTTGACGTAGCAAATTACTCCATTCCCTTCATAGGACTTCTTTGACGCTCCTGGGGTATCAACTACCACTCTGCAATGTATCTATGGTCCCTGGGGGCCAATTCAATAAGACCATCTTCGTCTCTCTATTTGCGACTCAACGCCAAATCAATGGAAGTTAAGGAAAGTGGAAAAGGCGCAGGCAGGTCAGCGTGTATGACTAAGCGCATCTACGGCGATCTCATTGGCCACAGGGAGGCGAGTTGTCGACATTCCGCAAACGGACCGCTATGACGATCTCTCATGCTCCCTATGCGGTGATTCGAAACAGACTGCATGGCAGACAGGCTCAATGCTGGTCGTAGTAGCAAGCTGTTTCCGGTAGGAACTCGTCTGAGGGACCTCCCAGTGGACCCTCTTGAGAGCATAGGACTTCCATCGAAGGGAGATGATCGGCATGCATGCTTCCTCTTCTCAATGCCGCCATAGGCTGACCATACGATAGCCTCCTTGATTTCAAGGCACAGGAGGACTACTTCGGAAAGATAGTAGAACGATATGACCGGCTCTGCGCAGCTGCTGGCCGGAGTAATACCCTCCATGAATCTTTGGCCTCTCTTTCCCTGGGCACCACCAATGCCGCAAATGGTCCAACCTTACGTAAGGCCGAGGTCGACATTGGGTTGAAAGATGGCCAGACCTTAAGGGAGTTCTCTGTTGTTATTATGGCTATGCGCAAAATCCGCGAAGCAATTGTAGCATCTTCTCGCATTGACGCCTTCGCTGCAAGCGCGTACAGCTTCATCATCCGCGCTACCATAATGGAGAAGCACGTGGAGTCCTATCATCCCGCTTTGCTACATCTCTTGCGAAAGCTTTACAATACCTCGAGCTGCTCGGCTTCCGAGAAACATGAATTCGTGGGATACTATATACTGGACCTCGCTTGCAGGCAGAGCGACTTGGCTGGCGCGTTTGCGGCGCGGAACATGTATGATTTCAGAGGTACGCGGGTGGAGTTGGTGCTTAAGGCGCTGGTACACGGGAATTGGTCTGTCTATTGGAAAAGCAAACGATCCATGAATGAGTTTCAGAAACGGTTGATGGAGTTGGGAGAAGCTCCAATGAGGAAGCATGCTTTGAAGTGCTTGGGCCGGAGTTATCTCTCTGCCAGCATGCTTTATGTCGAAGAAGCTACAGGGATGCATTGGAAAGAGCTAAAGGATCAGGAGACTCTGGGATGGGAGCAGGATGGTGAAATGATTATAATCAAACAGATCAAACGGAAGTGACAACCTTGTAGAACATTTGGACATTACATATGTATTACAGAGTAGAGCGACGGACCTTAGCCAGCAAATCGAGGACTCCTATTGATACGAGTTTACAGAAATACCTCTCAAATGTTCGAGCAACGATATTGATCCGGGGATTAGAGTTATTTTCGAACACTTTTCTTAGGGCTTCGGTCAATTGAGCGCCTACGTATGTACATGCCTCGGTATCTTCGACAACCTTTCCTTCCCTCTGTCTCATCAGAACCACCACACTCTCCTTAGATTATTTAGGTACGCTCTAAACCTCCTGTTGTCACTGTACTCACTCCCATCTCCACCGACAATGGCCGAAAAGCGCGTCGCCCAAATCGCTGGGCATCTCTACCCCAATGGTATGCTCGCTGGCCAAGTTGCTCTCATCACTGGCTCTGGGCAAGGCATTGGCGCCGAAGCAGCCCGGCTCTTCGCAACCGAGGGCGCAAAGGTCGTGGTGCAAGACATAGATGCAGCAAAAGCTCAAGCTGTAGCTAAGGAGATTAATGATAATGGGGGAAAGGCAATTGCCGTGCCAGGGGACATGTTGGATGCGAGATATATTAATGAGCTGGTGAAGAAAACTGCGGAGTTTGGGGAGGGGAAAATTCATATCATCGTTAATAACGCGGGATTTACGTGGGATGGGGTGATTCATAAGGTGTGTCCTATGTGGTGCTTCAAATGGATCCTTTGGCAGTCCGGGAACATTGAATAAGAAATATGGCTGACGTGAAGTGGTATTCAGATGACAGACAAGCAATGGGATACGATTCTCGCTTTACACAACACTGCACCCTTCAGACTCGTCCGAGCCGCAGCGCCCTACTTCAGAGTGAAGGACGGTGAGCCAAGAAACATCATCAACATCAGCAGCACAAGTGGAGTCAACGGCAACGCGTACGACATTCCTCTAGCTTCTAATCCCCGAATAACCAAAGCTAACTAACCCCCAGCGGCCAAGCCAACTACGGCCTCGCCAAAGCCGGCGTCATTGGTCTCTCCAAAGTCATCGCCAAAGAATGGGGCCCTTCCTTTGGCGTCCGCGCCAACACCGTGGCCTTTGGACATATCCTTACGCGCTTAACCGCCGCAAAGGAAGAAGGTGCCTTTGTGACGACGCCAGATGGGAACAAGGTCGCACTGGGCATACCCACGGCGCAGAAGGAAGCGGCAGGGCCGAATCCGCATGCCGATATTCCGCTGCGGAGACCCGGAACCGCAACTGAGGCAGCGAGTGTGATTTTGGCGGTGGCGAGTCCGTTGTTTAGTTATGTGGATGGCCAGACTATTATGGTTACTGGGGGGAGGAATATGTGACGATCTGGCAGAGCTTCTGGATTGGGGAAATTTTTGAATATGCGGATTCTGGAGATGAGTAATGTGAGAGAGAGATAAGCCGCCAGGGCTTGCAAGTCCGATCTGTGCTGAAGCTGATGAGTTATGATAGTAGCACCGAGTGTACATACAACAGAAATTGTAACATACTGTCGATTTGTGAAGCATTCGATATTTCCACTGAGTCTGGCAACTTGGCTTATTCGCCGGGAAGCCTGTATATCCAAAATCTCCCTCCTAAAATCAAGTATTTGTAACTTGTCAAAAACCCAGCAACCGAACCATGTTTTGATCATCTAACAATGCTCCCCTTCAAACTCCCACCCCACACACCTCCTCCAAACCGCCTATACCCTCACTCATCACACCCTCCTATCATTGTCAAACCACCAAGCCGGAAAGCCCTCCCTCAAAACCCCCCAACTCCATCCCATCCTCGTACTCCACCCCATCCTTCCCATGCCCGCACACCCCTCCGCACAAATCCAACCCCAACCCCAGCGCCCTCCCATTCCCTCCCAACGCGTCCTGCCGGCTTGAAACCCCATTTCAAATTCCCCTGGTTCGACTTAAAGTCGTCATTCCAGGTAACGAAACCTCAAAACGTACCCAGATAGGTTCTGTTCGTATCGGCCCATTATCGCGATGGTGGCAGATGTAATGGGGGCGGTGGAGAGCCGGCTGCGTGGTGGGCATGATGTGGCGAATGAGAGAATTGGACTGTTGCCAGGGCGGCTGCGTTCGAGATGGGTTGGTTTTGAGGTTGGGGGGGTAGGTGGGTGGAGGAGGGGTGGAATGATGGGAGACGCTGGGGGTGGGGGCTGCAAGTCGTTGGAGGTAGGCTTCGAGGTAAGTTGCAGTGGGTGGGAGGGTTTGCGAATGGGATTGGAATTGGAATTGGAAATGAAAGTGTAGGTGTTGGGTCTTATGGTCGTTGGGAGTGGTATATATTACTGTTCTAGGTCGAATATAAACTCCTCATAATGCAGAATACTTGAGACCAGTGTGCGGTTGGGTATCTCCGGCTTCCAGGTCGACCCCGTCCAAAATTCCTACACCTTCATCCATAGACTCATTACTCCCTACGCAACCGGTTAGCTCATTCATTCAACCAAAACATCCCCCTCTCACTCACCTTGGCATATTCCACAATCTCATCCCCCCCCAACTTACTCTCCCCATATACCCGGTCCACAAAGCTAATCGGCACCTCTCTCACACTACATCCCATCGCCTTCGCCCTCACCATCATCTCCATCTGAAACGTATACCCTTTGCTCTCAGTACTACCGATCACCTTCTCTAGCACCGCCCTCTTATACAACCGGAAACTCCCCGTCAAATCACTCACGCCCGGTCTCAGTACCGTATCCGCAAATAAATTCGCCCCTCGAGACACCAGTTTCCTCTTCAAATCCCATCCATACACGCCCCCGTCGCCAGCATAGCGGGTGCCAGTCACGATATCACAGTCGGAGGATTTCTGTATGCTGATCATAGGGGCAATGAATTTGGGGTGGTGGGAGAAGTCGGCGTCCATGATAATGACGAAATTTCCGCGAGCAGATTTGAGGCCATGGACATAGGCGGTGCCGAGGCCGAGTTTGCCAGTTCTCGGCTTGAGGATAATGCGATTGGGGGTGTAAAGCGATTGGAGTTGTTTGGCGACATTTAGGGTCCCGTCGGGGGAGGCATCGTCGACGATGATGAGCTCCCAGTCTAGATTACTTGGAGAAGGGTTAGTCAACCGCAATTGAAGGAGATAAGAGGGGGGTTTGGGGGATTACTTTTCTGTAAAGGTGCGGTTGAGAAGCCATGTTATGATTGGAAGGTTGCGACGTTCGTTATATGTGGGGAGAATTACGGTATACTTGTCTTTGGAGGACATGATACTTGGGGCTTTCAATCAAAAGAGTGTAGATGTTATAAAGGAGTGATTGTGAATTACGAGGAGCAATATGTGAAGGTGTTTGGATGGAAAGCTCGACTACACCAGTGGTCTTCCTCGACATCCGTACCGACCAAATGGCAAGGTTAGATGACCACAAACCGGAGTGTTGGCATCTATCATGGATATCTTTTAGGTCAGGCAAAACGTACATCAACTACTTAGATTAAAAATCAGAGAGTTCGAAGTTAGGATAACCTAGAAGTGTACGATCAAAGAAGGGGTATTGTATTGTAGACCACGCTACTAGTCGTTCAGAGAGCCGGCCTTGCTCTCTATGCTCTGAGTACCTTATTGTTATGATATAGATATGGTTTATCTTATGTCCAAATTTAGCTACTTATTCAGCAGCGCCTCGCTCTTGAAGCAAGCTAATGATATTGTTCTTGTCCTTCTTTCGTGCTATGTCGAGAGCTGTCCTTTGTTGCTCATCTTTCAAAATGATAGTGGCAACACGATCCAGTAACGATATGACAGTCTCGAGATGGCCCTAAGTCACGGCGAGATGCAAAGCGCTTCCTGCGTTGTCCATTTGGTCCCCGCTTCCGACACAATATACGAAGCCAAGCTCATCAATCTTAGCATCCCGATCAAGTAGAAAATTGACCATGTCTGTCTGTCCGTTCTCTACAGCCGTGGGTAACGCGTCATTCTCGTCAAGCTGGGCGCCGTTCTTTAGTAACAGATCTAAAAAATCTCAATGGATGCTCCATGCTGGGCTGGCACAGCGAGAGCCGACCAGATATGAGCATACGAGCCTAGATTTGGATTCGCACCGTTTTCAAGGCAAAAGGAAACGCGTTCGAAGTTGTTGCGCATCACTTCAAGGATGAGAAAAGCACCCATTCGGTCGAGGTCCAAGTTTATGTCGAGACCCGAGAAGGTGAGCAGTTCAAAAACCTCGAAATATGGGTAGATTGGTATCGCTAGGATGACAGGACAAGTAATTTTGGCGCCGGACTTGATGCACCAATTAATGATGTCGATGTGATTGTGGCGGACAGCTTCCGCTAGCAATTGGCAAAGAGCTACTTCGTGGTGTTCAAGAAGAGTTTGCACACTTCTGAGGTCTCCAGTAGCCGCAACCGCTATGACTTTTTGATGTGTCTTTTCGGTAGACATGGCGCATTTATGCCGAATCCCAAGAGCTAAGGTGTAGCTAAGTGAGAATCCAGGATGACATCTACCTCGTTGTCACTCCTCGGTGTTTGGTACCGGGTTACTCCACCTGAGCGATTATTTTGTGGACAGTGAAGCTAGGTTTGGTAGTATTCCATACAAATGCTCTTGGCTAAGGGATTCTTTCTTCTCTCAAACGCTTGAGGCATGCCATGCAGTGCTTGGAGAGAGCTTTTTGTTGCTTGGAAGGCTCCAGCTACTTTTATGCTAGGCTGCAAAGTCCCAGTAAGGTGTGTCGGAGCGCACAACTTTTAGCATCATTATCCTGTTTCTCCGAAAGGTCGAATAACCACATTGCATCGTAGTAATAAGATTATTTGCAATTGAGATCTTGAGATCGCAATTTGATTACCTTCTGGTATGGGAATTGAATTTACACCAGTGCCGTGCTGACCGGAAACCGCTCTCCTACCAGAACCGTTTCGTGAACGTCATAGTGTGCCTAGATATCCTTGTTCCCTCGAGAGCCAGCCATCTTCTTATCCTAATTTACTTATGCCTTTCCTGCGATTGTCAAGTTAAATGTCCATAAGCCCTACGGCTTTACTCTTCTCAATTGATCTGCGCTCACCACCACTCCTGGATTCTTTAATCATTACAAAGCTTGATCTCTGGAGCTACACTTCGAGGACCGATTGTATTACACCAAGGCTCGCATGACGTGTGACTGCAGTGGTCGGTATGAATATCTTTGCCAGTGTAGCAGACGACCTATCTCAGTGAGCATCAGAGGGCTCAATGTCCATGGAAATCGGTATTCGCGGGTTCTCCCGCTTGTCTACGGGTCTTTGCCTTTTTCCTCGACAACGAACTTGTCTAAACTTTCATACCACTGAATGACACTGCCTATCAGGAAAGCCCAGCTTCCCCAGAAGGTTGCTAAAGAAGCTTCATACTGGGCACCGCTGTTCCCATAAGCAGGACCTAAAGCCCCACATAGCTTTGCGTTCATTAGCGAGCCAAACTAAATATGCAAGACCACGGCGAGAGTGCCTTCTTACCGTGAACCCAATCGCACCAAGAAGGTTCCAAAGACCAATGTGCCATCCTAGCGCCTTGGGAGCTGGGAGGTACCATTTTGGCTGCGTTTCCAGCATGAACAAAACTCTAGCACACCCTCAGTACACGATACTCTTAACTTTTGGGGGAAGCGGTTCGTACCCGGAGATGATGAAACCAGTACCGCCTACTATTTGAGGTGTCCAGTAGATTCCATCCAGCAGACCCTGAGACATTTTGTTATTGATCCCAGGCAGAGCAGTTAATCCCGAGATCCAGAAGATACTAGCACCGCAAAGTTGGGCAAAAGATGCCAAAAAGCCAAGTTCACGTAGATAGTGTACTCTTAGATTGTGTGCAGAAGGAAACCAAACCCATGAACGACCTTGCTCAATTTCACTAGCAGCATGTAGCATCTGTGCATTAAAGTTTGATGATGCTGACGATGTTGCTAATGACGAATCTTTGACTGTAATAGAAATTAGATTTTTGTCTGGCATAACGGACTTATGAAGGGAACTTACTATCACTCTTTCCTACAAGATTGCCCTTGTTAGTGTGGTGATGGGCACAGCCATCTTTATCAGGTAGAAGCCTAATAATATCCGCCTTTTCCCCGTGACCCTCCAAGACCTTTTCCAACGCCCAGCCAAAGCATCCTGCCCGGTTCTCATTGACTGCTTCAAACATCAATAGCACGCTTCCAATCTCGAATATGGTTGCTCCTATGAATGCCGTAACCCCTCCTCCAACCAGTATTTCATTCTTAAATTCCGTCGTGGGTTTGACCAGCGGCAGCCAGACGAAGAAAGCGTTGAAGACCCATAGGACGGATCCAAGCGTAAAGACCACAGCGACAAGATATGAGACATCCCAATACGGATATCGTGTAATCATACGTTTGACACCCCTAGCGGTCTCACGTAGCGTCGACGTAATCCGTGGAGTGAGATATCGAGCGGATTGCTCCGACGACGGCTGTACGATAAGAGCATGGCGGCCTTTGCGATTGTCTCGAGATCGCCATTGGAACAGGACGTCGGACGCTGGCTGCTCGTCGTTGTTTGGCTCGCTCTCCTTTTCGCCCCGAGTATGATCTCTTGGCCCTTCTGATCCGATGTATGAAGCTACCGGAGACGGGTCCGGTAGCGCACTGTGTCTGTAGTAAGCACGCGTGGGGTTTAGGAAGGAGAAAGGACCAGTGGTGTGGCCCCTCTGAATCGAAAGCGATTGGTGGGAGCGGAATGGCTCGTGCGAAGGATGGAAACCACTGTTACGCGGCATCATTTCGTTTTGAGTAGAGCCAGTGCCTTGGGCGTTTACTGTTTGTACACGACTACAGGAAGGCAGACGAAGCGGTGATATGTACTAACAAAAATACATGAAGCTGTTGACAAAACCGAGAAACATCCGTGGAACCCGGAGAATAATGACATCAGGCGGGCATGTTAGAGCCTCATTCCGTACCCCCCACCCCCCCCACCTCCCGTGGAGTTCATGCACTCACTAATTTACCCCTGACGTTGATCTCTTCCGAATGTGAGGGAGGTTCTCCGGAATCATTTCCCTACTGCGGTAGACAATCTCTTGTCTCACTCTCACGGCAGGCTCACTACTACGGAGTACGTCTAGGGATCCAGCTGTTCGAATAACGGGGGGTCTAGGTATTCCAGGTAGGTATCTACTTACTCCTGTGCCTCGAGGCGGTGTACGGCAAGGTACCTAACATAGGTATGTTATGCTATGATGCTACCCCCGACGTCGAAACGGCCCAGCAAGGATGCAGCTCCGACTATTGCCAGATTTGGATTCTTCACCCCGGCGTCATCATAAGCAAGCCGGAAAACACCATCCAGATTCCCGCATCAGCCTTTGCATACGGAGGTACCTATGTACTGTAGTTTGTATACGGAGGTACTGTGTCATGCTTGGCCATGCTCCGTCGTTTCAAGTTACACGCTAGGGAGGTATTCGACCAGTCCCACCGTTCCACCATCCCACCGTCCCACCGTCCCACCGTCCGTCCCACCGTCCCACCGTCCGTCCCACCGTCCCACCGTCCCACCGTCCCACGACTACCAACAACCCTTCAGCTCATTTCCGGCTCGGTGAATCAGGCCCATCACGTTTCCGTCCAACTATACTAAGAATAACCTGATCAGATCACGAGAATGTCTCCTGAGGCTCCCGGCACCGGTCTTGAACTCTGGATCTGGCATCCCCCCCCCCAGCACTCTAGCCAAGTCTCACGTCTATTGATCATTGATTGACGTGTATCTAAGACACCCCCGTCTGTTTGTTCTTGCCAAGGTGGGGGGCTGAGGAAACATGTAGGATTACTCGTACTGTGTACAACGGTATAGACATAACCTTACATGCTCTCCCACGGGCTTTCATGCTTCATCGAGTTCGGACACCTTCACGCCCTCTTCATCGGATTCAGTCTCTACTTCTTTGATGCTCTCTCTACCCTCTTGTGTTGACCATGCGTTTGATCTTGTCCCTCGCTACATTTACCATCCTCTGGTCAACAGTATATGCTCTGCCTGCGAGTCATGTTCAGCCACTGAGAGGGCCCTATCTTGATAGCCCTCGGAAACGATGTGGACCGGTCGCCTCATACTATGGCCAGACTCCGGCTGATTACAACAAGTACAACACTGATGCCTGGCTGGACAGCTGGTGGCAGAATGCGAGCTCGCTCGTGAAGACCAACAGCGCTGGATTCGCTGGGGCTTTCGGGCAATGGTCTCTTGGAAACCCCGACTGGTCATGTCGTGATGATGGTTCAAGTAGCGATTGCGACTTTGATCCCTGCGACAATCGAGTTCTCAACGACTTGGGCAACAGCACACGACAGGCCTATTATGTTGTTGAGTCGGTCAACAGGTTGCATAGTTATTTCACAGGGCTAAGTCAATCCTTCGAGGTGAGCGCAATTGCGTCTGCACTTTCGAAGGATTCTTGGGCGATGACCTTCTACCGGGACAAGGATGACAAAAGTGCGGTTGTTCTGAAGGAGGTTCTCAACGGAATGAACATGGTTGTTGGTATTGGTGCAGCATTCGCAGGCTTAGCAGGCCCGGCAGCGGGCTTGGCTGGTGGTGTAGCTGCTTCCTTGTTTGGTGGTGCTCTTGGAGCCGCTGTCCCTCTTGTTGGCACACAGTAAGATCCCTGTTCTTTATCTCCTGCTCTCCTGCGCAACGTTGATTCAAGAGACGGAACGTACAAGACAAGCCCTGGCAAATTTCGATGGTCCCCCAATCCGGAAACTAACTTATAACAGCCGGGACGACACACTTAAAAGGTCCGCGGACTTGGGTGGTATTCTTGCAAAAGTGGTTGTCGAAGCCATGAAAGCATTTACAAGTGCCAATAACGCGCTAATGCGTGGCGACAACTATCTTAATTCAGGAGACATTCGCTTATACCTCAAAGGAGGTCTATTTGTCAATTTTGGCGGAGTCGACAAGAATGCTGTAACAGGCGCCATGAATGCCTTACTTATCGGTCAAGCCATCAATCAGCTTTATCGTACACAGAAAATCTTTATCATGGGAGGCGGAGCCTGTGGTGATAATCAGGGTATCGGCGGTGGTCCGGCAGATTATGGCATATGTAGAGATGGCAAGGCATGGTACCTTTACTACTGGCAGGAGAACGATGTTATTTCCCTCACTTCACATCAGTGGGGTTGGACGGCCGTGCCTCCGGGCGCTGACAAGCTGGGACAAGGCGATTATGCCAATGTCAAGGTTTCCGTACGTTTTGACATCGCAAGCAAGGGCTAAGGTTTGAGTTGTAATCTGCTAACCGGTAGTATAGGATGTCATCAACTCCTCGCTCGACGCTTACAACGTCGCCGGCTACGCTTACAACTCCTCCACCGCTTACGCTCGTGTAGTGTCAGCACTCCAAGGCCAATGGGCAAACCCAGGGGCCCAAGGCCCCAGCTGGGAAGGCACCTTCACCATTCCCGTGTGCAACGTCAGTGGGGCTATTGCAGCCTCCAATGTTGAGCAGAAACAGTACATCTTGCAGCCCTACGGGCATGGTATGCGGCCCCATTGGTGTGGACCCATTTGCAGTGGGAACATTCAAACAACAAGGGATTTCATTAATGCTGCGAACATGAAGAATTTCAAAAGTCCGAAGCATATGTGCAACCATGATCCGGGTTATTGAATTGGCATGTGGACGAGCAGGACTCTGAATCACACACCCTATTTTCCTGAGGTCGAGAATATCTTTGAGGTGTATCTCCCAGTATGATTTGTGGCCCAATATTGATGGCAGTTTATATCTTTAATGTAATAGATCGCTTTTGTACATAGCGATGTTTGTAATATTAGCACTCAAAGGAGACTCGGAGGTCATCTCATTAGTGGAACTCCCTTCAAATGGACCTGCTTCAACTTCACGATCGTACTGAGCGTCTAATTTACGTTCGAGGTTATGATGGGTCAAGAACCTTTTGAATTGACTTCATAAGCGAGATGGAAAGGGGAATGTCTTTTTGCGCTAAACTATATTGGGCTTAGCTCATAGGCTTTTCCAGCCTTTCTTCAGAATTCTGCTTACCAGCCTCCTCAACGCAACGTACCAACCACCGGCCATTCGAGGATCCATCAATTGATAGATCATGTCGTCTCCTATTGCTCTTTCTTTCTGTCGGTATCCATCTGCAGTCTCCACTTTGCGTAACAATCACTACTGCAAGGCTCATCATAGCGAAGATCATAGTGATCTTTCATCTACCAAATTCCCATCATGCATCTTTTAATCATGTGTACAATTTCATATCTCACTCTGCTATCGCATTCGTTGCCCTTCAAGCCCCAAGAAGCTCCTATGCCGGCTCAGAAACGTGTTCCTTACTCCGTGGTAGCTGTCGATGGAGGCTCTACAGCCGTGCTCTCTGCTACGATAACACTCGATCTCCAGACCGTAACGCAGACGACCCAGGATACGACAACCGTCACCGCTTCCCCAAGTACACCACCGCCCTCCACTGCGATCATCATATCAACGAAGGTGGTAGAAGAATCAGAATCGGCGACCACTGTTGCTGTAACCGTTACTAAGGAACTTCTCACAACCCCGTTGCCTTCGCCATCACCAGCACAGACATCAGTATCGGCAAGCACCGCCACTCCTCTGGCAACAACTTCTTCCTCGACGGTTGCACTACCCGTGGCACCGACGCCGTATAATTCGAGAAGCTCGACGAGCTTAACATCGACATTGTCGGCCTTAGAAAGCACTTCTACAACCGAACCTGAGGTACCGACAACCACGCAATGGGTCCAATCTACCCTGACAGTGTCACCAACACCACCTACGACCACTACAACGACCTTTGACAATGGAATGTGGCACACTTACTGGAACGCGACTTCTACCAAAATGTCGACTACATATCAGACGGCATATAGTGCAGGGCACGTCTCGGTCAGCCCATGAGAACGGTGTATTATTGGAGGAAGATTTAGTACTGCCGATACCGCAGGCTATTCTGAGCTAAGGCGCAGGAGAGACCCTACTACGCTTACTTGATTGCTATGAGAGGGGGCCGGTCTTCAATTCAACGAAAGCGTCGGCGGATTCTGTTTTTGGCATTGCGGAGGATGGATACAGCATATGGGATCGGCGTTGGATTGCAGCGACTATTCATGATAAAGTGATATGTTGAGTGACTAGATGAGCATAGCTTAGGATAATTGTAATGTTTGATATGCTACCCTTAACTTGGTCGAAAATGTTGCCCTTGGTCCACCGTAAATGCAATCGGTGAACATAACAGCCTTGTTTACCGACTTCACATTCTTGTTTGTTGTTTTTATGTATGTAATGATAGGTAGTTGGTGTCAGTATGAAGAGGAGACTCCCAGGGCTTAGCTAAGAAGATGCCTTAGGCGAGTTAGGGCATCGCGGCTTCTTCCGAAGCAAATGCGGCAGCTCCACGCATGCTCTACAGTACTACTACTGCATACTTACAGCAGTTATTCTATGGCCACAACTTGAGGGACTTCACGCTGCACTAAGAAAGAGGAGGCCATTGCTCGCAGATTTGCGCAGCAAATGGCTGACCGAAGCAGCATGACTTCGCCGCCGGCTATCGAGGACCAGGCACGTTTGCTGGAGGATGCCTTGGTTATGGTGCGGCAACAGACACATCTTATGCGCAAATGCTTGGAGACCCCAGGGAAACTTATGGATGCGTTGAAGTGCAGGTACTGAGAATCTTTGTTGTCCGTCCGTGAGGGTATGGATGCTGATTGCGACTCCATTTTGCAGCTCAACCCTGGTATCAGAGCTTCGGACAAGCAGCCTTGGACCGAAACAATATTATGAACTCTACATGGCCATCTTTGATGCCCTACGGCATCTTTCCGTCTACCTCCGCGAATCCCACCCGGTCAACCACCTAGCAGACCTTTACGAACTTGTCCAGTATGCCGGAAACATCGTACCCCGCCTATACCTCATGATCACTGTCGGAACGGTCTATATGGCAATTGAAGATGCGCCGGTCAAGGAGATCATGAAGGACATGATGGAGATGAGCCGAGGGGTCCAACATCCAATTCGAGGGCTTTTCCTGAGATATTACCTGTCAGGCCAGGCAAGGGATTCCCTGCCCCAAGGGACTGGAGATGGGCCGGAAGGAAATCTTCAAGACTCTATAAGCTTTATCCTGACGAATTTCGTCGAAATGAATAAGTTGTGGGTCCGGTTGCAGCATCAAGGGCATTCAAGAGAAAGGGAGCAAAGGACGAAAGAAAGGCAGGAGTTGCAATTGCTCGTTGGGAGTAACCTAGTCAGACTGAGCCAATTGGTCGATCTAGAAGCATATAAAACCGTTATTTTGCAACCCCTCTTGGAGCAGGTTGTGCAATGTAGAGATGTATTAGCACAGGAGTATCTTCTTGAAGGTTTGTCTCTTCGCCCACAGCTTTGCATGCCAGTGGCTAACAAGGTATTAAAGTTATCACACAAGTGTTTCCAGATGAATTCCATCTGAACACTCTCGACCAGCTCCTATCCGCCATATCTCGACTGAACCCTCATGTGAATATCAAAGCTATTGTTATTGGCTTGATGGACAGATTATCTGCATATGCTGCCCGAGAAGCGGAGTCGGAATCGTCAGAAGAGCGTAAACAGAACGAAGGAGAGGCTACTATCAACTTATTAAAACGATTACGCATTTCTAAAGAAACCAAAAAGCCTGAAGCGAAGCAAGACGGAGAAGACAAACAAACCAATGGAAAGCATACTAATGGCGATCATCCTACTGAGACACCACCACAAGAAGTCCAAAGCCAGCCTCTAAAGGACCCCTCTGCTGATAGCGATGCTGAGAAGGTCCCTCCTAAAAAGAATAGGGGAATACCGGAGGACGTCAAACTCTATGAGATCTTCTATGATCAAGTGCTAAACCTTGTCAACGCACAAAGACTCCACATACAAGATGTAGTTGCTTTACTGGTTTCACTGTCTAACCTAGCTCTGTGAGTCAATTGAATGCACGGCTGTATGACATATGGCTGATGTTTTCACTAGTAATATTTATCCTGAGCGATTGGGTAGGTCTTTTCGATCACTCTAGAATCTTTTAGGCTAATGTTGAAGTAGACTACGTGGACCAGATCCTGTCATTCGCCAATGAAAAGGTCAATCAATTCGCTAACAGCGCTGACCTGCATTCGGCACCCACGCAATCCAACATTCTAAGCCTTCTTCTTGCACCAATAAAATCTTATTTCTCCCTATTCACCGCTCTCTCTCTTCCTAGCTACATCCCTCTCCTAAACGCACAAACGTATCCCACTCGCCGTGCAGTTGCCGGTGAGGTAGCTCAAAATATTCTCGGAAACCATACCAAAATCTCGACCTCAGAGCATCTCGAAGGCGTCCTTGACATCCTCCGAGTCCTAATAAGAGAAGGCATGCAGCAGCCTGCAGGTTACCCTGGCGTACCTACACAGAGAAGGACCGCCGAAACGGATGAAACTGTACAGGAGCAAGGATGGCTAGCACGAATAGTGCATCTAATTCAGAGTCCCGACAATGACCTACAATTCAAACTCCTTCAAACCACCCGAAAAGCTTTCGCCGATGGACATGAGCGAGTCAAATACACTACACCCGCCCTCCTTACATCCTCTATAAAGCTCGCTCGAAAGTATAAAAGTCGAGAGCACTACGATGATAATTGGCAATCACAGTGCTCAGCTCTCTATAAATTCATGCATAATTCGATATCAGGCTTATACACTCGCGTCAACGGCGCTGCGGATCTCTGCCTTCGTCTCTTTATTGCTTGCGGTCAAGTGGCAGACCAGACCGGCTTCGAAGAGGTTGCTTATGAATTCTTTGCACAAGCCTTCACGATATACGAGGAAGCTATCAGCGATTCACGAGCCCAATTTCAAGCTGTCTGTGTCATTGCCGGAGCTCTCCACGGCACCAGAGGGTTTGGGAAGGAGAATTATGATACATTAATTACAAAGTGCGCTTTACATGGGAGCAAGCTATTGAAAAAGCCAGATCAGTGTCGGGCAGTCTACTTGGCTAGTCACTTGTGGTGGGCTGTTGAGATTCCTGCCAGGGGAGAGGAAGACACGAAGAATGTGAGTTACCTATAGCCCCTGCGAACTATCTTTTGTTGACACTATGAAAGCTTTACAGAGACGGTAAACGCGTCCTTGAATGCCTGCAGCGCGCCCTTCGTGTAGCAGATGCATGTATGGACACCGCGGTATCTGTCGAATTATTCGTCGAGATCCTCAACAGATACGTATATTACTTTGACCAGCAAAATGAAACGGTATTTTCTGCTTTCTCCTACCCAGTTGCGTTATCGTTGCTTATATATGTAGGTGACAACGAAATACCTAAACGGGCTCATTGAGCTCATCCATTCCAACCTGCAAACGAACCAGGAGAGCACGTCGCTAGAGAACCCGAAGCGGCATTTCCAAAGGACGCTGGAGTACATTCAGTCGAGGGAGTATGAAGGGGTTGTGACGCAGGCTAAGTAAGGCTAGCATGTTGTTGTGCTTGGTGATTCCAGTCTCAGTGTTTCCTAAACCCCGTCCATAGAGGGGAAGCAGAGGTTTGGTTTATGTACAGCGGTGTGCAGCACAGAGAGTGTACTTCTACTTTAAGAGGGAGATGTACAAGTAGTGTGGGCGCTTGTTGCATATCTCGAACGCCTGGGCGAGACTGACAATCATGCCTCTGTCCATTATCGTAGGCTACCGGTTCTCGCCAAGGGCTATTTCGTCTCTTTGTCGTGCTCTATGCAAGTTATTGAATCCCTATTTCTTCGCTTGTGAACTCGACATTTTGGGTATCAACGCTACAAAGCATTCCCACCATATACTCCCAACCGCACCCACTTACGATACGCCTCTCCCTCGTCCCCTCCCCGTACTCGAACCCCTTGCAGCCCCGGTCCCCTGCCCCGCTGCCCCACCCCTTCCAACTCCCCTCCCGCCCTGGCCCCCAACCCCCACATACCCGATACTCCGCCCCCTGCCCGCACTCGCATACCCACTACTCCTTCCTCTCCCCCCCCTCGTCCTCTTCACACTAGCAGCAGCCTCCCTCCTCCTCTCCTCCTCTTCCGCCTTCCTCGCAGCTACTTCCCGCCTCTCCTTCTCTTCGATCTCTCTGCGCTCTTTCGCTTGCTGCCGCAGTATCGATTCGTTCTCGACCTTGGAGAGATCGTCCGAGGCGCCGTGCCATTGTGGGGACAAGATCAGGCGGTTGTTGTGTTCCGTTTGCGAGAGGATGCGCGTGTAGGTGTTTAGAAGGGAGGTAGCGGAGGTTACGGTTTGCGAGACGGCGTCCATGTTTCCCTTTGCACGCTCGAGGCTGGTGACGACGCCTTCGATGACTTGGTTTATGTTGCGGATGCTGGCTAGCTCGCGGCGGAGGGAGGCTTCGTGGGCTTCGAGGCGGGCTTCTTCAGTGTCGTGGTCTGGGGCGCTTTGCGGTTCTGGGTTGGCTACTTCTGATGGTTTTGATTTGTGGGATTTCTTGGGGGAGCGGGAGGGAGAGGCGAAGAGGTCGTCTGTATCGATTGTGTCGGAGAGGTTGAGGGTGTCGAGGTTGGGGGTTGTGCCGTTTTGGGCCATGGCCGCAACAAAACTCAGTCAATGTACAAGCAGCGGAGAAATTGCTGGGATATCATCGACTGGTCAATTATCTTAAAGACATACAAGGGTGCTGCGACAATACGTTCAGAACGTGTTGTTGATTGTGTTACGCGCCTTTGGGTCAAGCCTCCCCGCCACTCCCGTCTCATCCCAGCCACGCAGAAATCCAGAGCGCCAAGAACTTTTGACGACACTCCTTGACCACTTCATCCTCTCTCCGCTCCAACAACATCTTTTGCAATTACGACAAAGTGCTTGAAGTGTTGCTCAAACTCTTGCTCGACTATCTTGCTCTGAATAATGATCTTGTGCATCTAATCTGCCAATTACACCAGCTGTCTGACCCAGAGCTTATCCTCTGGCTTCCTCTCTTGGTGCAGACCGCCTACCTATTGCTCTAGGTGCTCAACACATACCAGCTGTGTTGAATAGCACCTTAGCTTTACCTAGGTGGCATAATGGCAACGACACCTCCATTGAGAACCGTACATACACCACCAACACCGCTTCACGGAGCTAGATACGACACTTACCAACCTTATTCAACTCGCAAGAGTACGCGCCATTCTACTCAACGCGCCGCTCACACACCTCCACCATTATCTAGTTTCCACCACGCATCGTCTTCCAATTCGAAAAAAGGCTTTAGCTCACGTCGTGGTGCACAACCACAGTCTCCTCCATCCTCTACACACACCTCTCCACAAAAGAAGCTCTTCAAGAACGGGAAATCATCGAGCCATAAAGACGCTGGTAGAACCAACAGTCGAGGAGCTATGGATCTTTCGCAAGACGCCAATGGCATTTTGTCGCTGCAACAACCATCTCTGAACCTTGGCGCCAATATGCTTCCAACTCCCGTCAAGACACCACGCAAGAAATTGATGCACCCAGCTCCGGCCATAAGCTCCGCTGCTCGCGTGCTATTCCCAGTCCGGCCAGAAACTGTGGAAGATGCAATGCCAACACCCCGTAAGAGAGGGAGAAAACGACATGTTGGGTTCTCTCTGGATAGTTCAATGGAGGATGATGGTGCAGACTCGGAAGGGAAGATTCAAATTTATACGGACTCGAAGGAAAAGATCCCTGAGCTGGATATGTGTGAGGACAACCCATTCTTAGATCGTCCCGAGCAACAGATTCCATCTGAAGAGCCACGCAAGACGCGGGGTGGCAAAAAGAGAAAGGCGCCGAGTATCACGACCAGCAATCCAGATATTGAAGAGGCTTATAATCATGAAGAAGGCATGGTCTACGTCTTGTAAGCTACCCTCTTCATGCAGCTTATCGTCCACATTCACTAACCCAATTTCTTCCAGCCGTGGCAGAAGAGTCTACCGCAAATTCCCCAAAGAAGACTCCTCGCCCGCTGCCAATTACGACCCCGCAGATGTGGAAGACACCGAACTCGACCTATCCCCGCGCCTCACCCGCTCCTCCATAAAACCCCGCCTCCTCTTCCCCACTGAAAAACAGCGCCGCGAACGCGCTCTGGCCGACGAAGAAGCAGTCACTGATATCGAAGATCCAAACAATCTCGCTCATGACAGTGACATCGCTCCTAACAACGACACGGAAGAGGAGCAGCTCGTGACACCTGTCAAGCAGGCCTTTACCGAAACGCCTGCTACGCCTCCCACAACAGGGCATGCGACAAGGGCGAGTACGAGGAAGAAGGCTTTGGACAGTTCGCCGCTTGAGGGCCCGGAGCCGAGGGAGGCAGCAAGGACGAGAGGCAAGATCAGTCCGTTTGACGGTTGGGCGAGGGTCAAGACTGGCGTTGCCAACGACGGATCAAAGAGCAAGAAGAGAGAGGGCGAGGCATTGGAGAGAGATGCCGGTGTAGGGCGCAGTAAAAGAGTTAGGGGTGGTGCTTGATGCTACCGAAGTGGGCTTACAGAGAGAGCTAACGACGGTATTGATGACGGCGTTGGGGGTGTGCTACTTTTGTTATGCTCCAGCTACGGTGCCTTCCTGGTGTAGGCAGGGGCGAATTTAAGCTTCAGCAACGAGCTCAGGTTTTAGGTCCGAGCGCTTTGTGGTATCTCTGGGGTTTCTAGCTGGAGCCATACTCGTTTTTTATTCAAGCGACTACGGCTTTGCTAGGGGAGTTTAGAGGTCCTTTCTGGAGCGAGAATTGGCTATCCTGTGGCTTTATCCAGAGGCGATAGTTACACTGAAGCCACTTCCACTCAAGGCCTGGAGTCGCAAAGGGCTGGATACTTGCAGTCGCGCTTGCTCATGCTGCTTCCTTAGCTAAGCTTATTCTCGTCCAGCTGCTATGCCTTTTGGGACAGATATATGAAATCACTATCTCAGTATTGATATTGTTGGTGGATTAGTGATACATCCACCCGTCCTTACCTGTCACAATCTCGCGTCCGCTCTCCCCTCCCTCTTGACTTCAAATTCCGACCAAAGATATTTCGAGGGAAGATCTAGCAGTCTTCCTACCTTTAAAACACGGAAAGTTCTTCGAACTAAAGCTTAAAGTCAGCAGCGACCCTCTCCCCTCCCCTCCCCCCCTCAGCTACCAACCCAACCGCAACTCTCTCCGCCAACTCCCCCTTTCTTGCTCTCGCCTTCTCGGTCCGCAGTTCGTACACCGTTGCCAGATTGAAAGTTAGCGCGTGGAATGACCTGCCCTTGTCGATTAGGGAGTCTAAAAGGGCGTGTGCCTCATCCAGGTGGTTGGTGTAGAGGAGGCAGACGGCTAGGTTTTGGGTTGCGATATCGTTTTTGGGGGTGGAGGTTAAATCCTTCCACTCGTTAATGGCGTCTTCGTAGCGGGCTTCGGCCATACTGAGGAGGGGGCGTATCAGGGTATTTGATGAGGTGGGGGAGTCGGTACGTGGGGTTGAGGGGATGTAACGGCGAGCAGCTGCTACCTCGCCTAGACGCAGGTAGAGCAGTGCGATGCGGCTTTTCAAAAGCTCATCCTCCCTGTCATCCTTACGGCGGAGGCTCTCAAAATGCCGGATTGCAGCTGCCAGATCTGCAGTCTCAACCAGCGCGTTGCCAACCCTGACACCCAGGTCCTTCAACCGCTCTTTCCACGTCTGGCGCTCTTGGCCCTTTGTTCTTGTGATCTCAAGTCGAGCATCTTTGGCTAGGTCGTAGTATCCCGCAATCCCTCTCCTTGCATCGCTGAACCCGATGCCTTGGAGTCGAACAGCCAGGACACGTAATTCCCAGGGTAGTATATTCTTGTGAGTGACATCATCGCGGTAGAAAGGGGAGTTGATGTCTTCAAGGCATCTAGATTCTTGAGCTGCGAATGCGGTGGCATCTATCAGGGTGAGGCATGCGAGACGTGTGTAGAGGAGGGAGAAGATTTGATCAGGGGATAGGGAAGGGGAGGTGCAAAGTTGCAGCGCGGCTGCAATAGCGGCAGAGCGGTAGTGGGAGGTTGAGAGGAGGTCTGGTAGTGGGGTTGAGGGAGGGGCTTGGTGCGAGGGCGCGCGGAAGGGAGGAGGGAGGTCGAGTTGGGAGAGGGAATGATAAATTTCAGGACGTTGCAGGTAGGAGAAGTCTTTTGGTGGAGGGAGCGGGAGCTCCTTGGGGTGTTCGGGTGATAGAGGGTGGGGGGTCGGGGGTATGGGGATGGTTGCTGCTTCTTCGGCGGCATCGTTGGTAGTGTCTCCGGATGCTGGCGGGAGATCAATGGCTAGGGGGCTGGTATTTTAGTATTGGAAATTGACGTGAAACATGTTGGCATACTCAACAGTGTCTAAGGGTCCCTTTGTTGAGCGCCTTGGTAGGGATGCTGGTGTGACGTTAAGTACTATTTTGATCTCAAGGTCGCGATGTTGCATAGCATACCTCGGTTGTAGGAGACATGTCGACTATGTCTCTTGGGCGTGGAGGCAGCACTGCTATCCGGGGACGCCGTCTCCTCCATCTCGATGCTCCGTGTGTTCGCAGGTCCACGAGTGGTGTGAAGTCGGACGTGCATGGGATCGGCTATCTTGAACATGCCGAACCCTAAGTGCTTCAGAGGTACCGTACTCGTACCTTCGACATCCACAACGTCTTACGCATTGGATGGATAGGATACAGGCGTCAACGGCTACTACTGCCATGTACTGCCTGGTCTTAGGGACAATTGGTGCGAACACTACATACGGAGATTAATCTACGGTCAAGCTCCGTCACAAGTATCCAGCATTCGATATTGTCCCCTCACTTGCCAACATTCTTTCTGTCCGTCTGTTTGGTCCCTTGATTTCTTAATTAGCACAGGAACAATGATGCCGGATGTTTCATTGCATAAATCTTCAGATATCCTGCTGCTGATTCGCTGGATCGATATGCATCATCCCGAGAAGAGCCTTTTCTTTGTGGTCATATGCCTTTTTGTGTTCCTCAACGATCCGAGTATCTCTTATGCTATATATGCCCCCACGACGTTGCTTTGTTTGAAATAAAGCAGATTTGAGAATATCATTAACAGCATGGGAGCCTATACCCTTATAGACCACAGACCCCACAGTCCAATGGTCGATACACACAACATTCCATTATTCGCTGGCTTGGTGATAGCTGCAGTGAGCATCTTGTCGAATATACCGGTACCAGGCAAGTGCGTGATGCTGACCATTGTAGTGGGCAGGCTACCATATCGTCAAAATAATCTACAATCTAGCCTTTCACCCCCTTGCTCATGTCCCAGGGCCATATCTGGCAGCTGCTACCCCAATTCCAAGGGTCTATGCCATTTTGACTGGAACCAAACAACACTGGACCACAGCTATGCATGAGAGATACGGAGAAGTTGTGCGTATTGCTCCTGGAGAATTATCCTTCATCTCCGAAACTGCCTGGAAGGAGATATATGCATATCATAGCGGTCGTCCGGCATGGATTAAAGCTGAGCGTAGACCACCATTTCCGAATAACATCGAGCCGATTTTGACTACGTCTGATGCTGCTCATACACGTCAACGAAGACTCCTGGCACATGCCTTTTCCGAAAAGGCTCTCAAGGAACAGGAAGGTATAATCATCAAATACGTCGATCTCCTTGTGGAAAAGCTTGGGGAACAGGTCAAAATCGGTCAGAACCCAGTGGATATGGTAAGCTGGTTCAATCACACTACATTCGACATTATTGGCGACTTTACATATGGAGAATCCTTTCACAGTCTCGAGGAGGGCGGTTACCATCCTTGGGTCTGGTCAATATACCACGGCATCAAAGCTTCGGTTCTGATGTTTGCGTTGAAGGACTTGTTACCTTTCAAAGGCCTTGCCAAGCTTTTAACACCTTCGTCGATGAGGAAACTGAGCAACGCAAATTTCACCTACAGCCAAGATAAAATACAACGACGTCTCGATAAGGGCGCTATTGATCACCCAGATTTCATGTCTTACGTCCTCAAATACAATGATGAAAGAGGCATGAGCCGTGGTGAGATCGATTCGACGTTTTCCATCCTGGCCCTTGCCGGATCCGAGACGACCGCAACACTCCTCTCTGGCTGTACTTTTTACCTCTTGGAAAACCCAGCGGTCTATGCGAAATTGACTCACGAGATTTTTGCGGCCTTTACTGACGGAGCGGAGATCAGCATCGACTCTACAAACCGTTTATCCTATCTCAAGGCTGTTCTAGAGGAGAGTCTACGTATTTATCCTCCTGTTCCATCCGCTCTCAGCCGTGTCGTAGCACCTCCAGGCGACACCATCAGCGGATACTTTGTCCCCGGCGGTACCATCGTTGGTATACCCCACAACACAGCCTACCACTCTCCCCGAAACTTCACTGCCCCCGACACTTTTATCCCCGAACGCTGGCTCCCAGAGTACGCGGATGAATTTGCTGGCGACCGCAAAGCTGTCTGCATGCCATTCAGTGCCGGCAATTGGAATTGTATTGGCAAGAACCTGGCTAATGCCGAGATGAGGCTTATTTTGGCGAAGATGGTGTGGAATTTTGAGATGAGCCTTGCTGATGCGGAGGATAATTGGGCGGATCAGAAGGTGTATGGTTTGTGGGATAAGAAGCCATTGACTGTGAATTTGACGGCGCGGTCGAAATAAGGTAGGTACCGTCCTTCTTTGGCCGGGGCTATGTTGTTTGAGTATATCGCCAGCACTTGAAACCTTAGTCTCTAGACCATTTCCCTCTTGAATTCTTTCCCCGTCTAATCAAGTACTCATTGAATATGAAAACCTTCTTTCTGTCAGCGACGATGTATTTCTTCACGGTCTTTGAAGTGTTCATCACGACGCTTGGAAGGAGATTGGCACTTGATCCTTCTCAAAGACTGAACAGACGCGCACAAGGTCAGAGAGCCGAAAACGATGTGAAGAAGTTCCTCGCTCTCGGCGTTGACAGCCCTAATCTCATTAACGGCAAGATCTAGCAGGCAGGAGCATAAACCTCTATTCTATTATATCGAAGAGTTTGGTTTATTGACAATACACTTTAGGCGTGACAAATTACTCAAAAAAACAACAACAGCAGAGGCTAGCTCCGAAATCTGCTCTGGAGAGCAGATCTGACGCGTTCTGCGATTTCGACCACAAAGTACATCCTCTTCACTACCCTCTGCAATCCACACAACATCATACCCACCCATAAATTTGGGTCTCTACAAGCACATTCTCAACTACTACTGTTACTACCCAAGCATGATCTGTTAACGATCTTCAGGGCTACTGACGGCTATACCCGTTTAGGCAGCTGGAGGATCCGCTGGGAAATAGTTATTGGTGTGCCTTGCAGCACGTTTAGGATTGGCTGGACAAGAAGAGATCAGATGGAGCCCGTTGCAGAAAAGCGGAGGCACCATCATGTCTTTCCACCATGTCTATCGATTTGCGTCATTGCGCTTCTAGGTCTTGTAAAGAAACATTTTCAGCTATGATGTACAAACATATAGACCCAAGGTCTTTGCTTTGCTCTCGGTTTGCTCCATTTCTCAATTATCTACGGCTACAATACCATTTCCAATCATGCTATTTCTCTCTCAAGTCGCCCTTGGCATCGCTCAAGTGGCTTTTTTCTCTGTAAAGCCAGCTTTAGCGGGCCGTTCTGAAATCTGCCCAAAGCTTCCCTTGAGTTGCCACAACACTACTGCCATCGCTAACACTTGTTGCTTCAATGCGCCTGGTGGAACTCTTCTCCAGACTCAATACTGGGACACCAATCCCGCCGCTGGCCCAGCGCGTCACTGGACTATTCACGGACTTTGGTAAGCCCACGCGGTCTTGGATTTGCCCGACTCGCTGGGACCGCACCAGCCCGCCAGCTCACATATAGACAGGCCAGACCATTGCGACGGTACCTATGACAGCTACTGCGATGCCTTCCGCCAATACACCAATATAACCGCCATCCTGGAATCCTACAAACGCTACGATCTCCTAGAATACATGTCCAAGTATTGGAAAGACAACGCCGGCAACGACGAGGGCTTCTGGGAACACGAATGGAACAAACACGGCACCTGCATCAGCACCCTCTACCCCAAATGCTACGACGACTACACCCCGCAAGAAGAAGTTGTGGATTATTTCCAGAAAACCGTAGACCTGTTCCAGGGGCTGGATAGCTACAAGTTCTTGAAAAGCGAGGGCATCGTGCCGAGCGCGAATAAGACGTATACGGCTGTGGAGATCCAGGAGGCGTTGGGGAAGCATAGGGGCGGTGTGAATGCGACGATTGGGTGCCACGAGGGGGGGCTTGAGCAAATCTTCTACAATTTCAATGTGGCTGGTAGGGCGCAAGATGGGGTTTACGTGCCGGTGCAGCCGCCAGGTGAGTGAAGCGACAAGCTCTTTTTTGTGGTTGTTGTCATCACTGACACTCAGGATAGCGGGAGCCTCATTCTGTCCTGAGGTCGGTATCAAGTATTTGCCAAAGAAAATGTCTAGCGAGGCTCCTACAACGGGGCCTTGTTAGATGGCATTGTATATAGCACAGACTGCCTAAGTGTATGTTTGATACTTCACCGCCTCAGACGAATCTTGCACACACTGATTGTTCTACTGAGTGAACCATCATGGAATTTCTCATCAGCGTCTCCCGTTTTGCTAGTATCTTCTCACAAGCTTGGTTCGTTGATTGCTATCTCGGTCCTCCGTTTAGTAGCATTCTATGCTCGGCTGTATCTGAACTCACGACTCAATTTTCAAATAAGGGTTCCTCGATAATGACTGACACTGAATAAGATCTCATGCGCCTAACTGTGGCCATGACTTCTAGAGAACCGCGTCGCAACGAGCAAGGCCCAAACATCTTATCTCAACTCGTAGATTTGGAGGGAAGAAGAGGATCGGGGCCTTTTCCCTCATCGGACGGCATGAAGACGGAAAAGGAGAAAGGAAGGCACGAGGCAGAGGCATGCAATATGGCGATGTGCACCTCTTTCGGTACATCTGCTGTGGATGGGGTTGATTACGAGGATAAGAAAAGAGAACATTCCTCACCGTGGACTCTACGCACGTTTTCCAAGGAAGCAAAACGAAAGTCCCGCTCCGTTTCCCTTGCGCCGTTCTATTCCTCGGTTTTATCCTGAAATAACCCATCCCATCATATCCCCGCTCACTTTCTCTTAACGAAGATAAGACCGGCCACTTTTGATGTTTGCTTTCTCGAATCAATTCCGAACCGGCATACCCCCAGCCGTAACCACGACTATGAGGTATCCCTTACAAAGCCTCGTGGATGCACAATCGCCACAGAAAGGTCACGGATCTAATTGATCAGATCTACGGCACTCCCTCCTCCACTCTCCCCAAAAACCCCACCACTCTCCTCAAAAACTCCTCCCTCCCATATCCCCCCTCAGCCATCGTATGCCCCACGCCCTTCAGCACCCCACTCCCCTCATCTACCCTCCCACCCCCCTCCCTCACAGCCCTCACCCACCTCCCCACCAACGCGTCTTTATCCACATACCCAGGCACATACTCATCAGCGCCCCCATACAGGATACAAATCGGCACGCCCGTCGCGCCCACCTTGCCGAATGAGCTTGCTAACCGCGCATCGCTCAGGTCGGAGCTGAACATGTCGTCCTCGCCCTCGTGCTGCGGGCCAGGCGATGCGAGCGACAGCCAGCGGCGCGCGTAGAGGGGAACGGCGGGGAGGGCTTTCGCGGAGAGCTCAGGGGGAAGCACGTCTTCGCCACGGCCAGCGCGGACGAACTCTAGGGCGAGCGCGTTCAGGCGGTCGTAGTCCTCCTGCGCGAAGGACATGAGCATGGCCTCGCGATCGCTGACACAACCCTGCAGTATCACGCCATTGATGCGTGGGCGATGGTGCGCGAGAGAGCTGGGGGAGAGGAGGTAGTGCATGACATCCTGCGCGCCGGTGGAATGACCCAGCAATACTATTTTCGCGCCGGGTCGCAGCTCCTGGAAGTATTTCACACATGCTGCGATCTCTTTGACGTCTTTGTCCAGACTACTAGTGCCCCATCCTGTGCCAGAGGAGGAGAGGAGCGGGGAGACGAGAGTCCAGAAGGGGGGAAGCGCGTGGTGGAGATGGGAGGTGTAGGCGACGGTTAGAAGGGTGTCGTAGAGGCCGCCGACAAGGAGTAGAACATTCGGCGGTTCTTGGGTGGGGTTTGGAGTGTCGGAGGGCAGAGGGTGGGGGGAGTGGGCGAACGCGACGAGGTGGGGAGTCTAGTTGGGTGGGGTTAGATGGGGGTTTGGTGAGGAGGTTAGATTTTTGGGGGGATGGACGTAGCGGTGAAGGATACCAGAGACGGCGAGGGGAGTCGTCATTGTGAGTTTGATAGGTTGTTTTGGGACGGTTGTCGCCAGGCTATGAGATGTCAGGGATATGAAGAGGTTTGAATGTTTAAAGATAGCGTGGTGCGGGGGCGGGGCGGGGGCGGGGCGAGCTTAGTGGCCGTTTGCGCAAAGAAGACCCCACGTGGGCTTAGCCTGATCTGATATGATTAGGGTTTGATGATGAAGCGAAATACAAATTCTTCGCCACAGATCAAACGGCTATCTAAACACTCTCTCGTTAAGAAAGCTGCTTTGCTCAAAGCCGTATCTACCTATTCGTAGCAGCTTAATGCAAAGCCATGATTCCGCTCTCGGCTAGACTAGCAATAACATATCCCTCTAGAAAATGCATCCATCAATGATTCAGTAAAAAAAGCTTACAGATCCACTAGCCAGCTCAGCAAGCAAGCAATCATGGAAAACAAGGAGACAGATCAAAGGTCAGAAATTAGACGGCGACATGATACTGCCTGGATGTTGGAAGGGCTGCCTCGTTCCACCGAACACGGGCATAGCGCCTCCTGGAATGGGGCTGCCGATGTCACCTGGGACGCCGCCTCGCATGCTCACTGATGTATTTCGGCCGGCTTCGAAGCGGATAAAGTCACCGGTTTGCTCGCGAGTAACCGTGAAAGAGCCACCGCCGTTCTGAGAGTTGCCTTCGGTATCGCAGATATCCATCATCTCTCTGAGCGCTATTAGACCTTCATTTGCCGGCTTCATGAGCTCAATTTGACGTAAGACCACTTCGGCGCTATGGAAACCGTTTTTGCTGGTTGCTGGAGGATTGGCGCTGACTTTGTTGCACGCTTGACAAATCAAATGCCGGATAGTGACAGCTCGTGAGGCGTTTTGACGGTTCATTGCTACATTACCAAAAGCGCCGTTGGACCATTGAGGGCCCGAACTGTTGGACCAAGAGGGAGGACCTGACATGGGTGGGGCACCAAAAGGCATGGGAGGCATGCCCCAAGTGTTTCCATTTCCGCCTTGTGAACCACGAGGAAAATTCTCAATCTTCGTGGCTAAAAACGGATGTTAGCAGAAGTGTAGACAATGAGGAGCGGATGACTTACTTCCAATAGGATCGGGAAACATAGGCGACGTGCCAAATCCATGTCGAGGTCCACCAGGTGCCATGCTACCGCGCCGTGAGTCAGCAATATTGTTTGACAATGGGACATCAGTGTCATCGAGTAGTGCGCTGCTTCCAAGATGATTGCTCAGGTCCTCGACGTCAGCATTTGTGGAATGGTTATTTCCGCCTTGTAGATGAGGAGCTACACTTGAAGGACGTTGGATAGGAGTAGGACGAGCTATTGGTTGTGTCTGTGGAGGCATAGTAGTGTTCTCAAAGGCTGATCTATCAAAAGATGCAGAGGACTGTCTCGAGTGCGAATGAGATGGCATCGTATCACGAGGTAAACCGTGGCCTACATTAGGAGCGCTGCCGATTGGGACAGGTCCACCGGGCGCTTGCGTCGCCGGCAGATTCATTCCTTGCCCAGGCGGCATTGGCCTCCCCCCGCTAACCCCAGGAGGAAATGGCATTCCATTCTGGGGCATGAAATTCCGGAATGGAGCACCACCATGATGTGGCTGATGTGCGAACATAGTAGCTTCGTGCATTGACGCTCGTTGTGTCATGGGCGGCATCGTAGGACCAAAATTCCCAGAATACCCATTCCCAGCCATGGCTGGCATACACTGAAAGCCAGGAGGCTGACTGAATATGCCCGGCGGAGCACCAATTGGAGTAAGTGTCGGGTTTGGCGGAGGATGCTGCATAGATGGTTGGCTGGCCGCTTTCCCGGGCGCAGAAGTTATGCCATTTTGCGGCTGAGACGATTGACTAGGTGAAGTAGTCGAGCTGCCCGAAGGGGGTTGTGAGGTCTTAGGAGAGGAGCTATGTGAGCCCTGTATTGAGCCTGGAATTGAACCCTGAACAGACGGTTGACGTGGTCGCACCGGCGTAGGTGCTTTCGGTATGGCCGGCGTTGCAATTGACAGATGGGGGGAAGCGTGACTGCTTGAGGTTTGCGGGTGGAGATTCGAAGTTGTAGGCAGGGCGGATAGTGGAATAGGCGGCTTTGGCGAAGAGGTATTGGGCACAGCTTGAGCAGACAGTTTGAGGGGATGTTCGTCTTTCTTGCTTCTGTCTTTCATCTCCTTTTCAGCTTTTGCCTTGGTCTCTCGCTCCTTCTTGTCTGCCGCTTCCCGCTCCTTCTTCTCCCTAGCCTCCTTCTCCTTTGCTTCTCGTTCTTCCCGCTCCATTTTCTTCTGCTCTTCCCGCTTCTTCTTTTCCCGCTCTTTTGCCTCACGTTGCTTACGTTCTAGCTCCGCTTGCTGTTCCCTGGCTTCCTGTAAACGTTTCAGTTTCTCCGCTTCCTTCCGTTGCTTCTCGTCCTCCTGGGCTTTCTTCTCCGCTTCTCTCTTTCTCCGTTGCTCCTCTTTCTTCAGGCGCTGCTCTTCCAGCTTGCTTTCCTCAGCCGCTTGAGCTGCAGCTTCCTCAGCGGCCTTTTCTGCTTCTCGTTTGGACTTTTCTTCATCCTTGAGCTGTTTCTGTTGACGTTTCTTGTCCTTCTTCTTCTGGGCTTCCTTGGCTTTTTTGGCTTCCCGCTGTGTGTCACGAAGATCTTCCTCCTCTAATTCTTCGATCAGCTTCTGCTGTCGCTCCGCTGCCACCTTTTCACGATAAGCCGTAAGAACTCTCTGTTCAAACATTCGCGCAGCGAATATTTGAAACATTCTACGCCCTTCTTCCATGCGTTGTTCCTCCGTCATGGTTTCCTAGCAAATATCAGCATAACGCCGATATGGGTGTGAAATATAAAAAGTACCATCTCGTCCTCTTCGTAGTCCTCCTCTTCATCTTGGCTATCATACTCCTCGTCATCTTCATCATCATAACCATCGTCGTCCATAGGTGGACCATGATTATGAGGTTGCATTGACGCGTGCCCTAACCCAGCAGCAGCGTACTGTGCTTCTTCTTCTCGTTGCATTCGACGCTCCGCCAGTTGCTCCATCATTTCAATGAATTTCTTGCCATCGTTCTTTAATAAATCATCTGCAACGGTTAGAATCCCCCCTGTAGATGATCAGCACCTCGGAAGCTACAGATGAGGAGATGTATCTTGGCGCACCTTGGACCGTAAGACTGTTCCCGAAATTGAAGAAATCAGCCGCTGGACCCATTGGCTCCTCCGGTTCCTCTTCACTCAGCTCATCGTCATCTTCATCGCTGTAGTCCTCATCATCTCCTTCTTCCTCGTCATCTTCTGCCACTTCTTGAACTCGGCCTCTTGACGGACGATGGAGTAATGGAGGACTTCGTTTAGGTGGTAATCGAGCCATTGGATGGGTATACATTCTTGGTGGAGGTATGATCGGTGTACCATCCTCTAGACTGATCTGCTGGTGATTGGCATACTGCTCCAGCTCCTCATAGTATGCGTCGTATAGTACTTCTAGCTCTTCCTCAATGGCTGTACGCTTACGCCCACAAACAGTACAACTACAAGAATGCTTCTGCTGCTCTTTCATTTTTTTCAGTACCGCCTCTTTCTCAACCTTGACCAAAGACCGTCTATCCTCTTCTCCCAGCGACAACCAGAATTCTTTAATTCTCTCACGTTCCTCCGCCGTGGAAGTATTCCATATGCGGTCTTTTGATATGTGATGCGCTGATCGAAGTGCGGCAGTTGAGAGTGGAGGAGGAGGAGGTGGGGGTGGGGGTTGTAATTTAGCAGGTGGCAGACTGGGGTTAAGAGGGTAATTCGACTGGTACTCATGCTGGGCCGAGGAATTTGATCTGGAATTTTTCTTTTTCTTCGACTTCCTATCAGTCTCGGGTGGATGGCCGTTCGTGATAGGACCGTTGGCTGGTGGTTGATTAGTATATCGATTGTGATAAAGCCGGCCCTCATCGTCTGTGTAGTAGAGATCCCCCCCTTCCCCTGGCTCGTACTGGTCTGGATCATCGTAGTCGGATGCTCCATAATCGTAACCGTTTGCCTGTACCTGAGCTTGTGCTGCAGATATTCCATGCCGGGGTTCTGGATGCTTGCTACCACCATTTCCAGCAAAAGCTTGAGCCGACTTTGACCCTGGCGGCTGGGCTTGTTCTGCGGCTAAGCGTGCGGCCTGCTTTTCTCGCCTCTTCTGTTTTTTTCTGTTCACACCAGAAGCAGTACCATCTACAGCATTTGGACCGGGATTATTGGCCACAGGCCGGCTAATCACCGGTTGTAGATTCTGAGCTACAGGAGCCATACTTGGTAAGAGTGAGGTCGTCTTTTGGTTTGTTGTCGGTAAAGGGTTTGGAGTGTTTGTCTGAGCGTTGGTGCCTTTTGTTTTCAGGACTCCATTATCTGGAAATGCCTTTGAAGGTGCCCGCTTTAACGGATTATTCGGTCCCGAGGCATGAGAAGTTGGCTTTGGAGGCATTCCAACCAAGGCCTATCTAAACGAAATGTTGAAACCTCCGTGACATGTAAAAACAATCAAGGTCTTCCTCCGGCTATGTGTTGTTGTGGAGATTGTTTGGAGAAGGGTGGTGGCCCCTCCACTAATCCTTGGGATACGGAACGCGATTCCGCGAGTCTGGGAACCAGCAAGCTAAGGCACGTATGAGTGGGATAGAGGGACTTGGATTCTCGGTTTTTTTCAGATCCGGATGGCCTTCAGGTACAGTACTGGAGTAGCAGAGGTTCGGTGTTCGTAGTTCGACGTAAGAGGGTCTCAGTGAACGTAACCACTAGCGGTCCTCTCCGTACGCCAGGTACAACGTGCATAAACCAACAAGCGGCGTCAAATACCTCCAATCGCTGTATCCGAATGTCAAGCTACATATCTACTTCGCTACGTCTGTACCATACAGCTTCTCGGTCTTTGGTGGCGAACGATTAATTCCAATCGGCGATCCCTATCGTCGACTGGGAGAGCGGGGAACGAGAATCGCGGCCTCGCCTTTGTGTTACCGTGAACGACAGCTCAGCCCCTGACGGTTCGCCGCTGGCAGAAGTGACGCATCGCCGATACAAGAGCAGAGAACGAGCCATCTGCTCCGACTGCTTCCATCCAGTTGTTCTCATCTCTATCAGGACCTTGGTATCTTCTTTCTGGCTGTGGTTCTGAGGAGCGCGGAGTCAGTGCGGGCCTACGATGGCACAACAAAACGGGCAGAATGTTATGCGAAGGTATGTGGATCACGGGCGACGGGCTTTATCCATAGTGCTGCTTTCCAATGGGGATATCGAGCAAGCCGGCTTAGACAAGCCGCGAGTGTGTCCAGACACTTCCAGCTACACTGGGGCAAACCCTCTTTACAGACGCCGCGTCGTTTCCAAAGTGTCTCTTGCATCTTAACAAGGAGATTCGCTGTCATGAATCCGGGTCACTACTGAGACAAGCCGAAGTTCTCCAAACAGACGGTTCCTGACGGAACTTCACGACTCTAAAAAGCTTGGTTCTAGGTTCTAAGTCTGGAGGCTGACTCTGCTGTGCGAAAAATAGAAAGCTTGTCATAATTGGCGACGGTGCTTGCGGCAAGACAAGTCTCCTCAGCGTCTTTACATTAGGCTATTTCCCAACAGTAAGCATAGCCAGTCATACAACGTTAGTTATGTTCAAGCTAACATCGAACAGCATTATGTATGTAGACCTTTTCTGGCACGATTCCCTGGATTGGACCGCTTTAGATACTGGAGATCTTGCTGATTTGAAGCTGTCCGCCTTCAGGTACCAACAGTTTTCGAAAACTACGTAACAGATTGCAGAGTCGACGGCAAGTCTGTACAACTGGCATTATGGGACACGGCAGGCCAGGAAGACTATGAAAGATTGCGGCCATTGGCATACTCAAAAGCACATGTTATCTTGATCGGCTTCTCTATCGACACCCCAGATTCACTAGATAATGTTAAGCACAAGGTGAACATGAATTGATCTTACTTCTAAGCTGTATTTATCTGACTGGTTTCTAGTGGGTTGAAGAAGCCAACGAACGCTGCCCCAATGTACCGATAATACTTGTCGGACTGAAGAAAGATCTCCGAGAAGACCCTGTCGCTGTAGAAGAAATGCGGAAGAAATCGCTGCACTTTACGACAGAACAAGAGGGTCATAATGCTGGCCGCGAAATTGGAGCGCGAAAATACCTAGAATGCTCATCCCTGACCGGCGAAGGCGTAGATGACGTTTTCGAAGCAGCCACACGAGCTGCTCTGCTCACATTCGAGAAGGGTGAAGGAGGAGGGTGCTGTGTTATTCTGTGAAGCGGTTTTATGGATACGATCACGGATACTGCTGTCTATACTCGGTGTTTAGGGCTGGGCTGTGTTTTGGACGGTCTTTTACCGGAGCTTTCGATAACCTATGCGTTTGCTCAGCATTTTCCGGTGTTAGTGGCTCTACATATTTGCTCTATGGCGGATGTTGTGAAGCTCGAGTCGTGGTGATTAGCGTGAAAAGCTATAGACGGGGTAATTTTGGATCCCACTTGTTACATATTGAACAAGTTTTACCCACATATGCTCTGCTCTGCCTATTGCTGCAGAAGGTGTACCCCAAGGAAATTTGTAAAATGGGAAGCGGCTGTAGGAAAGTCTATACGCCGGGACTACCATAGGGCGGTGGGCATAAAGTTCTCCTTCAGCCATCATGTATATCACCAGGAACGTAGCGAAACCCACTCGCAAAAACGATAGCCTCAATAGTGTCGAGGAGTTGGTTAGGGATTCTGTAAGACCTTCAATGGTACAGAGAGCCACCTGTACGATAACCGTACAGAAGAACATAGATGAACCGACAATGCCGCCTTCTAGTTTGGACCTCCAGTCTCCCAATATCCACATATAGACACATCCTGCCCGTCATCCTCGCATACGATTCCCCAGCCTCTCTCCGCTCCCATCACCTAGTCCACCCCTCGTCCCAACCCGCTCTCCCCGGCCCCTCCGTCTGCCCCCTCGCATACTCCGGCGGCACCCCACCATTCCCAAAAAACCCCCCTTCCATTTTCACTCCTCCGAAAATCCCCTTCCTTGACGTAGCTTGCCGATACAGTCTCCCTCCATCGTCCACACCCAACCTTAACTCCTCACAAGCTGCTCGCATAGCATTGTACTGTCTTTCGAGCTCCAACTCTCGCTTTTGATTATCTTTGAAACGTTGGAGTTGGTAGGCGCGGTGGATAGTCCAGTGACGGAGAGAGCGGAGGCGGGAGAAGCGCAGGGGCCGGGGTGTTAGGGGGTGGTATAGATGGTAGCGGATCAGTGCTATTAGGTCAGGGTATTAGTTTTGCGTATAGGATTAAAGGGGGGGATGGGTAGGGAGGGGAGATGGACTTATTCGTCTGTCGCCTCTGGGTTGCTTGTGGTCTTTGCGTCCGTGGGCGATGGGAGTTGTGCTGAAGGCGTGGGTCTGTGAGAGGATGGATGGGTAAATTGTCGTTGAGGAGTGGCGTAACGATGGCAGGGGGAAGAACGGTAGAGAGCGGTTAGGAGGACAGAGAGGGATGTTGAAGACTCTTGCGAGCGGCTGGACAGCTGGTGAGAGCTTCATGATCGAAATGGTCGCCAGATGAAGTGACACCGATTGTTCTGTTGGGTTTGAAGTTGCATAACTCTCACCTTAGCGTGCTTCGGTGTTGCACTAGCTTACATACCACATTCGCGAGATTTTTACAAAGCCACATCGAGATATCAAGGTAACCATCAACTTAGAACTGCATCAAGTACTGAGACACTGCGAGAGAGCTAGGGTGTAATGCATAGCTCAAGCCAGCCGTCAAAGGTCCAAGAGACCCAACAAGATCAGATGTGTCCGAACTTGGAGATTTTCTTCATCGTCTTCAGCAGATGTCTACCCAGCTTCCTAATATGTTTTCTACGATATGGCACACTTGCCTTGTCATGGCTTATCTTGCCAAGGGGGGTGCAAACTCCTGAATCTTGATTCCTCCTTTGACATGACAACTCATCTGTTCTCATGCAGTAAGTGCCTATCATAGATTCGCCTGTGATCCATCTCCTGATGAGCTTGTTGACACAATGCTATGAACGCGGCAGTTCCATTTACTATAATATCACATTCTACTTTTTTGTCTTAATCACTTCACTGCTCTTGGTAAAGTCAAGATCTTACGCCTGGTTTTTGTTTCCTTCAACTCTCACTTGACTTATGTTTATTTCAACAGCCACTAAACGCACACTACTCTTTAGTCCTGGTCCTGAGGGGTTTGACGAGTTTTAATGCCTCAACGCCTGGCTCAGAGTACTGGCCTTCTCTACTCTAATCACCGCAGCCTTCATGTTTTCTACGACTACGTTACAGAGTGGTTTGTGTGCTCACTGCCATAAAGACACCACGAACGTTTGTACTGGCTGCAACTGGACTCCCGACACCCTGGAAGAAGAAGCTTCGAAAACGTACTATTGCAGCAGCGCTTGCCAGAAAGGCGACTGGGCCAATCACAAAGCAGCCTGCAAAGCGATTCAAGAGTGCAGGTCACTATACCGTGCCGGGTTCACAATTCAAACGTTGTTCTACTAGTTTCGAGAAAGGCTCTTTGATCAGCACATAGTAATAGTCGAGAGGAAAGGTGATATCATGTACCTCTAGGAAGGATATTACACGTCTTTACTCTTACCCTTTCCCACCAATCTCTTTGCAGATGAAGAAGAGAGAAATGCGGTCTTGGCATGGCTATGTTGTGATGAAACCGTTGGTTACATGCACGAAGCCATCAAGACAATGCTCAAAGGTACGTGTAGGCCGAGATTTCTGATTGAGAACAAGATTTCAGGCTTTCTTCCATCTCAACACTCAAATTGATACGGACTAGGTATCTACTCCAATATCATAGAGGTGGTCTTAAAACCGAAGAACAAGCGGCGTCACTTGATCAAGATCGACATCTTTGGCACAGAACATAGTGATGATTACCCCCATGTGGTTCTGTTAGTTACGCTTAGGTGCGGTAAACCATATGCTCTAGACCTTTCTGGCGCCCAATACGGCCATTACGAGCCTATCATGCCATGGGATCTGTACGTGAACACAAGGGTAGAGTTGATGCTGGAGTCTTGGAAGTTTGGTGAATGGCAAAGCCATATGCGGTTCGATCCCATTGTGGATGAAGAAACTTTTGTTGGCGGTGTTATGTGGATTAACAGAAAGGCTACTTTGATATTGAATGCGGCTTTAGAAAACTGGGAAAAAGGGAAGGAAATGTTACCTTTGAATACTATGGTCAAACTGTCAGAGGACGCATTCCGTCAGAGAAGACCGGAATTCATCAGATCCATCGAATTGTGCTTGCCGACACAGAAGAAGATGGCTGAATGGTACAAGTATGTGCCGGAAGACGAGGAAATACTTGAGATGACCAAAGCAGGCCATGAAAGTCTGTCGAAGACCTAGCTTGGGGCTCGTAGCTAGTCAACTTGGGAATTGACTGGGAAGTCAGCCAACTCTGACTCTCCCTAACTAGGAAGTTCTCAACATCACGAGTGCTTTGAACTGTCAAACTTGCTCTGACGAAGAAGGGCTTTAATCCAGTCCTGTTGCCTTTTGATCGATGGGGTCAGGGAAGTCCACAGTGTTAGTCTGTTCTCATTTTAAATTGGTTATCTCACAATTTCTCTTTTACGCCAAATGACTGAGGGCGAATTAGGCAACGGCTTTTAGAGGCAAAACGGCTGCTGACAATATTATCGCCTCATTGCAATCTGTAGAGTCTCAAGCTCAGGAATCAATCCTATCGATCTCATCCAACAAATGCCAGAGGCAGACACTCATGCATAACAATACATAATACGATACGGCGTTATCTCGTTGAGGGGTGTCTGATTGAGTAGCACTGGCGTACAGGGTGGATGCGATGGTGTTCTTCCTAAAGGACTGTTGCGTACGTTTCATTTTGGGAAAGAGTACCTTCGATTGGCGGAATCGCTGATATGGACAGGTCCACGTATGGATGAATGGATACATTGAGGCTAAGTTGTGTGGAGTTTTATTCACATAGCTGCCGTTCCCACTTATTCATATCCACGCAATAATATCACATCATTCCCCAAACACAGATCTCAAAAGTACTGGCTGTCAGATCCACATCAACCTTACAGCTCACGTTCTACAACATCTCCCTCGATCACACACACGCGCAAAGCTCACCGGTAAAGAATGGCTTCTTCCGAGGATTCTGATTCCTTGACAAGCTTTGGGGAACAGCCACGGGCGAAGCAATGTATTTTGTGCCTGGACGGGGGTGGAACACGAGGCTTCTCCTCGCAGTTAATTCTTCAGGCACTCATGAAAGAGGTAAGGAAGTTTGAGCGGGCCGCGAATCCAAGCGCAGTATCGGGCACTTTCTCTTCGCTAGTTGACGAAGCGCCTCACTCTACCAAAGAGGTGCATGACATTCCATGTAGAGAGGAGGAAGAAGAAGAAGAAGTGAAGGAGAGGCTCGACTACAGACCATGCCACTACTTTGACTACATTGCGGGGACAAGTACAGGAGGCCTAATTGCGATTATGCTCGGGCGGTTGAGGATGGATGTTGATTTGGCGTTGGAGAACTACAAAGACTTATGCTGCAATATCTTTGGGAAGACCTCGTTAGTTTTTGGGGGAACACTAAAGATACTACGAGAAGTGTGGCAATGGATCGAAAATTCCAAAGTCTGCCTCGTGCCCAACCAAGCCCAGACGAAGAGAACAGCCGATTCAAGTCAGATGCGTTCAGGTGTAGGACCGTCGTTTGCTCCATCAAGAGCGGTCCAAGAAAGCATTCGCAAACACCATATCTCTTTCGCTCGTACAGTCTTTCTAGCAGATCACTTGTTCCCCTCGAAAGAAACCCTGACGATATCAATTCTTTTGAGATCTGGCAGGTCGCTTGTGCGACTGCTGCCGCTCCGTCTTATTTTAAGCCAATCAAACTCCTTGATACAGAGTACTCTGATGCATCATTGTCAACCAACAATCCCAGTTTGGAGATGGTTATGCAGCGCATATTCAAAGAAACGGAAAACCTCGACGACGGCAGAAGTCGGAGAAGCCAGTCTTAATGTCAAGATAATCGGTCTGATGGGACAGTGACATTGGAGAGAACAGTCAGCAATGCCCATAAGAAAGAATGAACTCTTGCGAAGGCCGGTCCCAGTCATGATCATGTGCGTCGCCAGGATTCCTGGCCGCTTGGGGTACCTTTTACGCAGAGGACCGAAAGCCTCGCCACTTTCATGTCTGCCTCACGCAAGCACTGGGCTATATACACGAATCTGATGCATCGTTATAAAAATACTAAGTCGGAGAATATCCTTATTGACTCGTCTGGTTCCGTTGTCTTGACGGCTTTTGGCGTTCCGCGGGCGGTTTTATAAGTAAGCTCCTCCCCTTCACTGCGATGAATGGCAATCTATATGAAGTTGTGCATCTCTAGAAGTATGCAAAGTACAAAAGTGCCCAGAGATGACGCGTCTGATGTGTTTCTCTCGGATGCGTGCTTCTTCTAACAACGACGTTGCTGCTGGGTAGGGACTTCGAGGTTTGATCTCGACACTATACAACATCGATTAATCGCTCCGTAATAGATGACATGCTATTACAATCGTGATAGAGTCTATCCATGGGTTGAATATGTCAGGCCGCCGTTTGGATCTAAGCGTAATAAAGAGTCAGATCTCATAGCGAGACGGTCAAGAGTCAACATTCCACGCCTGGTGGGGATCAGCGGGTAGTTGGTGTGCTTGAAAGCATTCGTTTCAAGCCCGACGAACAGCCTCATGTACGGCCAAAGACACAATGATTGTGGGAACACTTTGCACCTATCGGCACACATCAATGTAGAGATTGTGATCCCCAGCGCCCAAATGCCAGAAAACAGACATCCTGAACAGAGGGAACGTGACAGCCATTTTCTTCCCGTCGCCTCAGATCTAACGAGCTCTATCTACCGCAGATTGTCCTCATCGGACCGAAGTCGACAAGATTGGACCAATAGGCTCTTACGGCAATGAATTCGAAGCCATCTGAGCCGAGATTCAGCTCTTCAAGCTCGTCCAGCCCTTCAGACAATTCGGACATTCAAGGACAGACAGTGATATCACCAAGGCCATTGCTACCACACCCACGCCTTGGTGAGAACCGTAAGACAAAGTCCGAAGAGTCGGCGATTAAAGTCCAGCTTCTCCAAAAAGATGTCAGTAAGCCGAAGATGCACAAACTATAGTGACAGCGGTGAGTGACTCAGCTCTCAGAGCCCCAATTCGCCAAACCCCAGCTAAGCAGCATTCGACAGACCTCTATGCATGATGGCCAAGACATCGCAACTGCTGATCACGATAAGATCACCCCAGAAAGACCGATCATTGTTTACAAAATTACGGAGGAGGTACTAGAGAGTATTTCAGTCAACCTATCTTGCCGTGAAAGGTCTGTTCACGTTCGCTCGAGACTTGACTATTGTGACCTAGCGCAGACCAACTAATTGGTAGAGACTATTTCACGTGGCTCTGCCAAAATCTGATCGGCGGGTCGATACCGGAGAGAAAGGCCTCCCCATTGCTAGGGTAGATCTGGGTTCCATGGGCTGGATGGTCAAACCGCGCAGAATGCGAGGCGAACTCACCCTTATCTATGTGCTATACCCTACTGGTGAGCCCTTGGCCGAACCAGCGCGCTTGCACGATGGTCGTGAATGATTCCATTTTTTCCTTACAACTTTTGGGAGATAGAATTCTCGAGCTGGAAGTATGGTCTTTTCTACGCCATCTAGAAACATCAACTTGGAGCAATGTGCTTTTTGTTAGCAACGATTTTTACGTTTCCAGTCGCATAGCTAGAATGGCCGTCAGTGCGAGTATCCTACGGCGTCTATAGAGCTCCCTTGCTCTTTTGGGAAAGACTGGTCTCTTAACAAGGATAAACAAAGTATCAGAAAGGGAAAGAGAAAAGAAAAAAGATAGAAAGGCTACCACCTAATTCTCGCGATTGACTCGTTGTTCTTTCTCAGAACAGAACATACGCCTACAGTGGCATGGAGCTCATGGCAGTCATCTTCGTCATTGCGACCTTCGAGCTAGAGCCGGATATAACTCACGCGCCACATCAGCCGTTTCAAGATACCTAACCTAAGGTAGGTATGGTCAACTTCTGACGGGTCAGATCTGGGGAAGCGAAGCACTAAACCCGGTAGTCGGACCGACGAAAAAGGACATGATTGGTTCAAAGCAGAATTAGGGTTTGACCAGCCGTTGACCAAATCCCTGACCCTGGACGGTTACCCCGCAATCCCCGCCTCTGACGCACGACTCCGTTGATAGCAACCTGGAGAGCAATCTGGATCATATAATTATCGTTTTCCCTCTATGTTGTTGCTTGTCTTCTGTTCATAGATTATTTGCTGGGAATATAGGCCGTTATGGCGCCGTATTTTGGGCTTACTGGAGGTATTGGTTTCCTCGTCGAGATAGAGATTATGATGTTAACCTCTGTAGGATGGCTAACCTTCTGGATTTCGGTGGCATGCAGTACTGATATGACGCTGTTTGGATATGATCAGGGTGTCTTTGGTGGGTTCCCTCTTTCTTGTCATCATGAAGTGATTTCCAAACCTTAATTGGATCTTTTGTGCTTCTCGTTCTGGCTTCTCTTATCCATCCGAAAGATATATTGAATTTCTGAGCACTGGCACTAAGTCCGTGTCAGGGGGAGTAATTGTGACACCCGATTTCCTCAAGACATTGAATTTGGAAGGACCTTCACATACCTCCTTGATCGGAACGGTGACCGCCCTCTATGACGTTGGGTACATATCCCTGACCCTTCTTATCTAGTATCTACTCGGCCAAGTACGGCCCACTGACAAGAACGTTCCAACAGATGCTTCTTTGGAGCAATCGCGGCCTTTTCTGTTGGCGAACGGTTAGGAAGGAAGAAGTCGATCCTTGTTGGCACCACTGTTATGAGCATTGGTGCTATTCTTCAGATAACAGCCTATTCGGTTCCTCAAATGATTGTTGGCCGAATTGTAACTGGGCTTGGGAATGGCTTGAATACGGCGACAGCTCCTGTTTGGCAGTCGGAAACCTCAAAGGCGGCTTGGAGAGGTACGTTCCATGGAATACGAGGCCATTGATCTCATCCATCGCACCCCTTTTTCGTAACTAGCTCTGAAAGCCCGTACTGACATGAATCACAGGTAAATTGGTCGTCATCGAGATGATCTTGAACATCGCAGGCTTCTCCCTATCGAATTGGTAACCATTAAACCCCCATAAAAGAGTTCCGAAAAGAAAAGAAGCTAAAACCCTCCCAGGGTAACCTACGGCTTCTCTTTCGTCAACGGCCCCGTATCCTGGCGCCTCCCCCTCGCCTTCCAATTCATCTTCATCTTCGTCCTCTTCGCCACCGTCCCATGGCTCCCCGAATCCCCCCGCTGGCTCATCTCCCACGGCCACATTGAACAAGCCGAAGCCATCATCGCCGACCTCGAAGCCAAAGACCTCGACGACGCCTGGGTCATCACCGAGTCCAAGGAAATCCAGTGGGCCGCCGCCTATGAGCGCGAGCACGGTGTCAGCTGGTGGGATCTACTGCGCGGCCGCACCGGCACCGCGGGCACGTGCACAGTCCGAAGGCTGGTACTTGGAGCAGGCACGCAGGCGATGCAGCAGCTGGCGGGCATTAATGTAACGTCGTACTACCTGCCCACGGTGCTGATCCAATCCGTTGGGCTGGACGAGAAGCTCGCAAGGCTGCTCGCAGCCTGCAACTCCGTCTCCTATCTCCTCTTCAGCCTCATCGGCATCCCCCACGTCGAGAAATGGGGTCGCAGGAAGCTGATGATGTACGCGGCCGCCGGCCAGGCGTTCTGCTACCTCTGCATCACCGTTCTCCTGCGCTACAACGAGCTGCCCGGCTATGCCGCCAGCAAGCAAGTCGCCTCCGCGTCCGTGGCGTTTTTCTTCCTCTACTATGTTTTCTTCGGTATCGGATGGCAGGGCGTACCCTGGCTTTACCCGACGGAGATCAATTCGATTAGTATGCGGACGAAGGGTGCCGCGTTGGGTACGGCCTCGAATTGGGCGTTTAATTTCATGGGTATTTCCCCTTTTGCGAAGACGAGGGAAGAAGTGGGAATCAGGCAGGGCTAATTCTTCTTCTTCTTCCGCGCATCAAGTCGTTGAAATCACACCCATCGGCATCCAGACCCTGCAATGGAAATTCTACATCATCTGGACCCTCTTCAACGCCGCCTTTGTCCCCATCGTCTACCTCTTTTACCCCGTCCGTCTCCCTCTCCATTCTCCATCCTCCATCCTCCCCTTTTCCCCTAACCCCTCTACCCCCATACCCACTAACGCACAACCCCAGGAAACCTCCTCCCGCACCCTCGAAGACATCGACCGCCTCTTCCGCACCCACCCTTCCCTCCTCGTCTGCAAGGACCCCGACGCCATTTCCTCGACGCGGCCGCTAGCCTACGCCGAACACTACACGCAGGAGACGAGGCGGAATAGCTCGGCTGTGGGGGGCAATGCGGGGGCGGTGAGGGAGAGGTTGAGGGGGTTGGGGTTGGAGAAGGAGAAGGAGGGGGAGGGGTGGGGGCATGTGGAGGGGGTTTGAGGCGGTGGATGGGGCTGCGGCGGGGGGGGGGGGGATAGGGGTGGAGAGATACGTTTCGAATAGGCGATTATGAGGTTATTCAGGATCAGCACGCTCTGTTCTCTCGTCGAGATCATCCAGTGCGTATCCCGCCCCATCTTTCATGACATTCATACATCTTCATTCCTCATGATTGCTAGCCTGTGCGCTCTGGCCGCCCCCAGTCCCTCCGAATGATATAGACATGCTTCAAAATGCATTAAGCAGACGAGTTAAAGTTGCCTGCTATATTAACGGCGCGCAATCAATATCCACGATGCGAACCCGCCGTAACCCCATTCTGGACACTTCCCCCCCCCAACTAAAACGCCCGATACGCAATATACGACATTACCGATACGAAGAGGTTGTATTGGACGAGTTCGAGCTCAGCGGCGCGCACGCACTCGGCAGATCCCCCGTATTCTTAAAGCTGTCCGCGACGCTGCCGACCGCGACGTCGAACTTGGTGTTGAGGCTCTGAGTCGGATCTAAACCGTAGGTGGCGACGTAAAGGTGGTAAGGGCCCAGGGTGGATTGTTTGGTCATGGGTACTGATGTCGTTTGCAGGCCTGGAACGACGAGACCGGCTCTGGGGATTCGAAGGGTTAGGGTTAGGTTTACTGGAGTGGCGGACAGCGTGTCGCGGACCTAGAGACTTGTTTAGTAAAGTGGAAGGGGGAAGGTGGCCTTTGGTGGCCGGATATCTAGAGCACTCACCGCAGCCACGACTGTTAGATTCTGCTTCTCGTTTAAGAATTGGGCCGGGAGCAAGCAGCTTTGAGGAGTCTGCAGCATGATTGAATCTTGGACAGGAAATCCGACTCCGTTGTTATCGTGCATCTCCGTCGCTCCACCTACGAGGGTTACGAGCACGTTGAAGGCCGAGATGGAAGTTTTGGAGTGCAAGGAAGAGGAGAATGAGTAGAACTGTCGGATTGTTAGCAAGGAAATAGCTAAGGTGTTGTTTGATCGCCAACACGATGTTCAGGGATGTACTCACCGTAAAGCTGTCATCGAATCCTGCAGCAGTTCCTTTCGGCTGGGTGCTGATGGTACAATCGCCACAACCTTTGCCACCAGAGCGATCTTTGTACACAAGTTTTACACTGGCGATCTTGGAAGCTGGACGGACGGTGGTCCTGACTCGAATCTCGCCCGCGAACAAGATTTGATTGCCGGCTTTGAGCAAAGTAAGCTGGAGCGCATTTGGCTTGACCTCGTAAGGTACAATCGGATCCGTAAGAACCGTGCCGCTCGGGACTACCTCAATCATCTTCTGCAGCATCGTCTTGCACATGCTCGCGAACGCTGCCGGGTCCGCCATGGCTTTTATCGTGACATTCCCATCGCCTGCAAAGACCTTGGCGTCCGAATCCATTCCTGCGGCTTTCGAGGGTCCGACGGTCAGAGGGTCCGTGGAATTACCTGAGACATATTCCGAAGCAATCCTCTCGTCAAAGACGGTTGTCGAATCCATAAGCTTATAGTCGTTCGGCACGGTCCCGGGTGGGACAATCTGAGGGAAGTTGCCAGCATGCACTCCGCCTACAGTATGTCCACATGCTGTCACTGCAATCATCTCGGTAGTATTGAAGCCAGTCCTGGCAAATTGGTTCTCGAATGTGAACAGCGAATTCTGTGGGAGCGGAACACCGGGAGGGCCTGCTGCCGTTGCATCGATCCTTCCTGTCCTAATTGGCACCGCAGGACCTCCACAAGAGCGCACCGCTGTATAAATGCCCATAGCGATTATATCTGCCATTGACGACCGACTTGACAAATACGGCGCGTATGTCGTCAGTGTCGTGGCGAAAGCGGTACCGATGTTGTCGCCACCAAGCTCAAAAACGAGCGACGCGTCTAAACCACCTTGCCCTAAGAATACGTTGCCGGTAGCCATGTCGTGAAACGCCGTTCGAATCCACTCAGCAGACGCGATGTGTCCATTTCCTTGCGCCGAGAAGGAGCAAGGAGTGACGAAATCTGCGAAGCCTCGCGACTGGTAGCCTGTATTGAGTAGCATGATATCTTCCAGCTCATCCACGGACGAGGGCCAGGTCGGCGCCGTTGTCGCAGCTTCCGCATTTTGCAATACGAAGGCTACGCTCACTATGACCGTCCAAAATTGTCTGATCATCATCACCGGCGATATCAACAAGATACAGGGAGGAAAATGTGAAGCAGAACCAAAACCGCGACGGCTAGACAGGGAGACAACGAGTTGACTTGGGTACGAAGAGTGCAAACTACATTTGTCCACAGATCCTTCTCTGATCGTGACCGCAAGCCTCGAGGTTCAGAACAAGCCATATCGCCGGTAGGATGCCGCGTGAGCTGCCAAGCGGTTGTGGCCATGCCAAGAAGCGAGATGGTTCTAGGTAAAGCTAGGAAAAGGATGCCGTGTGTCTCGTATTCAATCCGAGTCGGTGAGGGCCACGACCAGTCGGCCCCTCTTAGTTGCCAAATTAATGTCAACATGAGGCGAGGATGGACGCCTGCATGTTCTGTAAGCTGACCCCCACCTGCCCTGCAGATACCGCCTGATCCCCTTGATTGGGCCAACACACGCCCCAACGCAAAGTAAATCATCGCCCCCACCATCCCAAGGGCTTCGTACGGACCTGATGATTGATGAAAATCCCGAACATCTCCAACCCGACATGCGATCCTTTATGCGCTGCTACAATTACTAATCCCACCTTCTGTTTGCTGCACATCTGATCTGGATTACACTTAATACTATCCGAACATCACCCTATTATTTGAGTCTTCTTATGGGTTTGCTCATGCCTCAACCTTGCTGCGCTCATGGTCGGGAAGCGCTGTGATTGTGAAGAAGAATTCGAATTGAATTGTTTGAACTCGAAGATCCCGTTTCAGCTGATAGGACGGCCATGAAGAACACATAGGTTGCCAGGTAAATGTGCTTACATCGGTACGAAGCGTTGAGGCTGTCCTCTTTTGATTCCTGCAGCGTACCAAACAGGTCGGCTCCCGCGTATTCTAGTGAAATACATCGGTGGATCGTTAGGGATCGAAATCCTCGGGACGTTCCGCGAAACTGTAGAACTGCTTGTGCAAGAGCATGCTAGTCAACATCAACGTAAGGGTAGTGTCGGGTCCGTTGTTACATCCAAAAAACGTCTGATGCGCGTTGCGCATGTAGTGGTATACCTCTGAGTGGAGCATCCGCGGCGGGCCAGGAAGGCGGCATGTTATCCTTCTTTCAACTCACACCACACACATCGACCTGTACTTGAACACACAGAAACACCCTCTCGCTTTACGTTGTAGAGATTCGAGATTGGCATGTATAGCCACACAGTGTAATAGATGACTTCGTTTTCGATGGGGGTGCAAAAGGAAAGAGAGTGAAAAGGAAGAAAATGACAGCATTTAGTACCATAGAATTCGATAATTGAGGAATATTGCACCTTTCCATGCCACACGTTGCGCACTGTCCATGAATTTTTCTCGTCCATGACCAAATATAGTCGATGGAGGGAGATCCCTACTGATGAAGACTTTCAGCCATTGATAGGCAGAATTCATACAGTGACCTTCAATCCTCCTATGTGGTAGCAATGACAACGCTCGCTTGAACTCGCGTGGTCTAGGAACATCATTGATAAATTGGAAAGGTTTCCATCCACTGGGATCAACTCCTATTCATGGCTGAGGTTCTCCGTCTATTGGGTCTTCGATCCATGAACAAGAGCATTTGATCTGTGGATGAAATAACTCATAATGAATTTGCAGACAAGGGGAATTCTATTTATGACCGAAACGCGCTTAAGGTATTAGCGTATGCAGAAAGGTTTAGAATCCTTGGCATTCGTTTTCGCTCTGCCCCACGATGATCCGTTTATAGAAGAAATTCAGAAATCAATCTCACCGCCCCTCAATTGCCCGAAATTGAAGCTATTCAGATCTCTTTGTTTGTTGACGTTCCTGACGTTCTTGTAATCGATCGTTTTTATTCGAAATGTCTCAACGTCGAAGTCAAAATCTATCTCTAGATGATTCTCTCATCTTCTCTAAAGCATTCGAAAGACGTAGAAAATCGACGACTCGAGCTGAACAGTCGAAGATCACTGATCGAGCTGATCTCTTCGATTGAGCTGCTCTCTTCGATTGAGCTGCTCTCTTCGATTGAGCTGCTCTCTTCGATTGAGCTGCTCTCTTCGATTGAGCTGCTCTCTTCGATCGAGCTGCTCTTCTCAATCATCATCGTAGACGAGTTCTCATTTCATCGAATGTAGATGATTCTCGATTGTCTTCAACTTCTGAACTGTTTTCAACTTCTTGACAATTCTCATCTTTTGAATCTCAGTTGTCTTCACTTTCTTGATGATCTGAATCTTCTTCACTAAGACATTCACGATTTGATTCACTCTCATCATTGTCATGTTCTAAATATTAAAAGAATGAACTCAACATTTCTAAAAATAGAGTTGAAAGATCAATAACTTTTTCAGCTGCAGAAATTGCTGCATGTGCAAAGCATCAAAAAAAACAACAGAATTGAGTCGATGCTGCTCGAAGATTGAAAGACAATAAAGCTCATAAAGAGACTTTATGATAAACAGAAATAAATGAGCATGATGAACAAAAGACTATACATCGTCATCGTTTGAATCATCAGACTAGAAAAAAAACAAATAAACTGTTTATCTTTGAGCTTAAAGTGTTAGGGGCCTGCCTAGAGCGGGTCAGATAGGGGTGTCATTTAACTAGAAGATAAATGCTAAGGAAGAAAGGTAGCTACGGGAAAGAAGCTGGCTATATATGTGTGTTCCTCAGCCGACGCTAGGCCCAATAGGGACTAGTCAAGGTGACGGAGCGAGGATAGGCCTGGTAAGGCTAGAAGGCTGAGCCTGGCAAGGCTAGGATCGTGACATAAAGTTATGAACTTTGAAGATCGAGTTGATGATTTTATGCTGTTTATATCAATCTGTCTTCATGTAAATTGAAAACTTAAATGATTTAATCACATTGCTCAAATGTTGACTTTGAAGTTTCAGATCTGAAGCTTCAAAGAGATTTTAAATGAGACTATTAAGATCAAAGATGATGATGTCAAGAACTGAATTATCACTAATTGAATAATCATCATCAAAGCTAATAGATCAAAAGTCACTTGAAAGCAGCAGTTTATTAATGACTTTAATGAGTTAGAATGAAAGAAGATCTTGCTCACTTTGACTGAAGAGAAAATTACTGACTATACAATTAAGATAAAGATCAACGCGAAGATTGAAAAGTCTACTTGTAAAAGATTTACTGAAATTGTTTCTAAAGATTCTGATGTTGATGAAAGATCTCATCAAAGATGCATTTGCATCAATCAGCTTCTGAATTGAGTTTGAATCAAAGCAAAAACACTTGCTGACATTGACAATTTCAATAAAGCATTGCTGAATCATTGACAATGCAACGATGAACATTGTAGAAATCAGAATGACTTCTGTTTCATGAATTTCACAGACAAGCACTATAATATGAATCACATTCAACAGTCTTTATGAAGTAAGATAATATCTAACGATGAAGCAAACATCAGCATTGAGCAATCTTTTATCTCTTTATATAACTTTTGAAGTGATAAACAGAGCTTTGTTATCTCGCTGTCTTGTTAATCAGATCTGCATGAGAAAAGATTGAATATCAAAGCAAAGCGAGTGAAAAAGAAAGATTTTATGACGAGATTTACAAGATTCAATGAACAGCAAATGAAAATGCGAATGAGTGAGACAATGATTAATCAGATAAAATGAATGAACTTGCATCAGAAAGCTTCAGAATCTCATTCATCATTATTTTAGCAATCTTTTCTTTTACAATGATTATCATGATAACAATCATTTATTTATTCTTTCTATCAATTGTCTTATCAATCATGACAGCAATCTTCACAGTCTCTTTCGTGACAGCAGTCTTTACAGTCTTCTTCGTGACAACAGTCTTTGCAGTCTATTCAATGACAGCAATCTTCATCATTTCAGTTTACTTCTTCTTCTTCTTTTAATCTTTTTTTTCTTCTTCTTCTCTATCATTTCAGTCTGCAATTGCAGCTCAATGATTAAGCTTCATTGAAGAATCAGAAGAGATGAAGAAGATATTTAATCAGTTCTTCATCTGAAAGATAAACAAAATCTCACGTCAAACAATCAAACAAAAGCTTGCAAAGATGAGACTCATAATAAATGTTCAGATGTGATATATGAATGATTTGAAAGATATGACAGATTCAACGTCTGTTATCTATTAAACTGCTATACAAGTAGAAGTATCAGATGAAATGACTCGTGCATTTAAGAAAGATCTGAAGCTCTTCAAGTCAATCTGATGTAAGATTAAGACTTTATTAAAACTGAGTCGTTAAATAAAATTAAATTTCTGAATTAAATTTCAGATTTTCTATCTTCAATTCTTGTTTCAAAGTTCTGATGTTTATTTCAAAGATGTAATTTGAATGCTTGAAGTGCTGTCTTGAATATCTATCACATTTGTTTTGTTTAACAGCATAATGAAGAAAGTCATCAAAAATGTTTTCAAAATGAGATCATGTTTCATTAAAATGTTTACAAACTCAGATCTTTAATACGCTGAAGATGAGTTCTATGAGATTGTAATTCAACAAGTAAAGAGATAAATATCACATCTGACATTCATATCAATGATAGATCATCAATTCAACGAGATAAATAGTTTATTTGACATTCATGTGAAATGATGAGTTCTTCAATTCAACTGTTGCAATGAATATTTATGTTATTCATGATGATCACACTTTGTAAAGTCAAAAAGAAACTGCATAAAGATAGCAGTTCATCTGCTAATCATTGAAAGAAAGTCTCATCGTTGAATTAATTTTCATGAATATCGATGCAAAATAAATATTTGTTACGATCCTTGTTAGGGGCCAGCATAGAGCGAGTCATATGGGTGTAATGTAACGAGTATATAAATGCTAAGGAAGGAAAGTATCTAGAAGGGAAGAGCCGGCTATCTATATGACTCAGAAGAACATAAGCTAACC
>JAABUI010000184.1_pt1 | contig 82710 bp, 74 predicted proteins | sample 5559111 | NCBI WGS metagenome assembly JAABUI01 (sample SAMN10711870, study PRJNA513365) | rock metagenome | isolation source: Antarctica rocks | place: Antarctica: Victoria Land, Buttleship Promontory | reverse complement strand
AATATAGTATTCAGACATGATGTGGTTGAGTGGTGGAGGTGGGGGGGGGTTGGATACATAAAGGAAAAAAAACGTCATTTGGGGGGTGTACGTCATTTGGGTGGCCAGCACCTACTTTAGTAGGTGACAGCGTGGCACGATTAAGATTCATTTGAAGTACACAACAACTTGCGACTACTTACCCACCGCTCTCCACCGGTCGCTGGTCGACCTCTAGCGACGATATGGCGACCACGTCATCCATGTTCATGTACTCTTTGACAATCCAACCTTCCTCTGCTATTACACAAGCGATCCGAGGCCAATTTGCGGGGACCAAAGAGCAACAAATAGTCACAGCCTCTGGGTCACGACTAACCATTCACCGGCCCGACTCGGTACAGGGAAAGGTGTCTGCAATATTTTCTCAAGACTGCTTTGGGATCATACGTACACTGGCAGCGTTCCGTTTGGCTGGAAGCAATAAAGGTATGTCATCTCAAACCACGTCCCAGACATTTAGTGATTTTGTAACAGCCAGCATGAGGCCAGGTCAAGATACTTCGTCGCCCAACCGGGCGTAATTTTGTTCCCGCTGTCGCCTTTTTCTTTGACCTGGCTTCAGTACGACCTGCTGTCTGTTCTCCATTTGCAAACTCTGAAGACGAATCATGCTAACCGGATCCGCAGACTATATGATAGTTGGCTCCGACTCTGGCCGCATCACAATACTCGAATACGTTCCTGCGCAGAACCGATTCAACAGAATACATCTCGAGACATTCGGAAAGTCGGGGATCAGGCGGGTCATACCAGGTCAATATCTGGCGGTTGATCCCAAAGGACGAGCATGTCTGATTGCCTCTGTCGAGAAAAACAAGCTTGTCTACGTCTTGAATCGAAATGCGCAGGCAGAGCTCACAATATCCTCGCCTCTGGAGGCTCACAAGCCCCAGACCCTAGTTTTCGACCTCATTGCTCTCGATGTCGGATATGAGAACCCTATCTTCGCTGCGCTAGAAGTTGACTATTCGGAATCCGATCAAGACCCGACAGGTCAAGCCCTTGAAGAGATCGAAAAGCTGCTGGTGTACTATGAGCTGGATCTCGGTCTGAATCATGTGGTGCGGAAGTGGACAGAACCAGTTGATAGGACTGCTTCGAAACTCTTCCATGTTCCTGGCGGAGCAGATGGCTCCAGCGGTGTACTGGTCTGTGGAGTCGACAATGTCACCTATCGCCATTCGAATCAAGAAGCATTTCGTGTCGCCATACCACGGCGGCGAGGAATACTGGAAAATCCAGACAGAAAACGACATATCGTGGCAGGTACCATGCACAAGATAAAGGGTCTCTTCTTCTTCCTGCTTCAAACAGAGGATGGAGATTTGTTCAAGTTGACCCTCGAGATGGCTGAGGACGACGAAGGGCAGCCTACTGGTGAGGTGAAGAGATTGAAGATCAAATATTTCGATACTGTACCGGTCGCCAACAGTCTGCACATATTAAAGAGCGGCTTCCTCTTCATTGCCAGTGAGACTGGTAATCCTAATTTCTACCAGTTTGAAAAGTTGGGCGATGACGACGATGAGACAGAATTCACCAGCGACGACTTTCCTGCTGATCCGCTAGAGTCATACAAGGCAGTGTATTTTCATCCGCGTGCTGCTGAGAATGTCAGACTTGTGCAAAGCCTCGAGTCAATGAACCCACTTATGGATTGCAAAGTGGCCAACCTTCTCGACGAAGACGCCCCACAGATCTACTCCATCTCAGGGGCTGGGGCTCGGAGCAGTTTCAAGACGCTGAAGCACGGTTTGACGGTTTCTGAGATCGTCGAGTCCGAGCTTCCAGACAAGCCAGAAGCTGTGTGGACAACAAAGCTTACCCGAAATGATGAGTTTGATGCCTACATCATCCTCTCTTTCAGGGCGGGCACACTAGTACTCAGTATCGGAGAAACGGTCGAAGAGGTTACTGACACCGGATTCTTATCTTCTGCTCCAACCTTGGCGGTTCAACAGCTGGGAGAGGACGCCCTCATCCAGGTCCACCCGAAGGGCATTCGCCACATCCGCGCCGATAAGAGAGTCAACGAATGGCCGGCACCACAGCATCGAACTATCGTGGCAGCAACTACGAACGAGCGACAAGTCGCGGTTGCGCTAAGTTCAGGTGAAATCGTGTATTTCGAGATGGATTCGGATGGCTCATTGGCCGAATACGACGAGAAGCGAGAAATGACAGGTACTGTGACATGTCTCAGCTTGGGAGAAGTGCCAGAAGGCCGGGTTAGGAGCTCTTTCTTGGCAGTCGGATGCGATGATTCTACTGTACGAATACTCAGCCTCGATCCCGACTCAACTCTCGAGAACAAATCAGTGCAAGCATTAACATCCGCGCCATCTGCTCTCTCAATCATGTCTATGGCAGATTCCACCTCCGGCGGATCTACTCTATATCTTCATATCGGACTATACTCTGGTGTATACCTTCGGACCGTGCTCGACGAGATAACTGGAGAGCTCTCAGATACCCGGACTCGATTCTTGGGCTTGAAACCTGCCAAACTTTTCCGAGTCTCTATCAAAGGACAAGCTGCCGTTTTGGCACTGAGCTCGCGCCCATGGTTAGGCTATTCGGATGTTCAGACGAAAGGTTTCATGCTCACGCCACTGGACTACGTTGGCCTCAATTGGGCATGGAATTTCAGCAGTGAGCAATGTCAGGAAGGCATGGTGGGCATACAGGGCCAAAATTTAAGGTACGTCCCTCATACTCCCTTCTCATCCTATAGTACACATCTGATGATTGTATATCTATGCTCTTGCCCAGAGCTGTTCTCAGCAAATGCGGAAACAAACACTAATTCCAATTGTTCCTTCTGAAAATTGTTATGCACTGCGTTTCTCTTAGACAATTTAAGAGGGTTCCTCAGCTGATACGAGTGAGACAGAATTTTTACCATTGAAGAGCTTGCCAACAATCTCTTACATGAGTCGATTCCTCTGCCATATACGCCGCGTAAATTCGTCAGACATCCAGACCAAGCGTTGTTCTATGTCATTGCGGCAGATAACAACGTACTTTCTCCCTCAACTCGAACTAAACTCATCGAAGACTCCACGGCAGTCAACGGTGACGCCGCAGTCCTGCCGCCTGAGGATTTTGGCTTTCCCCGCGGTACAGGGCACTGGTCGTCATGCATTGTAATTGTGGATCCAGTCACAACAAAATCGATTGTGTTCCGTTTAGAATTGGAAGACAACGAATCGGCTGTTAGCATCGCGACGGCGTCCTTCTCCGGGCAGGACGACGAGACTTTCCTCGTTGTAGGGACTGCGAAAGACATGGTCGTCAGTCCTCGATCTTTCTCTGCTGGATTTCTCCATGTATATCGGTTTCATGAAGATGGTAAAGAACTCGAATTCATTCACAAAACCAAAGTTGAGCAGCCACCTCTCGCTCTCCTAGGGTTTCAGGGCAGACTACTTGCTGGAATTGGGGCGGATCTGAGGATATACGACCTCGGCATGAGGCAAATGCTTCGGAAGTGTCAAGCAACGGTCACTGCGAACCTTATCGTCGGACTGCAGACACAGGGCAATCGTATCATCGTTAGCGACGTGCAAGAAAGTGTTACCTACTGTGTCTACAAGTTTCAAGAGAACAGGTTGATCCCATTTGCGGACGACGTCATAGCTAGATGGACAACCTGCAGCACCATGGTGGACTATGAAACCGTGGCCGGTGGTGACAAATTCGGCAACTTGTGGCTGCTTCGATGTCCTGCCAAGGTTTCCGAAGAAGCCGATGAAGATGGTTCGGGAGCACACCTTGTTCATGAACGACAGTATCTTGCAGGAGCACCCAACAGGCTGAATTTAATGGCTCACTTTTATCCACAAGATATCCCGACGAGCATGCAGAAGACAAGTCTAGTTGCTGGAGGACGTGACGTGATCTTCTGGACTGGCTTACAAGGAACCCTGGGAATGCTTATTCCATTCGTCAGCCGCGAAGACGTCGACTTCTTCCAGACTCTTGAGATGCAACTTGCTGCTCAGAATCCTCCTCTGTTGGGCCGAGACCATCTTATCTACAGATCCTATTACGCCCCATCGAAAGGGACCATAGACGGCGACCTGTGCGAGACCTACTTCTTGTTACCGAACGACAAGAAGCAGATGATTGCCGGAGAGTTGGATCGTTCGGTGCGAGAAATCGAAAGAAAAGTTTCCGACATGAGGACAAGAGTGGCTTACTGATCCGTCAAGAGTAAAGCAGTGCGTCCATTCTTTGCAGCTTAAAGCGAGGCGGCGTTTCATGATAGGTTTACAGCTCAGCTAGGAACGGTGGAAAGTTCAGGAAGGCCAGGATTTTGCGTGCTTCTAGCATGGTGTTGATATCAATATGAATGAAGTCACCCCTTCCCTTGTGCCTTGGCCGTACCCCTGCGGATTGTTTTCTTCGTTTCCACTTGAACTGTTTTCTGTCGCAACATATTTGTCTCTCGCCTCGCTCGGTCTGACGCTCTCACTCGGCTGATCTTGAGCTGGATGCCTTCCTGCCATCGATGGCGTAATGCATGAGACAAGACCAAATGTGACAATTTTTGAGTGCGGTACCACTAGACTCAAAGAGTGGCCTTCTGCAATTTATCTGTCAGAACAATCTCTCGCGCAAATAGCGTTCAAAGGGCCGTCTTCTATCTTTCAGCATTGCACGAAATGCAATGCACACAGTCAACCAAGATCTTCCTATCTTGACTTGCCATCAACACTCCTCCCACCTGTCTTTCGACCAGGCTCATCATGCCGGCGGATTGAGATCGAGTCCCTCCACGGTCAATTTAAATGCATCATTTCTGCTATAATGCCCGGCAGCGTCAAAATCAAGACGGCCCCTCTCACAGTCATCGAAGTCAACTTCTCTATATAGAAGGCCACCTTCATCAACATCGTATAATGGACCTTCAAGCACCTGGCCCATGGGCCCAATTATGCATGAACCGCCACGTGACGCGAACTCTTCTGACTGTGCGGCTGTGGCCTTCGGCGCTGCTCGACCATTCATCATTTGCTCTCCTTCCTCTTCAAGAGTACCATTCGCTCCCTTTCCTGCCATTGGCCATGATATCTCATGGTCTTCTGCCGTCTTCGTCACGATTGACCTTCTCCTCCGGCCTGGTGTTGCTCCTGCTTTCGACCCTCCATCTATTGATGTTTCCCAAGAGGATGTCGGATTCGGCTTCTGCTCGTCAATCCAATCAGGCAGGTCTCTGATCTTGATGCACTGATTCGCAGATAGGACGAAGGCTCTTGACTCGCATGCGATCGTCCTCATTAATGGCTCCCAGGTGTCCCGTGGGTCTGCCGTTGGTGCTAGGTAGAGGTTCACGTTTTGCGAATAGATGCTTTGTCTGAGGAGCGGCATATAGTTCTGCCAACGTCAGTTTTCTCCTCGCTACAAGTCACTGGTGTCGCAGCTGTCTCGGCAGCTCACCTCCCAACATATTGCACTCGCTAGCGTCAACTTGACGCCTTTTATTTTCGTCGTAACAGCTTTCAGTGTCGAAGGAGACCCCTGACCCCAGACAATACGCTCACTTCCAGTCTATACCGCATGTCAGCAATTCCAATTGTCTTTCTCTTCCTCGCTTACAACAGACACTCACTGGCATTACCTTCCTCCTCTTTCCCAGCACACCCCTTGCAGGTTCGACGTATACCACACCACAATAAAGACTCCCACCCGCTTTCTCTACAATGCCTACTACTAGAAACACCCCAGTCTCCCTCGCAACCTTCTCCAAAAACTCTCTCGTTCCGTCCCCCCTAACACCCGCTCCTCCGTCCTCGTCCGGCACAGGCAGAGGTAGTTTGCGCTTCACCCAGTCATCGCCCGCGCCTGCAGGCGTATCGCCAAGATCAACCGCGCCTTTGAAGTATTGCAGAAACTGTTCACGGCCGCTGTCCTTACGGCCGCCCACTGCCGCACCGAAAGTGCAGCTGCGTGGGTAACCGCCTAGGTAAGCTTCGGGGAAGAGGATGAGGGAAACGCCAAGGGAGGCGGCACGTTGCGTCGTCTTTTGGAGGGCGGAGAGGGTTTCGTCGAGGGTGTGGAGAGTGTGGGATTGGGAGACGCCAAGGGTCAGGCGGCGGGACATGGTCGGTTTGTGGTGGGGGCGTGGGAAGGGGATAGAGGCAGCCGTCACGGGAGAGGTTCTTGAGGAGCGATTATCTCACACGAGGTGGGAAGATTAAAGCACTTTCTTGGAAATGTCACTTACTTCTTGTGAGACGTGATGGAGCGTATCACAATTGCACCAGAGCAATTGTTTCCACTCACGGAGCTCAGCGGAAAATGCGGGGGGAACGGCGAGAACGGATCGACAAGCTTTTAGGTGGGGGCAAAGAATTGGGGAAGAGAATTTCAGGGACGACCTTTTCATAATGAACATCGCATTAATGCGCGAGGACTTCAGTTTGGTTCACTAACTAGTCTACTGCTGCCATCTAGATCGAAAGCCTCTGGGCGAATAGCTCTGCTGTCGTCATGCGCTGCTCTTATCAATTCAATACGGAATTTCGTCTCATCTATTGTACGGCGTTGATGGTAAATTCCTGCTGTTGTGGCCATTCTGTACCGTGTGCGAGCCGTCACCTCGCCGATATTATCTGATCTCGTCTTTGCTTTGTTGCTACAATTAAGAAGCCCAACGGCTATTATGACCTTCAGTTTGGCTTCACGACGCAGGCTCGACAGAGCAGGGGAAGCACGACAACTCGGATTCCTCCACGGCTTTTACGGTAGGGGAGCAGGCGAATGAGTCCCGGTGAGGATTTTGTCAGTAAGGGTCTTTCGGAGTGTGTAGGTGTCGGAGGCGTCCAGGAATTTTCATACTTTATCCATACCACGAGGAAAGAAAACCACTTGCCGACGCCCTACTTGCTAAGGACCGTGAGCGCGGACGAGGTTCGAGTGAGGATGCCAAGTATAAATAGAGCAGGGCGATATGTCGATTCTACTGATATTGAGACTAAGTTCCGACTCAAAATGGAAAACTCTGTATGGCTACGGCGTTGGCTCTCTGGTTTTTCATTTTAAAAACCGCGGTTTAGCGGTCCGGTCCGGTTCCTCGAATTTCGAGAACCGAAACCGGACAGCTCGGTCCCGACCCCCTTAAACCGAACCAAACCAGACCGTCTCGCAGCCTACTAATCCGACCCGCCAAGACCGGGTCGGGTCGGGTTCGATCCTAGCCGTTTTGCAGCCTAGTAAATACTCAAACTCATGACGCATGGCTTCAAGCGAATTTCTCAGTGCCCATAAAGCTAGCACCGGATCCTCTTTGCACAACACCATCTCACAAATTAGCCAAAAGACAAGTTCTCACTCCTGTAGCGTAGCGGCTAATACGTACGATGCCATCTGAAAGAATCCTTATATGTGGCGCAGGTGTAGCTGGTTCAATATTAGCCTACTGGCTCGCCAAATATGACTTCCAAGTGGTCGTTGTCGAGCGGTCAAGAAGCGAACAGAAAGTTGGACAAGGCCTCGAAATTGAAGAACCAGCGTTGAAGATTGTGAAGTCGATGGGTATCCTTGACAAGCTCAACGAGAAGAAGACTGGTGAAATGGGAACCAATCTTGTCGACGCGCACGGTCGTTCATGTGGCATTTTGGAGGTCGGTAGTATGAGTCCTACAGGTGCCCTCGAACTCATGCGGGGTGACCTGACCGAAATTCTCTACAAATCTGCCGACGGATCCGCCAACGTCACCTACCAGTTCGAGACCACAATCCACAGCCTGAGACAAACACAAGACAAAGTCATCGTCGACCTAGAAAACAGAAATGACAAAACCATCACGACCGAGGAATTCGACCTGGTAGTAGGTGCGGACGGAGTAAGATCCCGCACGAGACAGCTCGTCATGGGCTCGCCCGAGGAGCTCAATTGTTTCAAGCCTGTCGGCGCGTTCGTTGCATACTTCTCGATCCCTAAAGAAGATCAAGACTGGCCCTATTCCCAAATATGCCATTTCACACGCCGGCGACTTGTATGGATGCGGCCAGTAGGAAAGGAATCTAAGATGACATCAGTGTATCTCATCCACGCTCATGACGACGTTCCCAACCTGAGTCGAGCAAATGCTGCTGGCGATAGACAGAAGCAAAAGGAAGCCTTTGCTGAACTGTACAGTGGCCTAGGCTGGGAAACACCACGAGTCATCGAGCAGATGATGAGAGCCGAGAATTTCTATTCCGATGAGCTTGTGCAGGTCAAACTTCAGAAGTGGTCTCTGAACCGAGTGGTGCTCCTTGGTGATGCAGCTTGGGCCCCATCTCCATTTACAGGGCAAGGAAATCAGCTCGCGATTATGGGTGCTTGGGTACTTGCTCAAGAATTGTCAAGGAATCGGAATCTAGTGGCATTTGAGATGTATGAGAAGAGACTGCGCTCATATGTGGAGAATGCTCAGAGCATACCACTTGGCGGCTATGCACCATACATTTTCAACCCGCAGACTAGTTGGGGCATTTGGCTGCTTCGGACGATCTTCCGTCTCGTTTCATGGACTATTCGTTTTGTTTCGTGGACGAAGTTGGCGAGGATGTTGCCAGATCATCAGAATCCTGATTTCGATTTGGAGATTGAGGAGGTTGAAGCAAAGGGGGCACGGTGAAGTGTTTCTACGTGATATTCTTGCTGCCGTTCGTAAGGGATTAGCCCGCTTTCGAGGGCGAAGGTGGATCGAAAATTATACTTACTCTGCATGAACTAGCGTGCGCTGCAATAGTGAGCCCACTTCTTCTCCAAAACCATTTCACTCACTGGAAACCTCTTGAACGGCCTTTGAAATCTACTCTTTCCTCAAGCTGAAACGACAGCACTCCCAGTGTTTGGTTCTTGTCACTGTCCTTTTCAAGGATAATTGAGCTCTTGGCTCTGAACGTCCATCGCTGGCACGAGGATATGTCTTGCCGCATCATGGAAGTGCTTGGACCACTTTGTCCAGTCCTCGTCTGATTCATTCGAGGCACACCTGACTCGGCCTACCGGTGTTGACCATCATATTACTCTCATGCTCTTGCTTCCCTGGAGCACAATTGAAACGCACAGCAGATGACGGTCAGTCGACAATGCTAACCGTAGGGCTTTTGACATAGGCTTCGATCTCGTCCCACAAGAATACTACCATCTCATCAAGGTATTGGTCCGACTTCTCGAGGAGGTGCTCGCGTAGGGCGTCGAGCGTTGGAGGGGTCAGGGATCTAGGGCGGCCACCACGGATGAGGCGGTGCAGTAGTGCTGCCGAAGGGCAACGGATATACGTCGCACCCCCCTCCGATAATCGTAGCACCCCCCCTTGATAATCGTAGCACCCCTGGGATCGCTAAGTTCGGTGACGCTCTTAGCAGTCATTTCAGGGCTAAATCGGCGCCAAGAGCGTCACCGAACTCAGCGAATTCTGTACATTAAGCAACTAAGCCGCCTAAAGTTATCGCACCAGTTTTCAATTCAGGAAGATCAATTCCTTAAGGGTGCTCGGAATTCGTCTATTATACAATTACTTATTTGACCAATCAGAGCTCGCGTCTTCTTTTTAAAGGAATTCGGCCTCGGTCTAATCTTCGTAGTCCTTCTTGCCGCGCTTCTTCCCTTGCATTGTCTAATTATAGTCTTTCCCTCACAGCCTTCCTAGCCCTTTCCTACATTGTATACAGATCTTCCCGTTCTTCTCGGCGATAGATGAGCTCTCGAATATACCTATCCCTAGTCCTCCCAATCTCTTGGTAGAGCCGGTAGGTCTTAGATGCCACCCTGACCCCTTCCTGCCAGATTTCGTCTACCTAGTAAGGCTCGGGGGACAACTCTTTTATACCTATATTCTCGATGACCTCGTTACGCGTGACGGTCTGGAAAGATGGCCTATAAGGCAGTCGGGCCGGTAGATACTGTATAAGATCTATTATAGACCTGGAACCCAGCTGGCGAGGCACCTTTAAGTAGTCATAAGCAGGCTGTGCTTCTTTCCCAGCTGCTACTGCTGTTGCTTTCCGTGCGCGTTTAATCTGAATAAGCTCTCGATGCCCCTTCTTGCCGTTATCTTTATCGCGCGTTCTTATCTTCCTAGGATCTCGAATGAGGAGGGTAGGATTAATCGGAGGTTGCGTAGTAGGATCGTTAAGGTGCCACTACGAATGAAAGTCATCTGGCCGCAGGACCCTATGAGCCCGCAAGCGTTCTTATATAATATGAGCGCAAGGAAGACCTAAGGTAGTTGCAAAGACTCTAGTGTAATCAACTAGCTCGGCTTCGCTGTTGGCAAATAAGTTGAATTGTTGGCAATGCTGGAGGACCTTGTCAATTGCAATATGACTAATGTAATGATGAAGCGGCGTCAGGATTACTTTCCTATGTGAATCTTTAATCTTGCTACGCTCGTAGCTAATCTTGTGCTTTAGCTCATTCGCAGTCCTTATTAGATAGAGGGATAGAAGCTGCCAAACGTCGTGTAAATGTAGTAATCTACTTAGAAGATCTTTCTTAACGGTATTATGAATGCTCTCTACTCGGCCGCTTGTAGTATTGCTAAAATGAGTAACTTTATTAGTCCACGTTATACAAAACTGCTCCTTATAACATATCCAGGTATCCGCGAGATAGGAGAGTAATTCGGGATATTTATCCTAATATTCTGACGCGAGTCCTGACTAGGCGGTCTCGAATTCGGTCTTAGAAGGCGCGTAGATTGTTGCTTACCAGAGTTCTTTTATTCTTGACTATTTAGATTTAACGAAAGCAGATCTCTCTTCTAGTGTAGTATGAGCTTTTGCGGTATCGATCTCGGTCCTCCAGTACCTGCGGCAGTAGGCCTCGACGTCGTTATTCACGTGCCAAACGTAAAGAAGATGAGGAACGTTTGGAAAGATTTCCTTAACGGCGTTGGCAAGACCTCCGCTTTTGTTAGTTATAATAGACTTGGGAAGTAGTAATTTGGCCTTGCTGTAATAATCTTTTATCCATTTTAATACCCAGGCGTAATCTTCTATAGATTCCGCACTGAGGAAAGCTTACCCGATAATAAAGGAACTGTTAGTTGCAGTCACACCCACAATATCTAGTAGATAAAGATTGAATCTGTTGGTCTTATAAGTACTATCCAGTACAATTGTCGAAGGAAATTGACGAAGAAACCTAAGGGAGGAATTATCGAAGAAGATAAGGTTCCACAGATCATCATCCTGGGTTATAGAATAGTTAAATAGAAAGTTGCTGTCTTCCTTCTTGAGATTAGCGAATAGGGCTTAAATCGGAGATAATCCTCCATCGCGTTGTTTCTTTTTTAAAGCCATTAGGTTGTAAACGTCGCGCAGGACGAGTGGAGTAATAGGATGCCTTAGCAACCAGTCATCCATCGTTCTTTTAGGCTATATTCCCGTTTGTAGATGGTTGGAAACTTGCTGGGCAAATTCAGGATGCGCTATTACTATTGCGCGCCGATGTATTATAGAGTCCGTAGGGCGAAGTAAAGGAAGATAACCATTATAACTAGGGTATCTAATCTGTATAGATTACAGGCTATTCTTTTCGGTGATTAATCCTCCGAAGCGGCATTCGCAGGCCTTGCTTACCTGATCTTTCCGAATGCGAAACTGTTTAGGAATTGTACTGCCTCTCTTTTTGCCTGCGCACTCGCACTGAATGTAGACCTTATATATGATTTTCTCTATCCCTCTACTCTTAGATCTGTTCTTCCGCACCGCGTAGCTATGATCTTGCGCCCAGCTTTGCCAGTATGTTAGGGCGTCTTGTAGGGATGTGAATTTCTTTGAGGAACCGTCAGGATTATAGATAGGTGGTGACGTAAGTAATGCGGAAGGTATAGGTACAGAGGCTATATCGGAGCTGGTACTTGAACTTTGTCGAGGCGAATTGCAGTCATCTAAGAAGCCCTCGAACTCGGACTAAGATAGGAAAGAAGAAGGGCTTTGGAACTCCTGTACAGTATGAAAAGAAGTAGGAGAGCTCGGTATTTGAGTAATATTATTGCTGACATACATATTGCTAGATGCTCCGGTATAGCCCTTAGAATTGTGGAAAAGGGATGAAAAGTATTAAAAGTATAGCGACCTGCGACACAAATGATTGAATTTGGCTCTAGAATTGACCGTTTTTGTCGCTGTAAGCTATGCCTGTTCGAAGCGTTAATCAATCCAAGTCGCGCTGGGGAACGCGTATCCACTTCGAGGAAATTGCTTGTTCCGAGGCCTGCGGTGCGACGATTAGCAAAAATTTACAATAGAATGGAGGAAAGGGTGCGACGATTACTAGGAAAGGGTGCGACGATTAGTAGAAATGAAGGGAAGGGTGCTGTGATTATCGGAGGGGGGTGCTACGATTATCGGAGGGGGGTGCGACGTATATCCGTTGCCCGCCAAGAAGATCTGCTGGCGTACTACGTCAAATTCACTCCGGATAGAGGAAGCCCGAATCGGGAGGCGACAGCTAGGTTAGCACTTTGCCGTTGTGAGGAATGGGAGCCATAAACGACGTATCTTCATTCAACGCAGGGCATTTGGAGGCTTGAGTCCCGGGCGTGGTATCATTCATTGTAGGCCCACTAAACCGCCCCTCCAGATCGGGAAGCAAATATCTTTCAGCTGACTATCGAGTCACCAGCGGGAGGCGAAAGATTCCAAGCTCTATTTGACGCTTAAACCAAGGCCCGAAAGTGGTCTCACTTGGCCTTTTTACTTAAAGACCCGATTTGGGCTCCTTTGGCGAGCAGGCTTTATATTAAATGTAACGGCATCCCAGCAGTGTGTTTCTTTCGACAACATAGTCACTTTCAACGCTCATGATGGAGCTTCCAGGAAGGCCGAGATTATTTCCTCGCAAACCGAAAGCACCCACGATCCACTCATCTTGCTGCTCACTGGGATTATGGAAGTCGACCATGAGACAAAGCCATTTGTCCTACTCCCTTGGTCTCCTCTTCACGAGGGTGCGGCTAATGCCAACGCCGATGAATATCCAAGGCTAGCAAAGCAATGGTTTTTGGGTGAACTGGGACGTACCATGCTTGCGCTGGACACAGTACTAAGGAAGCTATGGAAATCCGAGTGGCCAGTGAGATGTGCATATTTTTTGACTCAAGGATTCTGCGATCGCATCAAAGACCGAAGCTGTCTTCACCTACACGAGAGGGTCAAAGCATCCGATTGTAACCAAAAGATGTCATCCTTGATCAAAATCAACGCCATTTTCTGCAGTCTGACAGCCATGCATCGCAAAAAACTTATGGAAGAACATTTCCAAGAACGCTTTTCTGGGCTCAGACGTTATTGGCTGGAGAGCCTCCTTCGAGAATTGATATTCGTTTCCTCGTTCGAACAATGTGCTCAGGCTATCGCCGAAGCTCAATCGAAGATCCTAAGTAGTAGACAGAATCCACAGCAGAACAAAGGACTTTTCGTCCTTGCCGCCAGTATTGAAGACCTTCTGTTTCACAGGTTGGGCAAAGGTTGGAAGGAGAGAAATGATCTCTCTTCTTTATTCGAACAAATCCAAGTCTCACAAATTCTTGGTACATCGACCCCTGTTTATCCCTTTGGGGATGATAAATCAACTGACTTGGTTTAGACTATAATGTTCAGGACCGATTCGCCCGATGTCTTTCCTACAAGCTATTCAGATCTGCAGACACGCAATTCCAACGGCACCAACTATGGGCACTTCAAAATCTCGAAAACAACATGGAAAACCCAGGTGCTTCGGCATTCCAGGAAAGCCTTCGGCGATTCACATTTCAGCTTCCCCTTGCGAGTATCAATCAGTTTTCGTCTTTCCATTCCATGACGGCTGTCTTCGAATTTTTCACCATCTATCTGATTTTCCGGTCATGTCCTGTTGCAGTCCTTATACCGCAGTCCTGGATAAGCATCCATTTGCCCTGGTTTGCTCACGTTGGGCAATCTCCGTTAACAAGAGAAATATCAAATTGCGACCTGCGAACCTACGCAAGCAGCTTACTTGAGTTGACCACATGCTACTGCCAGCTTCTGTCACACCTTGGTTCGCTCCCGGGCCCTGGTTTCCGTCTTGGTGTGAGTAACTATCCGTCTCGCCTTCTGCATCGGCGAAACACAGAGCTCCTTGCTCTTGTCATTGTCAATCTGGGACTCAGCAACGCCGGAGTGGAGGGCTTCAAAGAAGTGTGGAGAAGAGTGTGTCAGGTGTGTGCGATTCCCTAGGTCTGCCAATGCAGCTTATGATCAAACTAGGTCTTCTCCCTTCCCTACATTAGGGGCCTTCATCTTCAACACAATAACATACCAGAGCTCTTAGAGAAACTCGTCAAATCCTATGGAGCCTACGATGGCAAGGACTGCATAAAGTTCGTCAGGAAGACGAATGGCAAACATGTGGCTGAGAGCAAGCTACAGAAACCCGGCGTACGAGCCGTTTCACTAGCTGAGCTCATTCCCACAACTTCCGCGTCTCGCGAATTCTCGCAGGCTCTACCGTACGAGACTGAGGCGCAAGACTTGCGTCGCTCGGAAGCAGTTGAGAGAATCCAGCAATTCTGGCGATCTCAATATCCCAAATTACTAGAAAGGAAAGCCTTCTTAAAGACCCCTGTGGGTAGATTATACGCCCGTGTCTCGGAGATTTGCAAGCAAAGCGCCGCATCGAAGATGATGCGCTATTTTCTCACAGGGTACGGGGTCGGGCTTCATGAAAACATCCGCAGTATAAGCAACACAGTATCCGAGCTCCAACAGCGAGCAGTCAATCTACTTATCAGCCTTCCACAAGAGCAATTCGAGCACGTCGACGAAGTTATTAAGCGAGTGAGCGGCATCGAGGAATCGTTGGAGAATGTCGCCAAAACTATTTCTATGGATCGCCTTGAGGAATTGGCGGGAGGAGAATTGAATGACGCGCAGCGGCTATTTCGAAATGTTGACTCCGTGCTTGGAGGAGTAGCATGTGACATGCGTGAGGCTGTGAAACTGATGGAAGCTATCGAAGGGATAGATCAGATGTAAGGCAGGACGACTCCTGTGACGAAAATAGGTCTGGAGGGTAGAGCTGGACCCGACGATGAACTTTGTTCACTATCCCCTTGTGTGCCTACTATTTTGTAGATTTCGATAAGGAGCATTTGGTCCAAGCGAGCGTAGGACCTCAGCCAGGAAACCTAGCTGCAAAGATACGGCTTTGAATGTCGGAGGGCTGACTACACAATCTTTTTTTTTGATAAGCCGTTGGTAATCTCTCGAACCTGACTCCAGTGAGAGTGATGCGAAACCAAGAACGATTCAAAATGAAACACGAGTAGCCAAGAGCAAGAGAAGCCGGGACACCAGCGTAAATTCCAACCTTACCTTTTCGCGAGGGCTTAGCCTAGTCACACGCTAGTCTTGGAATCACTTTTCCAGCTCTACATAATTTTGAATTCCTGACCAACACTAATTCTCGTGCCCGGTGACCTCAATCGTCAGTAACCCCAAGTGCATCCATGAATACACACGCTATCGCTTCCAGAATCATCAATAACATCCTAATCTTCTTCGTCTCTGTCTAGTGGTTATCCTCGTTCATTTTTTCTTCATCGGCATCTTTTTTCGTCTTTTATAATTCTAACGCAAATCTAACTTCAGGCCAGTCTCATGGCGTAGCCTCGTTTCGGTGGAAGCTTTGAGCTTAAGTTTGCAAAGCATATGCAAATGCCATATCCATAAGTCCTTCTCATATTCTCACCGTGCCCCACCCTCTCCACACTTAAGGCACCTTAGCTGTATCGGCTCAACTGGCTGACGGCGACCACATTGGCTATAGTCGCCCCGGAGTGGAACGTCAATGTATGATTGAAGTAGATCTATCGCAAATTCTGGAACGTCAAGACAAGTTCCTTTGAACTGTATTCGCATCGCATCGTCTGATTGAAACTGCTCAATGTTTGATCTCGCATGCCGAAATGTGGCGTTCCGAAGCTCTCGATTAGACTCAGGAGTCAACTTGTACACCCTAGCAATTGATCGTAGAAAGGCTTGCGGGACCCAATCCCTTTTTAATCTACCCTCATATTTTTGCATAGCAAGTCTCAAGAGCCCAGGGGCTTGGTATTTGTCACCGAGTGCATACATCTCAGCATGTAATTCCAATATTGAAAATGGCTCCTCTTTGCCTTCGTCACCTCCGGTAGGGTCGGAGTAGTCCCCGCAATAACAGAAGTCCATAAGTCTTCGGACAAGATGAAGGTGATCGTCCGTGAGATCGACTTTTCCTAGGCTTTCCTGCGGTAAGCGATCGAAATTAACTGTCCGTCATATTGCAGGCTTTGTATTCGCTCACTTGAAAATTCCCTGTGCACGCGGCGAGAAAGAAATCTGATTGAGAGCATAGTATAATGCGATGCGCTTTAAGGTGTGTACATGGCAACTAACGTTAAAGTCTGATAAATTGCCTTTTTCGTAGAGCCTGCTCGATTCTTCAGTCTTCATACTCAAGCATAGTCTGGGTCAGAGCCTACTTCCTAAGCCCACGTCTAAGGTGATCGGGATTAATCACGGATCATGCCTGGGGGAAATATGCGAAGGTTAGAAATTGTTATGTCATGAACTACAAATTATCGTCTATCTTGATTGAAACCAGGCACAGGATGGTTGCTTCAGGCGTTCAGAATGCGTATGAACAAGGTGTAGCTAAATTAAAGCATATGAGCAACGGGTATGCTATCTTCATAAGAATGCTATTCCCCACCTTCAACTGCCCTGAAGTGAGATCTAACTCTCTGGCAGAGATCTGCAGCTTATTGAATAGATGTATCATCATGCGCGTTCGGGCGCATTGGTGGATCGTTAATAGATCGATAGGAGTGCCAAGTCAACTGTGTATTTCTTGGGCTTAGTACGCCATGCATCTTGATATTTTCTTAACAAACAAAAACTAACAATTCGCTGGGAACGAGCCTCTGCCAAAAGCAGATCAAGTCATAAATGCGAGACTAAGGAGGAGGAGGAGGAGGAAGAAGAGGACCTCAGAGGACAGGCCTGAAGCGCACGCCGAAGGCGTCTAGAATTTCCAAATATTCCACCGTCCGAGCATTATAGCATGTTGTGGAAAAAGATGGGCGGACAGCAGCAAAGATGAAGGCGCGAGGGTTCCTTGAAATTTGATTTCCTCCAGTCAGTCTTTACCAAGTTATAGTAGGTTTAGAACAAGAACAATAATAGATCATTGAGATGGAAAGCTTCCATACATCCTTTAGCGACAAGTGGAATCACATAGGATGCTTATGTAATACCTCTTTGTTTCGTCTAGAATTTCAGTGTGGAAGCTGATTGGAGTCCACCAAGCCTTGGCATAAGACTAGCGCTGGCTTATTTAATTTTCGTATTCAAATTGAGAGTACTCTCTCTACAACCGTTTATTGCAATCAAGGTCCTTGCCCATGAATCCTCGAACACCAATCTTGAAACATCGTTTTGACGAACTCAAGGGCGGACAGCGTCAATTCAAGAGCAGGGATTGCTTATATGTTGAAGCCAGACCTGAGTCGGGAGATCTCACACGATCACACACGAGCAGACGGAGGTATACATCTACACTACCTGAGCAACAGGGGCATAAGAGAAAGAGCTCTTATGTCAACCAGCAACGCGGTGCAAAGCGAGCTCGTCGTGCCGTCGCACAACCAACGCACTTGACCGCGGCAGCGCTTCAGAGTATTCAAGACGAACAGAAGAAACCCGACGATAGCAACGGCTTCGAGGCAAGTTAAGGGGGTTTCTCTTTAGGTGCAATGCTGACTAGAAATAGTGGTCCTATGTCATGAGCTGTAAAAATGGGGTACGGTCGGTGTCGAGTTATTCCGACAGCAAACGAAAAGGGAGCGCCAGCCTTCTATCCTCAAAACCCAGGTCTGTCACGGCTTACGATGTTGATTTCGAAGACATACTGGAGACGCATCGCGTCATAGAGGCAGACGACGAAGAGCCGAAGAACTGGAGGGAGCTTCAATCATTGGTGTGAAGGGAACGCGCATCTGTACCGCCTGAGGACCATGAAATCAAGGGTATCCGGGTAACTGTACGACGCAGCTCAAACGAGAACAGCGTTTCGTCCAGTGTGTTTCCAAGGATTTTCCCCGTGAGCAGAGTGAACACCTGCCACACGCTGAAGGAGCACTGGAACCGTCAATGGACACATTGGATACCTCCTTATGCAAACCACAATCCCAAAGTTGCACCTCCACAGCCCGACTATGCCATTGGATATCATACTAAACTCTTTCCCGGTGAAGCCATCCGAAGACTAAAAGGACTCGCAAGCCCTAGTAAGAACAAGCTCTCGTTCCCCGTATTCTTCGCCGAGCTGAAAGGGGCATCGGGCGCGATGAACGTTGCAAAACTACAAAACCTGCACAACGGAGCGAGTGCGGTCTACAACATTTTAAGATTGCATCAGGCGATAGGTGAGGAGGACGGTTTCTACGATAGGGCCTGGGTACTATCGCTTGATCCCAATGGCGAGATGTGGAGACTTCGGTGTCATTGGGTTTCTAAGGGTGACCATGAATATGATACCTATTACTCAAAGATTCTTAGATGTTGGGCAATTGAAGATCCGAGAGTGGCGATTGTCTCAGAAGCAAGAGCTTCAATGAGAAATATTGTGGACCGGATGCGCGATGTGTTATTCAAAGATCTATACACTGCGGTGGACACCTACGAGAAAACTCTCAACCCTCAGCTCTTGGATTTCAAGTCCTATCAGACCAGCTATAACGTACGGCCTGAACCAGAGGATGACAGCGTCCTTCTGGCATCTGATCAATTCTTTGTCGATGGGACGCAGTCTGTTGGGTTTAGTGCACAGCCCAATACTGCCTTGGAGTCTCAAGAGGTTCTCGAAACCGACAGTGAATCTGTACATGAATCCATTGAATCAGCACGGGTTGATACCTCGATATCAACTCAACAGTCGAGCCTCTCCAACGCCAATAACGATAAGGAAGAACTTAGGAAGGAAGAGTGGGAAGTAGACAACCCCACGAGGAGCTAGCGGTAGCATACATACGTTGATAGCATCTAGTATAAACACTTAGTTGCACGGACACTTAATATTTGATTCTTTCGCTAGGCGATCATACACAATGGACGAAGCTGCAAAGGACATGCTTGATGATCTTGCAATCCCATAATTATTATACATTAGATCTATTGTTTCCGGTTTGCCAGCTATTCATCTCGGCGTTCAAACAGATTATATAGCGAAATGCCATCTTGGAACAACAGTAATACCCAGATTCATCATGCCGACTAGATTGGTTCTTCTGGGATTATTCAAAGGGCCGCCTGGTAATCGAAAAACCTTTCCCGCACTCTGTTTTGAACATTCTAATCCTGTGCACTAGGGACGGGGAAAACGACCACAGCTCGAAAATTCGGCCAAGTTTACTACGACCTTGGTTTCCTTTCCCAGGTTGAAGTAGTCGAATGCTCTGCCACTGACCTCATTGGCCAATACATTGGACAAACCGGGCCAAAGACTATAAAGCAACTCGAGCGCGGCTCAAAGTTCTCTTCGTAGACGAAGCCTACCGACTTGGTCAGGGCCATTTCGCGCAAGAAGCGATAGACGAATTGGTCGACAATATCACCAAAGCCAAATTCGTTGGAAAACTGGTCATTATTCTTGCGGGTTATGATAACGACATGAACAATCTCCTGCGTGTGAATGAGGGGCTAAGCAGTCGTTTTGCGGATGAGATCTCGTTTCCGTCTTTGAGTCCAGCACACTGTCTTCAGCTGCTGGAAGACAAGCTCAAGCAAAGCCAGATCGCCTTTCCTTCGATGCAAGACCCAACCATATATCAAGAGCTTCTGGAATCGATCGCAGAAATGTCGAGACTTCCTTCTTGGGGAAATGCGAGAGATGTTCAGACGCTGGCGAAGGGCATGGTACGAGCTGTGTATCAAAGCAACACCACAAAAGTCAACCAGCTTCTACTACCAGCTAGCACTGCTCTCAACTGCATCCACAGCATGCTAGCCGAGCGCTGTGCAAGAACCAAAGTTACTCCTTCGTCGCGACCCTTGTTTGCGGAGTCAATTCAATCACTGGAATATTCCCAATCAGTCCCTCGAATCAGCACTGGCACATCGACAGCATCGAAGACCGCAGAGGACGACGAAACCCGGAAATCACCAGAAGCTCTGGAAACCCCAGATGAAGGTCGTGATGTAGGGGTATCCGACGCCGTTTGGCAACAGCTTCAAAAGGATAAAAGGGAGGCTGAACTTCAAATTCGACGGGCCGCGCACAAGATACAGAAGCAAGAAGAAGCCCGCCTTCTCGCTGAAGAAGCAGAGAAAGAAGCCAAGCAAGAAGCAGCAGAATTACAAAATGTTCAAGCTAAGAACGAGGCAGAAGCTCTCGAGCTCTTACGCATATGTGAAGAGGCTCGGATTCGGGAGATGAAAGCGAAAGCCGAGAGGGAGCGTATGCACCGGGAGTTGGAGAGAAGGAAGCAAGAGGAGGAAAAGATGAGAAAGAAGGAGGAACTTGCTCAGAGTAGACTGAGACAGATGGGTGTTTGTGTTGCAGGCTTTAGGTGGATCAAACAGGGTGGTGGGTATAGGTGTGCGGGTGGGAGTCACTGGGTTGATGATTCGCAGCTTGGGATTTAATGGGGTTTTATCAAGTAGAAGCTCTAGAGGATATCCCTCAACCGCTGCCGAAGCCAATATACTCTATCCTGGGTGTCCCCCAAGCATGAGTACGGCCGAGAGAATATACTGAGATGTGAGGCTATATGTATTCGTGTCCGGTCTCTCGTTGTAAACGCACCGGTGGAAGGTGTGGGATTAGACTTGATAATGACCTTGATACGCTCAGCAGCCCGAAGCTTCAGGTTGAAGCAACCCTCCTGCGTATTGTCGCGGATGATTTTGGTGAGAATATCTGGTCGGTGTTGTCAACAAAGTATTCTCCTTCATAGTGCCCATTAACTGCTGCTTTGCCAATCTCATAAAAGTCAAGACTGAGCTGCACCATGAAGGCTTTGCACTCCTGCGGCGTAGCTCTTCGATTGCCCATCGCTCCCAACTAGAGTTCTGAGTCTGTCAGTGCTTCTTCGAGATCCTTTCGTAGCTTAGGAAGCTCCTGCTTGACATGACCGAACAGCAGCTGGCTTAGACGGTCCCGTAAAGACGTGATACCGACGCACTCTTTTGAAAGCGTGGCAAAATTCGATTTTTGGAAGTAGTGGGTCTCGGATTGATTGCGTTGCTCAAAGGAGAACCTTCTTCATAGCTTCGGTTCTTGAGTACATGCCAGCCTAACTTGAAGAATACGTCCTCATTATGTGCCAGACTGATATAAGATTGCTCACTCCCAGAGCCGGAAGGTAGTCGATCGGGTTTTGTGATGATACCGAGTGTACGATCTCCTTCCGGGTCAACCTTCCTGACCTTCTTCAGGATACCTTGATTGGCGTAGTCATTAGTCGCAGAGACCACGGCCAGGCAAATTGTACGAGGCTGGGAGATGTATTGATCGGTGATCTCTGTGACAAGCTGAACGTCTTCTTCGGTCACTCCCTTGGTTTGAGTCTGAACAAGCCCAGGAAGATCGACGAGTGTGAGTTGAGGTCGGGAAGGGCCTTCGATTTCGATGCTTAGGACATCTTTCGCAAAGGCCCGAGATTTGGGACTAGTATTGTTGATTCCCATAAGAGTCGTTGCCTTATCCATCAAGTAAGGAAGATCTTCGAAATCCGAAATAGATTCCTTGAAAGCTTTGATGGGAACTTGTTCTCCAGCAGGCCTTTTATTATCTGGGATCACTTTGATGGTGATCGCATCACTTGTTGCACGGGGTAATATTATTTCTGTGGCGAATCACGTACAGAGGTTGTCATTTCTCGGGAAAGGAATTTCGGTGAGAGCCTCGAGGACAGAGCTTTTGCCGGCGGATTGATCACCGCAAACAATAAGTTGAGGAAGAGACAGCATGCTCTCAAGACCACATTTACGGAGCTGACCAACTTTGTTAAGTACGTTCCGCTGCTCATCGCTCTGGAGGCCTTCAAGAGATGAAGATGTTTCCAATGCTTGGGCGGGATTGCCATTCATATGTTAGGAGACAAGAACACTCTTTAATACTGCTCCCATCAGTGAAATGGCTCCACTATACGTTGCAATACTCGAGTTACGCAGCGTCAATCACAATACCCATGAAGCAGATGATTGGTTCAATCTTGTCTGACCCGGTTCCATTAATCGAGCCAGTGGCTTCCTTTCCATCAAGTTCCATCATGCATCATATGCATTTTGCAGCACCCTTTAGATGAAGAAATCTTACATGTGATTAAGTCGTAATAAGGCTCTGCAAAGACCGCGGCTTCCTGTGACGATGAACATTTCTGCACGCATAATCATGCATAAGCTCCGGCTCCAGAATTCTGCATCCGCAGAAAAATCTTGCGGATAATAACTTCGTGAGATAATGACGCCCGATCGTCATTACCCAGTCCGGAATAATCCGCTTCTGCAGAATAGCCTCGAACCGCAAATTGAGGTAACCATATTCATCACATGTTGCATATTGTACAACGAACGAATCGCTTAAGAGCTGATCCAATCAACACCGATCCGTTGGTTTGAAATCTGTTCACAACTCAGTGAATACCACCCTCTTGTCCAAGAGTAGAAAAACTTGTCAATCTCGTCTGTTGATCATGCCGAATCTCCATCATTTTCCCTTTCCCTTGCTTTGCGGATTGTGCCGACTTTCGAAAATCGAGAGTGGATTTACATCGCGTTTCGGATCAACAGCTTCCTGTACGTAGAAGCGGAAGTTAAGGAGAACAGTAGAAATCAAAGACAGTTGCAGCATTATAATCGTAAGATGTAACTGGAAGGACAGAGAAACAGTAAATGTGTATTGGCTGGAGTGATACTTTAGGAAAAGGTGGGGACTGATGCAACGAGCCACAAATAGAACATCGGAGATAGCACAGAGAAACGCCTTGCATAAAGTACTGAAGATTCTTGGCCAATGAACTCACCCTCGCTCAGTGCAGGATAGAGCATTTCACCAGATTCGTATCTCTGGTTCTGGGAGAGGTCTTAGCAAGCCAGGGTCACTACTGTTACAATCAAGGCCTCTATGGTTTCGCATAGGTGGTCCAAGGCTTAATGAAATCTTCCACAGGACCTAACCACAAGGCTACCTTCAGTTACACAGCGTCGGCGCAGATGCTTGTTTAATGGACCCTTCTCTTGAATTTGTCCAAAGAACTATGTCTCGGGCAAGTCCAGAAGTAGAATTGAGCCAAAGAGAGCGCGGCTTTCTATGGATTTTGTTATCAAAAGATCTTGTCTTATCTCTCCCCAACTTCTGCTTCACCATAGTCATTATGCAATTGTGTTGTCCGGTCTCGGACCTTTAGCGGATGTCGATTCCACTACAGCCTATGTTCTTTAAGTGAAGGGAATCTTCTCCTATTCAACGTTAGCAAAGCACTGGCCTTAGAAGAGTCTATTCCGCTACCAAAACACTGCCAACTACAGTACTATTTCCGGTCACTGCCTCCCGTCCGCTTCGCCGTAAGGCTTGCAGCTATTCCTTTCCCCAGGTGTTATTAGCACCTTCACGATATGCCTGACCGTAACGCGTAAGTGCAGAGTCCCTTGGTTAGATCTCCAGACGAACACAATTTGACTAACCAGGCATATCTAGCAAGAAGCCTTGTTTCGATTTTGCTCGCGGCGAATGTACACGCGGCAATAGATGCAAATACAGCCATGAACCGACCTCCAAAGCATCGCCGGGACCCTGCCCCTTCTACCTGACACCTAAAGGATGCTCCAGAGGAAAGCAATGCAAATTCTTGCATGAAACGGGCATGGGAAAAAATAGTACCAATGTACTACCACAGGCCATCCCTAGGCCTCGGGAACGGTCCGGTATCGAGTCTAGCTTTCGCGAATGGACTTACCTCATGCCAAAACGCAATACCTACTCGCGGTCCCTAGGCATAGATACTGGGAAGTTCTTCCAAATGGGATGGGATCTCATGAACCAAGAACATACCGAAACGCGTCAGCAAATCATCACGAAGCTGGCAACTGAAGAGGGGATTGCGATGATCAAGGCCCTGGCAGATCTGGCAGTTGATTGTCCAATAGAAGAGATGACGATTCGTATTTTCAAAGAGAGAACTCTTCCATTCTTCCAAACCATTTCCCACCCGGATGTCTTGTCATCTCTGATTTTGGAGACTCCACTCGACACCATCTGCACATTTCTCTTTGGCCCGAATGGCCGTCGTGCAGTTGACCTTTTCAAAGTCACAGCAGCTGCTCTCACTACTCTTGCTTTAGAGGAATCCCTCAAAGATGATGAGTTGTCTCCGATTGCGTTGACGGCGAGTTCGGCCGTGCTGCAGCGGATCGTGGACTTGAATCAAAGCGCCCAGGTCATCGCGGATTTCACGCCGATTGCGGACACTATCTCGGCCTGTATTCCGTGCGGCGAAGCCTTGCCAGAATTCGACATCGTCTTGGTCTTGGTACTTCGATGGCATCGTCCGAAAATCGATCAAACAAGCTACAGAACCATCGAGCTGTCTTCGAGTTGGGCCAGGACCTGCCCGGCATGTTATCCGAACAGGGCCCACGACATGATAACGATCATGAGAACATTCGCGACATTAAGATCCTGCCAACCGCTGAAGAGATTCAATCCCATCGGCTAGAGTATCTACCTTCAAATGATCCCACCAGAAACCATCTTCCCGGTCTGGAAGGTTTACTCGACAGGCAATTTCGGCTTCTCCGAGAAGATACAATTGGCCAACTCAGAGATGCGGTCCATTTAGAACTTGAGAGGCTCATTGATCCCTCAACTGTCCAGTCAAAACCAAACAATGGCGCCCGAAACATCACTTATCATAAAGTTCATCTGCTGCGATTGGCATTCGACAGAAGAAAAGGTCTTCAGATTGTAGCAGAGTTCGAACAGCCTCCTGCACTTCGTAAAAAGGGTGCTGCACAGCGAGAGGAATGGTGGAAAAGCAGCAAACAGCTGCAAATTGATTCGTTGCTCTGCCTTGTCTCTTCTACAGGTCACACCATGTTCTTCTCTGTGTGCGACCCAGTTCCGACGCCTCCGCCCAAGAAGCGAAATAATACAGAAGAAGGACTTGCAACTCCTTCGACCGGCCTCAATACAGACCCTGGAAGAGCGGTCGAACAACCAAGTCTTTTTAAGCACGCAGATCGAGCAACTGTGATGCTTAGCATGGTGAAAGACAATATGGACGACGTCACCTGAATCAACAACCACCTCGGAAAGGCTGGCAATCTAAGACAATCTCTTGTTGAGTTTCCCGGAATTCTGTTGCCTTCTTTTCGACCAACGCTGCAGGCGCTCCAGCAGATGAGCCGCACTCTCGATCTTCCTTTTTCCGAATTCATTGCTCCAGTGACGCAAGATCCGGGGGTTGCGGATATCCCACCCCCCGCTTACTCACGGGGACGCGGCTTCGCCTTCAGTCTGGACCCTTTAACTGGAGGAGAACCTCTGAAACTTAAGCCTGGAAAGCAGTTCGACTACCAGATGCTACGTAGCAAATCCATACTCGACGACGCGCAGCAGATCTCCACTGTTAATGCTCTGAGCCGCTGCCTTGCGCTCATCCAAGGACCGCCAGGTACCGGGAAAAGCTACACAGGCGTAGCAATCATCAAGACTTTATTGAAAAACCGTAAGGCAGCTAATCTTGGTCCTGTTGTTTGTGTATGCTATACGAACCACGCACTCGATCAACTTCTCGAGCATCTAGTAAAGGACGGGGTTGAGCAGCTGATCCGTTTAGGCTCGCGGTCTAAATCCGAACTTCTCCAAGACTTGAATCTCCGCCATGTTTCCCAGCAAGTCGGGCAGACGAAAACCGAGGGTTACGAGAAGTGGCAACTCCATACGAAATTGGACAGCGAGCTAGCACATATCGAGGAAATTTTACAAGGACTGAAGGATCCAACCTCGTGGAGAAACATTAAAGCTTATCTGGAAAGACAAGACTCGTCCAGGCACTTCGAACAACTGTTTGGGATGGGGTTTGATGAAGATGGATTTCGGACAGTGCGCGATAGGAAGTACAGTGTTGTTAAAAGCTGGCTTAGAGGAGCAGCTAAGCGTCTTTGCTCGAACCGTCCAGTTACGGAGCTTTCAAACGTCTCTCTCCTGGAGATGTCTGCCTCTGAGCGGGAATCGATCCATAAGTATTGGGTCCAGCAACGCGCAGCTCAGCTGAAGGGCCTTCTACTTCACGTTCTTGAATCCTATCGCGATACCAAAGATGAACTCGAGAAGTGCTACCAGGAATTGAATCTTCGATGTCTTCTACGGGCGCACGTCATTGGCGTCACAACCACAGGCTTGGCAAGGAATCTGGAGGTTCTTAGACGTGTGCGAGCAAAAGTCATGGTGTGTGAAGAGGCAGGTGAGGTTTTGGAGGCACACACGCTCACCGCGCTTTTGCCTTCAGTCGAACATGCTATTCTTATTGGGGATCACGAGCAGCTCCGACCCCAGATCAACAACTACGAGCTCCAACATGACCACCCCAGGGGCGGAAAATTCTCTTTGGACATCTCGCTTTTCGAGCGACTTGTTAAACCTCAGCCCGGCTACCCGAAGATCCCGTTCAGTTCACTGAAGGTGCAGCGCCGGATGCACCCATCGATTGCAGAGCTTGTTAGAACCACGCTGTATCCCGAGCTACAAGATTACGCTTCGGTATTAGATTATCCCGAGGTAGATGGATTGCGGAAGCGCCTCTTCTGGCTCAACCATCAAGAGAAGGAAGACTCATCGTCATCAGCTCAAATGATCTCATTCTCGAAGACTAACTCTTTTGAAGTAGAGATGGTCGCCGCTTTGGTTTCCCACCTTGTACGCCAAGGAACTTATGGAAAAGATGATATTGCAGTTTTGACTCCATATTTGGGACAGTTGCAGAAGATCAAGCAGCGGCTAAGGTCTTCTTTCGAGATTGTGGTCGGCGATCGAAATCTCCAGGATTTGGAGACCTTGGGCCTGAAAGATGACAGCCCGGAGGCTACAACAGAGAGCGAAGTCAATATGCAGAAGACAACCTTACTCAATGCATTAAGGGTCGCGACTGTTGATAATTTCCAGGGGGAAGAAGCGAAAGTGATTGTCATCTCACTGGTACGAAGCAACGACGAGAGAAAATGTGGATTTTTGAAAACTTCGAATCGCATCAACGTCTTGTTGAGTCGCGCTCGCCACGGTATGTATATCATCGGCAATGCTCAGACCGCGAGTTCTGTTCCCATGTGGACCAACGTCATCTCCATCCTAGAGAGAGACAAAAACATAGGTCAAACCCTAGCGCTCTGCTGTCCCCGGCACAAGGAGACCTCAATCGAGGTATCAAAAGCCGATGATTTCTCTCTCCTCTCGCCGGAGGGTGGCTGCGACAAGAAGTGTACTTCGAGGCTACGTTGCGGACACGCTTGCATCAACAAGTGTCATGCCGATTCGCTACACAACGCCGTCCGGTGCCTTGAGCGCTGCCAGAGGATCAAGAAAGGCTGTGAGCACCCGTGCCCAAGACCGTGCGGAGATTCATGCGAGGCGGAATGTCCAGTCCAGATTCCAAACATCGTCCTGCCTTGTGGACACATACGGAAATGGTTGGAGTGTTACAAAGCGCAAGCTCCAGAAACTGTATCGTGCCAAATCAAAGTCGAAATGGTCATGCCAAATTGCAAGCACCGAGTAAAGATTCGTTGCTGTGACCTTCCGCTTCAGGATGATTACCCATGTCCTGCCACGTGTGGAGCCGCCCTCGCCTGTGGACATGACTGCAAGCACGCTTGTAAAGACTGCAATCCAAAGGCCGATGGTCAGATCTCCCAGAGAGCCCACAATATTTGTAAGGCGCAATGCAGTAGACCGTACACGACATGTAGTCACGCATGTTTGGGTACCTGCCACGGCGACGGTCCATGTCCGCTTTGCAATCAACCATGTGAGGTCCGCTGCAGTCACTCACGCTGCAGTAAAAAGTGCCAAGAGCCTTGTATGCCCTGTGTTGAAGACTGCTCTTGGTCTTGTCCACATCGTGGGAAATGCCAGATGCCATGCGCGGTGCCTTGCGACCTCCTGCCTTGCTCGAAACGTTGCTCGGAGATTCTGAGCTGTGGCCATCGATGTCCGTCTGTCTGTGGGGAGGTTTGTCCAGGTGTTCAGCACTGCCAGGAGTGCGCAGATACGCCGATCAAGGAGATGATGGTTGATTACATCATGGGATCCAGCTATGCTGAGATTGATCTCGACGAAAGCCCTTGCATTATACCATCATGTGGCCACATTCTCACTCTGGAAAGCATGGACGGTCACATGAGTATCTCGGATTATTACACTTTCTCTGACGAACCAGATGGCGCAGGTTCGATTGTGGGGCTAAAGTCTAGCTCGGAACCATTCTCTATCGCCGAGTTAAAGAACTGCCCGATGTGTCGCTACCCTCTTCGAAATATCAATAGATATGGCCGCATAGTTCGACGAGCGTGGATTGACGAGGCAACAAAAAAGTTTATTGTATGGGCAAACATGCAATTTGTTCCTTTGGTTGCCAGAATGGAACGGGAAGAGACAGAGCTTCGAGAAGGCGGGGTGGAGGGCCAAGACCCTACGCAGCAACTATCTTCCACGTTAGAACTTCTCTCTCTGAAGCCTATTCAGCTGAAAGGATCCCGCGATCAGCAGATTAAGGATATCGCCAATTTCGCTAGATCAGATGCAAGATTCAAGAGCATCTTGAAGTTTCGGAAAGAGGTAAAGCAATACCTCAAAAAAGTCGACGAAGCGGAACAACCTCTCAGCCGCATCCACGACCTTGTGCAGGATGCGCGCAGACATCGCGGAGTGAATACTGAGATTTTCTGCGGACCAAATGTTCTTCAAGTACGAAATCGTCTCTTGGCAACAGTCCTGCTACTCCGATGCGACTACGCCATTCTCGTCGAATTCCTGACTTCGGGACGAGGAAACCTTCACGTCAACTTAATCAGTAACAGAAAAGATTGCGAGGCTCTAGTCGAAGAATCTCAGGTAAGACAGCAGCCAGCGAACGCGGTTGAAGGGCTACTGTATTGGGCTCGTTTCGTTGCTCTCGAACGTGGTCGCTCGGAAGTGGAATCAGACACTCCTGAACTTCTCATCCAGGCGAGAGCACATCTCCAGAGAGCCAAAAATGTTTGCACAGCTTATCCTGGCCAAACCGCCGGCATGTTGGCTGAAGTTGGGGATGTGGAGAAGATGCTGCGGGATTCGACCTTCTACGCACCGGTGAGTAACGAAGAAAAGGCAGCCGTGTACGCAGCGATGTCGCGAGATTTCCGTGGTACAGGACACTGGTATTACTGCGCAAACGGGCATCCTTTCACGATTGGAGATTGTGGCATGCCGATGCAGACATCTCAATGCCCGCAGTGTGGTTCTCCTGTCGGCGGTCAAGACCATCAGGCTGTTGAGGGCGTCACACGAGCGACGGACCTGGAGGCACAATTCAGTGGATCGACGATCAGGCGTTAGAATTAGCTGCATTCTTTATAACTTCGCAACTGACGCATTTTGATATTTCGTTCACGGAGGCTGTGGTAAGATTGTCCTTCTACTTTGGAATGAATCCATCTGTGTACCTGTAAAAATGGAATCTGGTTGAGCATTGAAGACAGGCAGTAAGAAGTAGAGACGAAATAAGACAATAGATTATTAATTAAGTGTTATGGCCCGGTCTACTAGATGGATAGACGGGGCCTATAAGGGTGGTATGGCAATGTGATATTCTAAGCAGGCACAGTATAGATATATATTATGGTAGAGCTAATTATTAAGGAGCCCTCGATAACTTGAGACCGGCCGACTATAGAGAGTTTTGCCAGCCCAGCCCCTGGCCCTAGCCTCTGGTCTAACCCCTATGTGTCAATCCATCATGACAGAGGTCCACTGTCCAGGATTGCGCTCCATCTTTGGCTCAACCCATCCGAATGATTTCAGTGTGGGCAGTCAACATAAAAACCGACATGGCACCCTCCGATGGTGCTACCTCGCTCCACTGGTAAAAGAAAACCCTCGACTCTAACCCGTGGCCCCAGTCCAACACTATTCTTTCCGGCAGCAACATTCAGTCCACTCAGCTCGGTATGCCTCATCCTATTCGCTTTGCACAAACCAACCATTCAGAGTGCTACGGAAAAAGGATGGATCTGGCAGCAAGACTATCCTTTGTGGCTACTTAATAGTCTGAAACGACGATAAAGAGACTCCCTAACAACGTCGTCTGGTATGCCTTTTTAGTTGGGGGGGTCGAATCAACTGGTGATGTTAATTCGAAACTGAAGCAGTAGGTCCAATCTCAGAGTCTTCCGTCCTGGGCGTTCTTCCCTCCGGGTCTTTCCTTGCGTCGGTTTTCCTTTTCAGTTCCCCGTCTCTCCCAACCTTGTTTCTTCTCCTGTCGGACAATCTTTACCCACGTCATTGTAACATACAGCCATATCTTTAGGTTGCTGCAATGATGCATCTTCCATAAACATCTTGCCAGAGCGATGATCCTTTTGTCCTGCCACACCTAAAGTTCGATAAATCTTTCTGTAACGACTACACCTACCCACTCCACCCACGATGACTGGTATACCACCCGCAGCTTCCGCCATCCGTACGCCGTAGGTCGTGGCAACAAGACTTTCTCTCTGTTCGCGATTGTTGGAGGCAGAACCTCGATCGATCTTACAAAGAATTTGAATCGCTTCGCACGGAAGATTTGCTCTTCTGCTGGTCAACAATTGCTGACTGGGTGCCTAATGCGCACCTCCTACAGTTCATCGTAGGCACTGGTGTCTACCCCTTCTGTACCATTCTCCTCTTGACATTTGGTGCAGTTTCCATGATACTGGTGCCTATGTCAATTAACTTAACCCGGACAAATATTTTGTCAAAGCATCTTACTTTGCGTAGTTGTCGTCTTGCTTTCTCGCTTCAATTTGCACATCCTCGTCAGCCTCTGCGCAATTTCCATCAAACGTTTTTTTCTATGTCATTCATCCTGAACTGCAATTCAAGGTTGTGTTCGACCATTGTAGCGTCTCACCAAATCAAGAAAGACAGTCGCAGGCGCGGAGAGGAGGAATATCTAAAGTCATATCAAAGGAGTACGATGCACGCTAACAAAGGTTGTCTGCAAATGTTTGCTCCAGATTCAGACGCGTCAATGTTTCGTTGCAAGGAGAGCATTCTCAGTGTTATTGATCGAGAATTATGGGAAGCCTTCAAACCTCTTTGCTACCGCCTCGCAGCAGCTGCCCATTCCTGGACCAACCATGGCTCATGTTACATTAGATGACACGTAGTTTCGGAGGTGGCTATCAATACAGGTTACAAGGCTAATGAATTATGCAATGTAGAGGCATAAGATCTGGATTTCTGTAGGTTGTGTCATTTCTCTGGTGTCGTTTGGAGGATGACACTAGAGAGATCGACTTGATAAAGAAACGTTCAACAAGACACCTACAATAATACTTTAGAAGGTGTATTTAATAGTATTGGCTAGTAGCATGATATTTCTGCGTCGACACGGAATCGTTTATGATACATCAACATCTCATAAAAGGTGGACTGAATAGTAAGGTTTGTCTGGACGATGCAGACCCCCAAGCGGGAAAGTAGTTGCATAGATGCGGTAAATTTGTGGGAGAGCGATTTGCTTGTAAGCAGAGTCATTGGTAAAGTGCTTTTGCGGACTTTCGACAGATCTCGTTGTCATGTTATGTTGTGGACTGTAAAGCAAGGAGCCGATCATTGAGGGCGCCATCCAAGAAATGCTTAAGTGACAGCTTATCAATTCAACGCCTATCGGGCATCGCCTCCGTTTGAACGAATATATATAAAATGTGTTTGGGCAAACCCGACGGCGCCTGGCGGTCTCCAGGGCTAAATTTTGCCCTGGAAGCTGCCCTGAGGTGTCAAGCACTCCCGAACCCCAGGAACGTCGATGCGAAGTATCGAGACCGGGCCCTGGTCCTAGTCGACTGACAGGAAGTGATTATCTTTGGTGCCTTCTGGAGGTATTAAGTATGTAGCTAGGGTGAGCTTCAATATATAAGCGATAGCTGTCGGATTTCCACCTCCCTAGAGTCTTGCTGTAGATGATAATGTCATCTAGATAGGCCTGGCAAAACTGATGTAGATATTCAAACAACACGTCATTCATGTAATGTTGGTAGGAAGCCGGCCCGTTAGTTAATCCGAAGGGCATTACATGGTATTTGTAGGAGCCGACCATCGCTGCCGTCGGCGACGAAGCGATATCCATACACGCGAACTCACGTCATCGAGGTTCTGCGTAGAACGCTAGCCACACTCAGCAACCTCAGCTCGCCGAGCAGGGCTTTCGGAGGATGAAATTCAGCTGCTGGGACGAAGTATATTGCCCTTCACTACCAGCGTTGTATATGGCCCCACCGTCAAAAATTTTCATCACCGAAGGCGGAGGATTTTTCACAAGTCTAAGATCTTTTCATCAAATGCTTACCTAGGGACAAAACTCTACACCCTTGTTACTTCTAGCTGGATCCCCGATCTACCCACACCGCCTGCATCCCCGCAGCCCGCGCACCCACAACATCAACCGGGTTCTCGCTCACCAGCCAGACCTCCCCCGTTTCTCCCTTTCTCTTTCCCACCTTGCGCGCAAAGAAATTGTATACCCTCGGCGCCGGCTTGAAGGGATGCGAATAAAACCGTGTTTAAAACCTCTTAGCGGCTTTGCCTCAGGACCTCAGACGTGTTTCCTTCGCTAAGCCCCTTCGGGTTAACTACTTCCTCTAAGCCCCTTTGGGTTAGAGACCCTCTGAATGACTTCGCCAATTCCTGATGGCTGCCTCGTCACGAATTCTGCAGCTACTTCCGATGTCTCAGATCATACGTACCATGGGAGACAGAGATAGCAACACAGAGCAAATGCATATTTGTTGAAACGGGAGTTATGCTCGACCTATCGAGGTCACATGACGCACTGTATTTAACTGAAGCTTCGAACCTTCATAGAACTTCACTCAAACACACATTCTACGTATGCTGCAAAACCTTCTAGTTCAGTCATACTTCAACAATAGTAGACTCTCAGGAACTCTATGATAGTTTTTGTTAGGAAGCTTGCTCGAGACATGCATCTGAATACCTTACTAGTCAGCTCACCGCCGACTAACCTGCAAAACCTCGCACTACCATCATTCACCTTTCAACACTCACTAAGGGGAAGCTATAAACTCTGTACTACCGGTGAAGTCAGGCAAAGCAGCGTCATCTCTGTGCCAAATCTTTCAAAATTGAAGCTTCTATCTTCGACCGCGAAGGTCAGTATCTCTGCGCTCATATAATACATACCGGTCTTCACTGAGTAATTCGTCGCTGAATCTTTATAATTCAGACAATAATTCTTCATCATTTTGCCAAAATGTTTGAAGTCGAATCTCTCATCTTCGATTGCAGAGGTCAGCGTTTCAAGATTTGGCACAATAGCTCATCGTTCCTTGACCTCACCTTGCTAATTCCGGGTTCACAGTAACCTCGAACCCTGAGGCCCGCGCTGTAGCAGTTCTGTCAAGTATATCATTCCTCGCCCTGTATTTTGCCGTTGGGACTTTGTTGCTGGTTTCATGAGTGCTTGTCGGACCTGAAGCCCCTTGATGATGCTCAATGAGACCTGAGGCTGATAAAGCTGTATTGATGGAAGCAGCTTCACGTCTAAGATAATACACGATCGATTTGTCCGAAGCTTCAAACATAAAGTCTTCAGCACGCGTTGTCGGTGAGGCCAACCTTGTTGCATTCCTTTGCGGCCCATCGTCCCCCGATAATTGTTCTGTCATGATGATCCGCAAGGCAGGTAATGAATATGCAATTGTACGAGGAACCAAGTTGACGGAAAGGGTGGAAATGTGCACTAGCATGTACGGACCGCAGAGAGTAGGGAAGTACACTACAAAGAAACTGTCAACAGAGGGCGTGAAGCTCGACTAAGTCGGGAATAATATGAGAAAGTCTTGCCTTGAAAAGGTAGCTATGGTGAAGAGAGACTGCATCATGTTGAGGGTTTTTGACGCTTTGAAACAGAAAGAGAAGGCCAAATACTTTGAAGTCATCAGATCTTGAGATAGATCAACACAAAAGTAAGATTAGAGATTTGCTTGATCAATGAATCAGTAGAATTCGGCCTACTACGAGCCGGTCAGAATTTAGCAGAATGCAAAGAACGGTCTAATGCAAACTTCATGCTGCAATATGAGAGTGTTGAGCTCAGCTATCAAAACTTCTTCAATCTTCTGATCTTCTCTTCTCTTCTCACGAAAAACAATGATCAATGACTTTTATACCAAATATTCAAGAAAAGCGCACTAAGAATTAACATTCATGCGGACATGAATAGTCAAGGAAGAGCCTTCGTCTATCCTTCGCCTTGTTCCATCCTAATCGGGCCTAGCATAGGGCTGAAGGGACACATAAGATTCAAGTTCTTTTCTGTAGATACTTTTCTTTCTTAGCATTTATCTATTATTTAAATATGACTCGCTCTATGCTAATTCTTAACACATGATATCACAAAAGCTGTTACGATCCTAGCCTTCGTCTATCCTTTGACTAGCCTTCGCCTTGGTTTCATCCTAATCGAGCCTAGTGAGCCTTCGAGCTAGGAGTGATGTTATTAGAACCCTGCATCATATGTGCAAGGCCTCAACCCTTTCAGGCCTAGCACAGGGCTGAGGAACACACATAAAGCTATGAGTTCTTTCCTGTAGATACTTTCCTTCCTTAGTATTTATCTATTAGTTAAATGACATTCCTATGACTCGCTCTAGGCCGGTCCCTAACAGAAGCAAATGAAATCTTCAATAAGAAAATTACAAAGCACATGTTGCAAACATTGATGCAATCTTTACTCAAAGATCTTAAGCATTTCAAACATTATTCATAAACATCATGCAAATCAAAGTTGAAATCTCATCAGTGAAAGTACAATTAAATCAAAAATGTAATTAGCATAGTTGAGTTGTCAGAAAAGCATTTAATCAGAAAAAGAACACTGATTTTGTACTCACTTTAATATGTTACAAGATTGAGTTTAAATCTGAACGCAGCAAAATATCTGAATTGAAATGAGTTAAGAACAGATTTGTCTCAAAAAGTCAGAAATTGCAAAAACAAATTTATTCAAATATATTAAATATTGAACAAAATGCATAAAACATTGAGTTCAATACAGAAAATTGAAATATCTCACTTTAATGAATCATGAAGTCAAGAAATCAAATATCTGATAAAAATGCAAACTGAATTCGCAAAATGCAAAATATGTAAAATTATTAATGCACATTACAGAAAATTAGAAAGAATTATCAGAAAAGTAAGAAACATAGTGATGTACATTAATACATTTTAAACTTAGAAAAACTCAACAGAGTTTAAAACAGAAATCAAGATGACAATAATATTCATGCATCAGCTCATTAAACACAGCAAGATGATAAGCATTTTCAATAAAATCATCATAAAAAAAGCGAAGTTGCAAGCTATTAATGATGCAATCGCAATATGCAGCGAAAAAGCACTCAAAAACAGCGAAATTTGAGTGTACATAAACAGTCAAATGACGTTGCAAAGATTAAAAGCAAAGAGTAATGTCAGTTTGAAGTTATTTAATGACATACAACAAAACTTGATTGACTTGCTGTCTTTGAGCGCTTTTTCGCTGCATATTGCGATTGCATCGTCAATAGCTTGCAACTTCGCTTTCGTTATATCGAAAATGCTTGTCGCCTTGCTATATCTAACAAGCTCATGCGTGAATATCACTTTCGTTTCGATTCCTGATTCAAGCTCTGCTACCTTTTTTCAAGATTGCGATGCGTCACTGTACATCATTATGCTTTTCGTCTTTCTGATAATTCTTTTTAATTCCCTATAATCGTGCCACGCTGTCACCTACTAAAGTAGGTGCTGGCCACCCAAATGACGTACACCCCCCAAATGACGTTTTTTACCCTTTATGTATTTCACCCCCCCCCACCTCAACCACTCAACCACATCATGTCTGAATACTATATAAATTTGAAGTATCGTATAGAAGAGGCTACAGATGCATTTCATGACGGCGAATACAAGTTTGCAAGCACTGCAGCTCAGGCATTTGAAGTTCCTGTCCGAACGCTCCAAAGACGACTAGCCGGAACTTACACCTCATTATTTGAACGGGAACCGCATGAATATATTCTGAATACCGAGCAAAGGGAGGCTATATGTTTATATTTGACACGCCTGGACAAGCTGTCGATTCCTGCTCGGCTGAGGCATCTTTGAGGAGCAGCAAATTTCCTACTGCAGCAGGCGAATCCCGTGAATCCTCCCCAAGTTGGACAGCACTGGCCAGTACGATTTCTACAGCAAAATCCTCAGTTTTCAAGAGAAAACAAACTCCTCTTGCCGCTGATAGAAAGACTTCTCTGACTGTTGAGGTGACAAAGCAACAGTTCTATGATTTTCGAGATGTGCTGACCAAATATGCGATTCAATCGGATGACGTATGGAACATGGACGAATCAGGCTTTCGTATCGAAGTTGAAAGAGGTCATTTAGTGATTACACTGATCAAAAAAAGACCTCTTCGTGCAATTGATCCGGGGGTAAGGGGTTTAGTGAGTGATGTGGAGGCGATTAGTGCTGCGAGGGGAAAGATTCCCCCCATGCTCATCGTTCCCGGAATCAACATTTTGAACAAATGAGTGCAGGAAAACGACCTGGATGACGATTTATTGCTTGCTACTACTGAATCCGGATATTCGAACGATGAAAAGGCCTTTGACTGGCTGAAGCACTTCGATTTTCATAGTCGAAAGGCTCAGGTAGGAGCTCATAGACTCCTGATCATGGACAACTACGGGTCCCACCTTACCTACGAGTTCCTACAGTACGCCGATTTCCATAATATCGTGATATTCACCCTTCCCCCGCATTCTACACACGTTACGCAGCCATTGGATGTGGGAATATTTCAGCCCATGAAGCATTATCATTCGGAGGTGATTGATGAGACAATTCGGCTCGGATCAACGAGTTTCAACAAACAGGACTTTCTTGCTTCCTTCACCAGTCTACGAGCCAAGGCCTTCACTGAATCGAATATCCGGTCGGCTTTTAAACACACTGGGCTTTGTTCCATATTCACCAAAAGTGGTGCTGGAAAAGGTGAGAGCCTGGCAACCCCCCGAGTCAACCCCTCCACGAGACCCTTTTCGATCCTCCTCCCCTATAGAGGCCACTCCGCATGGACCTAGAGAGATTCAGAAGCTTGGTACAGAGCTTCAAGACGATTTAGATGACTACGATATACCGGAGGAGCTACGCGAGAAATTTGGTCGATACATAAAGGGGTCTTTAGTGAGGGCTAGCTCGCTAGCTTTGGCCGAACGTGACATTGAAGCGACTCACAACCACAATAAAGCGAAGGCTAGAAGGGACAAACTCGGTGGATCTGTTGCTCAGAAGGGGGGGGTAATAACCGTTCGGCAGGCAAGGGGTAAAATCACTGCTGGGGTGAAGGAGGAGCGAAAAAAACGGGTCCGAGCATCGAAGCGAGAGGAGAAGCGGGATGCAAATGCTCGGATTAAATGGAACAAAGCTATTGCGAAAGGCTTCAAATTAACTGGCAAGCCAGCTCAGCAGTGGATCGATAAATGGGTCACTGTTTTAGATGTAGAATACGAGGATGGGGCTTCGGTAGAAGAGGTTGTGAACCTGTTGGGGTAAAAAACGTCATTTGGGAGGTGTACGTCATTTGAGTGACCAGCACCTACTTTAGTAGGTGACAGCGTGGCACGATTAATGCGTATTAATTGTTTCACGCGTTTTGCATTTTGCGAATTCGATTTGCATCTTTGTCTCTCATGATTTCTTAAAGTGAGGTATTTCGATTTTCTGTATTAAACTCAGTGTTTTATGCATCTTGTTCAATATTTGATATATTTACGTGAGTTTGTCTTTGCAATTTCTGACTTTTTGATGCAAATTCGTCGCTCTACCTCTCAGTAAACCTGGCTACTACCGTTCACCTGCAAAGAACCGACCTTTTCAATGAGCTAGTTGGTTTCCTCATAGTGAGCCTGCTTCAATAACGCGATCCGAACCGACCTCTTCGATGAGCTAGTCGGCTAGTGAGCCTGCTTCAATGACCGTTCTTCCCCTCTCATAGTGAGCCTGCTACAAAAGGCCGTCACCCTATTCCTCGATTTTCCTATATAGTGAGCCGGCTACAATAGGCATTTTTGGTGGTCTGAAAGGTCAATAGGAAGGTTAATAGAAAAATGCTTGGCTCATTCTAGGTCATTGACTTGGTCGGCTCATTTTATAAATTGAAACCATCAGAGACTATGCGTATTCACGACGTATTTCTCCTACGTTCGGCAGCCAATGACCCCCTGCCTATTTAGAAGAACGAGCCATCGGGGGCCAATAGTGATGAACGACAAAGACGAATGGGAAATCGACAATATATTGAACTTCCGACGCTATAGAAGACGACTTCAATATCGGGTCAAATGAAAGAGCTATGAGAACGACCTTGACTGGTACAACGTTGACGACTTTCATACCAAATATTCAGGAAAAGCGCACTAAGAAGTAACATTCATGCGGACATAAATAGTCAAGGGGGGGGCAATGTTACGATCCTAGCCTTCTTCTATTCTTCGCCTAGCCTTCGCCTGGTTCCATCCTAATCGGGCCTAGCACAGGGCTGAGGAACGCACACATAAGAACCAAGTTCTTTCCTGTACATACTCTTTTCTTCCTTAGTATTTATCTATTAGTCAAATGACACCCCTATGACTCGCTCTAGGCCGGCTTCTAACAATCAGCTTTTACAACACATTGATAATTCATTTAGCTCATTCAATTAAGTGATCAAACAGCAAATTTAAAAGCTTACATCAAAGTGATAGCTTTCATACGGCACAAAGCAACTAGCTCATTTAATTTATTCAATTAAATAATCAAACAACAAATGAAAGTTCATGTTAAAGTGATTAGCTTTTATAATACATTGATCATTCATTTAACTTATTCAATTAAATGATTAAACAATAAATTTAAAAACTTATATTGAAGTGATTAACTTTTATACATAAAGCAAAGCTTATTTAGTTTGCTTAACTAAATGATTAAACAGCAAATAAAAGTTTATGTTGAAGTAATTAATTTTCACAATACATTGATCATTCATTTAACTTATTTAACCAAATGATCAAACAACAAATTTAAAAGTTTACATTGAAGTGATCAGCTTTCATACATAAATCAAAGCTCATTTAGTTTGCTTAACTAAATGATTAAATAGTGAATAAAAGTTCATGTTAAAGTGATCAGCTTTCACAATACATCAATCATTTATTTAACTTGTTCAACTAAATGATCAAACAGCAAATTCAAAAACTTACATTGAAGTGATCAACTTTCATACATAAATCAAAGCTCATTTAACTTGCTTAAGTAAATAATTAAACAGTGAACAAAAACTTACATTGAAGTGATCAGGTTTCATATAATATTGATTTAACTCATTCAATTGAATAATTAAACAGTGAATGAAAGTTCACATTAAAGTAATTAAACTTTCGCAATTTCAATTTGTTAATATAATCACTTAAACATGTCACATACTTGTATGTGCATTCTAATAATTTAACTGCTCAATGAAAAGATATATTGCAGCAATTAAAGTTAAAATACATGTAATTTAACTTATATGCATCGCTTCAGTGTTACTATTTAGATAGATAACATTATGTTTCATAATCATAAACTGCATAAGCATGTAAGACTTGAAGAAATAAAAAAATTTCATTACTGCGTTGAGCTGTTTAATTGTTATTGCATTAAGTGAGTTCATCATTAATTTATTAAATTTTTTAATTTTTTATTTCTTCATTAAGTGCATGCAGCCTATGGCTATGGCACTGTCTAGGCGCTGTGTGTGTGCTAAGTTACATGTAACTTGACCAAAGTCGCTGCTTTGTATCTTCCCATTGATCAATCACACCGATAGTTTGCGCATACGAGCGCTCTCGTTCAAACCATTGCATCCGTACTCCCGTTTTCCTTCGCTCCTTCGCGCCCTTCGCACTCTACTCTTCCGTTCCTAATAACCATTTCCTCGTCGCAATTCGAGTATTTTTCAAATACTCTAGGGTTGCGATTCTTCCAATCTTGGTAATAAACAGTGTCATTATAATGTCTGTGTTTTTGAGCTGAGCTTTTTCCCTAAGCTTTATCTGCTCTGCTCTGTAATGCCTGCAGTTTAGCAGTAAATGCTCTGGCGTTTGCCTCGCCTTGCATATTCCATAGCATTTATTCGAATTATCCTCGGATAATCGCTGTAAATAGCTCTTGAAGTATCCGTGACCCATTTTCAGCTGAATAAAGGTTGAAAACGTCAGTCTGTCGATTTTCCTAAGCTTCTTCAGTGGTTTTTGCCTCATATTTACTTCCGATATGTGTTTTCGATACTGGTTTCCCTTTTTGGTGCTGCTGTTCCAAGCATTTAACCATTGTACTTCCGCCTCTTTGCAAATTTGCTTTTTGACGAAGCTTATGGTGGTTGCTTTCGTGTTGCCGGTAACTGGTAATTCCTGAGCAGCGATTTTGGCCAATTGATCTGCTTTTTCGTTCCCAATAATGCCTTTGCGACTCGGTATTCACTGTATGCGAATTTGACACTGATTTCGACGTAAATTGGTTAGGTTTTGTCGTATGTCATCGATTAACTTTGCATTGGCGTTGCTCTTTGCGTTTAGTCTTTGCAGAGTCATTTGACTATCCGTGTACACCCAAATTTCGCTCTTTTTGAGTGCTTTTTCGCTGCATATTGCTATTGCATCGCTAATAGCTTGCAGTTCCGCTTCCGTTATGGTGATTTTGCCTGAAACGCTTGTCGCTTTGCTGTATCTAACGGGTCCATGCGTGAATATCACTGCCGTTCCGGTTCCTGTTTCAGTTTCTGCTTTCTTTCTTCGAATTTGCGATGCGTCGGTATACACCACTATGTTTTTCGCCTTTTTGGTAATTCTTTCTAACTTCCTATAGTGTGTATTGACCGTATCGCAAGTTTCGCATTTTGAAAATTCGGTTTGCAGTTTTGCTAGATGCTCGATTTCTTGACCTCACGGTTTCTAAAAGTGGGGAATTTCGATTTCTTTTATTGAATTCAGTGTTTTTTGCACTTTGTTCAATATTCAATATATCTGCGTGGGTCTGTCTTTGCACTTCTTGGCTTTTTGCGGTAAATCCAACCTTGTCTCGTTCCAGTCCAGATATTTTGATGTATCAAGGTTCAGGTTCAGTCCGGTAGAGTATTGAGATGGGTACGTAATGTTAAATACATACTTTCATATATTTATTTGCTTTAATAAAGCTTTTGCAGTGTATTTCTTTGAAATCATCAAGATAATCTTGTTTTTTTTAAGTTTTAATCACTGTAATGATTTTTATATTGATTGCACTTTGCATTCTTTAGTGCATTGTTTACTGCACTTTACATTTTTATCATTTTTAATGTTCAGTTCTTGTTTTTTGAAATAATAATTCATCTTTTTTCATGATATTATATTTTCTGTAACTTTGACAAGAGTTTTTTGATGATTAAATTTTATTCATTTGTCTTTGCATTTGCTTTTGTATTTGTAAATTGAATCACTTTTTGTGCATATGTTAACTTCTGCATAAATTTTTGTGAAGCTTGCATGTTTCGCAACATTTGCTGCATCTTGTTGGAACCGTGCCTAGAATCTAACCACACTGCAGCGAGGTAGTGCGTAGCTGGATAGAATGTTTAATCAATAGAGGTAGCTATAACTAGAATATTAAGAATACAGAAGGAACCAAAGAGAGTTTCAAGCTGTATCTATAGTAGGGCAAAACAAAGGGGGCGAAGCAGGTTTGCTCGAGTACCGGAAGCGCTAGGATAGAGTGTCAGGGCTAGGGGTTTAACATGGGCCAAAACCCCTAGAGCCTATTGGCTAGGAAACCTTATTCAAACCCGACACACTCGTAACAGAAAAGAACAACCATAGGCTTCATTAAAAAGCAGATAGGCAAACAAGCAAAAGCACAATGACTAAATGCATGGAATAGCAGTATCAAAAAGGGAAACCAATATCGAAAACACACATCAAAAGTAAATCGGAAGCAAAGATCGCTAAAAGAGCTTTAGAAAATCGATAGACTGACATATTTCACCTTTATTCAGCTGAAAATGAGACACGGCTACTTCAAGAGCTATTTACAGCAATTATTCGAGAATAATTCGAATAAATGCTATGAAATATGCACTGCAAGACAAACGTTGAAGCATTTATTACTAAACTGCAAGCACTATAGAAGAGAGCAGATAAAGTTAAAGAAAAAAGCTCAGCTTAAGAATACAGACACAATATTGACGTTGTTTATAATCAAAATTAATAGAAGCGCAACATTAAAGTACTTAAAAAACACTCAAATTGCAACTTGAAGATGATTATTAGAAACGAAAAACTAGGGTGCGAAGATCGCGAAAAGATGAGACTGATAATATCGAAACAGAACAAGACTATCAATCACAGTTTAACCTACATACAAAAGGCATGCAACGAAAGCATAGAAAACTCGATTCAGCGGCAAATTAATCTACTGCAGAGTCAAACAAACAGTAAACTAGAGACGATTTTGCAATTAATGCAACAAAACGCTCAAAAAATCAAAAAGAGAATCAAGATGAGACAAGTAGCGAAGAGTTCACAAATCTTGCAATTCATGAAGATGTTACAAATGTCGTAAAACACGCAAGCTTCGCAAAAATTCAAGTACTCTAATGTTGCACTTCTATCGATTTTGATTATGAACAACGTCAATATTGTGTCTGTATTCTTAAGCTGAGCTTTTTTCTTTAGCTTTATCTGCTCTGTTCTATAGTGCTTGCAGTTTAGTAATAAATACTTCAACGTTTGTCTCGCAGTGCATATTTTATAGCATTCATTCGAATTATTCTTGAATAATTGGTGTAAATAGCTTTTGAAGTAGCGTGTATTATTTTCAGCTGAATAAAGGTGAAATATGTCAGTCTATCAATTTTCTGAAGCAATCTTTGCTTCAGATTTACTTTCAATGTGTACTTTCAATATTGATTTTTCTTTTTGATACTGCTGTTTCATGCGTTTAATCATTGTGCTTTTACTTATTTGACTATCTGCTTTTTAATGAATTCTATGATTATTCTTTTTCTGATATTGATCATTGCACTTTTTCGTGCTGTGCTTTTGATCAATTGATTTGCTTTTTTGTTTTCAATAATGTTTTTGCAACTCAACATTCATTGTATGTGAATTTAACAGTAAAATTTGAGTGTATATAAACAGTCAAATGACGTTGCAAAAACTAAAGATAAAGAATAATGTTAATTCAAAGTTATTCAATGACATATGACAAAATTTGATCAACTTGCGTCAGAATCAGCGTCAAAATCAATGTCAAATTCACATACAGTGAATATCAAGTTGCAAAAATATTATTGAGAATGAAAAAGTGAATCAATTGATCAAAAGCGTAGCACAGAAAGATGCAACAGTCAATATCAGAAAAAGAATGATCATAAACTTCATAAAAAAGCAAATAAACAAAGAAGCAAAAGCACAATGATTAAAAGCATGAAATAGCAGTATTAAAAAGAAAAATCAATATTGAAAACACATATTAAAAGTAAATCTGAAGCAAAAATTGTTCAGAAAATCAATAAACTGATATATTTCATCTTTATTCCGCAGCTGAAAATGAAACATGATTACTTCAAAAGCTATTTACAGCAATTATTCAAGAATAATTTCAATAAGTGCTATAAAATATGCATGATGACATAAACCTTACTACTAAACTGCAAACATTATAGAACAAAGCAGATAAAGTTAAAGAAAAAAGTGACATTTTTCATAATCAAAATTGATAGAAGCACAAGATTAAAGTACTTAAAAAACACTTGAATTACAATCTGAAATTAATTATTAGAAATGAAAAACTAGAGTGCAAAGATCATAGAAAAATAAAAGTATAAGTTTGAATGAAAGTGCTTATATGTGCAAACTATCAATGTAATTGATTAATGAAAAAATATAAAGCAGTAACTTTGATTGAGTAACATGTAACTTAGCAAGCAACAATGTCATAATCATAAACTTAATGAAGAAATAAAAAAATGATAAAATGCAAGTGTGAATATGCAGTTAACATGAATGATAATGAAATTTCAAGAAATAAAAAAGCGAAAAACAATGAAAAGTTTGCAAAAAGAGATTAAAGTTGAAAATAGCATTAATAAAAGTTATACAATTATTTTTAAAGAAAGTTTGATCAAAGAACTGCATGCAAAGATCGAGTTTTAAATCAGTCAATTAAGATTAATAAAATTGAAACAGAAAGAAACTATGTTAGAATAAGCTTATGTATAAGCTTATGTAATCATTCATAGTAGTGATTATTAAGCAGCGCAGAAGTTTCTAAAAGACTTCAATGTATTAGAATATTAATTTCTAATACATTCGCTGATTAGTAGTTTCTAGAAATTTCTACGAATCGCAATATTACAAATCAACCTTTTGATTTATAATACACGCTGATTATAGAAAATTCTAGAAACCGTCATATTAGAAATCAACCATTTTGATTTCTAATACACACTCATTAAAATCGTTTATATAAACGAGCGTTACCTTTGTGTAGATAGAAGCTCAAGCAAGTCAAGCTTATAGCAAGCAATACAATTTAATAAGATTTTTCTATTGATTATATAATCAATAGTTACCTCGCTACTATTATTTTGCCCTGCCTAACAGTATATTGTACCTGTTACCCTTTATAACCTGACAAACTATCAATCATAGTTTAATTTATCTACAAAAAAAATGCAATAGAAGAATAAAAAACTTAATTCAGCAGCAAATTGATTTACTGCAAAGTTAAACAAAACAGCAAATTAAAAATAATTTGCAATTGATAATAAAGAGTTTGCAAATTTTGCAATCAATACAAATGTTACAAAAATTCATGCAAAAGTTAACATATATACAAAAACTGACTCAATTCACATATACAAAAGTAAATGCAAAGACAGACAAATGAAATTCAGTCATCAAAAAACTTTCATCAACATTGCAAGAAATATTATATGATAAAAGCAAATTAATTGTCATTTCAAAAAAATGAGAATTAAACATTAAAAGTAATAAAAATGCAAAATGCAGTGAATAATGCACTAAAGAACACAAAGTGCAACATAATAATTGTTACAATAATTAAAATATAAAAAGATAATAACATTGTCTTAATGATTTCAAAGAAAATGTATTTAATGTCAAAAACATCAAGTAAGATGAAAAATGATACAAGATTAGTCTGAAAATTAAAATGAATATCTGAAAGTTAAGCGAAATTTTTTTAATTTTGAGTTGAAATTAATAATCAAATTAATAAGATTATCAGGATCGAGCTGAAGAACTGCCACTCCTTCTGGCTCGGGGGATGGAACTCTGCGGCGGGTTGCTTTCGGGCCATTGCGCTTCAAGAAAGGCTTCTTGGGATTGGCTGGGGTTCTTGCAGGACCTGAAGCTCGTACAGATCGTGTAATTGGAGCGCGTTGATTGGTTAATGCAGCTTGCTGGGCTACTGCAGTCATTCTAGGCATTGTAGTATGAGGTTTAATTGGCTTTCGGGGGCGATGTAACGTGAACAATTAAAGCAGGTGAGGTTTTTTAGGGGTTTTAGGAAAATGCTGAAGGTGCGCGTGAAATTTTTGAAAGGTTTTTTTTCGCTCAAGGCCAATTGGCATAGACTTTTCGTACTCACGATAAGTAGGCTTTTAAGTAAGGCTCGAGCGCGTTTTTGCACGGCTGGTGAGGTGGTCACGCAAATTGCACGAACACTCAAAATCATCCCCCCATTTGCCAAAACCACCAACATAATTTGGTATCATGAGATATAATCAAAATATATAGCCATTACGGGCATTACACTGCTATAGGAATTTACTTGCACCAAATCTCGCCCCAGAATTTGGCTGTTCATCACCCAAATTTTGGTATCTTGAAATTGGGCGTGGTCATGTTTTCTGACATTGAATCCCTCAACCGAGCACGACTACTGACACGGTTGCCAAGTCCACGAGCAGAGCTGTTACGAATCCTTGTTGTCTCAGTCAGCTTAGACTTTAGCTCTGAGTCAACTTTGAGTGCCTGACGCGCATCTCATATTGCCAAGTTTAACGAGGCGAGATATCGTTTGTTAGTGCCTTTCGCGGTCCTCATGATGATGTGTACATTTGTCACACATACGATGATGATAGTAAATCTTGAAAAGTGTTTCATGGTTTGGACAAACCCTGGCGTTGGGCATCCAGACCCCCTTAGCAACGAATCTACGCCTGTCATAAGCAACGAGATCTCGCTGAGAGGGGAAAGGCCTCAATTGGAGCATAAATGCGGCAGGAGAGGCAACGAGAAGCTACCAGAAGCAGGAGAACTCCCCTTATCTAAGCAACAGGTAGTGGAGTGACTAACTAAGATATAAACAGGCAGGGATGAGCGGGCAAAGATGAGGAGAAAAGGAAGGGAAATGGGAGCGTGGTGGAATTTCGGCAAATGCACTAAGGCCCCTTTGCATGCTGACCGCATTCGACTAACCGCCAGTCAAGCTGGTACTAGACGACCTCACGACTGGTCGCTAGAACCTTCCTTAAAGGACCCCTGCCTTCCAGGACCCTGCCTTCCGAATGGTAAAGACTTCGGGCTTCAACCGAAACATTCTAATTCAACGATATACACTCATATTTTTTTCCATCTGCTATCTGAGGGAGACCCAAGGAGCACTCAGTCTTGAGCACTGTTTGCATCTTGTCTTAGTTTCAGAAGCTTGTCAAGCGACCCCACGCAGACTGAAAGCGCCGAAGGATCCCTTTGGTTCGTCAAATACACACTGCCCTAGTGTATTTGACGGTAGGCTCAGCATGAAAAGGACTCAGCGTCAAATGCATTCGCATCCAAAGGATGAGCCGGGTTGTTCGACAAGTTTCCTTGCAGTCAAGCATATTAGAGGTTTATTAGATATTTACCGATTGATAGGACTTGAAGAAAGCAGAGTTACGTGGGTGGCACTGGCAATAAGAACACCCACAAAGGATGAAATTTCGTCCCATTCACTTTGAAAAGAGCCTCCCATGAACTGCAATAAGGGAGAACTTCCTTAGTGAATCATCTGAGCAATCTCGTTCCTCCTCTAGTTGAATCTCGTTCTCCTCAAGATCTGCCAGTGAGTCCATAATGATGAATGCAATAATCGATTGTCCAATATCGATTGAGAGCTTGCCCATCAGGTTCTCGCAGAAATACGTTATCTATTCATACTCTGTCGTAAGGTGGCTCTTCAAAGGGCCAGCCTCATGGATGATCAAGAGCAGGGTCCACCCGCAGGTTCCTTCTCTCCTGAACGCGTCTATTGTAAGTTAAGTAGATACGATATGATAGACAAACAAGAACTGCCAGAATGCATAAATAACGAAACCAGACAACAAGACTCCAAATATTGATGCTTAAGCAAACCCGTAAGATGCGTCTTGAAACCTAAAGTTTTCTTGAAACTGGGCAGTAGCTAAGCAAACTTGCATGGCCGATAAAATGATTGTAACATAGACAAAAACCGCTAGCAGCCAGGCAAAATTCTTAGAGAAATATCTTGGTACCATGTTGGCGATGACATATACCCATGGACCATATTACCAAGCCTGGGACTCTTCACTCGGTACAGTTTGTTTAAGCGTGCCAAACGCAGCTCACCATATTTATACCTGTCGCTGACCAGCTCTAATGAATCCGGATTGACATGAGACAGGAAGTCCCCAATGAAGGTCGTCCAACCTACCCACTCAACAAATTTTGGTAACAGACCTAGGTCTTTGGCGAGGATGATATCACTCTGGTAGCGTATGAGCCAAGAGTACGACATCCATAGACCACAGGCAAACTTGAACAAGGCCTCATTCCCACACAGATGGTCGGTCCAAAAATCAGCACTCAAGAGATATTCTGGGAGAGGCTTCGGAAAAATTCGAGACTCGATCCAAACTAAGTGCTCATGTGGATCCTCAGTGATAAAGATTTCCGACCAATCAGTAGCTGTCGATGCAGTGGCCGAGCGCATCGTGGAAGACCAGCAAGCCACAGCTTACTGTGTATCTTATCGATCTTAGGGACATTCAGCTCAAGCTCAAGAAAACGCCTCATATCTTGTGCAGGCCGTAACAGTAGATGACCATCCTGTAAGATAGTTGGGGGATGGTGAATTGAAAGTTTTGCAAGGTCGTGAAGTTGATGAAGAAGCAAGCTTGAATGTCGAGAAAACGGGACATCGCGCATCTTTAACTCGTTACATCGAAATTTTAGTTGTCTTAGGGCCGGATGCTTAGTCATTGGAAATCTCACCTCAATCAGTGCGGAATCCATAACTTTAACGACCTATCTGCGAACTTACTATGGCTGCGTTATCCTCTTTTGAGAAGACAGGTTCGAGATCGTGTGTTCGATGCGTGCTGTGGGGCGATCTTGGACAGTAATTTTTTGTAGAAGGACCACCTGACGTGCAGCGTTTTAGAGAGCTTATATCTCGGCATTTTAGTCTCAAGCTTGCTTTTGTTCGGGCGGAAATGCATTAATTGAACGTAACAACCTCTTGTGCTGACTTCAGCAATGCCCATGCATAGAGTTCAGCCACATGCTTCACGTGGCTTCAAGATGGTCTCACCTCTCGCCTAAATCGACCTATTGTGGGCCACATTTCAATAACATAAGCCGCGTTCGAGCATGACCTTGACATGCATTATCGAACCAACGGAATGATGCAGAGAAGATCATAAACTCAGTACCTCTCTGTTAGATTGTTGAGAACAGCGGCACGTTCCATCCATGGCTGTTACGATCCTAGTCTTCGTCTATGTCATAGAGAACTCGCCTCATATGTGTAAGCCGCCAACCCCTTCGGGTCTAGCATAGGGCTAGGGCGCACACATATAACAGCGAGTTCTTTCCTATAAATACTCTTTCCTTCCTTAGTATTTATCTATTAGTCAAATGACACCCCTATGACTCGCTCTAGGCCGGCCCCTAACAATGGCCTCTCTGTCAAGCATTATCGCGAAAGCAAAGATCGTTACATATCGGGTCCAAGGAGTTCCAGTAGACTATGATGAAGAACTTTTGCGAAATGTTCTTCAGGACCTTCTCGGCCTCGACGAAACCGCACAACTACATGTGCATTCTCTTTGTCAGTCGCCGTACCGTGACGGTTTGAAAGTCGCCACTTTCACGTTCAAAGGACATTGTGACCGCCTGAAAGTCGCAAATGACAAGACAATGTGGGAGTTCTTTGATTCTCAGACTATCAAAGAGAATGGCAAATTCCAAAGGATAAAAGTCCCACTTGTGGTTGACAGTCATTTCCTTGGCTTCACGCCCTTGAATGAATGCACCGAAAAGGATCAAGATCAAATCGAGTAAGAATGTTCCAAATCGGGTACCATGTACTTCGTACTGACCAGGAAGCTGCATTGCCATCACAGGCTTAGCTGGTCATACCTTTGGCTCGTGGAAAGACCACGACTCCCAACATATGTGGTTGAGAGATGCTCTGCCGCACGATGTCAAAAAGCTAAAGGTCATAACGTATGGATATGACTCCAAGATGGAGCATAGTCTTAACACTCAGAGTCTGGATGACATTGCCAATGAATTCGTGGCTCAGCTGGCTACAATACGAGCGCATCTTAAGGTGAGTACATCTAGCGCTTGTTGGACGCATTTCCGTGCCACCAATGGAGGCGTTGAGCGATAAAGAGAAACTGGAATAACAATGGCTTGCACTTGATAGTCGCCTCGACTAGATCGATTGGTCCGGAATGGTACCGCAACAGATGCTTGTCGAAGCCTTGAAGGTTTCGGCGGGGTCTTCCATTCGTACCTGGGTCCTGGTTTGACTGAAAGTTCACAGTCTATTAAAGTTGGGACTAGAAAGACTTCCGAGTTATCCGAAAGCAGAATGGAAGGTCAGTTATCCTTGGCATTCGTGGCACTTTGGAATTCTATGTACAGCACCAGATCGTTAGCGTATTACAATCACACCAACGTAAGGTCCAGGAACAAGTCCAGATGTGATTATCACGAAAGCAGGGTAAGAATTACAAGCATGGTACGCACTCACGTCCGTCGTCTGCATTGGGGAGATCCCCAGGTCTCCACCATGAAAGTTATGGCAGCCGAACGGAATGGAAGCACATGAGCCAGTCATTTGTCATTGCGATTTACGGATCGTGAATAGAGTTGTGTCATACCTTAGTTCTACCAAGCTTGCACTGCTGGTCGGACGAAGTGATGACTGTCATTCATTGGACCTCGCGCCTTCCTTGTTCAGTTTAAGTCTAAGCCCAACGCTATGGTTCGAAATTCACCTATTGAAATTCGTAGAAATTCGAGACCCATCAGAAACATGATCGAGTTGAAGGATATTCCGTGCTCTCGGGTGAAACTTCGGCGTTCGTAGCTGGAGAAGAAAGTGGGTCGAGGCATAAGTTTGTGTAACTGCTCGATGAAATAAAGCTTTGATCGCCTCTTCGCCTTGTGGTGACAATCTGATGAAATCGACCGAGGCAGCCTCGTCCCGATTCCGAAGTTTAAACTTTCTTCTTCTTCTTCTTCTTCTTCTTCCTCTTCATGCGGGTTGAAGTGTGTTCTGCATGGGGGCGAAGTTGGAAAACATGTCTCACTTCGTATGATCTTCGAGCTATTGACTTTGAACTATAATCGTCATCTTGTGAGAGTTTTGATATCGTGCATAAGGAACGACTGTACGACATGATTGCGTAGGTACGATTCGGTGCACCGGCGATCTCTTATCAACCTTGACGAGAGTCATGAGATGCGGATAGGGGGTTCTGGCTTGTGGGTAATTTGCTTTGAGAGAAACTTTGCATCCTCACGAGACTTTTCCACTCTCCGGCCAGTCACTAACAGTGTGGTATCATCGCTCGTAGAATACAGGGGCTGTTAGGGCTGTTTCGGGTGCCGCTTTCCTGACGCTTATCTCTCTTGAACTTACTATCAATAAATATTGGCGATGCACAGGGAAAACGCCTTCGCTGGCCGAATTCGCTACGAATCGAATGGTCCGGCTTCTACCTTAAATTTCGCGGGGAGAATTCGGTAGCTTCCGCGCGGCGGGGAAAATACGAATCGTTCGATCTTGCCAATTCAACTTACTGCCAAGGGGCTTTTACTCAATTTCGGTTCAGGACATGGAGATTCATGTCGTTTGGCCGACATCTATACGAAGATATAAAGATGATAAAAAACATCCATAACATAAATGGGATGTAACATTAAAATGGTCGGAGCCAGTCTGAAGAACGAAGAATTTTTACTTGATGTTGGAAGAGGCTGGATGCAGGTGGCGCAACGGCATCATAACCGCATCGCAAACGCCGTACAACAAACCGACATATAATTCCCATCCAAACAACCGATTAGAATGTTAATCGCTGGACCTGTCCCGTTGTCTGGAAGGCGGCAATTCCCTAATCTCACGAACCTTTGCTCTGCCTCCACACTACTCTGTTTGATTGAAGGTCTAGGCCTTTGATGTACTTTAGCAGTTTTAGTACTGCTACTGTACCTGCAACTGACGCTACTCCAACCAATTGAGGCCAGTCGAGACACGATCATCACTTCCATGTCGATTACGGACATATCCACTGGTCTGTTTCGTAAGGCAGTCAATTATTGAGGACCCGGCTGCTTCGGCTGCAGGTCAGTCCGCTTCAATGCCATGTGGGATAAACGCTCAAGTAGCTTTTCTCTCCCCATTCCCAATTCGATCTTTGTGAGTTCGACAACAGCCAATTCAATTAAGCTGAAGCGATGGAGACGCCTCTAGACAACAGAACTGCAGGAGCAGGTGTCTTGGAAAAGACAAATGTCCCTTCATCAGAAGTCTCAACGGAAGTGGGAATCAATGCCTCCGGCCACAAGCAAGAGCTTGAAAGAAATTTCAACCTTCTCAGTATATGTGGTGTCGCCGTGACCACAGGGGTGAGCTGGACATCTGTTGGCGGTAGTATCGTAAGTACTTTGATCAGTTGAACAAGAATCGTGTCTGAGAAACTTACAGGTCGTTTCTATCTACAATGGCGGTCCACCTGGAGTCGTCTATGAATTGTATGTCTTGGTATCTGGGCGCCAAGAGAATACAACTAATAGCAAACAGCATCGCCGTTTCTGTCTTTTACTTCCTCATCGCTGCATCCCTCGCCGAGCTGGCCTCAGCGATGCCCTCATCCAGTGGTGGTTGGTTAAATCCTGCAGATATCTTGGTGAACAACTCTAAATTTACATGCTCACAGTCTACCACTGGGCCACCATAACAGCTGGAAAATATGGCCGACCCGCCGGTTTCTTCGCCGGTTGGTGGAACTTTCTCGCCTGGATCTTTGGCGCTTCGTCTATTACCTCTATCCTGGGTAATCAAGTCGTCGCCATGTACGCCGCCTTCCACCCCGAATTTCAGGCCCATGCATGGCACGTCTTCGTCGCATACATCTTATGCGGCTGGATTTGCTGTGGCACCGTCCTCTTAGCTAATCGGGCTTTGCCCAAGATTGAAATCCTCGGCGGCTTTCTTATCCTCGCCGGTGTCATTATCACCATCATCGTCTGCGCCGTCATGCCCACCACAACCGGCATGGGACACGCCTCAAACTCTTTCGTGTGGCACGAATGGTCGAATGGAACAGGCTACACCCCCAACGGCTTCGTCTTCGTCGCTGGCATGCTCAATGGCGCCTACGCTATCGGCACTCCTGATGCAGTCACCCATCTCGCAGAAGAAATCCCCCACCCCAGCAAAAACGTCCCCAAAGCCATCCTCGCCCAAATGGTCGTCGGCTTCTGGACCGGCTTCCTCTACCTCATCGCCATCTTCTACGCCGTCAACGACCTCAACGCCGTCCTCACCTCCAACTCCACCTTCCCCATCGCCGAAATCTATCGCCAAGCCACCGGCTCCGCCGGCGGCTCCGTCGGCCTCCTCATCATTGCCTTCCTTCCCACCTTCGGCACCGCAATCGGCTGCTACATCACGGCCAGCCGCACCTTCTGGACCCTGTCCCGCGATAATGCTACTCCTGGTGCCAAATTCTTCGCCCGCATCCACCCCACCTTCCACAACCCCTTCAACAGCATCGCCCTCTGCGGCGTCATCTGTACCATCATGGGCTGCATCTACGTCGGCTCCACCACGGCCTTCAACGCCTTTGTCGGCTCCTACGTCATCCTCAGCACGCTCTCCTACCTTAGCGCCATCCTACCCCATCTCCTCAGCAAGCGCAACAACGTCGCGCCCGGCTGGTTTTGGATGAAGGGCGGGGTGGGGTTTGCAGTTAACGCGGTCAGTGTGTTGTATATTATGGCGTTTATTGTCATTTTTTGCTTCCCGTTTAATATGCCCGTTGCGGCGAAGACTATGAATTATGCGGCGCTGATTACGGGGGGGTGTACGTTGTTTGTGGGTGCGTGGTGGGCGGTGAGGAGGAGGGGGTATGTGGGGCCGCAGCTTGTGCCGGTTGGTGAGGAGCATTTGGCTAAGGATGCGATGTGAGCGAAGGCGCTGTGATTGGGACGCTGGAGGAAAAGGAAATATGCTTGGTAGTGGAATATGCTTGGGAGGATTTAGATAGGCATGATGCCGGGAATAGAAATGTCCACACTGGTTGTCTGTCCAAGTAGTAAAAAGTTTGTAGGGAGGGTGGTTGTAGATAGATAGATAATCTCCATCCTCTGACAGCATCCATCAATATTCCGTCGCCATGCACCATTATTCTCCTCAATCAAAATATAGTTCAACTATTAGAGACCTGCTCCTGAGGTCAGCATAAATAGATGATCCAAAGATAGGTAGCAGTTGACGGTAGTTGTAATAGCTATCTATTTACCGTGCTCGAGGATACGAGTTAGCCCTATGGCCCAACACCTTGCTTAGTAAGCATACGGAGGTGTCGGGGTTCAGCGCCTATGAGGTGTTGATATCTCAACTAACATCGAACGGTGCACCGCTTGCGAAATCGGCATCTTGGGAATTTGGACATATATCACACATTGCATGTCCTTCATGAGAGACATGCAAACGTGCAGTGAAAAGCGGCAAATTCGAAGGTAGATAATTCTACATGTGCAGGTGTAAAATCGGTAGGATCTGAGTCTTGTTGCGCTGAAGGGAAAGGAAAGGGGGCAGTTTGTCCATGCATACATCTCATTCGGATTCCTCAGTGCTGATGCCGTCCATCGCGTTTATTTTCTCCCCAGAAGAACGTCGCACATCTACCAGTCGAATTTCCAGCCAAGATTCCATCTTGACGGGGTGGAATGGGTTTCGTTTCCCTGGGATGTGAGACGTCGGTGAGATGATGGGATTGGCCGTTGGGGAGATCAAAGCACAACACGGGAAAGAGAGGGGAGTTTCCACCATTCTGAAAACCATCCTTGCGGGTTTGCTTTCTTGGTACGAGCATGGAAGGATTTCTTTGCAGTTCGATCTCGGGCGTCGCGTGGGAAGGAGAATGGGAAGAAGAGTGGAGATGGTGCGGAAAGCCCTGAGGTGTCGGGATTGCATACTTTGGGTGGCGGGCTGACTGGCTGACTGGCTGGCTGTGACCATCGTGAGGTATGTGTACGAGGTGATGGCGGGAGGGAGAATGGCTGCTGTAAGCGACATTTTGTAGTAAACCAAGGTCGCAGTGATACTAGAATCTGCGTCGACTTTTTCCGAGTGAAAGGTGTACACGATGGGGGAAGTGGTAGAGCGTATGTACCTCAGAACACGTTTGTCGATACTCCCAACTGCTCTGAACGTCAAGACGTCTGTTTTGATTGGGCGTGCTCGAATTGTATGTGTAGTGTAGAAGGATAACGGTTGAGGTATCAGGAAATAGAGAGCGTGGAAGGGGAGTAAGAGGAGGAAAAGAAGGAGCGGGTCGGAATGTGTCGAGTTGGGTTAGATAGCGATATGGATGAGCGCTTTTTCCGCCCGCGGGAGCGTGGTGATAGTTCGAAGAGAATAAACAAGAAACATACAGTCAAAGAACGCTCTGCGGATAAGCATGATCACCTTATTGCGAAGAGAATGTGTGACAGATCGACCAGACGAATAATCAAGTTCTTCGAAAGGACGTAAGAAAAGTGTCTGATTGGAAAGAAATTTCTGGTGTCAATGTTGCCGATGTTGATAAGAATCAAGATTCTTATGATGCTTTCCATAATTTAGGCGATCTTTATGCTGATCAGGGCAAGATGATAGAGGCGGAGAAGATGTATCAGCGGGCACTGGATGAATACGAGAAAGCATGGGGCCCCGAGCATACATCGACACTCAACACCGTCAACAACTTGGGTAATCTTTATAAAAATCAGGGCAAGCTGATGAAGGCGAAGAAGATGTATCAGAGAACACTGAAAGAATATGAGATGCTTAGAGACTCAACCCATTCATCAACGAAGGGAATTCGTCACAATCTAAGCAATCTTAGCATATGAGAGATGAAGCATCATAGATCTCTTCACACACTGTGTTCAATTGTCTAAGAATCATGATCAGCAGAAGAGCTGTCTTGACACTGTTGTTGATGCATTCTCGATCTATGATACTTTCGTCATCATCTATATTAGTTGTCTGCAGCAGCTCAAAATGTCAAGCAGAAACAATCATATCTCGCAAACGCATATTCATGAAATGAGCAAGAATGTATAAGAGATCAGAACACATTGTCGTATTCTGACGTTTTCTTCTTTCTTCAGATTTGAAATGATTTTAATGAACTCTGATTCTCTTCGTCTGTGTTTTTGTAGTTTTGTTCTGTCTTTTTATCTCTTTGATCTTCTTCATCATCAACTCACTTCTGCGCAGTCATGTGTTTCAGCGTACTTTGTATTTGTAATCACTCTTGATCTGTTTCTTGTCAAGTCTTCTTGCGATTTTCTATTTCTTCTCTTCATCATATATTTAACTCTTGATCTCAAGACTGATGATGAATTGATAAGATGTCGTTGATACAGTGAGAAGAATCAATGATCGCTATTCATCTTCATTTAGATCATCTCTGCAATGTCTTGACTAACATCATCACTCAATTTGATCGAGTACGCTTCTAATTTCAAAAGATACTGATAGAGAAGATTTCATTCAATCTAGTCAAAGAGTTTAGATCAGAAATTATGTCACAAGACAGAAAATCATATCTGAGATTTGTTCTCTTTAAAGAAGACGTCATGAATGTCTTGCAGAATGATTCTTAGAATGTCTTGCAATTTCTTCAAGTTGATGTTAACATAGAATATCAAATTCGAAGTCTTCTTGTTTAATGTCTCTCAGCGATCAAGCTTCTTAATCACATTGCTCTACTTATCAATTTGTGCGCGAGCGACAAAGACATTAGCTTGATCACATAAGCTGACAATGAAAGAAAATATTGATCATCAACAGTTTTATACTTCAGTCTTGAACTCGAAGCATTCAAAAGAAGTCAAGTCACATGATAGTAGTTTCTTGAGTGTTTGAAACAGTAGAAGATCATGAAACTGATCAAACATGATGTCAATCAAAGCTTTTCAATGTAGAAAAGATCTTTCATTATGATTGTTCATTAAATGATGATCTCTGAAGAAATTTGAATGACTAATCTGCGCGCGAAGTGCATGCAATCGACGTATGAATCTTTGATCATGAATGTCTCGAAGATGATCAATAATCTTGTCAAGATTCTCTAAATGATAATCATTGTAAAACTTGTTCATACTTTGAAAAATGCATCTTGCTAGATTTGAAAAGAGTTAAAGTTCATACGATCAAGTAGTTTCAGCTTTGCATCAGAACACATTTCACATATGATTCAATTTTATTAAATAGTGTTGCTAGCATTATATAACAAGTTTCTGCGACATAAAATTCTCTGCTCACTCAAAATTCTTGCAACATAAGAATTCGTACAATATAAAAGTTTCTACGAAATGTAAACTCTCAGAGCATAGAATTTCCCACTTCTGTCAATTCTTCGCTTTATTGAATCAATCTCTCACGTCATTAGATCTTCTACTTCATTGAAACTTTCAGATCACAAAAATTCTCACGAATAAAAAGATTCTACGACACAAAATTTCTCAGAGCATAAAAGTCTCTGATCGCTTAAAGACTCTACTTGCTCGGAGATTTTACTCGCTCGAAGTTTCTATGATATAAGAATCATATCAAAGAAGTGAATAAACTCACTTTAATCACTCTGAATTCTACTGAATACAAACTTGATACAACATTGAAATGAATACAACTCATGACTCATGATGTGAAACACTTTCAATATAGACATCTATTTATGAGAAAAGCGACAGTACACATCTTGTATCACAGAACAGTAAAGTTGCTGATATCATTAATGTAATTGAAATCTATTTTAAGAACAGCGATAATGTAAAAACTGCAGATCGTGACGAGAAAATCTTCAATCGCGCAAACAAAGACACAGAGAAATGAAGAATAGTTGTAGTTCTTTTCTGTCAAGTTATAGATGATGTTCTTTAATACTAAAAAACTCAGCGATACATCATAAATGAAAACAGAAGATATTGACAATCTAACGTCAATATATATTAAGATAGTACTGTTCAAAAGAACGAAACAGTACAACGCATTAATGATAGCAGAAAGATATGAAATAAGTCAAGTTGAATATTGAATAGAAGCTCTTGAAAGAATAGAATGATTGAAAAATGTATGATAATCTTTGAAGAAATTAGAGATACATGATCTGTGATAGTGAGTGATGATTAAGTTGATGTCTTGTGCATCAGTTCTGCATGATTCTGCAAATGCGTTTTGTTTTTCAAGATAGCTTTGCATCTTGAATGAGAACATATGATCGATCTTACTGTTCAAATGATGATGAAGATGCTTTCGATAAAAGTGCTTTTTCAGATCATCGTGACTGTAAAAAAACTTCAAGCGTGTCTTTGTTGACAGTTCTTCACAATTGAGACAGAAAATACATTGAGTGAGCTTGCATTCAATTGAAATAAAGTCTGAAAGACTTGATGACGTCAGATTTCATTCAAGCTTGATATTCATAAAGATAGAGTTTCGACAACGAAAATGATGATCTTTCTGCAAGTTGCAAAGAGCTGTCAAAACGTTGATTGCTTTCACTCGTCGTTTGCACTCTTCTTTCAAAGATGAAGCGATGAAAACGAAGAGTATATCAATGATTCTGACGCGTTCAATAAAGACGTAAGCTGCTGTTTTTATCGTTTTCTCATCGACGAGTGACAGTTCTTTCAGTTGTTGTTGAATATTGATCATCGACTGCTCTCTTTTATATCTCGCTTTAATCTCTTTTAACAAAGACTTCTCATATCTTCATTTTTGATTACGATGAGCGCGATAAACTTTCTGATACTTCTTGTATACAAACGTGTTCTTGATGCTGATCATGATTCTTTTTTGATCTTGAAAGACTTTCTTCATTGATCTTAGTCTTCAACGTAAAAATCTCATTTCAGAGTGATGATCAATCTTCGATTTTTGAGCTGCTTCAAGTCTTTGAGATCGTCGATGATTGATTGTGCAACTCATTTCACTAATGACTCTCATCAAGATCGTTTATGATTCTAAGTCGCAATAGATGATATGAATGTTGATCATGATATATCTTGAGAGATAGCTCTTCTGAAAGACAATGAAATTGTGATGTTGCAGAATCAGATTTCATTGTGACTCGCTGATGAAATTTATATACTCATTAACTGAGAGTTCAATGAAAGATCAATCATGATTGTGTCATTTATTGCTGTTGTCAAGAGTCTCATCATTGTCACGTTGAAAAATATATGAATCAGTCGAAAGCTTCATGTTGATGACACTTTCAAGATTGATTATTTGAGAACAAAGAATGCTATTCATCAGAGCTTTCATGTTCAAATCTTTCACTTCGTTCAAAATGCTTTTACATTAACAAAACAGAGAAATAGATTGCATCTTTTTTTTGATGAGCAGTTTCAGCTGATGCTGTTTGAAAGAAATTCGAAAATGAAAGAATTCTTTGACAAAAGTCAGTTTAGATACGATGAAAACTTGATCAATGAAGATCAAAGCTAGTATGATTATATGAGAACAGAATAATAAGCATGATTCATTCAATACATCAGAAATATTGAACTCGTTTCTGTGATAATCATCAATCAACACGTCAAGTCGCTGCGTGACAGCAAAGTGATATGAAAGAAGATATTTACAAGTCTTTCTCATCAAGATAGCTCTTCGTATACTTGTATGCAATTTTCATTAATACTTGAGATCATTTCTCTTTTTGAGAATACGAAAGCAATGTGATCTTGACGTGTTCATAGCAGATTGCTAAGAGAATGACAGATCAATTGTTGATAATTTCTGTCAGCTGCATGATCAAGATCAGCTGCATGCAATGTTGCTCATGATTGAAATTTATCTCAATGAAGAGATACAATGTCTTGAGAAGTTCAAACTCATCTTCGATACACATGATTAATTTCTTCTTCTTCTTCATTCATAATCTGTGTTTGATAATCAGTCACTGTCTCATCTGCTGCTTATTAGCAAAAACAGAGATCAGAAGATGCTTGCATACTTTGTGCATCTGACTCTTGATGAGCGAATCGATTTTCAGAGAGCTCATTTCTTTCTTTTGCATCAGACAAAACATGTTTCAATATATTTGCAAAATGCTGATCACATTCACAATATCTTTTCAACTGAAGAGTAATCAGTCAAAGAAGATGTAAAGAACATTGATTGAGATCTTTCTGAGAGTTGTGAAAGAGTCTTTATTGATGAATTCGCAGTATTTGCTTGACGTGAATCAGATTTCATCAATTCACGAGTGATAGATGAAAGATCTTTTTAACGATATCAAAGATTCTTGACTCAGCTTTGCAGATTCTCATTGCTCATCTTGAAAACTCGTTGAATGAAAGTCAAAATGTTCAACTCAGCTTTCATCTGCTTGTAGTATTTCATCAAGTGTTTCATCGTAAGTTTCATGACTTTCACATGTCTTTGAGAAGTCATAAAATCAACATGCGTGAATAATACATGATTGAGATGTAAGTTTAAAGATGAGAACGAAGATGAAAGAGAAAAAGAAAATAAAAAGCTATACGAAGAACAGAGCTGTCAGAAATGATCGAATAAGTAGATTGTCTGAGCACATAAGTCAATTTTGAAGACAAGAAGAGAAAGAAAAGAGAACAAAAGTATTCAATATATAGCATTACACGAAGAAAAGAAGAGAGACTGAATAGAAAGCACTTAACTGAGCGACGTGATTTTGAAATAATCATGTCATGCAGAAACGAAACTAAGTATGAATGTTGAGTGTGAGATAAGATGCAGAATGCAAAGTGCAAGATGAATTGATGAAACTTTTGCTGCTAAAAGCAATAGAGCGACAAGATACATTTAATCAAAAGACAGTTAAAAACAATGTTCAAATCTGTCGAAAAGAGCAGTCTTTGCGTCATTTTCTCATTCAATTTTATATTTTAACTTTTTTATTATATTATATAAAGATTATAATTATACAAAAGTCATATTTATACAAGTAATACAAAAGAGTAAAAAAATTTATTTATTAATTAAAAAAAATTTTATAACTTTAATAATTATCTTTTTTTCTTTTCAATTTTCTTATTCTCATAATTAACATTAAATAGCATAAATATTATATTTTAAGAAATAACTTGTGTAAGAAAAATAGTATACATAATAATGTTTCTTAATGCATGTAAAAAACTTTTCAATATAAGTAATTATTTTAATAACAATTATGTTCTTGATGAAAGAAAATCATGTATATAAAACTTTAATGTTAATAATATTTTCACCTTAAAAATAAAATTCGTAATAAGAAAATAAGAAAATTTAAAAATTTAATACACATTATTTAAACTTATTTTTCTTTTATATATAACATGTTTAAATATTATTACATAATCATTTATAAAAAAACAGTAAAGAAATCTTTAAATTCTATTAATCATTTGTACAATACTTTGTGTAATAATGTTATATTTTATCAAATATTTTAATTGTAATAAGAATGATGATACTGCAGTAGTGAAATGAATGTGAAGAATTTAATTGAGTGTAAGATTAAAATTAAAATTTTAAGTTTTAAAAAATTGTTATTTGCTTTTATCTGTTACGAGTGTGTCGAAATTGAATAAAATTTTCTAGTCGAAAAGCTCTAAAAGTTATTGTCAAGATCAAAGAATTATTCTAAATTAGACTAACTTAGGCTAAACTAGACTAATGATCGCATGAATGAACAAAAAGTTTTCTAGTCGAAAAGTCACAGACCATCACATGCCTCTAGTTTCAACATCTTTAACTAGCGCGAACCCTAAGTTCTACATAAATAGTGTTTCAGATGCTTTCTATCTTCTGTATTTTTAAACTTCTAGTCATAATATCACTATTGATTTAACTATTCTAACCAGCTTTTTTGTAGTGGTTAAATTCTAAACTCGATCTCAACATTATTTTAATTCAAACTTAAATAGTTAAAAGCAAGTGACAATTAATATTAATAAAGATATTTTTAATTTTTTATCATTTGATATTCAAGAATTTAAAAATTACAAACAATACACTTTATTACGCAGTATTATAAACAATGAGTTTTTCAAATGCTTAATATGCTTTCAAGTTTTTAAAATCTCTGAAATTTTTAAAATTTTAGTAATATTGCTATTAACAAAGACAAGTAAAAATCAAACTTTAATTTTACGTTATTTGCTGTATTAAAAGTTGAGATTTTTAACATTTATTACTAATTAAATAAACAATATTTATAATAAAAAACTTAATTAACTTTAAGCATAAAAAGAGCTGATTTTGCATGCAAAATTATTCAAATTAAATTTTAATTAACTTTTGAAGATTAAAACAATTCTTAAAATAAATTCTTGACATGTAAAATTACTTAAGATTTAACTCATAAAATTACTTTTTTGCGCACAGTTAACTTATTTATATCTTTATTACTTTGAAAAACATAACTGTAGCTTTGATTCAAATAAGTTTAATGCTTCGTACCTCATTGTCAGAGTGATTTTGCTTTGAGTTGCATCATCAAAGTTTCTGATGTTGAAAATAGAAAAGTTGATAACCTTCGCTTTATAGAGCTGATAGAGCTGAACTTATCTGCAGAGTTTTCATCTTCTTGTCTATCACATGCTCATCTATATGCTCAGCATTCTACTCGCTTATCTTTATGTTTATCTACGTGCTCATCTACATGCTCATTTATTTCGCTCTATAACACGCTCTATAATACGCTACACGCGTCGTTTGTTTCTTAATCTGCTTCAAAGCTGAATGACTAATCATTGAATTCACTTTATAGACAAACAGTCAATTCGCTTCATCTGCTCAATAACAAAACGTTGAATTAACTGAATAGTCACGCAGTAAATTCGTGTCTTACATTTTCGATAACTGCACATCAAATACGTTCTCTACCAAGCATCAAATATGCTTTCTACCAAGCACTTATAATACGCGTCAATCAGACTTAATAAGACGCGCATGACTTTCTATCTACTTTTCTACCTACTCATCTATTTACTCATTTACTTACACGACTTTCTATTAAGCATTCTATATAGTCAATACTTTGTTTATGAAATAATTAAATTACTAGTTAAATAAATAACAGTTAATGTTGTTATTATTTAAACAAATAAACAAACGATTCAAATTTACATTAATGATTAAAATAATTGTAATAAGTTTAAAAGTTCAAAGAACTTAAAAAGTTTGAAATTTTATGTATAACACTCAAAAGATAAAAAACGAATGTGTATTTTAAAAACAATTTATCTTTTTTAAATTACATTTATCAGCGAATTATCAGATTTTCATTAATTTTAATTTTTGAAGAAACTTTAAAAAAAAAACTTTCTTTGTTTATAAAATATAAAATATTTAAATAATATATAAATAAAGAGTTTAATTTTTTGTTAGGACCGAGCTGTCATGATGGATTGATACATATGGCTAGACCTTGCCAAGGCTTCGTCTAGGCTACGTCACGGCTACGACATTAATCGCCGTGCCGAGCCCGGCTTGGCAATGCTTGACAAACTCCCTATACTTCCCCTCGAGTTATTGGGGACTCCTTAATAATTAGCTCTACCATAATATACCCCCTTACTGTGCCTGCTTAGAATATCACATTGCCATATAACCCATATAGATTCAGCCTACCCCCTGGGTAGACCTGGTCTGACAATTGTTCAACACTCTGATTGCTCAATATTCTCCGATCCAACACCCACCTTTCCCTTCCTTTGCTGTCCTAGTCAGAATTCTGGTAAAAAATGTCAGAGGCCTTCCGAGATGGAATCGGAAACAATTGGGCTGACCACCATTCCAGCAACTAGCAAAAACGCTACTGTGTCGTTGAACCAAATGCTGCGAGTTGGGCGTTAAAGGCCGGCTGCATATATTGTTGTGGCAAACGGCATGTCGTCACGATGAGGAATGTTTGGGCCTCGATGCAGTAGAAGCATTTGATTGTCGAGGTTATTTTTTTGATCGGGCAGAAAGAATTTGAAGCCTCAAATTAACTTTTGTGTGTGGACTGACGTTACAGTGGCAAATGGAAACGCGAATCGATAAGCCGACAAGGGCCATGGATTTCAATTCTATCGGCTTAGTAATTACAGATCTGCAGAGATGAACGTTTCGAGAGACGTAATCTTAGGCCAACAAGGGCCAGACAGATCTTCCAACTCCTGCATATATGCAAAGAACCCGAACCAGCGAGGGGAATCTACTCACGAAGCCACTGATACACAATGGTAGGGCAAAAGTACCGAATCTTGAGATAAGAGGGTAGCATCCATTTACAGCCGTTGAGAGGGGTGGATGGATTTCAAACGAATGATTGGGCATTGAATTCACGAAAGAAAACCCGGTTCGTTGTTACAATCTGCAGCATGTGATGAGTATGGTTAGCTCAATTTGCGGTCCGATATCACCCCGCGCCTCAACATCAACTGCCAATGAGCTGATTGCTTTACCCATAGATGTGCCAGCTTTAAGTAATAACGACCCAAGTACCAATTGATTCAGATGGCTGAGTTTCACCGGCAAAAAGCCTGGGGTTGGGACTCAACGGAGAGGACGCCAAAGTACTTTCTATTCCTATTAGAGCTACCGCCTTATTCGTTATGCCAGGGGAGTCCAGTAAAATCCGTGATCGATTTCTCAAAGGAATTGATAAAAGCCCGCTCTCGATCGGATGGTCGGCGTCCGGCATCGTCTTAACTGTAATGGAGTTGGCTGTCGCACGTCGTAAATATACTTCCATGGCAAAGTGGGTGCACAGGTCGGCGTTCCTGGGAATGGAATCCCTGTGACCGCTTCAAAGAACGGAGATCTTAGCAACTGGTTGGTCTTCGCATACCACGAGTTGGTGAAGTGATGAGATGCTTTCGAAGCCACATTTGCAGACCGGGACAATTTTGTTAAGGCTGCGTCGTTGCTCACCAGGCTGAAGGCCTTCAATTGGTAGGGTTAAGTCCATTTTTTGATGGCATTAGTGCTTTGGCTATCCTTGCTCTGCCCTTTCACGAGCAGAAGCTTGGGCATCTTTACTTGATCGTTCAAGCTTACCCACGACGGCAATGGCAGTAACGGAAGCTCATATAAGACAGGGGCAATGGTGGTACAATTAGGAGACGAGACCAATATCCGGCTCGTGTGGATTCTGCTATAGAGACAAAGGTAACAGGACCTCAGGGTCGTCGGTGAGAAACATTTTCCTGGCGCTTCGCTGTAGATAATGTCCAGCTATCTCTTTAGCATCGGAGGTCAGATCTTGGTCTACGCCCTTCGTGTAGTCGGAAAGGTGACAAAGGCCATAGACAGGAAAATTTATGACAGATCGTCCCTTTCCACCGATGCAAGCGCTCCTGTGGCGGCTCTGGTTAACTCGCTTTCCCGAGACTATGTACTACAGATGCCTTTTTTCCTCATTCATGTTTACCTTCCTCTCCCTTACGGAATTCGGATTCGATGCTCCGCCTCGGCAGAGACTCAGGATTCAATATACTGAACTGAGATTGCATTCAACTTCGTTTGTTCTTTGCACATTCGAGGCGTAACCCAGATCTATCTTCAAACAGCGGCCGGAAGCTGGAGAAAGTGATACATCTTCGTCATGCCCATCGAACTCTAGAAATCATGGACGCCTTTACCAATGTTACAAGTTTGGAAATTAGCCCTAATAATGCCGGCAACGTCTCTAATTCTGAGGAATTTATCGGCTTACAGTCCACCAAATCAACTCATCGACTCAATCAAATTGACAAGGTCAGAGCCAATGGTGTTGGGGATCACATCGCACTACCACAACTCGTCGTCTGCGGTGATCAGTCAGCTGGCAAGAGCTCAGTTCTTGAGGGAGTTACAGGGCTACCTTTTCCTCGACAAGATGGCGTCTGCACCAAATTTGCAACCGAGATTATACTTCGCCACACCCCAGCTGCTCAGAGCATAACTGCTACGATCATCCCCCATGTATCTCGCTCTGGCTCAAGCCGGGAAACGCTTCATGCATTTCGTCAGACTTTACTGAACTTTCGGGAGTTACCCGATACTATTGCGGAAGCTGCGAGATTGATGGGCATTCGAGGAATCGGGGAGTCAACTTCGGGGCCAGCATTCGCTGCAGACGTTCTCCGGGTTGAAGTAGTTGGTAATACAGGCCTTCATCTGACGGTAGTTGACCTTCCAGGTCTGATTGCGGTGGCCAACGAGGAACAAACGGAAGAGGACGTTAAGCTCGTCGGGAATCTCGTCGATTCCTACTTGGAAAGCTCTCGAACCATTATCCTTGCTGTCGTTCAGGCCAATAATGACATTGCGAACCAAGGCATTATTCAACGCTCACGGCTGTTTGATAAAGCTGGCGAGAGGACTGTCGGCATTATAACGAAGCCGGATCTTATCAACGAAGGTACGGAAGGACGCATTGCGCTTTTGGCCAAGAACCAAGACACCACCAAGCTGAAACTTGGATACTTCTTGTTGAAGAACCCCTCTCCCTCGCAATTGGCCATAGGCATGACGCCTTCTCAGAGGAAACAAGAAGAAGAAAACTTCTTCCGATCTTCCACCTGGAGGAGACATAGCCTTGACTTTAGCCGAGTTGGTGTCGACGCTTTGAAAAATTTCCTGCAGCAACTGCTGAGCCGACACATTGAAAAAGAGCTTCCTAAAGTTCGGGAGGAAATCAAAATGCTCTTGCTGAAAACCGAGCGAGAGCTTGAGGCCCTCGGAGCGGACCGGCCAACCGTCAATCATCTACGAACGTTTCTCTCGCGTCTGAGCATGGAATTTTATAACCTCACCAAGTCTGCATTGGACGGAACATACCATGAGACCGATTCAGTCTTCTTTCGCGATGATCTAGAAAATGAATCCTCGACCAGGCTTCGTGCACGAATACACAAGCATAATGGGCGGTTTGCAGCCTACATGAGACAGCATGCTGGGAAAAGAAGAGTCACAGATAACCAAGACAGTGGGATGGATGAATCGAATGATTCGGATAACTCGGATGAGGTCGCCAGAAACCAGCAACTCTCGGTCACAAGAAAGGAGCTAATGGAGTGGGTTGAAAAGGTACATCTCATCCTTTTCCAAGCTTTACGTAACTCTGATAAGTAGGCAGGTTTATCAAGGCAGCAGAGGCCGCGAACTACCGGGCAACTACAATTACATACTAATGTCTGAGCTTTTCCACGAGCAATCGAGCCGATGGCACGACATCGCAACACAGCATCTGGCATGCATCGACTTTGAGGCGACCGACTTTGTTGATGAGGCACTATTACATATCGTAAGAGAAGATGCTGTTCGACAAGAAATTCGCGATATCACAGATGCCTCACTTCGGAAGAACTTCAAAGCTGCCACGGAGGAATTAAAGAAGCTCCTGGAAGATGAACAACGTCAACCCATCACCTACAACCATTACTACATTGACAATATTCAAAACGTGAGGCAAGACGCTACTCGGAAGCTTATACAAGAAGCTGTAGAAGGGACAGCGAACGACTGGAATGGCAAATTTCATATAAGCAATACAACTCTGGATGCTAACAAGCTACTTGCATCATTGCAAAAGAGGGTGATCGTGAACATGGACGAACAGGCCTGCGCAGAGGCACTTGCTGGCTTGAATGCGTATTACAAGGTAAAGGGTTAATTCATATGCACTCATATATTCAGTGTATGCTTACTTCCAATCCAGGTCGCCATGAAAACATTCACGGACAATGTGTGTAGACAGGTCATTGAACGTCACATGTTGGGTGATTTGCCGAGTATCTTCTCTCCTAATGTCGTCGCTACATGTTCAGACGAAGAACTTGAGCGGATAGCTTCTGAGCCACTAGCGAGTATTGAGAAGAGGACGGAAAAGGAGACTTTGGCGAAAGGTTTAAGAGATAGTCTAAGGGAGCTTCGCAGGTAGCTCATCCTTCAGTAAGAACATGAAATGATTTAGCGCTACCTCTCGAACGCGCTCAAATACTTTGCGAAAGCCATGGGTACTGAGATAGTGGATTTTGCTTTTTTTTACTTTGATCTAGAAGGTTCACTTGTATTCTCTGAAGTCGCCCCAATAGCTCTGCAGCCTCCGTGATCTGACCATTTACTATATAAGCACCCGCAAGCTCATGCTGCGATGCCAATCGATCAGGGTGATTCTCATCCAGTGTTGTCGCCCGTATGTTGAACACTTTCTTAAAGAGCGCCACAGACGCTTTGACTACGCCTAGTTGTCGTAGGTTTCGGGCTTGAAGATCATAGAGCGGTAAGAGTTCCATTAATTCTGATGGATATCTTGAGTCCGTATGTAATTCGTCAAACATCCTTTCAAGTAGAGTAGCAAGAATTGTATCGTCACGCATTTGTGATAAGAAATAGCCGCATTTGAGAAGTATCGGTGTGGTCGTAGATGCTGGGTCGAGTGAAAACATCCTAATTGTTTGTATATTGAGGTAGGAATGAACGTGTGGTCGGAGCTGCCTCTCATGTGTTTGCCAAATCTGAGATAGACAGAAAGACAGCGCAAGGATAGATCCTGTGGTGTTCCAAGCTCGGTTTTGCTCCTTTGAACTTAGACGGTCCTTAGCCCAAGCATGACTAGTGAATGTATTGAAATCTCGAGAAACCCACGTCGCGTGCTTCTAGTGATTAAGAAAAGAGACGCAAGCAAGTGACTTGCCTCTTGCAGACGGAAAGAATCGCATTCGTTGAGTTCAGCAGCTACAAAGCCAGGCAACTGAGAAAGATGCCAAACAGACAGAGTGTCTAATGTATACCTTTCATCGTGGCTGGCCTTGCGGACTCGTTGAGAACCTTTTCAGGCGTCTTCGCAAATCCGCAGTATGGCATCAGCACTTGAGAGCGCACGAAGAAAGGGGAATGGTTGAAAGAGCAAGGATTTTGAGGACAACAGGATTGGGGGTCGAATCATTGCTTGCTCGTGTCTATGAATCAGCTCAAACGATCATGGGAAGCCCGACCTCGTTTCTTAATCATGCCTACGGCGCTTAGCACTATGGCACCCGTGATCTCTTTCATGTTGCAAAGAGGACGGTGCACTCTTTCCTCTGTCCGTCCAATCCAATCGCCGTTTCCTGTTCGAACAGACAGGAACATCGCAGAAGACACGATCTTCAGGAATTGTACTATTTACAGTTGATGATAGAGACGTCTTGGAAGAGGTCAGGTTTGGTCTCAAGATAGAAGTATTTGGTTGTGCGGAGCTGTGAAAAACCACCCATTAGCCAGTTCGGAGCTAATGTATGATGAATGATATACCTTCCTGAATCTTTCCTGAAAATGTGCTCCCAACGAGACATCGTAAAGTCTTGACATTTTGACACGATGTCTCTTTCTTGCTGCATTCGTTGACGTAATATAGGTTGACTGATGTGTGTCTTGCCACGCCCCAATACCTGAAATAAGCTATAATTGCTTAGTCTACCTCTACTAGAAAGGGCCTTTCATTATATCAGAAACACGGGCCTTCATTCTGAATTCGAATCGATGAGCTAAAGTGCTTGGTTAACCAATTCTACTGTTCTAGTAGACAGGTATTGTTCTTTACAATTTGACTCTCACACATTCATCTCTGAATCTTTCGATTAGGACTTCATCTGCAATCTGAATTAGTCGTGAACAAGTTATTAACGCGTCGGTTTCATACCTATAATCGATAGATTTTCAGTGCGAATCTTATGCTTCAATCAATCATCACGTAAGAATCTAGGTTTGGGACCGACAGGGTCGTCAAGTGTGCCTGCAAAGAATATGAAAACCGTGTCTTCTGGCTTAAGCGGTGACGACTCACTGCCTTGGGCGAGAGTCTCCGAACTAATGATAGGCATGTTGCTCAATTATCATAGAAAAGTGCGATACCTTCGGCATGAAATGATAGAAGGTCATTTTAATATAGCTATGTTTCCTTTTAAGATCAGCTTCGGCACTGTCTTGAACTCTGTATCTTAGCGTTCGCACTATCAAGTCATGCTGACGAATCAGCAACGCGCTAATCACGAGAGCTTCACTCGTAGGAATTATGTGAATCGCGTTCGGCGTACGTATAGTTTCATACTTCAGGTGTTCATTGTTGACAACGAAGCAAATGACTTCAGAATGATGTAATTGGCTTCGTGCTCACTGTCTTATTGACGGAAGTACAATCAACATGCTACTTGGTCGTTCAGAGTATTAATGCTTAGCGTTGAATAAGAGGACGTTGAATTTCCTTCAAAGCAGCATTCAAATCAATGAAAAGATTGCAATAAAAATACTGCTGTATCGTAGAGTCCTAGTGCATTATTTGATGAAATATAAACTTATTATACCGAATTGCTGTTAAAAAAGATTCGATCAAAATCACATGACTAGAAGAGAGTTATCGCAAGCACTAAAAACGCAGTGAGAACGCTAAATGATCAAAATTTGAATTTTACCCTTTCAGTGCCTAGAACCATTAAAGGTGCCAAGTCACTTGCACACTGCAGCGCACTAATGTCATGCTAGGCAAGGACTTAAAACCGTCATGCGCTAAATTTTCAAAATTTGTTATTCGCTTGTGAGAACATCTTCTCGGAACAGAACAACGCCGCAATAATCGATAATGACTGACATTTCGATGATCGCTAAGGAAGTCGACGTTAAATCAAGTCTAGGATTTACAGATCAGGAATGAAAACGCTTGCGAGTATAGCTGCTTTTGTTACCGTTGTCTTTCCATGCCAATGACTAAGATGAGATGTAGGCGGATGCTCGACATGAATACGATACTCACAATGAGATTTTCAGCCCTCATAAAATCTGGAACGAAGTGAATCTAGCTAAGAAGAAGGAGTTCATAGCTAGGCTTAAGGCGAAATATGGGGAGTCAAAGGAGTCTGCGGCCGAATGAATGTTACGCCGTCGGCATCATGCGGCGAGGGAGACGAGCAAGAATCATCAGAAGACGCAAGCTAGTACAATTACGTATCAATCATTTGATCAGTGATCGGTAGCTAATTTCCGTGCCTATCAGCTGCAGGATCCTTCACAAATAAACCTGCCGACTCGGCCTCAAGATCGGAAATGTTTGATTCAGTAAAGGATGCATTGAAGGACGCAGCAGGGGCTGCAAAGTGATGATGATATGCATGAGTCGTGAGTTGGGTGTGCTGCGGATACAAGGGTATATTTCATCGATTCACGTACTCGCTAGTCAATTAATAAGCACTGTTCGTCGTTGATTTGTAGTTTTAGAGGTATGGCTTGAGCTAGGTTCATCTCAACCCTATGCGGAATGCCAATTGTAGTTGTCGAGCTAGACGTGATAGTAGTAGTGTCCCGGCTTCTCCATATGCATGTTGGCTTATATATGGCCCCCGATTTCTCTGTATGCATGCTTAACAGGATTTGTTGCTTTCTCTGCCCGCAATTCGCGCCTTGCTTGAGTTTATTGCCTTCTTGTTGCCTTCTTCCTCTCCTGTACGCCTGTCTATCAGAAGCTGGGTCTTCAACAATGATTCATCTCTCTTGTAACACGTCTCGTACCTAGAGTTCGAAATCTTTGTTCAGGTATATGGGAGATGTGGCGGTTTGTGCGGGCCAATTAGTAGAATTGAAGGGAACTACTGGCAATAGGTAATAGCCCCTTTTCCCCAGGCAAACATGCTCTGTTGAATGCTTCCGTTTCATTCTTTCTGGTGTGGTAAGTCAAAACTGTTGGGTTGTGACTACATGGCAAGGAAAGTTAAGAAAGAAGAAGGCCTCCATAGGTATTAGGAAAGACATCAGGAAATGGAGCCCAGAGTCATCCAATCGATATGTTATTGTTCCGCTCTGTGAGGTGGAGGAAGTTTATCTTGATTTGAGACCATCGAATAGCCAAAGTCTTGCGCTGCTGTCGATTGTCTCCCTTATTTGCTGCTCAGTAGGCAGGATCCCGTCGCCATTACATGCAGTCTGGTCAAGATCTATTAGCAAAGTCAAAAGCGTGAATATATGAAGTTAACTAACTGTTACCTTCTCCATGATAATACCTAGAAATCTAAGCGTGCAAGCAATCATCTAAGCATTGGCGTGTTGTGACTCGTAAAATGGTTCCCAAGTTACGTGTAAATCTGCAAGGCTGTGATCACGTGCTTGAATCCGGCGTCCGGTCCCAACAGGGCCTGGAAGCCTCGCTGCAGGGCAGGCTAGCCTCTGACGCACGCAGCGCCCACTTGGCCCCAGTGCGTGGAGACTTCGTAGGTGCGGCAGCGAACTCCTAGCAAAAGCACGCCGGTCCATGGCGATGGCCACGTGCGTCCGTTGCCGCATGTTGATGGTGAACCCCTTTGCAGTGGTGGAAGAAACGCAGGAGAGGCGGCACGTAGACCAGGTATCGCACCAGCAACTCCCCTACTTCCGGGCGCAGGAGGCGGGCTACGGGGCGGGTGCCGGTGCGTCATTGGGATTTGTGGTAGCCAGTGATGAGGGCGACCTGGCTATGGTAAAGGTAGACGTTGCATTGGCCGCGAATCAGGAGATCCTGGTGTACTACCGTACTCACAGGCGCCGGAACACGCAGCGGGCGTACGGGCTCAAACAGGAGGAATGGAAGGTAAGCAATACTGCTAACTAAGTACAATTCTACAGGCTTGGTGCAGGAAGATGCGGCTCCCCCGTGGAGGAGTCTTGTCGGAAGGGGACTAGGTGGACGAAGCTTTTCCTCTTCGTCAAAGAGAAAGTGGCTGAGCGCGCGCGGCGGAACCGGTCCTCGGCGGGCGGCGGAAACGAAGCTCAGTAAAGGGGAAGCTGCTGCTAAGCAGGCTTCCTGCAAGAGAAGGGACGTGGAACGGAATACTTGGAAGGTTGGGTCGGCTGTAGCTGGGGAGGGGGAGGGCGGGGGCGAGGAGTGCTCCGACAGGACTCAGTCTTCTTCCGCACCGCCTACCCAGGCAACCCCGTGGTATCGTCGGACCCTCTCTCCGGAATTCCCGAGTACCTCGACTTCGAGCGGAGAATGCGCGCGGCGGTGTAGAGTGGGAAGGAGGAAGACCCCCGCCTCGTGGTGATTGAGAAGGCCGTGCCAGCTGTGGCTGACGGTCTGCGCACAATGGCGGAGGTTATACAAACGGGGCAGGCCACGACGGCGGTGGGCTTGGAGGCGGTGATGGAGAGACCCTGCAAGCAATACCTTATACAATGGGAGCCGTCTTGGGTAGATGCTGGTCGTCTCACCGCGCCCGAATTGCTGCAGAACTGTGTTTAATCTCCGCTTCCGAGCCCTATAGGGCTGGCGCTAGGGGGTTTAGAGTTTTCGCCTTCTTTCTACCTTCGTAGCTTCCTACTGTAGCAACAACCAAATTATCAATATGCCCCCATATGACCTCGTATTCCAACAAACTGGAGGGGGAAGAAGGATTCAGATTATAGGCGTTGAAATACCCACACCGCATCATCAATGGGCTCAGAGAGCATTCAGAGATGAAAGGGAAGAATCAGCGGGGAGCGTTGTTCGAAGTACGGATGCCAGTTACAGGTTCCCGTGACTGAGCAGCTGTCTAACTCAATCCAGATACTTCGATCGAGTTCATCTGATAGATATCTTGACTGCGGATGCGGCGAGGTGTGGCTTGGGTAGTGTGTATGTTTATGCGGTGGAGGACTTGTGAGCATTTGGTTTGGCATATTGGATGAACGGGTAGAGATTGGGCTTGAATCGTCGAATCCTTCGCCGAAACACCATAGAATTCGCGGAGAGGGCCTCGAGAAACCCCATCTTGCCCTAGGATCATCCACTGGCGTAGGATAGTATTCTCTTTAGGGTGTGTTTCAACCTAATATGTCCAGCAATGGGCGTCTTTACCCCAGGATAACATACTGCGTGGAATCATGCTAAGGTCTCCTATCAACCTTTCGTTGGCTACAACTTCCGGCTGCGCCTTCGATCCCTTCAAGAAGTTTCCTGTTAGAACATCGACTCTTTGGCTGGCTACCCCCTTGACCGTAAGTAGTATGGCTTCATAGCTCGGTTTCGGAGAAATAATTTACCCGAATGGGGGTTGGGGATGAATTAGACACGAAAGGCTCTTAGGGCTTCCTTCTGGAGCAGGGGTGGGAAGCAGGGGAAGAGTAGTTCTTAAAAGAGCAGTGTTTGGAAGAGCAGTGTCTGGAAAAGCAGTGTCTGGAAGAGCAGTGTCTGAAAAACCGGTCCCTCGAAGATTGAGACAACTCCCCATTCGGGTGAATTGTTTCTCCGATACCGAGCTAAGTTTTATATTTAGAGGATGGCGAGAGCTGGGAAGTGAGTAGGGAGATCGTAGAGTATCCGAAAGTAATCCACTTTTGGCTTATCACTTAAAACCAGTCTTCCTATGAGCGGTTCTCTGCTACAAGTTATGTTCTAGGAGAGAGTTCCTAGGTTCTCTCTCTCAGAAGTAAATTGCTTCTATATTTAATTCCCATGGCCTAGTCTTACGCGGGCTTGGTCTTGAGCCTGAGAGAAATATCCTAGGAGAATTCGCCCAGGCGTAAAAGCTCGAGTCGGAGTAGGATACCAAAATTGGAGCAGGGTGCCATAGCTGAAGCAGGGTGCCAGAATTGAAGTAGGGTATCACAATTGAAGCAGGTTGCGACTGCGCACTAGTACATATCTAGTAAACTATATATCTAAAAGGGACTTCTGCTATGCATGCAACGGGTCACTCATAGCTTGATGATTCATACTATGTTGTTATCGTGATTGTAACTCGCTTCAGAACACAAGATTGTATGACGAAACGCGAAAACAGCCGTTGAAGTAGATGAGTATGTCGCTTGATGAAGACGATTGTGCGAACATAAAACTTTCTCGTCGTTCACTTTCATTCGTAGACTTGCCTAATTAGGGAGATTTCTGTCTCGAACATCAGTCAGGTTTTCAAATCCGTAACGGCAATCATTCATTACAATGATCACGTCAAAGGCGACTCACGTATCAAACTCGGCGCCTAAACCTTCCTGCGATGCTGGGTCTATGAATCGATTGTGTTTCGCGCTTACGTTTACGGCCGACAATGAGGTTCCGCAAAGTATCCCTGCAAGACAACCGCCTGAGCACGATTGACGGTCGGTAGTAGAGGTTCTGATTCATGGCCCTTCACAATTTCTGCCGTCACAGAAAGAATCTTATTGATAGACTGTAAGTCTGCCAGCTGTGTAGCTGTCAAAACATCACCTTCAACAAGATCTCGCTTCGCACCAATGACTCGAGCCATGACGTTCACAAGAGAAAGGTGTACTAGACGATGTTTCATGAACCACATCGAATGGTGTGACTGTGCCTGATCTGTCTTATAGAGTCGATTCAGAGCTTCTGCACGACGGTGTGCAGTCTTTAGTGGCGTCGGTGATAGAGGAGTAGGACCAATATTAGTCGTCCAATTCATACCTGGGAGAATACAACCTCCTTCGAATCACGCTCATACTCTGCTCTCGCAAGAACGCATTTGACGAGTTGCTTTTTGAACTGCGCGTTGCTCTTGACTTGCTGCAGCTGCATAGCCTGTGACCACAGCAACACTTTGCTCAGCACTGATCAATTCTGCGATTGCTGTCAATTTACGGCATAGGATGGTCAAAGTGTCTTCGCTCTGAGATATGGCTAAGATCGCAGTATCAGTCCTCATAGGTAAAGCCATTGTCGCTGAACTTTCTAGCTTTTGCGCATCTGGCGTAGTGTTGATCAGTTTATGCCCAGTAAAACTGCGAGTCCCTGGAGGAGTCTGTCTCGCTTTCTCTTCTATGTTCTCAAGCTCGGCGTAGACCGCTGTTGTAACCTCTTGCTCCGCTCGTACGTTCTTTCAGACCGGACTCGATTCCATCATCTCGAATCTCACCGTGACTAGCAGAATTCGTCTAGGTAATAGGCGGAGTAAATCAAGCTTGGTGCTGATAATAGTAGCCTAAGAGCAGTGGCAATGTGTTGAATGAAAACCAGGATCCTTGTGGAAGTCTGGTCCACTATCCTCCTCTAGCCGCATCATGTGACCTGTCGCTGTAGTATAATTTGGACCAATTTCATCCTTAACAGATACGTACATACGGCTACATGCATTTCGGCACCACTGTAATGTGACAATCGTATCTTTGCCCGATCGCATCATGCCTAGGAGCACCAAATTTGATACACCTCAATGGTCTTGGACCTTTGCAGAGCTTGGAAAGGACAACATTCAACCTGCTGTCTCCCCAAACCAACGCCCTCTATCTCCGCCAGATTCGCCAGAGCAGACAGTTACATTATCGAAGCGAGTCTCTGACGTTCTTGATCTCTTCAGGGAGAGCCGAAAGGGGTTCCGAAGAGCCTCGTGGCTAGAATTACCGCTGAAGGCGAATGAGTACGAGGAACAGGAAAGGACCAGGGGAATAAGGGGAGTGGACGGCTGGAGGCAGAACTATTAAACCGTCACGGACTGTATCCACCCGTCCAATCTTCATAGTCATTGTCCCCTCGACCGTCATCGTACCAACTCTTCAAAGTCGTCATCCTCTCCATCGTCTTCATAGGGTAAGTAATTGTCCCAGGATTCATCCATTGACATCTTCGGCCGGAGATCTTGCCACGGGCCCAAGGCTTTGTCACTTCCATGAGGCTGATACTCCGCGCTTTGAGACAAGCACACCCTCGCCCGCGTCTCATTCCCTACTTTCTCTTCCATTCCATGTTGAGTCGACCCCGATAGACGCGGCGAAGATGTGGTAGGTATTGCACGTCCTGAACACAATAAAGCCTAATATCGTCCACCAACGGAGGACGTATCCGGAGGTGGTATCCAACGGAGGATTGGGGATACGTACCACGACGATCCATTGGTAGATGGACAGGAGACTGACTCCCAGTCACCTGGTGAGGGCGACAATCAAAGAGTCCATACAAGCTCGGTGATGCAGCCATCGAGACTTCACGGTGACGAGAACGAGTGGAGAGATGTCTGAAATCGCGGGAGGTTTTGGATCCGCCCACGGAAACAATCATCACAAGTCAATGCCATCGTTAGCTGTGGTTTACGCCCAGCCATTGTGTACATAAGCTATTGTCTATATATATGCCGGTTTTTGGTTCGACGCCTGGGCTGTAATGAAATAGATGGTGCGCTTGGACGCATCCAAGGAAATTTAAAGTGTAGGAAATGATAGGTTGTACAAGCTTGGAGGGCGTGTCAAAAAAAACAATCCTTTGGTATCCGGATTTAACAGAGGACTTTGGTGTGCTAGAATTACATACTCTTTTCCGGTCATCCCAAGGAGAACTGTGAGACCGAAGTAGCTGAAATTGTCAGAAGGCTAAAAAGCAGTCAGCTTGGATTTTATACAGATCAGAGACATAAACAAAAGACGTACTCTGCGAGCGATACCAAGGCTGGTCTGGAGCTCTCATACAGATGTGCGCTTTCAGGAATTTTGAACCTTGTGATCGGAGTGGCCATGATCTGTATGATGTGACTCCGTAGATCAACGTATCAATTGGTTTGCAACTGTCATTTTCGACGACGCTGGAGTAATATCAATGCACTTATGGACTTCATACTGCTCTTTGGATCCTCATCAACTCCAGCTTTGTCAGATCTCTAGGCGTTCAATTCTGGCACCCTGAGGACCATTTCTGGTTCCTTTCCCCCCTGCCATAGCTGGTCCAGTCCTAATACTTGCGAAACCAACTGCTCGCACGTTATGGGCCAACCGGGCACATTCTCGAATTCATCCTCCCGTGATACATCTCAAAAAAACCCGTAACGATATCGTAGGAGTATCTTTCATCGAATCCAAATTAGCTATTCCCATTTCTCTTCTGATGTTCTCACCAACGGTAGTCCCAGTAGCGCTTGTTTTCCCCTGAAGGTTAGAAAACATGGATCGGGTAGCAGAAGCAAGAACGGATCGATACTCTGTACATATTGACAAAATGCACTTTGAAAAAGTCCAAGGTGTTCTGGGCGCTGAAATGTAGACTATCAAGACATAAACTGTCTTGAGACGAGTGTTTCCAGACGTAATATGCCTTGGGACTAGCGTCTTCAGACGAGAAGTGTCTCCAGACAATACTTCTCTGGAGACAGCCGTCTAAGGACAGTTCTCGTCTGAAGACGTTAGTCTCCAGACATAATACGTCTGAAAACGGCGTTGGTCTTGAGAACACCGTCTTAAGACACCTTTGGTCTTGAGACAGGACACAGTAAGGCGAGGGTGTTGCTGGCATTGCCAAGCGCTGCCAAGAGGTCTTGCTAGGATCACTAATGGATCAAGCTGCCAACTTTTCCCTTCCTCTTCCCCTAGACTCCTTACCACCTGCACTCCATTGGACCACCTCCTGCATTGGCAGCTCGAGCCGTGTCCAAAATAAGGAGATCACGTTGACAGCCTGTGCCATAGTCTTTGCTATCTTTAATACTATCTGTACACCAGTACGATCAACTAATAATTCTCGTCATCGTACTCATTCCTCTTCGAACTGATATTTCAATTTCAGAAAGAAATCATTACAGAACAAGAAATGCAGCGTCGAGCATCTCTGAGCATGATATTACGAATCATAAAATGCGAGGTGAATTTGAGGAGCGGGCAACATGAGTAGTTCCAGCTTTTTGGGCCAGAGAACGGGAGAAGTTACAGAGGCAGACCTATTGCCAGCGAGCTCTTGGCGCGACATCAAATGTTCTGAAATTCGATGCGTCTTAGCAAGAAAAAGAAAGAAGTAGACGCCGCCTTGCACCGTAGCATCAAACCTAAAGAGATACGACGCTCGCCAAGATTTGGGATTGGCACTTCAGAAACATCGATATGCGCTCTATCAAAGTAGCGTGCTTAAGAGGTGACTGAGAAGCCTAAACCTCTTGGATGTACAAGCTTGCCAGAGCGGCCTTTGAATCCTATTGTAATTTTGACAAATTATATTTACAGCTGGGAGACACTTTCCGTACTCTCTGCTGGATCTTCGATACCTCTGGTATCATTGCTAATCTTGCTACCGGTCAAGAGAGTAAGGCAGAACGTTGACCAAGCGATCTCACTCTTTCAATCCTTGCGTTTGCACGCCCTGTTCTCCTTTCAGTTTTACATCAAATCTGACGCAGCGATACGACCTCGTTCTGCCCAGGACTGTTTTCATCGAATGAGATATTGCTTGCAGGATCTCCCCCGTCCTTACTTCGCATCCCTTTCACCGATAATTTCTTCTTCCCCCTTCTGCTACTCGTAAATGATAGCCGTGTTAGATGTCGGGCGCCGATTCGATGGTTCGCCTACAAACTCACTTGCTCAACACCCAAATTCTATTAATTTTGGAGGAAATAGGAACGAAACGTTCTGGTGCAAGAACGATGTTGATCCTTCTGCCATGGTTGTGGAGATTGCTCAAGGCTTAGCCGGTTGGTACATATGTCCCATCGAGAATTCTGGCTGCCCCGTTTCCTCAACCAAAAGTGCGAGAACTTCCTTGTCTAACACATAAGGATCTTTTATAAAAGCCTCTGTGGGCTCCTGAAATCAGAATGCTCACAACGAGTATAGTAGAATTCGGGTCCAGTGGATCGGCAGACAAAACCAAGACGGGATGATTGATTCAACCCTTATCGATGTCTACACCTTTCAGAAGATGTTCATCTTTCTCGAGCAGCCAAGGAATGCAGCCGGATAGGACAAAGAAGGTACCGTGAAAGCCGGCACCGTGAAAGCCGGCACCATGAAAGAAGGTACCGTAAAAGAAGGTACCGTAAAAGCCGGCACCGTGAAAGAAGGTACCGTGAAAGGTACTGCCGAGGGGGAGAAGTGGATGCTGAGGGAGCCAAATATGGATGCTGGAGTGGGATTAGAAATAGATGCTAGGATGGGAGCCAAGCGGGTTTGTTCGGAAGGGCCAATCTGTCCTCTGGGTTTGCCTCCGAAAGCCCCAGTACACCTGTTCGCGGTGAAGTCCCAGTCTGATTTTCAGAAACGTAAGTAGTCATCGAGACCATCGTCCTCATCTCCACTACTCGTACTCTCTGAGTTCTTTTGTGTCAAGACCGATTCAATTGACTCATAATACTCGCTCACTGGTCGCCCTGCCCACTTTGCCTTCAAATCAGGCGGTAGGGCGCTCCAATAATCATCATCCAATCTCCGAATTTGTAACGGCCCTGTCGCAATGCGGCGAACTTCTATCTTGTGACATTCCGACTGCTTCGCAAAATCTATAAGCTGGTGGAGAACTGTATTAAATCGATGAAGGAGTTCTCTGTTTCGTTTCTCCCAGTCGTGAATACTATCGCCCAAGTCTTGAACCCGGATGTCGTTGAATTTTCCGGAGTTGTGGTAGGCGATGATAAACTTCATTATCTGGCTGACCCATAAGCGCGGATATACCTCCTCCATATCAATCTCGCGGCGGGCAGAGCGGGTTTTCAGGTCGAAAATTGCGCCTTGAGGGACTTCATGACCGGCAAAATTGACTGTAAGATCACTGTCTTTGTCCAGGGCTTTCTCGCTGACCGCGATCGATTCTACTGCCAGCAATATTGACGAAAGTCCGTCGTCTGTTGAAGATTCCAGTAAGTCGAGTGGCATTGGGAGCGGGTTGCTCCCAGAACCCGCCATATCTTTGAGGTAACCGTCGCTCTCACTGCGTACCAGACATCTCAGTCCACCGAAGACGTACTTTATGAGGCGTTGATGTGACACTGAATCTTTCACGTCCCCTTCCCAACTTGTGTATGCTTCTGGAAATGTGTGGCCGTATCCCCGGACTCCTTCAATCAACGCCGTTGGTGAACTTTCTTTTCGAACCAGAAATACCGTATTACCGATCCGTTCTATGTAGAACCGGAAAGTTCTCTCAACCGAGTTCGCAAATCTGATCAAATTTCCCATGGTACTCCCACATCCTACTACATCGATTGCGGCAGTTTCAAAATCGGGATGTAAGGCGAAGACAGCCCGAATGGCCGGCTCAGTTGGAAAGCGTGGATAGCGAGCAGCATTTGGGTCCCTTAAATATGTGTCCTTATCTTCTTCGAGACTCGGACGTTCTTTTGGCGGACTCCAAGCAGGGGGTGCACCTTTATAAGATCAGCTGTGACGTTCTGACTTTCAAGATGTCTTTCGCGTACTGACCTGGAACTAGGATTGTTGCCTTTTGCCTATCCAACCAGTTGTAGGACGCTATGTACTGGCAGTCCGTAATCGTGAGGGCCGTGTCTTTGAAACGAACCGATGATTGTATTTCAGTAAGAGTGATTGTCCCAAGCAAATCGCCCACCGGCTGTCCTTCAAATGAATCGTGAGTTTGGGCACTTCTGCCACTACGATCATTAAATCTCCAACTTGTTCCACTTCCTCGAGCAGTGGTTCTCCCTCGGCCTCTTTCGTTACCTCGCTCGCCTCTCCCGCTGCCTCTCCCACTGCCTCTCCCACTGCCTCTCCCACTGCCTCTCTCGCCTGTCTGGCCTGTTCCGTATCTCCTACCTCCTCTCCCTCTCAGAAAAGAGTAATCACCGATGCCAAAGTCAGGGTCATCGTAAGCGTCAGCCATTGTAACAGCTTTCAGGGCATGACGTGCGAGATTCAAAAGCGACAGACTATGATGTCTGCTTCGACGCGTGGTCTCATCTGGTTGGCAAGGATCTTAGGCTGCCCCACTACTTATGATGACTAATCGGACCTTGCACATAACTGCGGGGACTGATCTCGTCTGCGGTTGAGAGTCAGCTTCACAACTGAGGCTCAAGAGTATAGCGTCAGATTCCGTTTGTAACACACCTCATGTCTTCCAATTTGCCGGGACGGCGAGATAATATTAGAAGCGGCAGGCTAAGGAACTTTTTCCGCAGAGTCTTAGCGGGAGAACAAGCACTTACGAGCTCCCAAAATGTTAAGCTCTTCACCGAAGCCATTTGCGACCAGCCTGACCCGGTGAAATGCGCTGAGAGGCTAATCAGTAGTCCGAAAGGGCTACCAGTACTACAATCAGCTCTGCGCTTAGACGTGTCATCCGAGTTTCTCAACACTTCTGCCACATATTTCCTTCGGTACATCCAGGATCCTGAGTTGAAAGTCGTCTGTAGGGGCGAGTTTCTTCAACAACTCATCCTTACCGTTACTGACCCTCCGATCTTCTGGGACGCTTTTGTGAAAGCGCAGAAAACGGGCTGCCTGGAAGACGAAGCTTTGCAGTGTTTCTCATGGCTTCTATTGCAGCTCATCTCTCTCTCCGTGGACAAGGCTCCAGCCTACTACGGCGTTGCCAGGGATCCTCTTATTCAGAAGAAATTCCTCGAATGTTCGCAACTGGAGGTACGGATTAATGGACAGAAGATCAAGCATATTATTGACGCAGTCACAAATCCTGAACATTTGGATGGCGAAGGCCCTGGCGGTCGACATGATAACGATTTTTTGGACATTAGGAAGATCACCGTCCTGCCTACCCCAGATGAGCTAGTGTCGACCGAACCTCCATACCTTCGTCGGGCCACAGAAATTGATGAGTGCCCTGAATCAGGGCGTCTTGCGATGCATATAGACAACCAGTTTCGTCTCCTTCGCGAGGACATGCTCCGAGACCTACGGGAAGAGCTTCAGGTGGTTATTGGCTCGAGAAAGGGCCGCCGGAAGGGACTGCTCATTGACGGGTTGGCGACAGACGGCATCGAGTGCGATGAGCGCCAGTCATGGTCATTACGATTACAATGCTTGAATGACTTGTCCCAATTGCCGAATTTGGAATACGATCGGCGAAAGAAATTTATCGTCGAAAACCGCAAATTTCTTAAGCACCAATCTCAAGCCTGCCTCATCGCTGACGGACAAATAGTCGCGTTGGTGACTATCAA
>JAABUI010000183.1_pt1 | contig 82748 bp, 65 predicted proteins | sample 5559111 | NCBI WGS metagenome assembly JAABUI01 (sample SAMN10711870, study PRJNA513365) | rock metagenome | isolation source: Antarctica rocks | place: Antarctica: Victoria Land, Buttleship Promontory | reverse complement strand
ACCCTGAATAGGGTTGGCCTCGGAACAACCCTATAGCCTAGCGGCGAGCGGCCGGCGATAGTCATCAACATAGCCACCAACATAGCTACCAACATAGGTGCGTAGCTAGGATCGTAACACAGATGATATCTAGATATAAATAGACTCATCGTAGTCAAGCTCATCATGTTGTTTCTTCACTATCTTTGAATAATCATTTAAAGTGTTCTTCATCTTCTTCATTTTCTTCAAACTCTTCTCTTCAATCAATATTTGCAAGACTGAGATCTTGACTTGAGACTTTAAAGCAGATCTTCGAGCTTGAGCATTATATAAATGACTTTATGTCTGCATTGTTGAAGTACAAGCTTGCTAAACTGATGTAGAAGATCTAGAGTGTGCTGTTGATGTATCTTTAGTCGTTGATTCAAATGACAATTTGTCATCTGAATCAGAATCTCTAGAGTGAGCATACTTGCTGACATCACAAGTCAGCTGTATATCAATGTCAGCAGATATGTTTAAGCTCTTTCAATGACTTTCATCATGCTCTTTTCAGCTTTGTGTCGTTTGTAGATTGTAATATTGAACATTTAGCTTATTGAAGATGTGTCAAAAAGAATGTGCTTGAGTGTTACTAACTTTGAAGACATGTCAGAAGATATAATCACGAAGATCATCGTTCTGAACAGAACTGCTAGAATGAACAGACAATGTATGTCAATGTCAATTGAGCATAAAAGAAGTTTCAATCTTCTCAAGCATCTTCAGCTTATTGCAACTATTTGCGTGCTTTTGTTGATTCTTTCTCTTTTGTTTAATTCTTCGCTCTTCGATCTTTCTTTCTTCTTCAGCTGTTGCTCTTTGTATCATCTGCAGCATCAATACATCTGCTATGCTGATTGATTCATTCGTGATTTGCAATGACTGTATAAAAGTAAATGACAATGTAATGACTGAAGAAAATGCTGAGAAAGAATTGACATGCTTGACTTGAGATCTCGCTGTCATCAGAACTTCGATCAGCGTTCTTGAAGGTCTAGTAAGTGACGTAGACTCATCGTCTCTATTGATTACTTCTGATCAGCATATTATATGATCAGCAGTCAGTCAATGATGAACGTCTGACTCATTGATTCAGCAGTACTTTCTTTTATTGTGACAGTTTTCTTTGCAAATTTGACTCATCTGAAGAACTTTCATCTGTTTTAAAATGTTTGCACGAAGTCGATCACACTCATCGACTTTCTTCTTCAGCTTCGTTGTTTGAGTGAGTGATATCTTCGTTGCTGAAAGCTTAGCTATGAGCACTGAAGACGCGATATCAATCTTATCGCGATCGAAGATGAGTTTTAGATTAATGTCTACATTCTTTTTGTCTGCTGAGTACTTCTGTTGAACATTCGAAGCTACTTTCTTTCAAAAATCGTGCAGTGTCAGAATCATTCACTCATTCTTCTTTATTAAATATCAGACGATGATGACTTTTATAAATATTAACACACACTTCAGATCGATGAAATCAACATGCTCAGAGCATTTATGCATCTGCTCTTGACACAGATCTTGAAGATTGACGTCGTTCTCATCATTTATAGTAATTTGCAAGATGTCATTGATGATGAGAATGACTTCATACTTAACTGTCATGTTCATGAATGATCTGAGCGATTCTAGCGATGACTTTGACTTTGTTGATTCTCATTTTTTCATCGATGCAGTGAGCTTTGTAAATTGATTTGAAGCTGCTTGAATCTTAGACTGATTGTCATCTAGATTCTTCTCATTCTCATTCTCATCTTCAAATCAGTCAAGCTTCGCTGATGATGATACACACGCTCTTCGAGTGATAAGAGTAGCAGCAGTCTTAGCGACAAAGATCACAAGCTCACTCGAGATGAGTGCGTTTACGACTTGAGAAATCTGAAAAGTCTTGAGAAAGTTAGACTGAGAGATCTTGAGAGAATTAAGCCTGAGCAAAGAAAGATCTTCTACATCTGAAAGCGTCGAGAATGAAGAGATCTCTGTCTCTGAAGAAAGTACGATAGAATTCTTAGATACGATAGAATTCTTAGATACGAGAACGATTTTGCGTGTCTTAGAAGTCTTGAATGCATCTAGATGAAACAGAGTCTTGAAGAGAGTTCTTTTGCGTTCGGTACGCCTTAGAAGCATTCTGACTATCTAGGATTGCTCTCGTGTGAGGCTGAGATTTGTATAGCTTCAAAAATGAAGCTTTGGGATGTTTTGAGGGTGTGGGGATGATATCTAGGTATTTGCTCTATTTGCACCAAATTTGAGGCTGATTTGTGTGTTTTCCCCGCCAAATTCGCTAAAACCCGAAAACTAAACCAGACTTTTGCATACAACGATATAACTAGTTATTGCGATCGTATAATAGATCAATCAATAATCAATTTAATAAACTAACTAAATAATAGCTATTTACATGGTTAATATATGCGCAAAGAAAGCATATAGAGAAGCTGATAGGGAAGCTAATGGGGTGTAGGGGACTCGTTATCGTTCTTCCAAGCTGCTCTTCGTAACAATAGTTGATGTAGTCCTTCCTACTATGCGAAACAGGTAAGGCGAACGACTCGATGAAGCTTTGCGATGGGGAGGCAAACGGGGGTGTAAATAGGAAACGCAATGAAGAAGCTAATGGGGTAGGAAGCCATGTAGAAAGCCATGAAGGGTGTTTGGTAAATCTTCAAAAAGTGCAAAATAAGAACCAAAAATCAACCCCACTACCCCCACTTATTTCACATATTTTGCACTTTTTGAAGATTCGTTGAGTTTACAGCTCTGATTCTTATTTTGCATTTTTTGGAGATTCGCCACTAAATTTGATGGGGCTCTCGGCAAATTCTAAAAAAACGGCACAGGTTTCGCAATCAACGATAGGATGACACGATGACTACCCTGTCTAGATCGGCGAAAGTAGAACTTCGCCTTGGAACCGTGTATGAAACAATTAATCAATCAATCAATCATTCATTCATCAGCTGCAGAACATGTTTACGCTCTTATCTCGTTCAACACACTGCATGTACCATGGAGACATAATGCGCGACGCTGTTACTCAACAACTCATCACGAGGCAAGATGGAGTTACATGAGAGGTTCATGCCCCGGAATCCTACAGGCGCGTATTGAATTGTACGAGGCCAATATGCGGTATAGGAACAAGAGAAGTTCCTGCAGAATTGGGACGAGTGTGGTATGTGTTCGCTTGTGATGCCCAAGACCCGTTTGTCAAAGAATGAATGAACATACTGGGGAAACGTGTTACGGAGAAGCATCCTACCTTGTGACCAAGTCCTTAGGCTCCTTGTTGTTCTGCATGTCATGGTCTATGTCTTGAAGTCACGTCCAGTATTGATATGGCGTGCAGAACCAGAGATGCGCGTACTCGCGGTATCGACGACATGCAAGAGCATCCAATACGTTGTAGCACTGTTTCCCAGGCTTCAGGGCGCGAAATGCATCGTCTTTGGCTCCAAATCGTCCAAAAGAACTTGTATAACCTACCTCTATTGTTTTATTCCCTTTGATCCGTGGAGAAGATCTAGCAATGGATGTTGATACCCGATGCTGCTGCCTCGTGCGAATCTAAGATCTAAAGCGTGGCGACAACTTGTGATCCCCATTGAGCCGAAGTGACGAAGAAATCATTGAACATAGAAACACCTTCTACTTAACATCTCGTAGGATCCAAACTACCAAACGTTATCTAGGTGTGGCTTTCGAGGCTCATATTGACGTTTGAACCCAACTTACCTAGAGGAGAAAAAGTGGGTCCCTTACGGCTCTCGTAGCCGATATCAACACTTCACCTTTCCTCCATTCTTCCACTTTCCTGATCCTCTAAACAACCTTACCTTGGCCATCTATTGCAACCTCGACCACCTTCGTTGTGTACTTTACTTAATTATCACTCGTTGATTAGTTAGTCTTCAAGGACACTTACCTGGCATACTGCTTCTTGATCTTTCCTTTGTTCTAGCGTAATGAAGAATCCGTTGTTTGCAATAGCGGCCGCTTTAGCTTGCTCAGCAGTCTTTTGTTCTAGTGTGCACATTCACGGGCGAGATCTCAACGCACCTCTACTCGGTTCTTACGATTATGTTGTTGTTGGATGTGGTATCAGCGGGCTTGTTGTCACCAACCGACTGTCGGAGGACACATCTGTGACAGTGCTCTGCATTGAAGCTGGTGACGCGTAAATGTTTCAATCTCGCTACGCATGAGTCTAGGCTAACGTGACTAGTGATCATTATGAGACTATCGTCCAAGACCCAGTTTATGTTGGCGCCGATATCGGTGGTATCTACGACTGGGATCTCACAACGGTGCCCCAAACACAACTCGATGGTGCAGCACGACCTATGCCACAAGGCAAGGTGCTGGGTGGCGGTAGCATACTGAATGCCATGTGCTGGAATCGAGGGGGATCGGATGATTATGATGCCTGGGCAGCTTTAGGGAATCCAGGATGGGACTGGGCAGGAATACTACCGTACTTCATGAAGGTAGAGAGCCTCTGCAGCTTCAGCGTATTCCTGTTTTGCTGACAACAGCTACAGAGTGAGACATATACGCCAGTCTACTCTCAAGAGATAGCGCATGAATATTCAATCAACTATAATCCTGCCGTTCACGGTACTTCTGGCCCAGTCCAAGTCAGCTATCCCAAGTTCTTCTATCCGCAGTCAAGTAGGTTCTATGTTCTGCCATTGAGGAGCATCCTCTAAACCTTCTGCCTATAGTCAACCTCTTCGCTGGTCTCAATTATCTTGGAGTACCCACTCAATTCGATCCCAACGATGGAACTTCTGCCGGGGCCGCTTTCGTACCTACTGATCTCGATCCTAATAACCAAACACGCTCTGACGCCCGTCGAACCTACTTTGACCCTTATGCCAGCAGGGGTAATATGCACGTCATCACCGGACAACATGTGACTAGAGTTTTGCTAGAGAATGCTGCAGCTAATCCTGTAGTGAGCAATCCGACATCGGGAGGAAACACCAATGGCAACGGGGGTACCACTGGTAGCGCAGACAACTCCAATGGTTTCGGCTTCGGACCTCAGGGAAGCACGCCTCCTCTTGGGGGCCAGACGAGTTCTCGTTTTGCTCGTAGAGATGCCAGCTCATCCAATTTATGGATCACTGGAGTCGAAGTAAGAAATGCTTATATGGAATTATGAATGGGTAGCTGACTTTTTCATAAGTTCGCCTCTAGCGCCACCGCGCCACGTCAGACTGTTTACGCCACAAGAGAAGTAATCGTCGCCGCAGGTGCTTTGCACTCAGCGCAGCTCCTCCAACTGTCCGGCATTGGACCTGCATCGCTTTTACAGTCTTTGAATATACCCGTGGCTCTGGATTTACCAGGGGTTGGCAATAACTTGCAGGATCATTGCCTTGTTGGGACCTATTATCCATGTCAGCCTCTGAATTACAAGACTCCTGGAGTGAACGCTAACGCTTAAGTTAGATAACAACGCCAGCTTTCCTTCGCCAACTGAGCTCACAACGAATGCGACTTACAACAAACAGGCCGAACAGGAGTATTACGCAAACAAGACTGGTAAGTAAAGTCGTCTACAGCAATAGCTTTCTACAGTAAATAATGTTCAAAGGTCCCTGGACTGCGGGTTCTCCCAATGCACTAGCCTTCAACCCACTACCCCTGATCAGCAACAATTCTGTGAGTATTCTATGGGGTGCCACCTTCCAAGATCCTGCGCAATACCTTGTGCAAGGGACAGATCCTACCATTGTCGCTGGCTATGCGCGCCAAAAGCAATCCCTTGTGCAACGATTAGCCCGAAATAACGTAGCATCCTACGAGATCATCAACAACAATGCTGGTAGCTTGACAGTGGCCGTCATGCATCCATTGTCTCGAGGAACCTGTCATATCACCTCCCCTAACCCATTTGACCCGCCAGCTATCGACCCCAGATGGCTCACCAACCCTGTTGACAGGGAGGTCCTTGTTGAAGCACTGTTGTTTAATCGCCGAATCTTAAATAGTCCTCCAATGCTTGAGTTGCAAGCCGCCCAGTTTGTGCCGCCTCTCAACGCAGATATCGCCGCCATTAACCAACTTATTGATAATGGAATACGAACCGAATTCCATCCAAGTGGTACTTGTGCAATGTTACCTGTGAATCAAGGAGGAGTTGTGGATCCACACCTACGTGTCTGGGGATCACAGAATCTCCGGGTTGTTGATGCTAGTATATTCCCACTTATACCAGCTGCTCATCTCCAAGCCGTGGTGTATGCGGTTGCGGAGAAGGTACGTCTACTTATATCTTTTCCAATGATAATCAATTAACTGAACTACATAGGCTGCGGACATTATCAAAGCCGATAATGTCGGCGTATATCCAAGCTCACCGCCAACGTCATCTACATCCGCGACTTCAACGGCTTCTTCGTCTAATTTCACAACTCTAAGCTCAAGCTCGACAACATCGAGTAAATTCTCTTCCAGCAACTCTACTATAACCTCGACGTCTTCGACTATATCCTCGACAACTTCGAGTATAGATGTCACAGTCACGTCAGCTTCAAGCTCGGGATCTACCACCGCTGAAACAACTCTGCCCGTCACTTTGTCCTCTCTTCTCTCGACCCTCGACGCCTCTAAGATCATCGCGTCTCAGTCCTCAGTCGAAGCCACAACCCAGCCCCCTCCAACCCTGTCCGTTCAAAATCCCCCTCAACTGAGTTCTTCTGTTTCCAGAGCCCTGAGCTCTGGTGGCGTTCCTCAATCGGTGGTCTCTTCCCTGGTCCCCATCGTCGTCGGAAGCGTAACTACCGAACCGACGAGCTCGACCCTTGCCACCGCGTCAGCAACCAGTACGACGACAACAGGAGAAGAAGCGCAGCAAGCAGCGATCAATGCTTTTATCCAGTGGCTACTGAATTTCTTCAACCTACAGTAAATGAGCCGTTGGGAAAATCTGGTAATGGCATGTGCTCAGTATAAGGGGAATCGCATATTGGGAAATGTAGCTAAGCCTTTCCTTGTAAAGATCGCAACGAATGTTTGCTTTGGGTCCTCGCTTTTTCCATAGAGTTGTTCCATATTAACGCTAGAATAATGTTTACAAAGATTGACCCACTTTCCCGATTTCCATATAATGTTGATAGTTTGAGTAAATCTAGAAAGGTGCAACTAGCAAATTAACAGATTGGCAGATTCTACATCCAGGGATCATGTGGCAGATATGCCAGCTCTACCGAAACAACCATTCCAGCAAGGGGACCACCAACCACGCCCACCGCGCAGAACATCCATCACAAAGCGTTCCTCCAACGGACAAAGCACCACTCACACATCCACATAACAACAACGCAAAAACGGCCCTACACCCCCTTTCTACAGTAGAGCCCGGCTAGAACCCCCCCCCCTCAATACCCATCAACTCCGCTAACCCCATCCGCCAACAACAGCAGCAAGGGATTTTCTTCGCTAGAACCAAATCTAAAGAAGAGATGATGGCTGGGAAACTAGGGAAGACGAGGGGAGAGGCAGAGAATGGGAGTGAGAAGAAACATATGCGAGAGGGTTCCCGGACGCTGAGGAATTTCCTCGGGGTATGAAGGGGAGGAGGACGATAGATACTGCGGGCTCGGAACCGGTCGCGGCGATGGGGATGGGAGAGGTATGTATAGGGTTGTTTGGAGGCGACGGTGTCGAAGTGGCGAAGGATGGGGTTTTCCGAGGCGGGTTTAACTTGACTGTACTTGTGGTACATATGATTTTCTAGGTTCGATTCGATTTGAGCGCTTCATATCCCCCCCCCCCCTCTCTGCATTTTACCGTATCCAGCAGGCACAATCTTTTTAAATCTCTATTCCTTCTCCTTCTCCATCTCCATCTCCATCTCGTCGCATTGCATTGGCATTGCATCCTCTGATCCACCATCCGCGCATCCGCATGTCTCTTTTTTTTTTCTCGCTCTGGCCCCCTCTCGTTTCATTTGCCTGTCTCAGCGCGATCTCGTTTTCGAGAGGTATTTTCCGGATTCTTGAGGTTTTGAAAGGGGGGGGGGGGGTTACGGTGGGAAGGTGTGGAGAATTTGGGAGGGTGAGATGGGATGGGATGGGAAGGAGAGTGGTGAAAGGAAAAAATAGAGAGGAGGGAGTGAGATTATCGATGTTTGGTTTGTAGTGACTGTGATGAATCCTCCTAAAGATTAAGCGAGCGAAAAACGGTAATGACTAAAGCTACAGTACATTGAGATCTTTACGGTCCGTAAATTCTCTTTTCATTCCTTCCTGTGTCTAGCTAGCTTTCCCCCCATTCACACTCTCTCCCCCCCGTCTCTTTATCGAGTCTCCATCTCTCTCCCTTCCATTCTTTCCGCCCCCCCTCTCCTCCGCCTCCATTTCCTCCCAATCTCCCATCCATTCCACCATGAATCCCGCTCGAGTCTGGCGACATTGAATTCCTTACGTTTGCTGTGCCTGAGGTTGGGGGAGTTTTTCCGGAATGAGGATGGTGGGTTTAGTTGGGGGAATATTGAGGGGGGGCTTCTTGTGCTAGGGAGGAATTGGATAGGGGAAGGGGTAGGTAGGGTAGAATTGGATAGGTAGTGAAGGAGCGAGGGTGGGTTGTTTATAAAGGGAATTGGAGGGAGGAGGAGTTTATCTGATATAACGCACCCACGTCGTACAGGCGTGCTATCTACGACACTTCTTGTACATCTAGGCAGGGAGCCGAAAGACCTCACAGAAGGAGTCAACAAAGAGGAAATCAGGTATTCCTCAAGAAAGTCTTGAAAGATTATAAGGCGTAGCTGCGCACAAGAGAGGTTTCCAAGTCCATGATTGTCTAAACGGTGGTCGAACAACAACAACATTGGCATTTTCTTTCCAAATGCGCAACTCTTCTCTCAAACTTTTGGGAGTAGTGAGTGGGTCGATCACGCTCCGCTATTCCGTACTTCGCGCATCATCATGGCTCCTGCCTTGCTTTCGGGCCTACAGCATCTTTACCAGCACGCCGGTTTCAGGGCATGGGACCGCTGCAAGCTTGATACAATGGATGCGGTCAATGGATGCGGTCTTTCGAGATCTGGAACTGGGATTGCAGATGGAGGTGCCTCCAAGTATGGCAAAATCCAAGGAAGCTCAACACGACCGCTTATATGTTGAGGGCCATGACCTTTGCATCTGCGGTGGTAGTACAGTATCGGATAGGATGGGACAGGTAGGAAGGTATAGACTAAGCGAGCCGTCTCCTGTCAAGCTATTCTTATGATTTGCGATGATTGCGTCAGCAAATACTACAAGGGTGCACGTGTTATGTAATATATGCATACTTTACCTGGCAAGGGACGCTTCGGCTACCGATTGGCAGCAAAGTCGTTACGGCCGTACAACGCATCATGTACGATGCACATTCGTCCGATGCACAATGTTGACGTGGCTTGCGTGGGGCGCCCTTCTTTCGCACACTCTACGGAATGCCACCATTGGTGTCGATAGAAAGTAGGCGGGGAGAGATGAGATGGCGAGGCTTGCAGCTCGCATGCGGTTAATCACTGTGGTACATTTGCAGCAACGACCCCTCACGATTAATAATAAGGTATTCACGGAAGTAAGGTAACTTCTTTCTTCACCTTCACTGCTTGATCATCTGAGGCGGGCTGATGCTCAAGCTCAAGCGCACGACTCCTGCCTTTCTGATATCGCCCCCGCTCTTGATAACTCGATTGCGATAAGCCCTACGTTCATCCGCAGTAGTAGTAGTAGTAGTAGTAGTAGTAGTAGTGGTAGACGCCATGTCGAAAATCCTGCTGCCTTTCTTGTTACCTGTGCCGCGCGACAATGCTCGCTGCAGGCAGGAAGATGGCTGGGAGAGCAAATGTCGGTCTGGGTTCCCTGTTCCTGTTCCTGTTCCTTTGATGATGATGTGGCATTGTTTAAGGAATACGGAGGTATTCTATTGGAAGGCATGTTGACTACCTTATTCCATACGGTACGGAATACCTACCTTACTTTCTACTAGGCTCTATGTAGCTGACGGTCGGATCAAAAGCTACGGTTAGATCTCTCAAACCCTTCCGCTTTTCACCGTCGCATCCCCGTTGCTTATTCCGGAGCGGCCCGTACGAGTCGCTATAGTGGTCTTGAGCTATGTTTGGTGTGAAGGTTTTCGTGAGGGAGTGGAGTTGTTCCAAGGGTTCGACGAGATTGTTGGCAACTCGAGTAACGGGGTTACGAACCCTTCCCAGCTTCGTTATGTATGACCTACCGTATCCTGAGAACAAGAGAAGTTGATAGGCAGTAAAAGTAACGTTGCGGTCAACATCGACTTCATCGAGGAAATTGCTACTGTCCCCACAAGGTACCGTAGTGCTTCAAGGCGTATTAAAGGGAAGGCTACGGGGGATTGCGAATCCTTCTAAACCAAGCTCCCCTAAGTACTTACCTTACCGTACTCGTACACGGCCGAATCATGCACCGACGTCCAAGGTACCTTACTGTAGATCAAATTAGATGTACCTTGCTTCACCTTACCTTAAGATACTAAGGTACGTACCACCCAAGACCTGGCTATAACCATGTCCAAATCTCCACCTAACAACAGCGTCACCAGGGAGGATAAAGTATCGTTATATCAATCTCGATTAACCTCATAAAGTATATCGCTCCACAGAGGACATTGATAGGTGCAATAGAAGATCCTCATAATGCTCCGTACACGACATAACGTGACCAATTTCTCAGAGTACTGACTACTCCGTAATAGAAGAAGTGTCAGAGAGATGGGCAAGGTACGATGATGATCTGCTAGGGTTTCCCACGTGCCCTTCGGTGGTGTCATCGTGGCTGCAACAAGGAGCGGGAAGCTAATGGCCATGATCCCGTATGATACCGTAACAAACATTCCATAATATCATAGTAACAGTTTGATCTACAGGCAGGGTTGGGAGTGAAACAACAGAGAATGATTGGAGTGCCAGCAAGCAGCGTTCAATGTCGAGGTGTGAACTGTGTGAAGCCCACCCACAGTAGCCGATAGCCTAAGGTACATGTACTCGTACCTACCTACGGGCTACAGCCTACAGTACCTTACTGTGCGGAGTCCCGGCGGCGGGCACCTCGCTAAGTTTCTTCCCAGGGTCTGATCGGGGAAGCAAAAGCTTCCATGGAACTTGCCGTGGCCGAAGGTGAAAACACGCGAGGGACTTAACTCCGTCCATCATCATTCTCCCACCAATCCACCATAACCATCACGCACCTCCTCCTCCCATAACAATAACCACTACTTTTTTTCTCGCTACAGTACCACCCGCGAAACCTACCTTACTTTATCGTAGGCACACATAGACCCCAATCAATCAGAACCTGGCCTTCACTGTGCCTGCATGCTGTATACTGTAGTCTCTCTACTGCCAATTCGAGGTCAACGAAGACAACCCCCCCCCACACGGCATCTTGCACCGCCCGACACCACCGCTCATTCACCCACCAGCAATTGTTTTCTTCCAACCCTCATGGCAATGCCTTTATGACGATCGGAAAACCTTTACGACCTTACGACTCTAATCTGGATATTGCCGCCTACACGAACGTTCGACTCTTCCTCTTCACTCTCACTCTCTTCAATATCAGAGGCAATGGACGCTCTCAAAAGCTTTACCCACATAATCGATAACCTGCCATCCTGGCTGACCCAACTTGATGAACTATCTGCGCAGGTCACCGAACAACATGCCCGCTTCACAAGACTGACGCACTTCACCGAGGTCAAGTTGGCCCGGAAAAAACACGATTCGACCGAGTCGCTACGGCCGAAAGCTGACGACAACCCGGAACCTACTGCCATCGTGATCACAGACGCCTCGGTACCGCCCACCTCGCAGCCGGTGTCCAACAATGCAATTGTTCTCGCAGACACGTCGAGGAATATCCTTCGAAAACGTAAACCAAGCTTGGCGTTGTCCGGAGCGTCCGGTCCGCAAAGGTACCGGACCCGATCGATGATTGTTGTCTATTACGACTCGGACATACAAGATGCCTTTGAGATGCTCGTGCGGAACATTGCTGGTGCCAGGAATAACTTGAGGAAAGGGAAAACAGCGGCAAGTTTCAAGAATCGAATGGCGGCGATGGGTATCGGCGGAGATCGCTGCGGTGGAGCGGGCATGTTTCCACTGCTTGACCCGAAGATGCGTCTGAAGGTTGGGATAAACCGACAGGTCAGCGGCACCAGTACGGATGCCGCGTTCGAAACCATGGACCAAGACCTGGAAAAAGCTCAGAGCCTCTGCGAAATTGCTGCGCACCAGATGCTCAGAGACGGGGATTGCAGGGTGGAGATTGAAGAGACCAAAGAGAGGGTCGCGAATTGCTTGAAGATAGCCAAGGAGGAGGTGGTCAAACTCAAGGAGGAAGCAAAGGAGGAAGAAGCACAGGAGGCGAGAGAGGCACAGGAGACAGTAGACTTTGTACCGGAGACTACCACCCACGAACAACCGAGACCAGAGCCAATAGAGATCGTTATTTACGAGAAAGTGGAGCATCCTCCGATAAAACACAGCAATTTTGCCGGCACCGGCGCCATCGAGGTCGACAACGAGTCCGACGCCAGCTCCGTGCATGTGGACCTGAGTGCGATTCGCCGCACCAGACGGGGCTGAACACAGATCGATTTCTTACTTGGCTCTCTTGATTCCCTAGTTATCTATGCTACTAGCGATGCATCTACGGTCTGATGACGGGTAATCTGGACGCTCTTTAGCTTCCACACTTTTTATACGGTATTATGCACAGCGGCGGTGTCGGTGTTTGATGGTGTTTGAGGACGAGAAAGCATTGCACGGAGCTCCATAGCCCACAGGCCTTACTGGCGTCTCGTTACCATGGTAGAAGATCCTTCTCGCTGGATCTGCTGAACAAAAACTTGACATGTTTCCTGAAATCCAGACTACTCTCTGCATGCGTTGACCATCGTTTCTGATAACTGCTTGACTGCTTTACTGACCGGTGATAGTTTCCATGACAGGGCTGGCATATCAGATGCTCAAAACCATAGCTAAGTGAAGTTTACGCCGCTCAAACCATTCACCATTCTCTTGTCAAAATAACAATCTATGAAGCTTGTCAACCCTACAGCACAGGCGAAGCAGCTTCAAGGTCCGATAAACTACTTTTCTGGTCTTCCCGTTCATCCTAAATAATTCATATGCCCTATTTCGAGCAGCAGAAATGTAAAGCCCTAAACCCAAACCACTTGGTAAGCGACGTCATTCATCAAGAAGTGAAGTCTCCCCAGAAAAGCCAATAGTCCAAGCTAGTTGCTCCGAGAAACCTCACCGTCACCTTTTCATCTCTTCACACTATCTCCTTCAACCATCAATTGCCTCTACTTTTTACAGTACTTATTGGAAGACTTGTCCAATCCGGTGGCCCCACTGCATCTCGATGTTATTTTCCTAGCTTGCCAGCAAAACCCGTCAATCACCCTCTTGAAGTCATTCTATGTACAATTGACCGGGGTTAACATACTCCTGGCCATAGGTTGCAAAGTAAGTTCTCGTCAATGCAAGATCTAGTTCGAATTTAAGATACCTGTGATCACTCTTCATGTACCTCCCATCAGCATTCATTGTACTGACGAGCCTTAGATGCCACCACGAAAGCCCCATGCCAATGGAAATACAATCCCTATCAACTCTTCGGGTTTTACTCCGAGTCCCATCCCTGCAAAGGCTAGTAACGGAAAAGCGAATATAGACATCGGTCTCAGCAACATCATCCCCACGCCTGCCCGTAGCTCGAGGTCACCCAAAACATCTGACAGCGTGGAAGGTGCTTCACCAAGCCCTAAGCGTCAGCGAGTAACGCGTTCAGATAGCTTAGGTCATAGACACGTTGACTATGACATGAAGTATCATCCAATGGACGACATACTTCGACCAAACGCTGCGGCCAAGAGAAGGGCCTATGACCACCTGCCGCAACAGCTTTCGGACGATAATGAGAGTCAAGGATCCTCAGGTGAAGACTCGGATCTCGATATACCCAAGACGGTTCAAAAACCTATCACAGACCACCAGACAACCCCGGTGCGTCACCGTACCACACGCGCCGAAACCCTGGGAGGGAAACCTGTCGACTATGACATGAAACACCATCCCATGGACGACGTCCTTCGTCCAAAAGCTGCTGCAAAACGATCTGTATGGTTCAAATCAGTGTCGCCGACTGGCTTGTCGGAAAAGACTGCCATGGCTTCCAAGATATGGTCAATAGCAAAGGACGACCCGAAGAACCCATTTACTAAGCCGACCGTGACAGACTGGAAGAAACTCCAAGCTTTTGATCGCCGAGTCTATCTACTACAGAAGGGATCACCCATCAATGGCAACACCTTACCGCTCAAGTGGTTCAAAGTTGTCGAAGCCTTAATCGAGGATGGCTTCTTCACTCGTGAGCAGCTCAAGGCTTGGGGGGGCGTTGAAGCACTCAAGTCAAGATACGAGAGTGTGCGTAAGGGTATCGAGGGATTCTTTGATGCTAAACCGGAGCCGACCAACAAGATGAGATGGCAAATTCGCCACGGAGAAGGCTTTGACGTCTATGGTAAAGGCGTTGGTAAGAAATATTGGCAGAGTCATGGCGATAGCATTGTTTGTCCGCCCTCAATTAAGGAGACAGAGGAAGCCCTCAGGGAGCAAGCGGACAGTGATAACGGCGATGGAGAACATGATCAGCCAGAAGTTACCGACTCCAACAAGATCCGCACCGTCGACGCGGACAACGACAAGACCGATGCGGAGGAACTGCAAAGTCAAGGCGACGAGACAGTAGCAGCTGTTCACAATCACGATCGAGCTATCTCTGAAGCTTCACCTACCTTGTATCACGATGTCAAGCAGGTTCTGGAAGCCGAGGACCACCTGATGGAGAGTATGCGTAGTGCACCTTCATCGGAGATTGGGGCGCCTATGATGGACGATGATGAGCTTGAGGCGATATTGGGCGATATGACTACGCATATTACGGAAGCTGTTCAAAGAGAATCACCGATTCCTTCGAGCAGTCTTAGTGACCCTGAAACGTTACTGCTAGACTGTCGCCAGAAGATAAGCCGGCAAAGATCTACAGGGAACAATGCCGCTCTCGCGCCAAAGAGTCCAGGTATTCCGACAGAATCCCCACTACCACACCATGAAGTTGAGGCTCTCCAATCTACAACAGTCGCAGTTGTCCCTCCCAGCGTACTGAAGGCTGCAGGACGGTTGGAGCAGCAGAATGCCCAGTTACAATACCTCAGAAAATCTCCACGCGGCAAATCTATATCGGCCGGCTCTAGCAAGACAGCAAACCTAGATACCTTGGCCACCAACGAAGGTTATGAAGGTTTACCTAACCGAAAGGCTCCGAGAAAAGTATACAAACGTAGTGCAAGAACCAAATCGTCCGGCGTTGAGTTCCAAGTACACGAGGATCAACCAGGGAATACACCACTAATAAAAAAACAAATCGCTTTGCACCCAAAGTCGCCTGGCACAGACATCAAAAAGGAGAACTTTGGCCATCACAACCGCGCGGAACCGGACACGACCGAGGCTCATAGCCGTTTGCAAGAGGTCCTTGTTGGCTCTCCTTCAACTACAAGACGTCCCGAACGCCATCTTGCCACAACGGTAAGTACGGTGATATACGGACCAACTTCAACATTGCAGCCCTCTCCAGCTTTCGTCGTTGCCGATGGTCGGACGAGTGGGATCGATAGAATGGGGCCGAACGCTTTCGTTACTCCATTGACACCGAGAAGTACTAGGATCCGGCGTGTGTGACAAAGACACTACATTTGTGTTCGCCTCGGCCTGATCCCGAGATGGCAAACGTACGTTTGCAGTCCTCGCTTCAGATCTACGAGTACATCTATCTTAAAACGACCTGACTTCATGCTCTTGGCACAGATCCTGATCTATCGCTTCTACTAGCGGAGTCCAGGAGGAAACGAGGACTCGGGCAATGAGCCAACACACAGGGCCATTCACAATCCTCGGGGCTATGGGATCCAGATATCATCTACAATTCTATCTGCTTGGGATCTCAGACAGAGTGTTTTGCTCGCTTAATCTTACTCTGCTTCTGATATTTGCATTCCAATGCCGGAAACGGCAGTGCTATCATTAGACATTCTTCGGCATTTATTATCCTGAGAATATCAACTCGTTTGTTCTCTCTGACTTTTTCTCTGACCACGCAACAGGAATTCAGCATCACCGGAACTTGACACCACCCTCAGACACCCAACAAAATGACATTCGAAGCCTGGGAACCCTCTCCCCCTCCACTCAGCCCACCCAACCCAACCACCACCCGTTACATTCGCCGCCCTCCTTCCCAAACACCCATACCCCACCCTCCCCCAGAACCAACAACCACCTCCCCAGTCCCCCCACCCCCCCGCTTTCCTTCCTACCTTCCCCCAGTCCTCGCCACCCTAACCGCCACATCCCGCCTCCCCTTCCCCTCCAAAACCCACTTCGCCCACCTAGCCTGCTCCCTCCTCACCCACCCCACCGCGTCCAAACCAAGCCTAGTGCAGCTCAAACAGCACACCCAGGCGCTGTGTTTGCTCATCTCATTGCTGCAACCACAGGTTCTTTCGAATAATGGGGAAGGGGGTCCGTTTGATTTTCTGGAGAACCTAGAAGTACCGTATGAGAACGAGGCGGAGGCGCAGAACCAGCCGCTTGAGAGTTTGAGGGATACGATTTCCTCTGCTGGACATGATGTTAGTGGGGTACCGAATGTACCCACCGCGCTGGCGTGTCCGATCCTCACCAGCGCGAATACTGGAGAGATGACCGAGCACGCCAACACCCTCCTCACTTCCCTCGACGACATCTTCGCCCCCACCGGCGGCATTCTCTCCATCCTCCTTCCTTCCTCATCTACCAACCGCACCAATCCACAAAACCCCAATCACCCCCTCTTTCCCTCGACCAATCCCACCCGCCAAAACCTCAACCACCCCAGCAACCCAGCACCCCACACCATCCTCCACCAACTCCTCACCCTCCCCCACCGCCTCGCCGCCCACGAGCGCGAAATCGCCTCCCTACGCCAACTCCTCGCCGGCGAAGCCTGCGTGCCTGCTGTGCGGCTTTCCCAGCAATTACAATCCACCACCACTTCTGCCTCCACCACAGGAGGGGCAGTAGGGCCTGGAGTCAGGGAACTGGTGGCGGGACAAGATCGCTATGTGCTTGCAGGCCTGAGCACCGCGCTGTGGGACCGCCTAGCCGAGGAGTTCCGCATCGCCGATGGCTACGGCTCCGGCACCCGCAAGTGTGGATTTGGCGCTGCTGGTGTTAGCGAGTCCTTGGACGATGATGACGACGGTGATGATGGTGAGATTGGTGGTGAAGGGAGGGTAACATGGATCGAATGCACATCCCGCCTGTACCGCCACACTCACCATCCGGAGACGGTCTTTGTGATTCCGGCGTGGGATGTGCTGCCCGGGGCGGAGAAGGTTAGGCAGGTAGAGGGTGGTGGGGGGTGAGGTGGGAACGGGATTGGGAGAGGGGGGAGGGGGAGGTTTGTGAGGGCCATCGTGGGGTGAGAGTGTAAGGAGGAAGGGATGTCAGGGTTATCGTGGGGTGAGAGTGTAAGGAGGAAGGGATGTCAGGGTTATCGTGGGGTGAGAGTGTGAGGAGGAAGAGATGTGAGGGTTATCGGTGGGGGGGATTGCGAGGGGCTTCCAAAGTGGGGGGAAGGGGCCCAGGGGAGGAAAATGAGACCAAACGTTGCGAGAAGCTCCTCAAATTCAACAGAATTAAGAAATGAACCATTGCAAACCAACCCTCTACAAATGAATCACGACTCAGTTTCCCGCCATCACCAATCGAGCAGCTCCATATCCCTCTGAAACCCCCAGCTAGCAATCTCAACGTTCAAATAACTCAACCTATACAACCTCACTCACCCAATTCTCGCCTCTTCCTTCCCGAACCCAATCCACAAAACATCATCCCCTTCCCCCCCCCCCAGAAACAACTCGCCACCCATCCTCCCGACATTCCATCTCCTTTTCCACGCCCAACCGCTTCACGTACTCGTACATGGTACAAACCCTTCACCCCATCTCTCTCTCTAACAAATCGATATCCACGAGCGTTGTTCGGAGAAGGGGGAATTTGGCTGACAAAGAAAATATCTCAGAAGTGATCGCTGTATACATAGATAGGGAGATAGGGGGTTTGAAGTTTCAAGGAGGTTGATCGGTGGGGTTTTGGTGAAAATCGGTGACGATGAGTGGTTTTTTTTTCTCTTCTTTTTTCTTTAGCACGCTTGATTCAATTCAGTGCTCGCGGTGAGTGAGGATGAGGAAAAAAAGGAAATAGAATCGCTTCCCCATCCAATCCAATTCAACCTTCCTGCCAAACCCATACCTCCCCATCCCCCCGGGCGCTCGCTCCCTTCTCCCCCCAACAAAATCCAAAACATTCAACCTCCGCTCCATCACACATTGCTCTACCACACAACCAACAGCAACGCGACTTTCTTCCCTAAAAACCCCAAACGACATTCTTCATACAAGTACTGCATCGGTGTGCTTTTGCTCTCTTGTCCTACCAGCTCTTGCAGAGGTGTCAAAGAATCTAACCCCCGGGGATACGAGGGCGCGAGAGATGGATGAAGAGGAAGAAGGAGGAGGGGTGGGGAAACGATAAGAATGATGAGAAACTTACGAACCGAGACCTAAAGCCCGTCCGTCCGTCATTCGTGCCCTTTGTTTTGATCATATATATCAACATTGTTCATACCTCCAGATACGTCTGTCTGTCTATTCGAAACTAAACACCGCACGAACAACACAGAAACCCATAATCGTTCATTCTCAGCAGTTCAATCAAGTGAAACTTGCCGAGTTCGCGTACTTCGGTTTGACAGACGCTAGAGTACAAAAATATCAAAAGGCACTTGTATACATCGGTACGAGATGTGCACCATGTATAAATACACTGCCGAGACATGGAAAAGCTTCAGCACCAAGTCGAAAACATGGAAAGGGGGAAACGAGAATGATCATATAAGACGATTATACAACGTTTCCAACGATCTTTCTTCTCCAAAGAAGCGTATGTTACCAGAAGCAAAAAGTAATACCAAAACCTATTCAACAACACAATCTTTTCTTTCTCCCCATCCCGAAAACCTTCCCTTATCCCGCAATTCTCATAACGCACATCATTCACGCTCCTTCCCCGTCACTTTGTGTCGTGTTCCCGCTCTCTCCCTTCTTTCTTCGCCCGATCATCTTTAACCCCAACCCCTCAAGAAAATCCTGAATCCCTCAACCCACACTCCTAATCACACACTCTCGCTCTCTTTACCAACCCCTCGCGTTGACCTTCATCATTAGTACTCATCCCATGATCCAGCTAATCGAGGCACCCGATCGAGTTGAATGTGGATCAAAGTGATGGTTTCTTAAATCTCACTCGTTTGATTTCTTCGTCATCCTATCTTTAATAAGATTCTCTCCTAATTAACAGAAGACCACAGACTGCGAGAGCGAGCCAAAGTTCGAATTGTTTGTGACCTACGTATAGCAAATGAGAGGTTTGGATTGAGAGAGGGGCTATGGACCGCCGATGATTTGTGTTTCTTTGGAGGATAGGAATATCGATATGGGAAACCGGTTGCTTATACCAGTACCTCTACCTCCCTCCTACACCAACAAGCCATCCAACGTTACCTCATCCCTCTCGCAAAGCAAGCTCATACGTAATCTTATCCCTAAGCGTATTCTTCTTCCAATCATGCACATATCCCACCCCACTCCCTGCAACCGTCATCGCCTTAAAAAAGCTTGGCAAAACCTCTCTAATCTCATCCTCGATGCTCGCTTGATGAATGTCGCCTCTCCCACTGCCGGCGCAGATTTCAATCCGCACCGCCGTAACGAAAGCCGTAATGGCTTCTTCGTCATTATTCCAAACGAGGTCTGTGGTCGATCTGAGCGAGGTTAAGGTTTTTGTGTCAATTGGGTTTAGATTCCATTCAGTGGTGGGCGGTAATGCGGACCAGACGCGCACGATGCTGGAATGAAAGTTACAGTGCGTGGATGTTGGAGGTTTGGGGGTGAGAGTATTTTCGGGCATCTCGTGTGGTGGATGCACGAAGAGAAATCCGAGCCCGTATGTTTCCTTCAGATGCTCTGTTCTTCGCTTATAAACAGCGTCTGGTTTAAAGGATTTTGGGTCTTCGGGGTCGTATAGTAGAACATGACCCCGTATCCTCTCTTACTACACGTTAATACGCTTGCGCCAAATGGAGTCGCGAAAGGAGGAGGCGCTTTGCTCTCATGTGGATTAGAAATTAGCCGAGTATCAGCAAATATAGACCCGAGCACGTTTTCCACTGCTTCACCGGGAAGAGTCATCATCGGGTCCAAAGCTGCTGTTGCTAGTTCTTCTTCATGGCGACTATTTTTGGAAGAAGGTTTGAGCAGTCGCATGTCCTTTTTGGCGGTAGAGAGCCCAGAAAACGACAATCTGAACGCGTTTACAGAATTCCCGTCTTGACAACGGGGAAATCGTGCCAAGGAAACTTTTGACGTCTCGGAAATAGGGATCGAGGGCGAGTTCTAGTTTAGCCCCGAATTTCACCACTCCAAGGATCGATGCTGTTTCCATGTCCCGCGGAACACTTGGAGCGTTGAAACCTCGATATATTACCTGAAGTAACGGATACACCCGTGCCCTATTTCCGTGTAGCATGCCATTCATTGTAGAGGTAACAGTGACATGCAAGAGCTTCGTCTTTTGGACCACCTCAAGCGTATTCATTCCAATTGAAAGATTTAGCATTTCAAGAAAGCGGATCAATTGACAGAGCCCTGCTGCTAAAGGATATCGAATTAACCAGCTTTCCAGACCGGCTTGTCGATAGTCGCTTGTGGAAACTTGACCCATGGCCCTATTTCACCAAAAGTCTCTCGCGTCAAACAGTTATCGAGAAATTGGCGAAGTATCCAGTCCATGACTTGGCGTCGCCGCATAACTTCCGATCTTCGGAATTTTGTTTCGCACATCAGTCCTTGGATTCTAGTGTGCGGTCCGGGCTGCCATGATATTCGTACTATTCCAGATGCTCGGGTCGCGAGACCATCAGTAATGGCTAGAGTAAGCTGGTGGTCAATATAGATTTTGTTGGCTCCTTCGTACTCAACAGCCGGGATCCTAGCGGTGAGTTCTTCCTGGTATATAGACCTTTCGAGCAGGAGCGAACACTGGAAACAAGTACATTGCGACGATACAAGATCGATGTTTCGCTTCGCTAGTCCAACCGCCATAGGAAAGTTGAGTGCAAAGTCCGTTGTGTTTTCCTCGACAGAGTCTAGTTTCTTAAGTACTATTGACATGATCTGCTCTTCTCCACAGCAGATGGAACAATCGTTACGAAAAGTCTTTACCTCGTCGGACAGCTCTAGTGCTGATACATGTATCTGACTGTCAGCCGCTTATATCACCTGCGCAGGCGTTGCACGATTAGACTTTCGGCTAAGGACATCTGCTGTATACTCGGCTTTCTCGATGCTGGAGAGTATGGAGAATTCCCGGTCGATCGATCTGTTGGTCTTGATCGCGACTTTCATCTCATTGCTGGATGAATTCATTTCAAGCCTGTATGCTGCTCGATTGGCAATATGCGCGTCTCGAAGTTTCCCTGTCTTTCAGCTGCACAGTCACTTCTGACTGTTTGTGTCGGAGTAGGAGAGCTCGGAGCGGTGCAGGTGATTGTGTGTTTTGCATACGATAACCAACCGAGTAAATGCCTCCTCCTCTAGTAGATCGTATAGGTCGTCCGGCTGGAGCTGAGTCTCGTTCAGCAGAAGACCAACGTTCACCAAAGCACAAGTTGCTGCATCCCACTGAGGACCAAGTGAGATACCCTTGATGGCCTTTCGGTCTTGGGCCTTAATTACTTCGATATCCTGTACTTTGCATCGCTGATTAAAGGCTTCTTCATCCTTGTAGACCGCTAGATCATCCCCTTTTGTAAGATCAATATTGTCACCGTCAGTGCTTGACTTGGCAAGAGGTGAGAATAGTCCTTTGGCGGCAACGACCCAGAGCTGACTATCGCTACAGTCTTTATAGATAATAATTGAGTCGGTTGCGCTTGCAAAGAAAGGAAGGCCGACCGATATATTCGCAAGATTGGGTTTTGCAGGTTTGACGTTGCCCACTACAATGATCACCGCTGGGATATGGAGCACAGTTTTCTCGTTTGCTGATCTCGTAAGGCTAGCGACTTCGCGAGAATGGATGTTGCCGTCTGTAAGTAGATACCCTAGATCGCAGTCTTAAATCTCTTTCAGTGCAGACGGCTCTCGTAGTATGGCATCAGGATAAATACCTCCACCATTGTCTTCCCAATAGCGGTCTTTATCGATCCTTGTGACGAGCTCAGGCTTTTCTCAAAGATGAGCCCTTTTGGTGACTGTGTCTTCGGGGTTGCCGTGAAAGCCTGAAACTACCTGGCCTTCTGCCCGAATGATGCTCCCGTACGTCCTAATATTTCGTTAGCGACGTGGCGAGTCTGTATTGAGAGAATTTCCGAGTGAAGATCATTCATTAGGTCATTCCCAAAGGAGATTAACCGTTTATAAACCAAACTTACGATCCACTTGCAACGGCAAAAAAGCGCTTAGCCTTGCGCAGGGAGACTTTGACGGGCTTTACCACGGAGTCCCGCTTGACGTACTCCTTCCAGCTCATATTTGTTCAAGAACAATCCTAAATTAGGGTAATAGGATATCAATTCAAAACGCACAAGTCAATATTAGCAGTGATACTGATATCCGGTAATTTCAGATGATCCAAGAGAAGGACAGTAGAGCTTGATGAAAAGGAAATGGATGAAGTGAGTCAACACAGAAATATGGAGAGTCGAGTACGTTCAGTCCACAAACGAAAGAGCATTGATGACTCAAATTGAGGCTTTGGGAAGGCGCAGGGCGGATCTAGTAGAAGCAATGAACAGCACTTGAGACAGCAAGCTCCAAGAGAAGTGTAACATTATGTCTATAGCAAGAAGTCAGTAATTTATGCTCTGCATGACTTGCTTTGCGGCTGTTAGAGATTGTCGCGGCAGCGGTCATATTTACTTTGGAAGCTTGTATCACGTGACTATTGGTCGGACGCGCTTAATCGTTCTGAATAACAGGGATAGTGTAGCAAGCTTGCTGCAACAAAGTTTTTCATGAAGCGTGATACCGATTCCAACATATCATCAATGGAAAACCCAGCCCACTTATGGTCACAGCCATGGGATAGACTAGCAAAAACCTCAATCGAACTGCTCAGTATTGATTCTTTCAACTTATCGAACAGTTGCCCCCTTTAGACTCTTTACATGGCACAGTCCCCCACTCCCAGTAATCAGCTTCCCCACCCCATCCTTACCCTGTCCCTTCAACTGCTCCACAACGCCCACCTCGAAGCCCACCTCCAAACTGTCCGTAGTCGTGAACCCCGGCTGCAAAGTCTCCCAAACCTTCTTCTTCGGATTCAGCACCCCCTCAGGCTCCCCCTCCCACCCCTCAAAGAACACCCTCTCCCCGGCCTTCACATCTGCAGGCGGATCCACAAGCTCCACCGGCCCCTTGTGGTTATCCTCTTCTCCTGGAGCAAGACGAGGCGAAGCGGCGAGAACCATAGCTGCGGACTTGATGCCGCGCATAGTTACGGGTTTGAGGTTGCATACAGCGATGATTTTGCGGTTTCGCATTTCTTCGAGGGGGATTAGTCCGTTGAGGCCAGAACAGACAGTTCGGACGACTTGGCCTTCGTGTTCGGATGTATTGTCTGTGCCTGGAGGGTCGCCACAGGCGATGGTGGAAACGTAGAGGGAGTCAGCGTTGGGGTGGGGGATGGCTTTTATGATGTGGCCGACGCGCAGGTCGATGAGGCAGGGTGAGAGGGGGGTCTCCTTTGCGGGAGCTTTTTGAGGTTTGGGCTGTTTCTCCTTCTTCTCTTTCTTTGGCTGGGAAGGTTGGTCACCAGCGACTGTGGCTTTGGCGTTGTCCTTAACCTCTTGCGCAGTGCCTTGTGCCTTTTCTGTGACATTCTTCCCTCTGTCTTGTCCCTTGCCCCTGCCAACTACTAATGGCGCCTGCCCATCGCCGGCTGCAATAGCTGCTGCCGCTGCCGCTGCCTTTTCCTTTTTTATGCGTTCCTTTTCGGCTTTAGGACCCAAAGGCTTATGTACGTATTTAACGTCGTCCACATCGATCTTAATCTTTTCCTCCTCGCTCAGTGACAGTGCAAAGAGAGGTGCATTCTGAACAAAGTCGACGAATCGCACGATATGGTGATATCCTTTTTCGCCTGTGCGTTCCTCAGGCGTCCACGATGCAACTGCAGGTGCAATCCTGTGGTATAACGCAACGTCTGCTACGGATGGCTTACTTCCGAGCAGCGTGGTGCGGGTCGAGAGATGTATGTTGAGGGAACCAAGACGCTCCGCATGCTTTGCTTCATCTTGATCGGGCGTTGCTAAGCGTGACGAAGTTGTCAGCCATTGCGATATTTCTATCTTCTCGTTGTCAGTGTAGGAGACTTCTGGATAGATGCTGTGGAAGATCTGGGGAAATTCGGCTTCGGAAGCTGTAGACGGTACTATTGATGGATATGAGCGCCGCAGAAAATCAAGAAAGGAAGTAGGCGATGAAGCGGAGGTTGACATGGCGGAGGTGAATATCCCTACTTTCCACAGTCTTTCGTGACCCACAAAGTGTCTTTGCAGCTGTGGGAAGATACTTTTCACCAGCAAGCGAGTCGGTATGGCACGTACGACCAGGGCCAGTTTCAATTGCTGCGACCTAATAGAGTGGAAGCGCTGATAAAACGCTGAAGCAATGGCTATGTTTTCTTCGAACTGAGTCACGTTTGGAAATATCGTTGATTGCGAAACCTGTATCGTTTTTTTTTTAATTTGCCGAGAGCCTCATGAAAATTAGCGAATCTTCAAAAAGTGCAAAATAAGAACCAGATTTGTAGAATCAACTACGGCAGACCATATCGTGCAAACTGAAATAACTCAAATCTCAGATGTCGAATGTCGAATGTCAAGCGAGCGAGGCTGTGAATCCATCTCAAAATTCAAAACCCATCTCATAAATGTTAATCTGATGTTCGTAGTTAATAATGTAAATTGTAGTACAATCTTTAGATCAATCTACACTGTGTAGATGCATTGTTCTAGTATTGAGTGACACATTGAATATGAGCGAAAGCATGAAATGAGTGATGAAACATCGTGACTACGAGCGACATGACACTGTGAATACAGACAATACAGTGATTATGAATGATTCAAAGCAGAATACACATATCAGTATGACTACAGCGTGAATATGAAGCAGAATACAAGAAGCAGAATACAAGAAGTAGAATACAAAAAGTAGAATACAAGAAGCAAAATACAAGAAGTAGAATATAAGAAGCAGAATGCAAGAAGCAAAATACAAGAAGCAAAATACAAGAAGCAAAATATAAAAAGCAAAATATAAAAAGCAGAATACAAGAAGCAGAACATAAGAAACAGAATACAAGAAGCAAAATATAAAAAGTAAAACATAAAAAGCAAAACATAAAAAGCAAAATATATATATGAGTAACATCATGATTAAAATGATGTGATCTTGTAACTATAAACAACATGATGATTACAGATAACATGATGATTACAAACAATATGATGATTATAAACAACATAAAACAAAATACATTAATATGATTACAACGTGAATATGATTAACAAGCAGCAGAATACAGAAAGCAGAATACATGTATGAGTAATATCATGATTAAAATGATGCAATTTTATGATTATGAGTAACATAATGATTATGAATAATACAAAACAGCATATACATGTCTGTATGAAGATTGATCACAACAAATGCATAGTTTGTAATTAAAAAATATAATGTCATTGTATTATAATGCATGTAAATCATCTTCTTTCTTTATTTTTTTGATTTAGTAAATTGATGATCTGAAAATTCACTGACTGACACTTGAAATCATATGCATTTACATTTTAATTTTAAGCAAGTCACATTCTGATTTTGCATTTTACTTAAATTGATATCAACATTATCATCATAATTCTGAAAACTTCATTAATAATCTTCATATTAATATATAATGAATGTAAAATATATAATCTTGAAAGTCAGTTTAAGACGTGATGAAATTGTAATGTTGTAAAGTGTGAACATTTCTGATATTTCATTGAAATAATGTTCATTTATCTCATTGAAATATTAAGATGATGATGATAGATTCTCTTCTTCATTATTGAATTGAAATTTGTCAATATTTTTATATTTATTCAGAGTAAACAATATGAAGTCTGAATTATGATTGAGTGTTCTGAGTTTTATATCAGTTAGCAAATCAGATCATGTCATAGTATATGAAACTTCATACTGATATGAAACTTTCTCTTGATAGAAGATTTCTTCTTGATGTTGAGTTTTTTCTTGATGTCAAGTTTCTTCTTGATGTTGAGTTTCTTCTTGATGTTGAGTTTCTTCTTGATGTTAAGTTTCTTCTTGATGTTGAGTTTTTTCTTGACATCAAGTTTCTTTTTGACATGAAATTTCTTCTTGATGTTGAATTTCTTCTTGATGTTAAGTTTCTTGATAATGTCTTGAATTGAATATTTCAAATCATTATGCAAGACAGCTTCATCTTGTTTTTCAATAATGACATATATTTGATATGTTGATTCAAACGATCTCTTAAAATATGAAAGCAGTTCATTGATACATACAGCATTCTGAATCTTTATTGTCATGTATGTAATTTCACTTTTATCATTTCAGTTAAATTGATTACGTCAAGTTGAGTACTTAAGTTCAAGTTGAGTACTTGACTTGAAAAGTATCAAGTCAAATTGAATTTTTTTTAAAAATGTGTTAAGTCAAATTGAGAAGTTGAACTTAAGCATTCAAGTCGAGTTGAGAAGCTTGATTCAATAACTCGACTCAAAAACTTAATTCAATTTGACAAGATATTAAATAAATGTAAATAGCTTGATTGAACAGTCTTTATGATTTTCTTCATGACTTTCTATCAAAGTCAAACGATCTTCATGTTTTTTCTTCATGTTTCTCGTCATGTTCTTCTTCATGTTTCTCTTCATGTTTTTCTTCATGTTTCTTTTCATGTTTTTCTTCATGTTTCTCTTCATGTTTCTTGTCATGACTCTTTATCAAATGATTTTCATGTTTCTCTTTATGACTTTCTATCAAATGATCTTTATGTTTCTCTTCATGACTCTTTATTAAAAGATAATGCAAAAAGATAATGCAAAAGTCAAAAATCGGAAAATTTTCTATATTTAACTCTCTTGACATCAAGCTTGAGTTCTTGATGAATCAAGTCAAGTTGACTCAATTTTCAGTCAAGTTGAGTTGCATCAAGTTAAAAATATGAGTAACTTGACTTAAGTTGAGTTGAAAATGTTAGTAACTCGACTCAATCTCAATTTGAGTTCAAAATGTTAACTCAAAACTTGACTTGATGATCAGTTTAATTTCAATCATTGATAAGATATGATTTGCAAAGTATATTCATAAATGCATCAATATATCATTTCATTTGAGACAAAAAACATCATTGAATAAAGTCATTCAGATCTTTGATCTGAACATTGATAATTGAAAATTGAGCACAATTTATTTAGAAAGTTAATCAGTTTGTTGTTTCATATAAATATGAAGATTGATGTATGAAACATATTTCATTTTCATTCTTTACAAGTTACTGATTGTTAAGTGTCATTAATGAAACATCATTTCATGATATAATATATTTCAAACTGATAGCTTACTGCAGAAAATTACACAATATGAGTCTTTATAATTTTACTTGCTGCTGATAAATTTCATTTAATGAAGAGTTTGCTTGTTGAAATTGACTTTTGTCATGCAATCTCTGCTTGATGATGATTTAATTTTAAGAATCGAGTGACGAGCTGTAATTCAATGAAAGCTTGAGAATTTGATGATTGAAATGTTGAAGTAACAGAAGAAAAGTTAATAAAATTAATAACTTCAACGTGATGTGATTTGAAAGTCAAAGATGATTCAGAAAAAACATTTCATAAGTTTGAATCATCACATTCATGACAGAATTTAATGTTGAATGACAAGTCAATATGAGAATTATCTGTTTTGAAGTAATACTGTCTGATCATATCAATACAAGTGCGATGTATGATGTTTTTTTACTTCATATAAATCATTAAAAATTAACTAAATTACATATACAACAGAGTCATAATTAATGTGACACATGCTGAGCAGTGACTTTCTTGTCTATCAAGTCTATGACATATTCAATTACTCATTATCTTTGTTGATCTTGAACATTCAATGTACATCATCATTTGAATGTGCTGTCTCATGCATGTCAGATAAACTATTTGATGCAATGTGATGATAAACTAACTTTTTCAAGCAAAGATATCTTTGATAGTGCAATTGATTATGATGTGCAAATTTCTTCTCAAAGTTAATGTTCAGCTGCTTTGTATTAATATGAAGATCAGTCATGACTTTCAAACATCAATTAAAAACATTAATAGATAGATACTTATCAATCACTATCATTCATTAGCATGATAAATCAAGCATATCAAGATAAAAGCATATTATATCTTTTTACATTTATTGACAATTCATCAAGCAGAATTGAATTAAGTTGAAAAGCTAGATTTGAGATCTGTTCTGAGTGATGATAGAGAATTCATGATTGATTTGAAACACAGTTGAGTTAATTCTTTTGTTGACAAATCTTATGATAGTTTCAGCTTTTAACATATGAATACATTTTTCAACGTAGTATGAGCATGTAGATAGCATGAAAACAAATGTGATTTGCTGATGATTTAAAGTTGAAACTGTTTTCTTCATGAAGATTGTGAAAGTATATTTATGCTCATATTAGTATGAAGATGAGTTGCTGTTGAGTAGATAACATACACGTCAGCAATAAATTAACATTTTATTTAATTGATTTCATTAAGACTCAATACATTGATTCTTAGTGCTTGTTTCATAGAAAAAGCAGTTCTTGAAAAGAATATTCAATTCATGATTTCAATGAAAATGATGATGTGTGATAGCAAGCAAGTCTGTTTTCACTTCTTGATCAAATTTTATAACTTTTAAAATCTTGTTTATCTTCTTTGTTGAATCTAGAAACTATCAAAGATAATTTATACTGATATGAGACAATATTTTAACATAGATTCAAACAATATATCGAGAGTATACATCAATGATCTCATATATTTCAAATTCAAACATGTTCAGTTTGCAATAATTATCAATTGATCATATGAAGTTGAAGTCTGAAACAATGTATTCATTTTAAGTTTGTTGCAAGTCATATTTTTGTTAAACAACATCATCAGAGTTCAAGATCTTAATCAAATCATAAAGTCAAGTACTATAATGTGTTAGTAAAGCAAGATAACATGTTGAAAACATGAATGATCATGATATTAGATGATTTTGCTCTCAGAAATGAGCATAAAGCATATTTCATTCATAATTCTCAATGATTTTCTTTCAAAGTTTAACTTTTACAATAAACAGCATTTCTGCATCTGCTATCTTTTTATTAATCAAATCAACGTGATTCTTCAATCTTAGCTTCTTTCATATGCATATAAGAAAGAATCATGTAATTTTAGAATCTTCATTCTTAAGAATTTGAAGTATATTCTTGTTAAACAGATGAAATAGATAGAGTTCTTTGATTCAATCATGAAACTCATCACTTGTGTTCACTTGAATATTCTTAATTATCTGTCATGTGCAAAGTCAATTATGCAGAGTTCATTGAATTATGTTAACATGATATTCATCTTGTAGATTTCAATGAATATCTGATATCTTGATATCATTATAAGATAGTTCAAGAATTCTTTTCTTGTAATCTTCAAGAAAAATAACTGATCAAGACATGATGAGATTGAGTATCATTGTACATTGACAAATGTGCAACTTGCATTTTAGCAGAAGTTTCAAAAACTGACGCATTTGATGCAATCAACGATTTATTATTTATTTAGTTACTTTGTGCATCACATCAAAATATTTGATTATCTTTAACATAATTATTTGTAACAAACATAGAAAGTTACAAGTGAACAGAAAAAACTGTTGCTTTGTTACATTAATGTTCAATAACTGTGATTAATGTAACTTGAAACAATCATGACTCATTGATTTGTTTATTATATGTTGAAAGTTTCTGTTTTTATGCAAATCTTAATTAATTTTTTCTGCTTTGATCTTACTTTTGTTCAATTACTCAAATTTCATTTATACTTTCTTACTTAAATCTTACTCAGATATTTTGCTCAAATCTTGCTCAAATCTTGTTTAAATTTATTTGCTTTGTCAACACTTGTTGACTTGAAAGTCTTTTTACTCAAATATTTTATTCAAATCTTGCTCAAATCTTACTCAGATTTTACTTAAATTTATTTACTTTATCAACATTTGTTGACTTGAAAATCTTCTTACTCAAATCTTGCTCAGATCTTGCTCAGATTTATTTGCTTTGTCAATACTTGTTGACTTGAGAATTTTCTTACTCAAATATTTGAGCAAAATATTTGAGCAAAATCTGAGTTGAGTAAAATATTTAAGCAAGAAATGTATTTTGCTTCTTATATTCTGCTTCTTGTATCATGCTTCATACTTACGTTGTAATCATATTGATATGTGTATTCTGCTCTGAGTCACTCATAGTCACTGTGTTATCTGTATTCACAATGTCATATCACTTGTAATTATGATGATTCTCTTCTCTCAAGTTGAATAATAATGATGACTATGTGTTTTTGAACTGAGTTGATCATATGTGATTTGTTAACTATGACTTCTGATCTCTGACTTATGACATGATCAAAAGTAAATACAAGTTGACTTTAACTTATGATACTTAACTGATGATATTGCATGACATGATATTGAAACATTTGCTTTAGCACTTAAGAGAATACTTCATAGCATTGCTGTTGTTTGCAACTATTTAAATACTTCATAACATTACTGTTATTTATCATTATTTAAATACTTTATAGTATTGCTCTTGTTTATTGCTATTTAGATATTTTACATAGCTTAAACTCATAATATTTTTCGACTTTTGCAAAAAATGAATGATATGCTGAAAGCTTAAACATAAATTCAGTTCATGACATTCTTGTTCTTCAGAATAAGCTTGAGAAGAAATTAATGAAAGCTTAAGATTTTTTAAGTTCTGATTCAATGATGTCTTCTTGTTTCTAAGTCAGACTGTTTTGATTCAACGCGTTGTGCAATCATAATTATATGTGATTAGAAACAATGAATTGTCTGTGATGATCAAGTCTACTAGATAGATAGACGAGATCTATAAGAGTGGTATGACAATGTGATATTCTAAGCAGGCACAGAATGAGTATATATTAGGGTAGAGCTAATTATTAAGAAGCTCTCGATAACTCAAGAGAATCGATCAACTATAGAAAGTTTGTCAAGCATTGTCAAGTTGAATACAACATAACTCATGACATATTAAGTTGAAGATATGACGTAGTCTAAACGTTGTCTTGACAGAGTCATAGAGTTTCAGAGCTAACTCAGATCTGATCTTCAACTTAGTCTCTGACTTTAGTCTCTGATCTAATTTCTATGTGTCAATTCATTATGACATTGTCTCTCTTAAAGAAGATTTCAAGTAATATTTTCAACTTGATTCTGATAATGAAGAAATCAACAAAACTCAATTCTGAATCTCTTCATCATATTTAAGCAAAATAGAAAAAAATGCTTCTTTGTCTCAAGAAGTTTTTTTTTTGCAAATGAGAATGATCTTGATTGCAACTTAAGATATTATTTATCAAATCATCAATGTGATATATCTGTCTGAAGCTTAAACATTTCAAAGCAATCATTGTATTTGTTTAAAATTCTAGCTCAGAACTTTTCTTCTTTAAAAAGAAAACATTCTTCAACTCTTGCAATTGTATTATAAACATAAGAATTCAAATTGTTCTTGACAGCATAGTATTTAAAGTCAAGTCTGAATTCTTTAACTGTCAAGATTTGAATTCACTGTAGATTCAAGCAAACGTTTTTTATAACTTGAATGAGTATTTCTTATTAACTCATCATTTTTGAAAGATTGATCAAGTAAAAGAAGCTGTTGAATGAAAAGATCATTAAAGCTTGAATTAATGATTTGAACTTTCACAATCTCATTGAGTTCAAAAGATTCATCTTTCTAATATTTATCAGATTTGATGAAAATTTTGTTCAAGACTCAACTTTGATCTTTTATACTTCATTAATTTGAACATTCTAGAATTGATCAAATCATCAATCATAGATATTGTCAGCAGATTGAGTTAGCTAGTGATCTCAATGATCACATTCATGTAAGTTATGTTTATGCTTTCATTAACTTCTTTAACTTTGATCTTGATTACGCTGCTCTTAACATTTATCTCTTAATGTGTTACAGCTGATTTTTTCTCTCACTTCAAGTCTGTTAAACGAGAATTGAGTAAAGTAAGAATTGAAGTAAAAATTAAATTCTTCGTAACTTTAAACTGATTAATTATCTCAAGCAGATCATAGAAAGATAAATAGAGAAGTTCAGAGCGAAATCTGTTTAATTGCAGAACATTGAGTGAAAACTTCACTTAATGCTTGCTGTCTGATTTGTCTCTTCTTTTTAATAATAATTTAAGTAAGTGATTTGAGAATTATAGAATCAAGATTAAATTCTTAAAAAAATGAAGTATAATCATTCGAATTTGAGAACAAAGCTTCTGTTGATAGAATAGTAAGATGTGTATATATATATATATATATATAAAAGAGAAGAGAAGAGTAAACAAAGTTGAAGTGAATGAAGAGTGTATGCATGAAAAGAAAAAAAGAAAGAAAAAGATAAAGAATGAACACAGACTTTTTATCAACAAGATGAACATTCACGAATGAATGCTTGAAAATCGTTAAGTGATGAAGATTTTATTCACGCATGCAGTTTTCTATTCATTGATAATAAATTTAATTCTATCATTTTAATGATAGAATAAACTGAAATTGAGATGTATAAATTGAGTATTTCATGAATAATATCACGTTCTTCAACTCACTTCAAGAAATATCATTAAGTTCTATGAAATATCAAGTTTTAAATTTAAGTCTCTGAAAATTAATGATTTTCTTTCTGTTTTCTTTAGACTGATCATTAAGTCAAGTTTTCATATCTACATTCTGACTCGATTCAAGTACTTAAGTTGAACATCTCGACTTGACTTGAATACTCAAGTTGAACATCTCAACTCAACTCAATATTAATCTTGAGTTGAGTCAGAACTTGCTGACTTGATATCAATCTCGAGTTGAGTCAGAACTTGCTGACTCGACTCGACTTATCAAGCAATCGAATATGATGTCAAGAGAGCTAAATATAGAAATTTTTCCGGTTTTTTGCCTTTACATTATCTTTTTGCATTATCTTTTTGATAGAAAGTCGTAAAGAGAAACATGAAGATCGTTTGATAGAGAGCTTTGATAGAGAACTATGATAGAAGACTATGATAGAGAACTATGATAGAAAGTTATGATAGAAAGTCATGACGAAAAACTATGAAGACTGTTTGATAGAGAGTCATGAAGAAAAGTTATGAAGAAAAGCTATGATAGAAAAACATGAAGACTATTTGATAGAGAGTCATGATAGAAAGTCATAATAGAGAGTCATAATAGAATATCTATCTATTTATCTTCATGTCTTGACGAGTCGAATCAAAAATTTCAAGTAGATACTTGATTTCAATTCTCTGACTCAACTTGAATACTTGAGTTGAACATCTCAATACAACTTAAATACTTGAATCAAGAATTCTGACTTGAATCAAGTCTTGATGAGTCGAGAACTTGACTCAATCTTGATGATTCGACTTGATGTGATCAATTTAGTTTTCTTTCTGATTCTTTCTTATTTCTTTTTATAATGATTAAGAAATGATTATGAATTAAATGAAAAATGAATATCATGAAATTACTTATGACATTCTTACAAGCAATTAGTAGAAGACAGAGATCAAAGTTTGAATCAATGATAAAAGAGTTGAAAGTGTTTTTCAAGTGTACATATAAATGTTGTTTTGACTTGTAGATAAAAATCACGAAGATACACGTTTTACAATATCTTTCTATAAGTATGATCATTGCATATGTTCATTGTTTACTTTCTTTATTGCTTCTACAGCTTTTTATATTGCATCTGTACTTTATCTTTCAGCAATGTAACTTAACAAAACATGATCTTTAATCATCATAAAATTAATCATCATCTTTAATCAACAGTTAAATTAACTTTGATAGCAGCTTAATTAAATGAAGTATGAATGTTTCATAACTTATGTTGTCATTGACTTGTTGAATTCAAATAAATGCTTGTATGCTTAGTCATTAATGAAGTTTCTTTATGAGCATTGTAAATCATAAAGATGATTGATCTTGTGATGATTAAAAAAATACAACTCATCTTCAGATTTACAGCTAAATTTATAATGATAAAAGTTTAATTATTATGAGTACAAGAACTAATGTTTTAAGTATTAAGCTCAACTCATCAAATTAGTCAGAAGAAGACTGTAATTTCTTTTTAATGTATTTACTATTTACTATTTATTTCTGACAAAGTAAGAACATGCAAAGCTGTAAACTCTGAAAGTTTAAAAATTTTATGATTAATACATCTTTTATAACATGAATTAAGCAGATCAGATCTTGATGTTTTAATTTATAAAAATATTAAATTTGAGTTAAATTTGAATAAGATGTTGATGATTTAATTTATGAAAGTATTAAATTTAAGTCAAATTTGAGCAAAATCTGAGCAAAAGATTGATAATTTAATTTATGAAAGTATTAAATTTAAGTCAAATCTAAGTTAAATTTAAGCAAGATGTTGATGATTTGATTTGTAAAAATATTAAATTTAAGTCAGATTTGACTTAAATTTAAGTCAAATTTGAGTAAAATTAGCAACATTTCAAGATTGTTTATATCGCTGACAGTGTCGTTCAATTCAGTCTTATTGCAAGATGAGATGAGACAGATGATTCAACGAGTAAAAGTCAACAAAGCGTCAGACGCATTCGAAATTTCAAATAAAGCGCTTCAAGCGATTTTAACAAAACTGACTTCGATACTAATCAGTCTGTTCAACGCATGTGTAACTCACAAATATCATTTGAAGCAGTTCAAAAAAGCTCAAACAATAGTACTATGTAAATCAAAGAAGAGCAACTACATTGACTTGAAGACATATTAATTCATTGCTCTGCTAGACATCATGAATAAGACATTGAAATCAATCATGATCAAAAGATTAAGTGACATTACTGAGATTCATCACATGCTTTCGAACGCTCAAATGAGAGCGAGACACAAGTGATTCATGATTTCAGCGCTGAATCTACTAGTAGATCAAGTACACGCAGTATGAGACTGCGAAATCAAGTACGTGATCTTCATGCTTAGTCTAAACGTCGCTGAGACATTCAATCATGTCTTGCACACTAGACTTCTGCATACTCTGAGAATGAGAAGAACATCGAACTACATAGTCAAATGAACTCGCAACTTTCTGAAGAACAGAGAGTCATTGCTGACATTTAATGAATAAATCAGCGCGATGTGATGAATAAACGCTGACATATTGCAGAGATTTCTCATATCATCAATTTTTTTTCTATTCTTTAACGCAAGCTTAATCGAAAAATGCGAAGCTTTAGAAATCAAAATCGAAGTGCTTGACTTCATAAATGACATCAATATTCTGATCTATGACAAAATCACAGAATCAATCTGCAAATCATTGAGTCAAGCACATGACGTCTGTGCGAAGTGAGCTCAAACTTATGACGTTACGTTCGCTTCAGAGAAATACGAACTCACACACTTCACTCGTAAGTCAAAAAGATTCGACATGACAGTCAGTCTACGCATAGAAAACTCGATAATAAAGTTGAAATCGAACGTACGAGTTCTTGAAGTGCAACTGAACACGAAACTACGATGAGATTCGCATCTTCGTCAAATAGAAGCAGATCACGTTATCAAGATGCTGATGCTTAGTCGACTTGAAGTTTTCATCTGAGAGACTACATTCGCAAAAGCAAGACAGATATACTCAGCAATGATAAGATTGAGAATGACGTTCGAAGCATTGATATGACATCAATGTGATAAAGAAGAGAGATTGTCAAGTACAAAATGAAGACTAGAAACTCTTCAGAATCAAGCGTTGTGTCATGTGATCAACGTCTTCAGAAAAGTGAACATTGAAACGCTAAAAGTCGAAATATATACATTCTCACTACATGTTCATCTGAACAAGCTACAGAATCAAGTCACACTACGCAGTTGAATCGACGACAGAATACAGAAGACTCGATGAGCATGCAAGATCATACGTGCTCATCTGATAAAAACTAATAAACTCATCTCTCGCTTTTCAATCTTCAAAAAAATGACGTTTCTGAACGTTTCAATTCACGAAGAAGCTAAGATACAGTCTAAACGTAAATGACTTGATCTCTTAACGTTGATTCAAACGAGTAAACGTGCAATTGCACAGTTTCACAAAAGTCAATGAAATCTTCAATGAGAAAACTACAAAAAACGCATCGCAGACATTAATGCATCTTTCGCTCAAAGATCTCATCTATTCAAGAAGTCAGTAAAGATGCGTGATGATCTTCAGAAGATCAAAAGCATTCTTGCAATTCACATCAGAATCAAACACATAAAGTTGAATGTTTATCTGCACTTGAGAAACATGTCGAGCGCGAATAGTTCTCGATGCGACTGCAAATGAAATCATCAGACAGTCAAGCATATTCTGATGCACTGCTTGAATTGAACGCATCTTCGATCAAAAATGCTATGAGACATCGACTTCACAAACTATCAAGTCATTATCTCAATCACGAAGAGTCTTAAGACAACAGTAAGAATGATGATGAAAATGAAGCTGCTGAAGCAGTTTAAAGTGACAAGAACACTCATTCTTTAACATGCAATTATCGCGAACAAATTTGATACATAGTCTCAATTTTATCATCTCGACTGCGTGTAGCAGTCGTATAGACAGCGAGCGATTTTCTATCTCAGAGAGTTTTGTTCACTCAACACACATAGCATAGATTTTTCTCATGAGTCGATCTAATCGACATCACAAAAGTGTATGAATTATTATTATTATTATTTAAGTAAAATTTGAGTAAAATATTAATAATTTAATTTATAAAAGTATTAAATCTGAGTCAAATTTAAATTAAATTTAAGCAAAATGTTAATGATTTAATTTATGAAAGTATCAAATTTGAGTCAGATTTAAGTCAGATTTAAGCAAGATGTTGATGATTTAATTTATGAAAGTATTAAATTTAAGTCAAATTTGAGTTAAATTTAAGTAAGATGTTGATGATTTGATCTGTAAAAGTATTAAATTTAAACAAGATTTGACTTTTTAAAAACATGATTTAACTGATTAATTTTTGCGCTTTTTGCATGTTTTACACTTCTTTTGATGTTTTTGCTTCTTTTACTCATTGATGATTTGCTTGTTACTTATCATGAAGTTCAAATCATAAACTGTGTTATATTAATTTCAATTGATGAAATTATTGATGTAAAATTTGATGTACATTTGATTTGCAAATACAAGATATGCATTGTGAATTATATGCAAAAGATTGTAAAAGCAACAAAAGTGTAAAAGTCTTAAGTTTTGAAATGTATTTGATGAAAAGTTCTTTACTTCATGCATGTCATGCATTGAATGTGTAACTTCTTTGTTTATTCAATGCTTTAGTTTAAATAATGCTTTTATATATCTTTGTGATCATTTCTTGAAATTGAATTGTTAATGATTAAGCATGATGATAATAATTTATACTTGTTCTACACATTTTTCACTGCTTTTCATTGACTCATTGTTTTAATAATCTTTCTTTGATTCAGATTTTTATACTTATACATTGTTTCTTCATCATGAAATTTCTTTACATCAGCTGAGAGTATCATTCTTCTTGATGATAATATTTACAAATTTCTTGATCTTTTTCTCTTTACTGTATTTCTTAATAATCAAGAAGAACATAAAGAATTGCAGTTTTGTTGATCGAGACTTGTTGTGAGCATGCATCTCTGTTACTTCTGATTAGTCTGATTAGTTTAACATAAACTAGTATAGACTGTGAGTAGAGCTGTTGTTGACACGCTAGCGATCTAGCGCGTCTTCACGAGTAAAATTCACATCATGTTGCATCTTCTTTCTACTTCAGCTTTGAACTTCTAGTTAAAATACACTCATATGATTCGCTTTATGCAGACTTATAACATTAGTTGAAAGCTCATCAATCTTGCTATTGACGTGTAGATGATATAAAAACAAGTTACATCACTTAAACTTAAATCAGAATCGAAATTCGAATATTGAACTCAGAAAACTCTTTAGAAATCAAGAAATTTCTAGAATAAAACAGAAGAACATGAACGTGTTGCTTTAGATTAACTCTTTACTGAGTTTATCATCAGAACAGAAGAACACGAACGCGTTGTTTTAGAACTGAAATCAGAAATTTCAGTTGAATCTCAATCAGCAATTTTCTACTCACACAATGACTAGAAGCACAAAATCAGAATCAGAATCAGTGAGCATTGCTCGCTATGATCTTCAAAATGCTAGAAGAGAATCACTTCTATCACAGAATCAAGCAACATCAAAAGACATGAATGCAAGATTGAACGTTAAAAAGAAGAACACAAATGAGTGATCTTTTGATCTTGAAGTGATCAAGATCAACATCAAGAAGAAGCTGAATGCTTGAATATTGAATAATAAAGCAGATGATCTCATTATTTTTATCAAATATATGACTCATCAGCATGACATTGAAATCAAGACTCACAATGACATGATTCAGATGTTGAATGATGTCAACAAGATTAACATTGAATTGAAAGCTATCAACATTGAGTTGAAAGCTATGCAGATAATGTTGAATGCTGTTCAAATGCATTTACAGAAAAAAATGAAGAAAAAGAACGTGATTATACATCATTTAAAAGCGACATCAAGTCAACTAAGCACTTCAATTTCAAAAGATCAATTCTCGAAGTTAATCAAGCTATCTGACTCATCTTTGTTTGAAGATTCAAGACAGAATGTGAATAATTGATTGTTTTGAATGCAAAACAAGCTGAAGATGAACAAGAATCATTTTTCTATTGAAGAAATGAAGATTGCATATGTGAAAAGTTGAGTCAGTGAAACAATGATCAAACACATAGCATCTTGAATGAAAGACATGATTACGAACTCATTTCTTGAAGCAAAAAAGATACTGTCAATCATAAATAAAATGTACGATGATCTCAATTAACATCACATGACTCAACGACAGTTCTTGAAACTGTATTAAAACAAGATCTTCTTTCATGAATTTTAAATGAAATTTCAGAGACTTAGTGTGAAACTAGAATAAAATAATGAAATTCTACTAAATGATCTTCAGCATAAGATTAGCTCAGATCTTCAGCGAGTCATGATCAACGAATGAACTATGAATTTGAATGAATTCGTCAACATCTACATGCAAGTTGACGTTCGATTGACAAAATTGAATGCTCAATCAACTCTCAAGACATCAACGACTCAAGTCACTCGCTTTATTGCTAGCATCTTGATGATGATCACTACTGCGATCTCAGCTTCAATCTCTGCATGAAAGAAACTCAGAATATCAAATGTTGATTCTGCTAGAGAGAAGTTGTTTAAAAAAGAACTTTGCTTCAAATGCAAGAAGTTAAAACATAGAGTATGCAACTGTCTTAAATCAGCTCAGATGCATGAAATCGCAGCGAATTCAAAAAACGATTTACTTTCATCAAAGTAGTGACTGAAAGCGACATGCTTATATCTTGCTTCATTAATATGCTCAATAACTCATTTGATTTCAAGTCATTTATTGTTGACATCATCTTGAATAGTTTAAGAAAGATATTTTGATTTCTCGCTCTGATAAACATCGAAGTCACTGACATGACGTTCATAAATGATTCATTGATTTCAGAACTATGTGAACGCTTTGATATTCAATCAATTTCACTGTTCAAATCGAAGTTGATTCATTCATATGATAAAATCTTCGATTGAAGATTTATTACACATGCTTTGTATATTTCAGTCACTATACAAAAACATAAGAATGAAATGATGTCTCTATTAATAACTCGTTTAGATTAGCACAAGATAATCATTGACAATCTTTGATTAAAAAGAAATCAAATTTTGATAGATTCTGCAAACGATTGATTGATATCTTCATCAAATATTTGAATCTTGAAACTTATTGTTTTGAAAGCAAGCAGTCAATCAACATTTCATAAACTTGAATCAAGCGAGATCTGTGAAATGAAACGAAAGAACTTGAAGTCTATGTCAACGATCATCTTAAAGCGAACTACAAATTCGAAATCAGTGAATCGATTTATTGAATCAGTCTTCATATGAAAGCAAAGCACTCAAGTTGATTTCAATCAACATGAACTCATTCAGTCATTGAAGAAGAAAGAGTTCGTCATTATTGTCATAATTGAAGTCGCTGCTTATCGAACTTTAGTCAAGAAGAAGAATGTCAAGATCTTTACATTGATCATTAGTGAAATCAACAAGATGCTTAGCTCAATCAAAGATTCAGCGAAACTGAATAAAATGATCTCTGTCATGTCATTAAAGAAACTGAAGAAAAAGCTTTTAATAGTTTATCATGACTTTCTAAACATTTTTGACAGAGAAAAAGCAACTCAGTTGCCTTCGCATCGATCATATGATCATAAGATTGAATTAGAAGATGAGAATCAATCTTCTAGAAGTCAATTATACTTCATGTTGAATCACAAGTTGCAGAAGATCAAGAAGTATTTAGAAAAGAACTTGAAGAAGAAGTTTATTACACTCAGCAAAGCTTCATTCACTTCGTCAATACTATTCATCGAAAAGAAAGATGATAGTCTTCGCTTTTGCGTGAATTATTGAAAACTGAATGCTTTGATCAAAAGAGATCGTTATTCAATACTCTTGATAGACGAAGTACTCGCTCAAATTCAAGACAGTAAATATCTGATTTAACTTAACATTATCATCACGTTCAATAAGCTTCGCATGAGCACTGAAAGTGAGAATCTAATCACATTCATCACTTTCTTCAATGTTTACAAATATAGAGTAATGCTCTTTGAATTAATCAATGAATCAACATTCTTTCAGCACTATATCAACGACATGTTGTTCAACTGTCTGCATAAATTCTGTCAGATCTATCTGAATGACATTCTTATTTACAGTAAGATCTTGAAGAAACATAGAACTCATGTGAAAGAAATGCTAGACAAGCTTCATGAAGTCGATCTGCAGATAAACATTGACAAGTGCGAATTCAAGATTCAGAAGATCTCGTTTCTAGAACTACTGATATTCATCAATGATCTACGAATGAATTCTTGAAAAGTAGATGTGATTCGAAGCTGAAAAGTGCTTCGATCATTGACTCATGTACAGATCTTCATTGACTTCTGCAATTTCTATCGATGATTCATAAAGAACTTCTTGAAGATTACTTAATCTATGATAAAGCTGATTTGAAAAGATCATTCATTTGAATGAACAGAGATCTGTCAGATGATCTTTGAGAAACTGAAGTAACAGATGATGACAGTCTTTGTTCTGAAGCATTTCAATTCAATCAAAAAAGCTATTCTGAAAACGAACTTCTCAAATTATATCAACGACGAAGTATTGTTTCAGTATGACGATGAAGACATTCTACATTCAGTGATTTTCTATAGCAAGAACATAATTTCTGCAGAATGCAACTATGAGATCTACAACAAAGAGTTTTTGACTATTGTTCAATGCTTGAAGCATTGACGTTTTGAATTAAAATGTACTAATATTTTGATCAAGATCTTCATTGATCATCTGAATTTGAAGTACTTCATGATTATCAAAGAACTAATCAGACGACAGATTAAATGAGCTGAGAAGTTATTCAAATATAACTTCAAGATCATATATCAGTCAGAAAAGCAGAATCTGAAAGCAGACGTGCTGATCAGAATGTCAGATGTCAAGTCAGTTGAATCAAATGATGATTGAAAGCTATATCAGCATCAGATGCTAATATCAGCAAGTACATTTGAACTGCAATCAATAAAAGATGATCAAGATTTGACTTAAATCTTGCTCATATTTGACTCAGATTCGAAACAGAAATCGAAAGCTAATGAAGATTCAATCAAAGAGATGATTTCTATTCAGAATCGAATTATAGTTGAAAATCAAACGAATCAACAATGTATTGATATTCAAACAGTCATAAAACAGAACAGAAGAACTTGTCAAGATATAAGTTTAAACAATTGCAGAGTACTGAACGAAGTACTCTGAAAGAATGATAGATTGTGAGTTTCTCAGTCAATGATCACTCAATTGATAATAAAAGCACATGATCTTTCAATCAATGATCACTCTGACATGAATTGAACGTTAGACTTGTTAAGATGATCATATTGCTGATCGAATATGAGAATGACAATCAAACGCTACATTTGAAACTGTTACGTTTGTCGTAGATCAAAAGCATCAAGAGATTGAATCAATGAACTACTGAAGTCATTGTTTATATTTGAACAATGATGACAAGATATATCATTAGATTTTATTACTGATTTATTGAAAAGTGATGAAAGCAACGCGATTCTAACAGTGATAGATCGATTGTTTAAAGAACGTCACTATATATTCTGTTGATCAGATGACGAAGAAACTTTCGCTGAACAAACAGTCAAGCTGCTGCTGATATGAATCTTCAGAACTCATGAGCTATCAAGATCAATAGTGTTCGATAGAAATTCACAATTCATATCGATTGTCTGAAAGTCTCTATGTCTGAGACTCAACATTAAAATAAAACTATTCATCAACTATCATTCACAGATCAATGATCAAACGAAAAGAGCGAATTAGAATGTAGAACAATATCTACGAAGTTACTGCTTGTACATGCAAGATGACTAATTCATCTGATTATTTATGACTGAATTCGTCAATAACAATGCTATTTCGTTGTCAATTGAACAATCAGCGTTCTTTCTGAATAAGAACTTTCACTCTCATATGAGTTTCGATTCGAATTCAACTGAATATGAGATCACTCAAGCTAGAATTCAAGCGAACAAAGCAGAGAATATATTTGAACACATGAAATGATCATTAATGTTGATCAAGCAAACATTAGTAAGAGTCAAAGTCACAATGAAGAAACAGATTGACAAGCATTGAAAGAAAATGATTTACAAGATAAATGACATGATGTTTCTGAATTCTAGAAACATTATGATCGCAAGATCATCAAAGAAGCTGAATGATAAAATGCTAGAATCTTTCAAGATTCTGACTGAGATCGAACATGCATATCAACTGAAACTGTCATCGACAATGAAGATTCATTCAGAGTTCGCTTTGGATCTGCTACGACTGAATTCAAAAGACTCTCTGAAAGAACAATGAAATGAGTCGTCTGATTCTATAATGATAGATAACGAAGATGAATGAAAAGTGAAGAACATACTGAACTTCAGACATTACAGAAAACGACTGCAATATCGTGTCAATTGAAAGAATTATGACGTCGATTTACATTGATACAATGTCAATGAAGATGAGTTTGAAGACTGCTTGAAGATCATAAATGACTTTCATCAGAAGTATTTGAACAAGTCAAGTTAGAAATTGACTCGACAAGAATTGATCGATTGAACTGCAGTAATGAGAACATTACTAAATGAAGAAGAGAGATAATGTTGCAAGCATGCATCTCTGATACCTCTGATTAGCCTGATTAGCCTAACATAGACTAGTATAGAGCTGTGAGTAGAACTGTTGTTGACACGCTAGCGGCCTAGCGTGCCTTCGTGAGTAAAACTCACGTCGTGTTGCATCTTCTTTCTACTTCAGCTTTGAACTTCTAGTTAGAATACACTCATATGATTTGCTCTATGCAAACTCATAACAGAATCTTCTATAAAAATTCTACTAGAAAGAAGAGAGATAAGTTCGACGTCGAAGAAACTAGTAGTAAACACTAACTAGTTAAGATCGAGAAGATGAGCTCTTCATTAAGTACGTCTAACAAAAGATTATCGAATAGTATACTACTACTTTCTTTCTTCTTAGCCTTTTTAATATTATCTATCTCGTTATCTACTATTCGAATAGATTTTTCCTTAAGCTTCTTTATCTCTTGATAAAGACAATTTAGACGCGTAAAAGTTTATTTAATCTAAGTAGTCTTTTAGTAACATTACTTCTAGAAACGACGCTACTTTACTAGCGAAAAAGAAATAAGACTATATTTCGATATATTTTTTTTAGTATACTATATATATCGATTCAATAAACTTTCTATTTTATATCTATTACTAGATTAAATATAGTTACTATAAGAATGTATGATAAATAAACTAAATGACGAAATCTCTTAGATTAATCGTTTACGACGATAAGTTAAGTTAATAGATTAAGAAGAACGAAGTATAATATAGATAAGAATTCTCGAAACGAGAATCTTAGAGGAAAAACCTAGTATTACAAATAAGATCTAGATCTTATACTATACGTAATAGACGTAGTTATTGTTATAATCTATTACTAAGTACTATAGATTATAAATACTAGCTAATCTATATATAGAGTATATAAATTATAGTAATTAGATAATAGATTATTTAGAGTATAGATTTTCTTTATCTATATAGATGACAATATTTTCTACTTAGATAGAAGCTTTATACTTAGCTTATATTAATAACTTATATTAAGACTTTTATCTAGTACTTTAGATATAAGATACTTTATACTATTTAATACTAGACTAGTCTTATAAAGTCTACTTTTCTTATATACTAATTATTCTTTATATTCTTATTCTTAGAGAATTAACCTAGACTATCTCTCTAACTACTATTTAGTAAGTTGTAAGAACGAAGTTCTAATAATCTTACTAACTATTAGAGTCTCTTCTACTTATGTATATCGTCGCTTACGACTTTTACGCTTTATTGACGCTTTAACAGCGTCTTGCACACGATCTATTTTCTTCTTCATTAACACTACTCGTATGCACGGGGTTCTCGCGCAAACGGGGTTTCCGCGCACGCTAACTAAAACTATTTATATTAGTGCCATTTTTAGCACGCTAAACCCGATACTATCTGTTGCTAACCTTTCTAGGTTAGAGTGCGCGGAAACCCAGTTTGCGCGGAAACCCCGTGCATACGAGTATATTATAAGCTATCTACTGAGCGCTCTTACTTAACTACTTAACCTGCTTACATAAAGAGCTTACTAGAAACCCTCGATAATTTTATATACGATTTCAAATTGGCGTTAACTACGCCTCTATCTTACTAGCGTTGCGCGATGTCTTTGCCTCCTAGTCGACAGTACCTAGTATAGACGATATTAGCGTACGTAGCTGTATATTCAGCTTTAATAACACAGCGTCTGAGTTATTTAAAACTAGCCCAGCGCCTCCAAATCCTACGCAGACGTTCTCTAGTATAAATATCTTCTCAAAAGCTGCTTTAAAGGCTAGTAGGAAGGTTTCTTTACTGATATAGTAGATACGGCTGCGTGCCAAGAGCGAGATCCCGTCGCCATAGTAGCGCTTTAGTAGCGAGTAGTAGACAATATTAAGAGGCTAGAGTAGATACGATAAGTATGGTAGTATATAGAAAGCGATAATCTTATTCTCCTTATAGTAGTCCTAGAAATCTACTAAGTAGTGGCTCCCGTAGCCGTTGATAATAAGCAGCCTGTACGCTCCAGTAGAAGAAGCCTTCGTATAGGCGTCGAAGTGCTTGAGCTACGCTAGCGCGAGGTCGTTATTGATCTAGCCGGTAGGAGAGACGCTGATAATCTAATTACGAGGTAGATCGCTAAACTAGGAGGAGATAAGGACCTTGCCTGCAAAGATAATAAAGGATGGGATAACGCGCCCTATCGCGCCGACGCCTTGTACTAGGGTAATCCACTTGCGATCGCTAGGCTGTAGTTTCTTCTGTTTTCCAAGTTTCTCTGAGCCTGTAATAATAAACTAAGAGGATATCTTGCCCATCAGGAAGCCAGACTCGTTAAAGTTCTAGGTATCCCTATCTATAATACTATACTTCGCCTTTATCGACTGAACAAGCGTAAACCAGGGCCGGATAACCGCTAGGTCCTCGCAGGCAGCTCGCTGGCAATTATACGGACGGCTCCATCGCGTTCGCAGCTCAGGTGTACGCTGTATAAACTTATCAACCCAGTTTTTGCCAGTAAGGTTGCCTTCGCGCTCTCTCAGTAATCTATCAGCCATATCTCGTACGGATACCTTCGAGGGTGGTATGCCACGTAGACTCTCGTCGAGTATACGCTATACAATTACCTTCTCTTCTAACTTTATCAGGCTTTTGCGGTTCGGCTCGCAATCGCGTCGAGGGCGTTTTCTAGCGCGTCGGTCAACTAACGTTCTTCGCGGAACGTTATAGATCGCTGCAGCGCGTCTATTAGTTTGTATTTGCTAGGAACTAATATCTTGGATAGCAAGCTGTAGATCGCTTTCAGTATAGGTTCTTCGGATATTGGATGGTGAACCACGTTAGGTATTTTGCAAAATACCTTAAGCATTCCTAGTACTAAATAAGATTAGATAAGAAGCACGGACGCCAGTCGTGGTTGGTTGGGCACTCGCTTGTCGGAGCCCGGAGGCCGAGGCCGAGGCCACACACACACGCACATAGAAGGCGCCGTTCTCAATTCCTTGTTGAGGCACGACACTAGACCCCACCTTGAGCTGAGCGACTCCGTTTAGGGCAGAGGCGCCCTGTTTGGTGATAGCTCTAAGAATCAGATCCTACACCATCTCCTTCCTGCCAACATTTCTGACTTTTTCGACGTCCTCCATCTGTTGATTCCCTAAAATGGAACAGAAGACATGGGTAATGCTTGGTAAGGGACCTAAGTCCTCATGGACCACTTGTCTTTGAGTAAAACTCATCGCAAATGGCAGAGAACAACCCCGATGTAATGAACCAATTGGCAACGAAGTTGGGTCTATCGTCCGATCTCCAGTTCTATGACGTCTATTCCCTGGATGTACCCGAACTACTCGCAGATATCCCCCGACCTGCCTTGGCTCTGCTGGTCATCATTCCACTTACATCAGCTTGGGATCGAAGTCGCAAGGCCGAAGACGCTGACAAAGAACCCTACACTGGCTCCGGCCCTGACGAGCCGGTCATCTGGTTCAAGCAGACCATCGGCCACGCCTGCGGCTCGATCGGTCTGCTCCATAGCGTGATCAACGGTCCGGCCGTCGACTTTATCAAGCGTGATTCCAATCTCGCAGCGATACGAAGCCTCGCCATACCGCTGGATATGACCAAACGCGCCGAAATGCTGTACAACAGCGAGCCATTCGAACTTGCTCACAAGTCGGTCGAGCAGGCCGGCGACAGCGCTGCGGATCCAACGTGTGAGCGTGAGGGTGGGCATTTTGTGAGTTTTGTCAAGAGCGGTGGGAAGCTCTGGGAGCTTGAAGGGTCGAGGATGGGTCCTCTGGAGAGAGGAAGTCTTGCTGACGACGAGGACGTTCTCAGTCCGCGAGCGCTTGACATGGGCATCAAGAGGATCATCAAGTTGAACGCGGAAGGAGGAGGAGAGGACCTTCTTTTTAGCTGCATTGCTTTGGCTCGCAGGTCTTAGGCTCTGACTGGGAATCGGCACACACGCATTACGGATATACTATGCTGTATTCGGAGCATCTAATGAGATTCGAGAAGACATTATCTTGCTCCCTAGATCTACACGAGACCAGAACGGACACTCGAATCTCTCGGTGTTATAGCATTAGAGAAACGGGCTGTACTAACATGGCTGCAAGATTCCCAGAGAGGAATATCGAACCTTTGCAGTTGCGCAGAATAGGCAGACGTGTTATGTAGAAGTTCTGACAGTGAACAGGTTGCTATAGTCCTCTAGCCTACGACTGTGCGTGTACTGGCCCTCTAGAAACATCTCAACAATCTTGTCGTGCCTTTCGTTCGTCCGTCCGTCGTTGTGTTTTTGATAGGATAAGAAAGAGAGAGAAAGGGAGAAGGACGTTCGTTAATAAGTAGGTTGTTGACCTTATGAAGCTAATCCTAATCCATTTACATATATATATATATACAAAACAATAACAACGGAGGACTAATGCTCTACTCTGCTCCGCTCTCCGGCCGGCAAATATCAGCACCCCAGGTAGGGTTCTTTCCATTTTTCGTTTACTATTCGTACGTATCGTATATCGTATAGAAGGCTGTAAATCATTACCTAATTATAGAATCACCTAATCAAGTCACAAAGTCTAAAAAAGCTTTTTTCTTTTCGGATAGATGGATATGACTCCCCTTGAATAAATAAATACATTTATTCATTATCAAGCGATCATCGACTTTAGAAAATGGATAGGGGTTGGAAAATAAAAGCAAAAGGGGGGAAAAGGAAAGTAGTAGAGAGTCGAAGCCATTGATTGTATGTATGTATGTATGTATATATGTATAGCGGAGATCTAAGTAGTAGGATGGGACAGCTGGCTGGCTGCCTTACTGAGTGTGAGAAAAGGGGAGAAGAAGGCACTGCGAATTTATTTATTTCTCTATCTGTGGAACCGGAGAGATAGACATAGTGGATATGTTTGATTCTTCTGGATTGGATCGGATCGAAGGGGCCTAGTCTTGTAAGGAACGAAGTTGGCGTTGAGGGTGAGAGCTAGGGTTGGTTTTTCTCCTCGCGAATGCTTTTCCATATATCTATCGTCTGCTTGTTTTTTAAAGGCTATAATGATCGGGGGAGGGGGAGGGGAAGGGAGAGGTGAAGGAGGCAAGGGGGAAGAAGGAGGGGCAGGCTCTGAGTATTACTCGTAGTTGAGACTCCCCATTGCGATAACACACTGAGAGAACTCAATGGCCCAGGGGAACTGGTGAAATATTTGCGAAAAATTGAACGTGGGAGGAGGAAAACGCCGGATTCCAGACCAAGTCATTTCTAGCAACGATGAATAAATCTGTGTCTAGAATATCTTCCACTCTAAGGACACAAAAAGAAAACATGATCATCTTATCCAGTACTGTTCCCCTTTTGGGATACGTTCGAAGGCCATCTATTCCATCGCCCGCTTGATAAAGGCACTCAACTCTTGAATGTTGGGACACGGCGCCACCAGCGAGAAATGATTTACATCATCCAGTACATGGACCTTTAAGTTGTCAGCTCCGACTAAGGAAGCCTAACCGCTTCCACTAAAATCGGTCCGATTGTTCAGAAGCCAGAGCATTTTTCTAGGATCATCCGGGCGGGTCTCAGGTCTCGGATCATCTGGATGCTTGCAGATGCTATTACGCGCATAGACGATGTGCGTTTGCGGTGAAAGACCAGCGAACGGTCTCACTTTGTAATCATCCAACGTGGTCAAGAAAGCGTTGAAGTGGGGCCTCAGCCAGCTCGGAGGTGCTTTGCCGTTGCTGCCGAAAAAGTCCAAGGTGTCGAAGAAGTTGAACATACGCTCCGGCGGGTTCTCCAGTCCAACGGGGTTGGGTGAATCGATGAGGATAAGACGGGCTGTCTGCTCGCCGTTATGTGAGAGCTGCTGTGCGCTTTTATAGGCCAAGATCCCGCCGGCTGACCACCCACCAAAATAGTAAGAGCCCTTAGGATTTGGCTGAGGCGGCTTCGAAAGAGCATTTTATATCCTGCGGTGTTTTCTGCCAAGGGCAGTTCAAGCCGTACACTGCGATATTAGAGGAAACTTTAGGAAGCGATACGTAGAATATAGTAGACCCGGAACCGTCAGGGAATAGGAACAGTATTCTCTCTACGGAGCTAGGATTCCCTTGGAGCAGAACTGAAGTCATATGCGGTGACGAGTCAGGGACAGAGTATATAACCTTATAAGCGGTATTAACTAAAGACTTCTCACTAGCCGGTTCCTTAGGCGATAATCCTAATACTTTTTAAACCTTATCCATACTGTTATTGTCTGTAAGAAGGTTTCGTAGAAGGTCTATCTCTATTTCCTCGCTAAGCTTACTTATTATATTAAGGGTGAGTAAAGAATCTATATTAAGCTCTATAAAGCTGGTCGAAGGTTTTAAATCTGCAGTAGAGATATCTATCTTATTAGTAATAGTCGCGCGGATAGATTTAAAAACATCTCTATTAGATATCGACACTGATGATACGATTGTTTCCTAACTTTCAGCCGAGTTATTACTGCTAGATGTCGAAAGCTGATCCTTATCGCTCGAGAAGCTTGACGATACCGCTTCGCTTTCGCTTTCTTCTAAAAACGCTGTGAGTTTCCCTATCTTATAGAGACAAATGAAATATCACGCACTCTATTTATTTTCTAGAAAAATTTACCACATATTTCAATTAATTTCTAAAGTAAAATGAAATTAGTGGTAAATAAAGTTTGACTTAGAAGATTTTTAGCTCGTTTTAAAGCGCTTAACGAGCGCTTTAAACTGACGGTCGAACCTTTCTAATCGAGTTAGTCTCTATTTTTCTATAATTTTCTAAAGTTGGCTGAAAAAGTGATGTTCGCTCTCGCTTGAAAGATCAACGACTAGTCGTATCTTAATCTTTTGCACTTAATATCTTTTATATATATTTAGATCTTTTAGATAATAGAACATCGTTTAGAAAAGTTCTTTAAGAGCTTTCTAACGAGCTTATAATTTAAGAAATCGATAAAGTATCTAAAAAGTTATTAAGAAGAGAGTAAATTTCTACTATATATTTTCTACTATCGCGTTTCTTGAAAGAGTTAATAAGTATAAGACTTAATAATATATTTAAAATATATTTAGTTTTCTATTCTTTATTAGATATAAAAATTTCTAAGAAAAAAAAGTAAGTACTAAAAAGTTATTAAGAAGAGTAAAGATTTCTACTACATTTCTCTTACTATCGCGTTTCTTGAAGAAGTTAATAAGTATTAGACTTAGTAATATATATAAAATATATTTAGTTTTTTATTCTTTATTAGATATAGAAATTTCTAAGAAAAAGAAACTAGTATTAATAAAGAAAGATTTTTAGACTTATATTATAAAAAAGAATGATCAGCGATGAAACTCATCTGTACGCGATGCTGACTATGAATCTACCGTCTAGCTACAGTAGAGTCTAAAGATTATTAAAAGTTTGAACGACATCAAGATGCTGCGTGATGATGAAGCGCTGTGCGTTGATCGCATGCAGAGTTTTCGCGATCGCGCAGACTTTGATAATCTCAATGCACATGTTACAAAGCAATCTGCATGCAGATGAGAAAATCAAATAGAACGCAGAACTACGAGAAAAATCGCTTATGAAAATCATTCAATTCAGCATCTCATTGTCGTGATGACAAGAACTGAAATAGAACATTCTTGTGTTTGATCTGTTGAAGATGATTAGCAGAAAGAACTTGAATCATGAACATTCTTTAAATCTATGTGCTAACTACGTATAGATTTTGTTAAGACTGCGTGTCTGTTACTACGACATAAGTAACTCACGAGTCTCATTAAGTTCAACATGAGCAAATTCAAGAATCTCATTAATATCATTTAACAAACGTTCAGATACAGACATTCTATACATAGATGATACGCTGATGAGAAGACTTCATTAAAAGAAGAGAAACACAAGCGAGTTAATAAAGAATGATTGAACTACGCTGTTTGATTAAAAGTGTAGCATATGAACATTTCTGCAAAACATGATCGATCTGCATGAGAAAGATCTTTACAGATAACATGAAACAGATGAATTGCACACTTTACAAGCGAAGCGAACATCTGCAAAACATGATATACAATGACGATGATTGTCGATCTTGAGAATTTCATTTCTTCACTGAACTCTGACTCTTGAATGTCTTGATGATAAAGTCAATCTTTAATTGAAGACATCATCTGTATAGTTTGAGAAAACAGTAGCGCATGTCAATGTGATTAGAGAAGAAATCGACTGCGGTACACATGTGTATCACAGACGAAATGTTTGCGATTCATGCTTAAGAAGTAAACTGTCAAAATCTAAGCAGTGAGAGATCTCGTTCATCTTGAACTGTGAATTTGTTGTAAGAAAACTCTCTGAGTAATCTCTTGAGTCTAAGAGAAAAATCAGCATAGAGATCGTGCTCTATGTATGTTGCATGCAACGTATACAACATATTTTCAATAGATTCGCTACATGTTCATTTGAACATGCTACAGAACAAGATCACGTTACACAGTCAAGTCAATGATCAAATGCAAAAGATCAGACAAGCATGCAAACTAATACGCGCTTGTTTGACGAAAGTTAATTACGTCATTTCTCACTTACTCATCATCAAGAAAATAATACTTCTGAATGTCTTCATTCAAGAAGATGTGAAGATACAGTTGAGATGCAGACGACACATCTTCTTCTTCACAATGATTTCAACAAATGATAGCATTGCAATAACGCAGTATCACAAAGATTAATGAAATCAATGATGAGAAAAGTACAAAGAATGTGTTGTAGATGTCAATGCAATTTCAGCACAAAGATTGCATCTGAGCAATAAGATGATAAAGATGCGTGATGATCTTCAGAAAGCAGAAAGCATTCTTGCAATGCACATCAGAATCAAACGCATAGATCTGAATGCTTATCTGCACTTTAGAAATGTTTCAGACATGAATAGCTTGCGATGTGACTGCGAATGAAATCATCAGATGACGAAGCATGTACTTATGCATTGTTCAAACTGATTGCATCTGCGATCAAGAATGTTAAAAGATGCTGACTTCTTAAACTATTGAATAATCATCATCATCACGAAAAATCTTAGAGCAGTAACGAAGATGATGATGAAAACGAAGCTTTTGAAGCAATTTAGAGTGACTAAAACACTCATTCTTTAACATGCAATCAACGTGAACAAATTTGATACATAGTTTCAAAACTCACTGTTTCAACTGCGTGAAGCAGTCATATAGACTGCAAGTGATTTTCTATCTCAGAGAGTTTTGTTCACTCGATACAAATAGCATAAAGTTTCTCATGAGTTAATTTAATCGATGTCATAAAAATGTATGAATTTATTATTATTATAAAAAAGAATATATTACTATATTTCTTAGAAAGATCTTTAAGATAAGAGCTTAATAATAAATATTTTAAAACTTATAAATATATATTAAAATTCTATAAAAATTATAATATAAAGAAAGATCTTTCAAGAGTATATATAAAGTTTATATATATTCTAGAAATACTAGAACTTTGTCGAAATTCGAATTTGAAGCTCTTTAATATTAAATATTAGAGAATTTTACTATTAAACTACGAGACTCTTTAGAATATAATTATAATAACTTATTATTATATATATATCTAAATTGCATAGAATTTAGATCATCTATAGATTGCATATACATTGCTAGAAATTATGATTATGCTAGAAATTATGATTATTGCTAGAAATTATAGTCATTGCTAAAAGTCATGATCATTGCTAGAAATCTAGATCATTGCTAGAAATCTAGATCATGCTAGAAATCTAGATTATTCATAGATTACACATGCATTGCTAGAAATCTAGATCATCTATGAATTGCATATGCATTGCATTTATCATTGATTTATATAGTCGACTCGACTCGACTTGACTCGACTTGTCACGCTAGTCTTAATTGACTAGATATCGATAATTTGTCGCATGACGTTACTTGAACGACGTCTCGTTCGAATTTCTTTCTTCTTTTCTTAATATTTCTTAGAAAAACGTCTAAATATCATTCAATTCTATTTTCTAAACAATTGAACCTTCTAAATCTACTAAAAATGTTTATTCAATCTACTTCTATAATTCTAGTTGAGAATATCGACTTATTAGCTTGTAAAAGCTGTAAGTACTGTATCTTTTCAACAAGATTAGATCATCACTTCGAAAGAAAACCTCATTCTCTCTCGTCTTTCAAGCGTACTAGTCTTCTTATAGAAGTTGAAAAAGACGCTAGCCTTATTCGGAATAAGGCCGAAATTAAAAATCTTGAAATTTCTTCTTCTTTTCCCTTTTTCTACTTAGAATTAGCCCTCTATCGAGACGAGATTAAGTGTCAAGACTGCGAATATATTACTAGAAATACTCATAGTATTTGAGATCACTATTTCAAAGTTCATAGCTGGGAAAACCCTAGGAAAAAGAAACGATCTTCGAAATCTACTAAGGAAAACGTTTCTTGAAAAATCGAGATTCCTTGTCAGCAATATTTTCCTAAGAAATTCGATTCTCAATACTTTCTAGTTAATTCTAAAAAGTCATGAATAGTCAAGACTAGTCGAGAAGAAACGAGTTTTCTAGAAGAAAGAGCTTCTAGCGCTGAAAGTCGTCGTTCGTCTCAAATATCTCTCGAAACCCAAGGTATTTTTCTTAGCTATTTTTTTCTAAAAAACCTATTAATATATTCTTTAAATCTTACTATTTGAGAAGTCGAAATTGCTCGCTTAAATTCCGAAGTCGAATCGTCTCAAAAACGTCAAATCTCGAAAATTCAAAAAGAAAAGCTCGACGACTTCTTCTCTTGACTAGATCAAACTAGGTGAATCGACTATTTAGAAGATCTAAATCGTTTCTATCTAGTCGATTTAGTCGAAGAGCTCGATACTTCTCTTCTTCGAATTATTTCGTTCGATTTTGAAAATTTAGCTCGGAAATTTCAGGAAACCGTCTCGAATATCGACTCTTTCGAACGTTTCGAAATAGTTCGAACGAAGAAAAACCAATTCCGAGCTAAACTCTTTCGGGTTTATCAGAATACTGAGCGGATTTCAACGTATTCTTTATCTTGAAAACAAATTTTCTTCTTTTTTATTCGAACTCAAATCGATTGAGACTCGAGCCAAGAAAACCCTCGATATAGTCTTTCGAAAACGCAGAAAAACCTTCTTGAAAGACTTATTCGAATTGTCGAAGAGACGGACGAAAACTCGGAAAGTCAGAAATCGAGCCAGAATTCTACTTCGAACGAGAACGAAGCCTCAACTACTAGGGAAGACTCGGAGAACGAGAAGACTAGTACTAGAAATACATCTATTATTTCTAGTACGAGAGCTAGGCCTAAGCTCTCTAGTCTTACTTGAATCGAGAGAGCTTGTCTAGATTTTTCAATATCTCTTCTCGATCAGCAGGCAAAAGAAGACGAATATGAGCTTCTTTTAGTAGAGACTCTAGTCGTTCTAGAACTCGAAGAAAAAGACTGAAAAGAAGTCAATTTCTATCTCTCTCTTCTCTCGTCTTTTATTAAGATTTCTTGTTTTCTCGTTCTTTGATTTTCTTTAGAAAAATCAAGCACTTTGAACACAGATTCGAACTCGAATTCAGGCTTGAATACTAGTATCTATTCTTTAGAACTAGAGAATCGAGAGGTTCTTGAACGAATTTCTTTTCTCGTTGATCATTTTCTAGTTAGAAGTTCTCGTTCTTCTATTAACTGAGCACTCGATCTTCGAAGCTACGGGTTAAATATAGCTCAGAATACGACTAAAGAGAGCCTAATAGAGTGGTCGAACGAGACTATACTCTACGGTCGAATTTCTTTCTCAATTTTCAACTTTCGAGCTTTTATTCACGATCTTCTTTCTTCTACTCAAGCTATTCTTTTCGAAGACGTTCTTTTTCAGTCGAAAAATAGTACTATCGAAAGTACTATATCGATTTCTGAAATCCTCTGGTCTAGAATTTTTGATAACTCTCTAGATTCTACTTCTTTTTTCAATTTTCTTCAGAATAGTTGAACGAATTTAGAAGTCAAGAATTCGAAAAATTGACTTATTCGAAAAATAGCTAGTCGTTCGAATCTAGCTAGCCGTTTTCGAGTCTCGAAGAAGAAGACTTTTACTTGAAATTCTCGAAAACTAGAGAAATGACTTACTTCTCTCTCGATTTTTCTAGAAAAACTTCTAGTACTTATTCATCTAGAAGATGAACAGTCAGCGAGAGCTTCGAAATTACTATCTATTAGAAGCTCTAATAGTATAGAAATCGGACTTCGAAATCTCTACGTCGAAAACGATCTTCTTTTCTTTATTACTTTCTATCACAAAGAGTATTCGATCTCGAAATCTACGAAAATTATTCATCGCTATTTATCTCGAGAAATAGACTCTCTTTTAGTCTATTATCTCTGGCTGATAGCTTCTTTTCAGAAGGCTATAGGCCTAAAGGTTTTTCGAACGTCGTTTTCAGAATATCTCTTCGAAAACTCAGTTAAAAAAATTCTAGCAAAATCGAATTCTTGAGGGTTAAAAACCGCTCGAAAATATACTTTCAAGCAATTCCGAAGGTTTTTTCGACGGGAAACTCAGACGGGTCTAGAAGTTTCTATAAATTCTAGCGAATATCGACATCTCGCTATAGAGATTTCTAGAAAATATCTTAGAAAAAATCTTCAATTTCAACTCGAAGAACAAGAGCTCAATATCGAAAAAGACGAGAACTATTCGAACGATATTCTAGCTACACAAGAGAATGAGAAGAGATCTATTCTGTGAAATTACTTGATTCTCATAATGAAATCGAGATTTCGAATTATTTCTCTCGCAACGTCAGACATTTCTGAAGACTCAAAGATTCTACGCAGAGTAAGTCTTACGTATTAAATGTCGCTGAGATACTTCGATTGACAAGAAAAACAGTAGATCGACTAGTGTATCTTATTCGCTTCTACAAGATTCAAGATTACGAAGAATGAGGCAGAAATACACACAGTTTCGAAGAATACAGTGACTCGAATGATTTCAGCGAAGACACAAGCGAGTCTTCAAGATTGTCGATGTCGATATCATTGAAGAAGACAGTTCAATCAAACTCTGAAGTTGCACATTGAGCGTTGAGAACGCAACTAGAACTGGCCTACGATGAGATTCAAAGATTCATAAAAAGAGTCAAAAAGTCAAGTCAAGATCAAGTGATAGGCAACAAGCGAAAACGAGATGATCAGGCATCTGAAGAAAGAAAGAAACGAGATTTTAATTTGTCAGATCTAACTGAAGTGACAAGTCTCACGAAATCTCGATCATTTCAAGGAAGAACTGTGTAGTGTTGACGATCAAGCTCTTCGTTCTTCGTGTTGCAGAGAAAGTTTCTGTCATTCTGCAATTCTGATGTATTTGAATGTTTCTTGAAGAATAACAATTTCGACAGATGTTGTATCACACGACTGTTGCATTGCACGAATGAAAGATTGATTGAGAGTCACAAGCATTTTGTTTAGAGATCACAGATCTTGTCATTCGCTAAAAATCGACAGCGTTGCAGACATGATTATGACGCGAATATGCTTTCAGATACTACGACTGTTGATGATCAATCAGATGCACTTCATGTGTTAATAAATTTCTTTCACGTTTGAAATACAATTTGACAGAAGTTGTCATCATTCTTCTCTATTGATAATGCTTTCACGTACTCTTCGTTTTCAACAGATCATGCTCGAATCGACTTGCAAAAGTCGATGTTGATCTTTCTCTACGTATTTCTATAATCGAAAACCGCTCATCGAAGTCTTTTTATAATATTCTACGTCTCTCTTGCAAGACGTAAGCTAGCTTCGTGCATTTTCTGATGATATGCAAGCTCTTATCTCAAAAAGTCATTCTCTTTGATCAACTGTTCGATTTCTTGCGACAGAGTTGATTTTGACATCTTCAATGCTTGAAGTCGTTCTGAAGTTGCTTCGAATGCAACGATTGAATCGATACTGTGATTGATAAGAACGTCTAGAGAAGTAGGCGTCAAAGGTTGACTATCATAGATATTCATTACTCTTGATGATTGTAATATGCTTTGATGAGAGATGACTCAGCTGAGGGAATTGATGCTTTAAATATCGTCATGCCTACTCAGTCGTCTTGAGCTGAGCATTCTCGTGAAGAAATCATTTTGAGCTTCATTCTTCTGAGCTAATATTGAGGCTGATAGCGAGATTTGAATACACTTTTCGAATCATTTGAATCTCGTGATCTTCGATCAAACTATATTTCTCATCTGACGTGACGTGTATTATCGAACTTAAGCAAGATATTCATACAGTGTGCAGAATTGATATATCACTACGTAGTCAAATAGTCAACAAGTCTCGAACATCAGAACAATCTCAGATAGAAGAACACTCGAAGAGAACTATTCGAAAACGATAGTATGCTCACGACACTATTCTTCAATGCTTAAGAAAGAGAATAATTGATAAGATTCGAATAATTAATAATTCAGAAAAGAAATCACGACAAAGAAGACGATAGCAAGCAATTAACGATAGATGTTATCGTTTGACTGACACTTTCAGCTATCAGATTCTTTCGTGATTTCTATAGCTTGCTAAATTTCTATTCAACTTTGCACGACATTCGTACGCTCTTCAAGTACATTTTTTTCATGTCTCTTGTTTCTCTACGAAATACTTTGAACGTTTCTGTTTCGAATATATATTTCGAAAACTTGTATATCTTTCAACAGCAAAGAACTCGAATGAACTGTTTTTAACGTATCGCGACTTCAATGTTTAAGCGATTCATCATCACGTAATGTCAGAGATTTTTATTCGTCAATACAATAAGCTGATCTGACTAGATATTTTATCAATTTTTCATCTTTAAGACTACTCTGCTCTAGAGACTTCGAAAATCATGATCACAATAATTTAGAGTCAGAGTTAGAAACTTCTTAAGATATCTTGTCGAGATGCGAAGTCTTATTAGATCACGATCGCAATATTAATACTATCGTATACATAAATGACTTCTGAATGAGAAGACATTAGTGAGCCGTGAATTCTATGAAGATAAAGCGACTGCTTTAGAGCATATCAGTTATGTCTATCAATAGTACTTTGAAGAATCATACCTTTGAAGTGCTACTGATCAGAAAGACGTGATAAAAGTATCGCAATGAGGGGCAAAAAACAGCATTCGATAGCGTGCGAAGAATGAGGCGAACAGTTTCTCTACATTCAATTAGGGAAAAGAACTCGAGTAGACACTTTTTAGCGTATCAAGACTGAAATCAACTGTTTATGTTGCGAAAGTTTCTCAAGTCATTGAATTGCGAATTTCAGAATCTGAAAATACTCTATTCAATTTACGTAGTAGATTATCAGAAAATTCGCCTTGACAGTCGATTTTTCTAGATCTTTGAAAAAGATTGACATCACAAAAAAATTGACTTTCTTCAGCGACGACTGTGCGACAACGTCAACTGCTCAGATAACATTCGAACGCAGTTTCAAGATACTTTGAGAAGTTAATCAAATAGTTGAATTTTGCGACGTGCGTGAAATCTTTAAGAGATTGAGAAATTTGCTTGCCAAGATTGTCTTATCTGATAATTTACTATGTAATTTGTATAAACTGTTTTCAGATCTTGAAATTCGCAATTCGATGACTTAAGAAATTTTCGTAACATAAACAGTCGATTTCAGTCTCGATACGCTAAAAAGTGTCTACTCGAGTTCTTTTCTGTTATATATATCACAATATGTTTCGCACTATAGCGTTCTGTTAATAGAAGATTCTGCCAGCTTTTGATGAGGTAGCGATAGACGCATCAAGCGAACACGCTCACTTTGCTCTCTCGTCATGCGTCAGCCTTGTAGAATGAAGACTTTCAATGTCAGAATTATGAACAGAGTGAGCGATCATCTTTCACGAATGAGAAGTCATGAATCATCAAGCTTACATCGTGAGATGAAAGTATGTGACTGCGTGCGAACTTCTGAACGAAGAGTACCCTTCTCTCTCGAGCGTCTCGTTGCATGACAGTAATGCTTACACTGTGAATCGCATTGTTGATCATCATGTTGTCGTCGCATGTCTTTCGAAAGGCAGGTATGAAATCGTCTCTGTCGTCATGATGACGAAGAACATGCTTCGATTCTTCGAATCGATTCGCATTGAACTGATGATGAGATCAAAGAAGAAACGTCAAGTCAGAAACACGACATTCGACTGAGTGATGTGATGATTGAATGCTTGTTGAGAAGAACGAAAGACGTTCTTTCGTACAAGTATGATAAAGAGATGCAAGGCAAAGAGTTCAAGATCACTGAAAGCTTGAACTCTCTCTTCACACTTTTACTAACGACGCTGAATCAACTCGATGCGATTCACGAGAGAAAAGAACATCACATTGTCGAAATCATTTGAACAATGATGATCAAAAATTCACGAGTGCGAGAGAAGCATCGATATTCGAGTGCGAAAAAAGATCGATGATACGAATCAATCTATATTCACGTCAACAACACAGCAAAGTGAAACATCGACTGCGATCATGCTGTTTCACTCGTGATTCAACGACAGTCGCGATCTCTTGATTCAAAGAATTCGATTGTGCATTACGAAATCTTTATGTTTGCAGATTAACTGATGAAAGATGTCGTTATTCGCGACAAGATCAGTCAGCAACATGATGTTATGTGCTTTGAGATGAAGGTGACAGAGTTGTCAAATGATTTTTCGTGCGTCGTCATTCAAGAGATCTGCGATTACTCAAACTCGCATAAGAACAATGAGTGACAAGGCTACGTGACAGCAACAACGACATCGTATGCGAAAGAGCTTCTACAGATCATACTCAGAGTTCAAGTGATGAGAAGTTAACGAGCGATCGATGTTGTATCGAGTACAGATGAGTGCATCTGAACAACGCAACAGATGATGAAGAACGATAGAGACAGCTTCATCATAAAATGAAGAATACAGAAATGAGATCGTTTTAAGTGCAAGAGAATTGAACAAACTCTGATCATCTATCTTCTAGAAGATGACAACTTTCACGTTCAATTTCAATTCACGAATCTTTTGATTGCTGACAATTTCGTCAATTGAGACGTTAAGATGAAGAAGATGAAGAGAAGTCTACTGTCAACAAAGACGCAGAGTGAGCGAAAGATACATATTCTTTATGATTTGAGAAAGATTGAGAAGATGCAGCTGATGATTGCATATGCTCGAAAGTATCAGCACACGTACAGCGTGATAGTATGAGTGAATGATAACAGTATTGACACGATGCTGCAGAGTCTGAGCGAGTTTGCTGAGCGTGCGAATGTCAGCGAAGTCTTGATTTCGATGATCAAGAAGATTCAGCAGACTTTGAACATGAGAGCGAAGACAAACACTGTTCTAAGATGACTCGCTTCGAAAAGAAATCAACGATGACTGATGATCTTCGACAACGTCGATCGAGACATGCAATCTATGAAAGTAGATGCTCAGATCTACAATATTACGTCGTTTCTGTCATCAGTCAATCATGACTTCATTCTGATCATCACTCGTCTTTCTTCGCTGAGAGAGATAGAAAAGTCAATCGAAGTTACAAGACTCAGAAGTAATCAAGCATTGAAGCTCATCAGCAATCGCTCGAGTCTGCATCAATTCAGCAGTGATACGATAGACATTTTATCAGAAGATCAAGATATAAGCTGATTGAATGATCTGCAGACATTAACAAGCTTGTTCAACAATTAGACTATCTCTCACTTGCTCTGATTCAAGCGAGCACGTATATGCGCGAAACTAAGACGAGCTGCTTGAAGTATCTCGATTTATACGAGATCTCATGATCTTGACTAATGACGAAGACATCTTATCTGCGTGACTACGAGAACAGAAGCATTCAGACAACGTGAATAATCTCTTACGAGCGCATTCGACAGAGCAGTTTAACGACGACATGATTCTTGCAGTTGTGAGCATATTTGAATCATCAAGATATGTGATATGAGCTGATCTTGCGTGAGAGTGAAGACTATCGAGAATATGACTGGCTTCAGAAGCTAGCACAGAGCGAAATTGACTTCAAGAGAATAATAAAACTTTTATTGAACTACTCGCTCATTGAATCGCGTCAACACAGCGAAAGCTACTTTATGCATTCAGTCGTGCACGATTGATGCGCAGAAATGATCAGCTTCAACAAGTATGACTTGATGATAGCAACTCTGATAATTGTAGATAATGCAGCGTCAGATTGATCAGAAGCGAAGTATTGAATTTCTCAACAACGATTGCTTTCGCATGCAGATTGATGTGCATGAGAACTTCATGACATCGATGTGCTCAATGACAATGCATTCACTGAGATTTGTGATGCTTTTCATAGTCTTGATCGTCTCTATGCTGATCAAGACAAGCATGTCGAAGCAAAGAAGATGTATTAGCGAGCGCTGAACGAAAAGAAGAAAGCGTGAAGCTTTGATTATATCTTCACTCTCGACATTGTTCATTATTTGAACATTCTTTACAGATATCAAGACAAGCATGTCAAAGCGAAGAAGATGTTTCAGCGAGCGTTGAATGAAAAGAAGAAAGCATGAGACTCGAATTATATCTCGACTCTTGACATTATCAACAACTTGAATCTTCTTTATATGAATCAAGACAAGCATGTTGAAGCGAAGAAGACGTATCAAAGAGCGCTAAATGAAAAGAAGAAAGCATGAGATTCTGATCATATTTTCATTCTTGACACTGTCAACAACTTGAGTATTCTTTACAAGAATCAAGACAAGCATATCGAGACGAAGAAAATGTATCAAAGAGTGCTAAATGAAAAGAAGAAAGCATGAGACTCTGATCATACTTTCACTCTCGACACTGTCAACAATTTGAGTATTCTTTATATGAATCAAGACAAGCATGTCGAAGCGAAGAAGATGTATCAAAGAGCGTTAAATGAAAAGAAGAAAGCATGAAACTCTGATCATACTTTCATTCTTGACACTGTCTACGTCTTAGATCTTCTTTACAAGAATCAAGACAAGCATGCTGAGACAGAGAAGATGTATCAACGAGCGCTGAATGAATACAAGAAAGCACGAAGCTCTGATCATGCAATTCTCTCGAGAGCGAAAGTGATGATACAGTGAGATTTGTGAGTGATAATAACGAGAAAGATGATGTCTATGTATATGATAATGATGATCAAGATGAGAATGAAGCTAGCAGTGAATTTGCAGCGAAGAGCGAAGACGAGAATGACGATTACAATGAAGATAGTAATGACGATGAACACATGAAAGAAGACAAGAACAAAGATGATGATGATGATGAAATGAATGAGAATGAGTCTGATAAGAACAGCGACTGTGACGATGTATGAATAACGAAAGAGAACACAATGATGCATTTGTTGCGATCAATGAAGAATGATGTTAAGCTTGATCTTCAATCTATATTTGTGAAACATTCAAATAAAGTCTTGCGTTCTTTCGTGAAGTTCGATTCTAGTGACAATGACGTAAAATTTGATATTAGATTTCAAGTAGAAATTATAATAATTTTCTTTAGACTGAAAAGCGATCAATCTCAAGAGACAACGACGTTTTTAGTAGAGCTGTGATAAGAACATATTTTGATAGCTGTAAAGTGCAATCTTATCATTCTGACTTCAAACATGACTTGTCTAGAATGCTACGATATTGAGTGAAGATTCATAGATAGAAAGAATGATTCATCTTCACATGAACATCTCAGTACTGAAGACGTACTGCTTACATGAACACTGTCAATATGAGCATGTTTGAAAGAGTATTCTTGTTAGGTCTAGACTTTATGCAAGAAGACTGATAACACATAGTCACAATCATTGACACGCTCTTCTTTTTTTCTTTCTATAATTTCATATAAAGATCAGAACAGATCAGCGAAGAAAGTTCAAGAATCGCTGTTCAAACACAGACGTAGTATTCGATCAACTACGATAGAATTCTCACATCTCATCTTCATCTGATCATCAGACCTGTTAGTTTTTCTAGAACTGAAACCAAGCTAGGTCAAATTTGCTCGACAAAGTCTCAAATATTTCAGAATGATTCAATCAAAAATACGATCGTAGTCAAAGTCGTCTTGCACGAAGAGATTACGAAAGATCTTGCGCAGATAGACATACGTCAATGTCTCGTCAAAGTCAAGAGAGCGAATGTGATCGAAATAGGCTCGAAATTTCTCAGAAAGATCTCTGCAAAGATTCTCTGTACTGATTGTTCTCTTCTTGATCAAGAGCAGCTCATTCTTCTGTGTCTAATCTTCAGTCGTAAGCTCTTGTCATGAGAGAAAGTCTCGAAGAAGATAGAGAAACATGTACTCGAAAGACTTCAAATCATCGCGACGATCTTGCACTAGAACAGTATTTAACGTATGAGTCGAAAGAACTGAGAATGAACATCTATGAATATCTAAATGATTGTTAATGCTGGAAAAACGTGTCGTGTCGATTAAATGCCGTTTCGCGACATCAGCAGAATGAGTCTTTATTTGAACGTTACAACGTTTTGTGACAAGGCTCAAATCTGTGACATACATCTGATTATCACGTCTTTCAATACTCATCAAGAAATTTTCCGATTTGATGTCGCGATGAATAACATTTTTGAAGTGAATATATTCGAGACGATGAAGAAGCTGATCGATCAGCATCAACATTGTTTTAAGAGAGAATCGTCGATCGCAAAAATTGAAAAGATTCTTCAAACTCGATCTCAGAAGATCGAACATCATAACATTATATTCGCATTCGAACAAATACTCATGAACGAATGAAATATTGACATCGTCAGCAAGCGATTGATAGATATCGACTTCGAATTCGAGAAGAAATGAATTTTCACAGACGCGCTCGAGTTTAATGACAATCTCTTCGTCAGTATCGAGATTGGTTTCTGAAGCGCAATAAGTTTTATAAACTTGTTTTAATCACTTTGAATGTGAACTATCTATGTACACATCGTCGAAGTCTTTCTCATCAATTCTTCTTTGAAGCTGATATTTATCAACTACGCGTAGATTCTCAGAAGCTGTTAGAACATGACGAATAACGCTTGTCTCAGAAAGCTGAACCAGACTAGAAAGTCAATTCACGTATCAAGTTCTTCATTGATAATCATATGTGAATCAGGTAGAGATGCATTGAAATCGTAGTTATGAAGAGTGCTCACATCATCTTTTACATCGATGAGACAAAGTCGAGAATGACATCTCACGCACTAAATATATTTAGATGCACGTTTCAGGCAGCTCATCGATTGACTATCGACCCCGCAATCCCGAGTGACTCACTAGCGTGGTTTCGCAGATCGCGCGCTATCTTCACTTTTGCATCTTGATTGTTTTCTCATCACTATTTAATTTGTGTCTTTCATCAAAGATCGAGACTCAATGTCTTCAGACAAAGCTTCAGTATCTCAGAATCGAAAGCGACAATTAAGTGTAGCGAAGCTCGTGACTGATATTTCATCGCAGCTCACTGTCAAATGACAAAAGCTCAAAGAACATCGACGACATTGAGCACTCAGTTTCTTTTGAAACAATCTCTCACGTCAGTGATTCACTCGTCGCACTCTGCGAGAATTCGATCAAAGAACAGCCTGATCTGCTGTCTCAGTATCGTCTCATCGAATCGACAAAGAAAACATTGACATTGAGAAGCTTAAACGCTTTGCAAGACAAGACGAATCAAGTCTCGATGACATTCGAGACGTAAGTATAATATCATGTCTTATCAAGTAGTCTTCTGACGAGAATCTAGTACTTGAATTTCGAAGTATCGACTCTCTTTAATTCAACAATGAACTCAAGTCAATTAGACTTCAGAAAACGAGTCAAGACTGAAAGAGAGTCGAGTTCATTCTTCTTCATCAGAAGAACGTCTGCTTACGACTCAGTCTTTGAGCAACATCTCAATGATCATGACATATACAAGAACAATTGTGCGCAAAGATCAAGCAATTGAGCACAAATTAATAAAAGGCTTGCACAGTCAAGATCATCTCTTTTCTTTTCTCAATTCATCGAGATCGTATTTGAAACCTTTCAGCAAATCAATGAAGTCGCATTGATTGAAAATAAAGTGATGAGCAAGATGTTTCTCATCATTGTCGACACAGTTGATATTTTTTCGCAAGAGAATCTTTGATTTACAAATCTTAAAGATCTGATCAATGACTTTATCATCAAGACTCAGTCAGACTTCTATGACAAGACTCGTTCAGAAGAGTTGAATAAACAAATTCGAGAAGACTTAGAATCTTATATTGTGCCATCGACAAATGCAGTCGCACTCTGCTTACTCAACTTCTTCATCGAGAACAAAGATTTCAAAGAGCTTACAGACGTATGCAAGAATCAAGCAATGTACGATGAAGCTTTAGATGTTTGAAGAATACATGAGCTTTGATCGTACATAGATTCGAAGACAACGTTTGACAATAATGCTTATACGATCGCTTCAACTTATTATTCTAGTGAGCTTCTCATCATGTACATAACTCATTCTGTGAAATCTACGAATTCAAAAAATTCGATCGAATATTGTATGACTCAACTTAATTTCTACGCTATGACTGAAAATTCAGATAGCTTTCGACAAGAAGCTGATGCATGAAGAAATGACAGGAAATATATGAATGCAAATCGCAAGACTTTCATAGCTGCAGCGAATGCGAAGGCACTGAATGCGAAAATTTCAGAACTTGACTTATTTACTCAAAGTCTGATATTATTCTCATCGAATGAGTCAATTCTTTCGAAGTTGAAGACATCAGCTGACGAGCTTGCATTGAATCTCAATGTGTTTCATAGCTTCAATCATACAACTTCAATTCAAGCTTGAACGAAAGCTTCACTCAAGAGATCATTGAATGAGCGATTGAAGAAGATATCTCAAATTAAGAAGAAGTCTGATATGAATAGTAAGCTTTGAGAAGATTCGAAATCGACTGAAAAACAAAGAAGACAATGAGATAATGTGAGCATCAGAAGCAGATCTGAAAAAGTTGAATGTATTGTAGCAGAGACGTATAGAATGTACTGCTTTCTATTCGCAATGTGACAGCTCGAACATTCAGCAAGCGCTTGAATACTGATTGCATATTTAACACGCTGAAATCAGACAAGAATTGAATAGATTACTTGCATATGCAACGATAACATTTCTTTTTCAAAGTCTGACAGTAATATACAGCTATGCTTCGAGAATCAATTCGCGCAAAGCTGATTCACATCGCTTTCTGCTTAGACTTGATGACTGAAAGAAGAATGAATGTTCAGCGATTCGCAATCAATAGATAGCAATATTCGTCATTTCAATGCAAGAGATTGACTTGTTCTTTCGTGACAATAGTGAGATTATGAGGTCAATAAGCATCTCGTGACTGATTAAGTACTGACATCTAAGAGATCTGTTCAAGAGACTCTCTCTTTGAAACATTAATCGTGTTCTCAAACATCTTGACGTTGAAATTCTGATTCATTTTCTCAACTTCGCATCACTTTCTTCATACATTTGTTCTTGAAGCGTCATGATCACAGAAGATTCGACAAGAATCGAAGTTAACAACAGATCATCTTAACAAGTGAAGTTTCAGAATTCACGAAGATCGCTCGCGCTACAATATGCGTTCTCGATTCATAGTTCTTCTCAATTTCTTCATCACTCGACATCTTTTGCAAGAACTTCATTCTTAGTAGAGAGTGAATTGAGCACAGAATATAATATATCTACTTCAAACATATATTTTCATAGAGAGTATCAAAGATGACTGACAAGTTTCATGCTCAGAACAATCTTCAAGATCTATCAGACATCGCTTAAAGCATATTGTTGAATTGTCAAGAAATTCGTCGAAATACACGCTTCAATATCAGATTCTTGAGATCATCAAATTGAGTATTGCTGATGTAGACATCAAAAACAATGACATTGCTAATAGACTTGCAGTCAGTGATCGCGAGCGAGACTATGATAAAGTGATCGTCTTTGAGAACTGCAACTCAGCTCTGTTGATTTATCGTAAATTTGAGTGACTTCATAATCGTATTTGCTTCATCTCAAAGATGAACTGATAAATTTGAAGAGTCAACTTGAAGAACTCGACAGCTGAGAAGCATTAACAGAAAATTCTATCAGATTACAATGTCGACGTCTAAATGATGCGGTTTCAGAGAATTCAGAAAGAAGAAAATTGCTTCAAATCTGTGAGAAGAAGCTGAAGCTATATGATATGCTCAGTATAACGACTGTATGAAATCAATGCTGATGAACGAGAAGACAAGTTGCTCTTACGTCTGCAGCAGAAGCAGACAATCAAGCAATTCATCGAGAGAAATCAGAACAGTCTATATAATCTAATCGACATCTTCGAAAGTCTTTTGAAGTCAGAGAGTCGTTGAATTCGTGAGATTGATGATCTTATGACTTTGACGCGTGATGCAGATTCTGATTGATTTAACGTCTGCCTTGAAAAGACTTTTATCAAGCTGTTCAAGACACTTACTTTGATAAGTCTCAATTATTTTTCTACGTTCAGTACAATTATCGTGCTGTTGTCTTATATTATATACAACAGCTGAATTACTTGAAGCAACTATTTTATATTGCGTTTTTGCATCTGTTCAAGTAAGACTAATACTATCTAGATCATCTTTAGAACTTGACGACAAAAGATGAAGACAAGATCAGAATCTCATCTCTGACTAACTTCTGCTGAAAGATTTAATATACTGTTACGCGTGATTCTGACTGTGATAGCAGCTGTTCTACTTTTTGATTCTGTTTTTATACTCTGAGAGCTGCAATCGACAAAGCAGTCTCAAGTTAGACGAGCAGAGAAATATCAGCTTCTGACAATCTTTCTATTCACTATGATCTTCTTGACTTCGTGCTCGATATTCACTAAGACTAAAAGGCAAGAAGTGTTATTTGCAGCAATCGCAGTCTACTGAGCTGTGTTGATGCTGTTTCTTGATAACACGTCAAATGTGTCGTCTTTATCATGTCAAGCATAACAATGCATGAAGGAAACACATTCGTGAGCAAATACACTCAGCGCTGATTATTGTCAGTTCAAGTGTCAGAAGTGACGTACAATAGTGATTCAGATTCGCAATGTCGATGTTCTTCTATATTCAGTTTAAACACTGTTAAAGTCATTCTTCAAGCTTCTTCACTCTCTACATCTTGAGTATGAAGTCATGAAATACTACATGCATATGAGAAGTGAGAATATCATGTCAGAAGAACGCAAAATCAGGCAGTCTAGCTGTTGAAAGCAGAAGTCAAGAAGCTTAATACAAAGAAAGAAATGAGCTCTAGACAAAGAGAGATCAAAGTGCTATTATGAATATTTGTCACATCTATCATATAATTCATGCGATGGCAATTCTCAATAATCACGCAAGACTACGCTACGTGAACATCACAGCTCATACATCTTCTGTTCTAGATATGTCTTTGAATACTCATTCATTCAATATGATGAGCGCAGCACCTAACTTGAGCTTTTCATCATCGTGATCATACGCGAACGCGAGTCTGTGATTCTCTACAGCAGAGAAAGCAGTCATCACGCTGAAACGTCAGTTTCTTTCTTCAACATTTCAGAGACTAATCGTCGTTCATGATCATTGTACCTGACTCACAATCATCTTTGATTTCGAATTTTCAATTCATATAAACTGCATTGATATCATTGAAATCTCTGCGTTTCTCTGTCGTTCTTGAAGATCGAGAAGATACAACAATCGTACACTTTGAGAGTGATACAAAGTTCAAATCAACGTACGTCTGTAAAGAAATGAGCTTTCGACTCTTTCTAGAACAGAATATCGACTTCAGAACTGAGAAGCAAGCATGTTATCACGAACTGAACCTAATTTATTCCCTGTCAAGATATTCGAATGTCATCTCTTCTTCTATTTTCTTTGTTACGACGAAAATTTCAACACTCGATATGTCTTCATCAATCAAAGATAAAACTTATGTATGTGAAACATTATACTCTTATCTTCAAAGAGAATCGTTGCAAGAAGCTCTAAATGAAAGCAATGCAACTGAAGAGCGACTTCTACTAACACTCGCAAAAGACGTCGCTCACAACTCATACATGAAGTCTTGCTCAATCTCTGAATCTGAGCGTTCATGTTCTCGAGTCGAAAAGAACATTAATAGTCTTTCAATGAGTGCATATGACAAGAATCAACACAAATCATTTTTTCATATCATCTTCAGTCGTCGCTGACTTGAATTCTTCTGATGAAGACGCTGATAGCTTTCTTAGCATTGATAGCTCTACATGAGAAGACAGATTTTCCTGCTTATTCGAAAAGATATTCATCATTGATACATCATCACTGAGAGCTTCTAGATCATTAGCTTTGAGTGTGATGAGTAGCATACGTGCCTCAAAATCAAGAGTGTTCGTGAGTGTAGAAGCTCAAGTAGAGACTCTCGATTCGTTGAGTGATTCGAATCGAGTCACACTCGTGATTTGTAAGATATCTTCGACTGTATCAGCTTTAGACATGATAGTATCTTGTTTATATAGCATCGTCTGATCTACAACACTATCGACAAGACGTTCGTCGATATAATCGATGATAAAGAAGCGTTGTTTCTGCTTGTCAAATCATATTCAGCGTTCAGTCTAGATTGAGTTAGAAATGACTCTGAGCAGTAAGATTATCGAACAAACAGTAGCAATATGATATTCTAGTCAAAGCATGCGCTTCTTTCTAGGCTGCGTTATTGAAGAAAGATCATGTGAACGCTCATCATCATCAATCATGACAGTAGTGAATCAATTCTCAGGAAAATATCATTGAATGAAAAGCAGATCTTGCATAATGTAATTCTCGAACAAAGATCAAGCAAAATTCTTGTATGACTGGGGAAACTTCTTACGCTGAACTTTGAGAGTCATCACTTGAGAATCTTCGGTCAAGATATTTGATAGCAAACAGATTTCAATTCAAGAAATGATCTTTTCAATTGTTCATAAAATGTTCTTCTGTTCGAGAGAAATGCAATTCTGCTGAACAATGATTAAGCTTCAAAAGAAAATCAAGTACATATAAATCAGCGAATAGATGTTGTCATTGCCTGAATACTTTAAGCATACATCAAGACTTATCGTCGTTAGTCTTGATGACTGAAAGATGAAGACTTCATTTTCGTTTGATTCATTTACTATATGCGTATCAGAAGTAGCATACTGAGGTTCAAAAGATTGATCATGATCTACAAGATCATTCAGATTCGTGAAAGTGAACTTAGAAGTCTCTTTTTGATCAAGTTGAGCAGACTCAAAAGATGTAATCAATTTTGATTTCGATTTTTCGTTCTTTGCGTAGTCGTACTCAAACAGCGCTGCAATGTTTGATAGAACAATATATGCATCAGTCTTCTTGAATCTGATTGCAGCTTTGAAAATGTATCTCTCAAAGAGATCTGTTCTCTCGAGCTCGCGAATGATAGCTCTGAACTGATTTGATAAGTCGAAGAGTCTAGCTGCTGCTGCTCAAGAGAAGAATTCAGCGAAAAAGCTTGAACTCAAAGACGATCAGTGACAGTCACTTATTGCTCTTCATAAACAGATATATTGTATCGTGATTAATCATTTCTAGAACTGACTAATGAGCTTTTAGCTGCTATATAAGCATCATGATTTCTTCTTAGCGTCTCAGCATCTTTCTGCTAATTCGGCTTTAAGTAGACTGACTGCTAAGTACTCAATGTCGACGAGAATGTGATGTCATGAAATACATGCTTTTCTCGAAGTTCTACGGCACAGACTATCAGACTCAATTGTATATATGCTTGTCTTCATTTACATTGTCTACTCAATGATGACTTTGTTATACGAGACTGTATCAGTCTTTGAGAATACGTGAATCGAATGCTTAGATATTTGAAAGATTCGCTTTGATTAAGAGTGTTTGAGCTAAAATTCGAATCGTCTCAGAGAATCTTGATCGATATTACATGACTATTGAGAATGACGAATCGAAAGATCGTGAAGTCTGAAACAACGTCGCTAAATTCTGATATCATAAAGCGTCAGATAAGACGTTGACTGTCGATCATTTATATCATCATCTGATCATTCTTGCTCGACTCTATTCGCTCGAACAGCTTTCACTGTATACAAAGTCTTTGATGAGTGTAATATCTTTCAATTCTGTCAAAGACAGTATTATGACTTTGTTCAATTCTATTTTGCAGAACAAAGAGATGACTAAACGTCGACAATTTTCTTTTGAAACTCTATTCATTAAGACGCATGCTATACTTTTTACGAGTCAATGTCAATACACTTCGCTTCGATCATGACTAATTCGATGTATATGCCTTTCATCTCAATAATGAGCTGCTCATGAGAGATAGGCCTGGTTTCTGACTGAAGAAGCATCTTGAGTTCAACTTCGAGTTTCTCAGATTTCTCATCTCTCAGTGACTCATTCTCAAGAGAAGACTCGTTGCTATGATCTTCGTCATCATTGCTAGTCGAGAAGAGAGCTTTTTCTTGTTCAGAGAGATCAAATTGACTCGGGAATTGAAGTCGCTTTTCATGAGCTGTATCATCATGCGAACCACGCGTTGACGTCAAATTTGTCATGACAGATTTTTTAGTCTGAGATAAAGAATCATGATGCTTCGAAGAACGCTCTCAACGAAGTGACTCGACATGATCATTATTCTTCTTTTTTTACATACTGCTAGCGTCATTTGAGACGTGAACATTCGAATCATATAGTGACTGCTTCAAGCCTGAAGATTCTCGTCAATAATCTGAATCATCTGAAGAAATAATTTGAGATATTGATTTCAAGTTCTTACCTTCTGAAAAGAATTTATCGTGACGTGATCTAGTACTCATAGATTCTAGAAGACTGTCTTCAATAGCGAAATTCAACGGTTCAGAGTCACTCTTAGCTTCTGACTTTCGAGAATTCTTCGCTGATGTACATTGCTTCTTCTGATGTCTGAACTTGAATCGCTTCAATAATAGATTGTCGATATTCTCGATCTGCTTCTCTTGATCATAGAAGTTCTCTGAAATTGAGCATGTAATCTTTGATGATTGTTCGCTGTGATTTTGCGAAATTTAGCAGAGAAATGTCTTCGATCACTGATCATGCAAGCTTTGACTAGTTCGACGAGAAAACGAGCTCAAGTAAAGACTGCATGCGATTAGCGAGTATACTTGATCGCATTGTAGTTGCACAGAGAGTCAGCTGCCTTTGCGAAATGCTAACGAGACACAAGACAATGAGCGACATATCAATGAGTGATGAGGCTCAATTATGACGAATCGTCTCGCCTAGTGAAGACGATTAAAGACGAAGACGCTAAAAGAGAGCTTGCCTGTCTCTCTGCGTGTCTGCGTTGTGCTCACGGCGAGCTGACAGAAGCACCCTTTTGCCTAGGCCTGAAAATGCCTGAAGAGAGATCGCATTGATTTTCTCGATCAGAGAATTCGATCAGGAAATGCGTCTTCGCGCATTGAGCTGCTACAATGAAAGTAGAATAGCTTTAGAAGTTGCATTTCGAACCAGACAATTGAAGAGCAGTGCGTCGAATATTTCAGAAGAATTCTTCTAGGTATAAATAGTTCTAGAATGATTGACGTCGAACAAATCTTCTAAAACATATGATGATCAGCAGTCAAATCTTACTAGTCATCTCTATCAATTCTGACTTCAGCTGTCAGACACAATAGAAGATGACATTTCAGATCTTAATATCTGACTGAGCAACATTTAATCTATCAGCATCAGAAGACAATCTGAGTCGCGATGAATATTAGTTATTCTGCTATCGTTGAACATTACTTCACACAGTCTTGAATCTCACTGATTATTCTCTTCTTTAAGTTGAAACACTCTCTCTTTCAGTAGAATCAAGTCGAAGAACTTCATATTGAAAATAGCAGAAGTATCATACTAAGATAAAAGAACAACGCACAGAAAGTTGAATGTGTAATGCTTTTCAAACGAATGATGACAGTATAAATCAGTCTGTCGCATGATGAATACATGCTAAGATAGAATTTGTCAAGCTATGCTCATATATACGTCGATTATACTCAGGTGTACGCTGTCGAGCAGATTGATAATTTCTCAACTGTCGTCTAGTGACTTCAGAAAGAAATGAAAAGTTAATTAAAAGCTATTCTCGTCAAGTATTTAGTTACTCGACAAGACTATCACATTATCGCTATCTTCTTCTATCGTTCTTCGTCTGAAATGAAGGCATAACTGCCTGCTTTTGATATCATCATATTTTCTCTCAACGAACAAACAAGTCTTTCTTCTTCAACTTCTCTGTTCACTACAACGATCATACAAATACAATTCAAAGATACAGAATCATTAGCTCAATTCTCAAACATTTTCTTAATAGAATGCAGTATATTCTAGACAACATTCGTGTTGTTCAAAATCATCATTCATCACAGTATCTTTCACGCCTCTTACTTCTCTTTTGTTTTCTTTGAATTAAACACTTTGTCAATTGACTGCTCTCGTTCTGAGTGACTTGATCACTTGCAGCCTCATGTTTCGCTCGTATAGTCTGTTCGTTCTGCGCTAGAGCAATCGCTTTAGTTGAACAGTTCTTATCATCTTCGTAGAAAGAGTCAAATCTACGCTTTCAGTACAATCTCGAGTTATCGTTCATCTCTTTCTGAGAATTGATGTCATCGACAGTATCTGTCAAGATCTGAATAATTACTTAAGCTTTTCTTATATCGACTAGCGTCGATACAACATCTCAGAAGAAGCGAGTCATGTGCTTCAGTGTAGCTCGTGTGTTGAAGTCGAGTCATCTTCTCAATTCTACAAGAGCATCGAAGTTCGAAAAATGATTCTGTTCTAACGAATGAGCTGTGCGAAGTCAGTAGATCGAGAGACGAACGAGAGTCACAAGAGTGATCAGAGCTAACGTCATCTCAATAGACTCTTTGAGCAGAGAAATTTGTTGAATCAGATTATGAAATGTTTGCAGATCATCTTGTGATATCGTTCATGCATGAAGTGCTTCAAGTGCTCGATCAGTACATTCTGAACTTCATATCAGAAGCAATAGAATATCGTTCTCTGAGCATCGAAGAGAGAGCAGTTGAACATAGATACTTTCGCTGCTTCGATGAGCACTGCAGTCTTCAACTTTGTGAAAGAAATGAACTCTTATCAAAAAATTCTGACGAAGCTCATCTGTTTAAACTCAAATTCATTTCAAAATTTTAGCGATAGAGTCTTGTTCTCATTAGTGAGCTGTCGCTGAAATTGTTAGGGGCCAGCATAGAGCGAGTCATATGAGTGTAATGTAACGAGTATATAAATGCTAAGGAAGGAAAGTATCTAGAAGGGAAGGATCGACTATCTATATGACTCAGGAGAACATAAGCTAACCCTGAATAGGGTTGGCTTCGGAACAAGTCTATGCCCTAGCGGCGAGCGATCGGCGATAGCCCTCAGAATAGCCATCAACATAGTCATCAACATAGCCATCAACATAGCTACCAACGAAGATGCGTAGCTAGGATCGTAACATTACCTCCCCCCTTCAACGATTCATGTCCGCATGAATGTATTTCCTTAGCCTTGTGTAGAATCGAAATGCCTATTGTAGCAGGCTCACTATGCAAGGTAGAAGTGCCATTGAAGCAGGCTCACTAGTTGCACGCGAACGAGTCGGCAGACCGATTCACTGATAGGTAGGGCGATGTGGGTAGGTAGGTCATCGCATTGACGGAAGGTGCCATTGTAGCAGGCTCACTAGTTGCACGTGAATGTATGACCAGGTTCACTGATGGGTAGAACGATGAGAAGATAGATCATCGCATTGACAGTGTCATTGAAGCAGACTCACTGATCGACTTGCTCATCGAAGAGGTCGACTTTGGGCTCGCCATTGTAGCAGGCTCACTAGTTGCACGTGGACGTATGATCAGGTCCACTGGTGAGTAGGGCGATGAGAGCGAGTAGGCCATCGCATTGACGATGCCATTGAAGCAGGCTCACTGGGGGTTTGCTCCTCGAGGTAGAGACTTCACGCAGTTCTATGACTGGTCCCGTTTGATTGTTCAACAAATTCGAAGAATCTCTTGCGAATCTAAATGAACGGTTAATCCGCTGATCTTTGACCTAGTCGGATGGTTTCAATCGTTTGTTTATACTCGCTGACCAGCGCACGAGTCCGAATCTTTTGTTTATCCTCGCTGAATCAGCTCACGAGGGGAGGAAGGTGAGTGCTGCTGCACGGACGCAAGTCGCTAGATCAAAGTCGATAGAGGATTGAAGAACTACTAGCAGAAGCATTCGAAGGAATCGATGCAGATTATTTCACTTCGCCTGTAACGAAGGAGCATTTATATAATGTTAGGGGTCAGCATAGAGCGAGTCATATGAGTGTAATGTAACGAGTATATAAATGCTAAGGAAGGAAAGTATCTAGAAGGGAAGGGCCGGCTATCTATATGACTCAGAAGAACATAAGCTAACCCTGAATAGGGTTGGCTTCGGAACAAGCCTATGCCCTAGCGGCGAGCGATCGGCGATAGCTCTCAGGATAGCCATCAACATAGTCATCAACATAGTCATCAACATAGCTATCAACGAAGGTGCGTAGCTAGGATCGTAACAGAAATGAGTCTCACATCACGTATCAATTTCGAAAGAGTTACTGACAGAGAGTTTTCAAGTCTCAAAATTCATTTTCTGACTTCAAAGATCTTTGCTCATCGAATTTGTCTATTATCTATGACTTGAACAAAAAGTCTGAACCTGAAAAGAATTTTGTGTAAATAACAAAGATCAGCAATGTTGAACTGTCGCGAGTGAGCTGTTTGAGCTGCACAAGTAAGATCGTAAAGAATCAAGTTGTTCAAAGAAGTGAGATCTGTTGAGTCTGAATTGAATCTGTTCTGTTGATTCGCAATGATGTCGTCAGAAATACAGTAGAGCTCACGAAGCAGTGAGAGAATTTGAAGCTCTATCTGACATCGATTGATGAATGAGAGATGATGTGACAAAGAAAGCATGTGCAGTTGTTTCACACATTGCAAGATGCATCAACATCAGTCATTCAAGTCTCGATAGAGAAGTCTCTGTGCAAGCGAAGACTTGAACTCTCTCAGCAAGTTTAAGCACAGAAGAAGAGTGTTTCTGACATAGACTTCTTTGATCTCACGAGAGAAGTGCTGAAGATTCATTAGCGAACTGTGTTTTCAAGACAAACGAACAGTGTCATTTTGAAATTCATATGAAAAATGAACGCTTCAAGCCTGGCAAGAAGACCATTCTTTCTCGCGATATCGCGATAGCATGACGCTGACTCGCGAACGTCTGTGTAAAATATGACACTCTGAGCGTTTCTGAGAAAGCGTCGTTGAGTCACTATTCTGACTTCTGAATTGCCAAGTTGATGCCTTTCATGATCGATTGATTGTGTTGAATTTACGTTCTCGAGCATAAATTGATCGATTATGTGAGAGAGCTCGAGAAATGAATGCATGTCAACTACAACAAGGTTCTGAGAATCGTGATACTTCTGTTCGACATGAAGAACAGTGATTCGAAGAGACTCAAGCAAAGATTCAATATCAACATCGTTTCTCGCATGTTGACGCGTTGAGAAGCGAACAATCTTCGAAAATACTTTCGAGCGATGAGAAACGATCTTTCTGTATAGAAAAAGCTGTGCAAGTTCCCAAAATCACGTCAGTCGCTGAGAAGTCTCAGTTATATAAATGCAGAGCGCTTCTCATTGCATCAGTCTCATTCATGTTCTTGTCTTGCTGCAAGTTCAGATCGTATGCGTTCGTAACAGTCTTATTTCATCGCGATTCATCTTCTGTATTCACTCTGTTGACGAATTTCGATATCTTTGAAGACTCAGAGTTCATCGTCTTCTGATCAAAGCTCGACTGATGTCTTCTCAATGTTTCATTAAGATATGTACTTTGAAGTTCACGCATCAAAGAGATACGGCATGAGAAATGACTTCTGTCTGAAACAAGATGCAGCTTGCATGACAAACAACGAAATCTTGCAGTAACTTTGAAAGTTGCACGACGAAGGCTAAAAATTTATACTGAAGAACATGTCAATTGACAAATCTCTTCAAATCTGATTCGATAAACAGCTGCAGATCTGTGATATCATGAATTTCAGTTGACTCAAAAAAGAACGAAGGCGAGCGAAATAAAAAGATGTCGACAAGTCATGTTGAGTGTAGAAAAGCAGCATCTGCGCTAGAAGTGCTGAGGCGCAGAGACATAAAATAAAGACTTCACAAGAGCGATCTGATAGTTTCTGATTGACTTGAGAAGCAAGAAATCTCACGCTGCGATAGAGAGCAAGAATGCTCATGATCTAAACTTCTTTCGATAATTCTGAGTCAAATCGTCTTTTGATTCAGAAGAAAATTTAATAAAGAGATTTCTCTCATCTGCTTTTCTGTTCTTCATTACTGCGAACGGTCAAAATGTCATCGTCAACAGCTGAGCTCGTCAAAACTAAATTGTTGAATCTCTCTGTCTTTCTTGTGAACAATCAAGCTACATTATCATCAGCAACATGTCAACAGATTTATGCAACGCTTTCTATCAAACATAGATCTGCTCTAAGACAGTTCGTATCTGTGAGAAAATGAAAAAGCAAGAAAGTAAATAAACGAAAATCTTGCTTGCAGAAGCTCTTTCACATTGAGAGTGTTGAGTCTTCTTTGAAGCTATGAGATCAAATCGAGACGTGAGTGAAGAACTTCGATTTCTTTTTTCAAGACTCTGTGATTGCAATCGAAACAAATCATCACAGTCTTTTTGCATCGTTCAACCGAATTGCTCAGAGCGCAGAAACACGAAAGATAGCGACGATTCGACGACGCTTCGATCTTGAATCAATTTATAAAAGAATCGTAAGATCTGATCATTATACAAGCACAGAATGACGCAATGAAGAAAGCGCTTGCCTCGCTCAACAACTTCAGCGTTTCTCTTTGATTAGCGATGACGTTGAGAAGATTCAAGGCAAGCTCGAGAGATATGTCGAACTGAGACGTAGCTGAAATTTGTGAGTCGAACGCTTGAGAAGTTCAGGATTTTTCATCGTTCTATCTCAGACGATGATCGAAGAATTGTAAGAATGACTCTATCTAGTTGATTTCTTTCTTTCACTGATTGATTCAGATACGAGAGAAGACAAAATCTCATCTTTCTCGATGATTCGATGAATCAAATTTGTAGGCTGAGAATTCGAGATATCGCTCGTCGACTGAAAGTTCTTTCTTTGAGCAGCTTCATTGCTCAAGAATTGAAGAAGATTTCATCAGAAGAGATGCTTTCAATTCGAAAAAGACTGTTCAATAATTGCAAATTCAATCAGTCTTGAACACAAGATATGAGAATATCGCCTGCCTTCAGACGACGATCAAATGACTCACTCGATTCTTGTTCATTCGCTTTTCGAGAGTTTCAAGAGATCACGAATAGTCACAATCTTAACACAATCATCGAGAACTTGAAACTTTCAGCTCGAGGTTTGACAAGCTTATTAAACCTTCTCAGCACACTATGTTCGCTCTCACAAAATACGATCGTCTTTGATGACTCTGCTCTGTCAGACTCAGGTTCGAGCTCGAATTTGACAAGATCACAGTGAGACTTCACAAACGTAATGACGTCTTCGATCGCAGAAGCGACTTTCTCTGATTACATCTCGTTGATCGAGGTTGAATGTCAGGAATTGAGCCTATCTCAATGAGACTCATTGCAGATCATGACATGTTCGACGACAGAAGACGTTTATTGCGAATTCGGATTGCGAATCTGATTGAAGAGCTCAGACTCGACCTTAAGAATGCGAAGTATCGTTCTCGACATGAACTCATCAATGAATTTCATGAAACATTTACATTCACAATCTGTACGTTAACAAAAGCTAATACAATTTTACAAATCATGATCGCTTGAATTATTACTCTTTCACGTAGAACTTCGTCAAGACACTTCTCAAACAATCACTTCACTCATCAAGTCGAGAACTAGAAATAGCGTCATGCCTTCATCGTTCTCGCTAAAGTACATTTCATCATCATCATTAAGAATGAGGTCTTGTTCGCTGATCAGACTAACTGTTCTCGCATTCATGATCAAGTCGTTCTTTCGATGTACGTCTTCAAGCGCTATCATGATCAGATATTGCTTTGGGAAAGAGCTTTTGAGCCGTTCATTCGTATTAATGAAGATCACAGAATAGAAGAAGTGCAGACTGCGTTGTGAGTCATCAGCGAATCGAAATTTCTTTTCAGAACATGCTTCGATTCGTGCAATGTTTGAGAGACTCTATAAAGTCGTTAGATATCAAATTCAAAGATCAAGATCACAGATGTAGAGCTACGAATATCTTGAATCAGACGTCTGTGACTTTTTATGTGAGAGCTCGACCTGAGAATGAATACAGTCATGAATTCTTCAACTTCTTCTTCAAACGTTTCGATTTCACACAGTGCTCTAGATTCTTTGCTGCGACATCTGTCAAGTCGATAGATACTGTCTGCACTTGAGAGAGAATGTTGATGTCAGACATGAGAAACAAGTCGATTCGTTGAGTCTTCAATGCAAAAGAGGTGTGACGAAATGTACTTTGTACGAAGAGAAGCTTTCACTGAAAGTGTGACGCGTGCAGTAAGCGTGTGTGACGCATCAGTAAAATCTTGAACTCTCAAGTCTTTTTTTCTGTCTTTAATATGAAGAGTTTGTATAATGTATATGATGTTTCACACAAGCTTCAATAATGTCTACAGCATAACTTTGAATGTTCTATCAGATGATCTGTCGATCTCTTCGACTGTGTATGACGAACAGCATTGAATCTATTTTACGAATGTCTCATCGTCGAAAAGACTCGTTGAGAATAAAGATACCAACTTCTTATTCGCGTAGAAACGTACGAAGCATCACTTTGAATATTATGAGAAATTCATTGTGAACGTATCACTCACTTCTGATAATTATCGCAGAATCATTGCTTCACTTACACATAGTTTCTATGAACTAATTGAGAATTGAGGCTCGCTCAATCCCTTACATCATGAAACGATTTGCCTGTAAGTCAAGTTATATAAAAGACTACGTCACTTCTTGTTCACAGTTTTTCCTTCTAGTTTTCCAATCTACTCTGAGTCATCTAATGATATAAAGCACTATTGAATTTTCAAGCAAGAAACAACTATCTCGAAATACAAGACTTCTAAGACGAAAGAAAGATGAGATGAACGACGCAATAAACTCGATAAAGAGAAGAGACAGCAACGTCGTATTGATAGAATGTTTGAACAGATGAATCGTCAACGAGAGATACAGCTAATGCAGAGTCTGAATAGTATGACGATGTCTAGTATATTCTCTCTTCAGCAGCAATCATCTTCTTCTCTTTCTTCTCTTTCTTCTCTTTCTTCTTCTTCTCAGTATATGCAATATTCGCAGTATCAACAGTGATCTCAGTGATCTATGCCTTCTTCTCATTTCTCTACATCTTCGAATATCTATGTCTCGCTCTCTCAACATTCTCATCAGCAGCAGCAAAACTCGAATCAACATAATACTGCAGAGTCACGATCTCATAAATCAAGCTCTCTTGAAGATGACGAGAAAAAGAAGAAGCAAGTCGTTGACGATTTCTGAACTTGACGAATTAATAAGATCAATAATTCGGTTTCTAGGCAACGTCTCATTGATGCAAAGATCATATGCGATGAGCAGGCGTGAAGAAGACTCAGTGACATTCAGCAATTAGTCATCACGATCTCAGATATATTCAAGAAGACTATGAAATGATTGATGAAGTTGCTCGTCATACTGTTAAAAAGCTTCATAAGTTCAAACATCTATATCGCATGATTTATCGATCTGCTCACGATCTACAAGGTCTTCAAGGGAAAATTCAGAGTCAGCAAGCAGAAGATTTTGTGTTATAGCAAGTAAGTACTTGTATAGCGATGACAATAGCAATAGCAATAGCAATAGCAGAGCAATCGATTATTTAAAGATGTTTTTTCAATAGATCGTGATTTCTATGCTATGCAAAACGTGCTATGCTTGTCTCTCTCACATTTTCATGCTTGTTTCTATCTCGTGCAATATAAACTCATCAAAATTGACTCTGAACAAGACATTTGAAACAGCTCTATGCATGATCGAGTGATCACTTCTCAAGTTCTCGTTGAAAGATCTGATAATCATCATCAAATCAATATCTTTCTGCAGCATGCCTGAAATGCTTAACACTATAACGATCGTATTGACTATTCTTGATTGCATATCGCAGAAAGTCTTTGAAATCGTCAGGAAACAAGTCTCTTACTTGTCGTCAGTGTCGTCGTATCTATGTCTTCAACATATTAAATGTGAGCTCAATTGAGTTATAGTCAGGCGAATAAGAAGAAAGAAACTTGAGAAAGAGACTGCATCATGACTGGTTCTTTTGAAGTATCACGAAATGCGCATAGATCAGTTATGTTAGGGGCCTGCCTAGAGCGGGTCAGATAGGGGTGTCATTTAACTAGAAGATAAATGCTAAGGAAGAAAGGTAGCTACGGGAAAGAAGCTGGCTACATATGTGTGTTCCTCAGCCGACGCTA
>JAABUI010000182.1_pt1 | contig 83315 bp, 89 predicted proteins | sample 5559111 | NCBI WGS metagenome assembly JAABUI01 (sample SAMN10711870, study PRJNA513365) | rock metagenome | isolation source: Antarctica rocks | place: Antarctica: Victoria Land, Buttleship Promontory | reverse complement strand
GACGGGAAAATATGGGAACCTGCACTATCAGAAACCACTAACAGGGTTAGGAATTTGAAATTATTAAGCGACAGTCGCAATTCTTTTCTACCTGAACATTTACTGGCTATGGCTGTTCGCGCGAGAAAAGACGAGACCGTGGCCTTACTTTTGGGGAAATGCCCCAATATACTCGTTACGGGAGGAATTCTCATCGACGCCAGTTGGTGCGCTTCGGTGGAAGTGTTCAGTGCGCTATTGTCAAGAACCACGGATAATATCATGACCGAGAATTTCCTTTTATCGGCGATGTCAGGAACGCGTGTCAAGCAATTTACGCTCCTTTTAGACAGAGGAGGAGCATCGTGTATTACTCCAAAGATGATGGCAAGAGCTGCACGGAGCTTTCAGGATGACGCTTTCATGGAGGTGCTGCTCGCGAGTGGTGGTGCTGCCAAAATATCGGAAGAAGCGATGATTGAGGCGGCAAAATTACGGACGGCCAAAAGGCTAAACATGCTGCTTCTCCATGGGGGACAGATCACACAAAATGTGCTAATTAGTGCAGCCCCCAATTTGAGGGAAGAAGTTTTACATGTGCTGCTTGAACATGGCTGTGTGATTAGCGACCAGGTTTTAATGCAAGCTGCGTCGCAGGCTTTCTGGCAGAATCCTGGCTTTTGCATACTTTTGGAACACGCAGACCAGACCATTGTTGCCAAAGAGCTTTCGGGCTTGCTCCAAGCTGTAGCAGGAACTATCAGGGAAGGAACGGGAGTGATTAGCCGACTACTTGATCGCGAGGAAGGATCTTCGATCACAGAAGATGTCTTTATGGCAGCCGCGAAAAATCACGATGGAGGCAGTGAGGTGATGCGGGAACTATTGGACCGAGATATGACCGCTGGGGTCACTGAGGATGTGGTGGTACAGGCGGTAGCTAATCTTCAAATGGATGTCGTGCTAAAATTGTTAGCCTGCATTGAGACTACAGACATCTTGGATGTCCTCTTGAAAGCAGCAGCTGCAAATGATTTCTGCGGTGCGGCGCTGGTCAAGATGTTGTTGAGGAGATCTGGTTCAAGGACATTCCCGGAAAAGGTCTTCATCGAGGCAACAAGAAATCGAAGGGAAGGAGGAAAGATTATCTTGACCCTTGAGGACTTTTTTGGTCCAATCAATATGACAGAAGACAGGCTATTAACGCTACTCGAGGAAAAGGCCATTGGAGAAAATCTTTTACGCTGGATTGAGCCTACAATGATTACTGAAAAGTTACTGGTTGCTGCGATACGACCATTTTCAGGTCACGTTGAGTATTGGCACACCGGTCCACCTGAGTACGACTTCAAATGCACCGTAGCGGAGAGGTCTATTCAGGTTCCAATCTCACTCAAGATACTCGAACAAGCAGCACAGCATGGTAACCTACGCTATTTTACGTTTTTCTGGAACCGAGGCCGCTTAGCCAAAGTGCCCGAAAGTCTTATAAACAGAGCTGGTGAAAATCTCTACTCTGGGGCTGAAATTATTGAATTCTTACTTGCAGAAGCTGAGGAGGTGTCCATCAGAGAATCATTGTTTATAGCCATCGCGAAGCGGAAGTCTGGTGCGATAGGCTTATTCTCCCTGCTTCTTGGAAAAGGTATCTCAGTCGAGATTACACAAGACGTCTTCAATGCAGCGTTGACAACGCCCAGACTAAATGGCCGCAAGGAGATCCGGTGGCTATTAGAGCAAAACCCCAACCTAGATGTCACAGATTCATTCCAAATCGTCGCCAGCACTGGACAAGAAGACATTCTCCACGAACTTTCCAAATTTCTTGGCATTAAAGACCCACCGGACAAATGCCTTAACGTTGCGAGGTTGATGGTTGCCGTGCTGCGAGATGACACAGCCACCGTCAAAGATCTTTTAGTCCGTGGAGCGAATCCTAATTCTTCTCATCCTTGCGGCTTCAATCCTCTATTCTTCGCAGTAGATCCTGGTCGAGAATACTTGGGAATAAGAACACTGCTTGCCGCTGGCACCACACTTGAACCTGGTAATGGAAAGATTCCGCTAGTGTATTGGTCCGCTGTGAAAGGTCACTATAAGATGGTAAAGACCTTAGTCGAGGCTGGAGCTTCTGTTGATTTCGAGGATGGAAAGGGCAACACTCTTGCCATGCTAGCGAGAGAGAATGGACATCTCGAGGTCTATAGATATTTGCAACATTGCGAAAAGACAGGAGTAGAGATGCGATGTATAGCAGGATCTGGATGAAATCACTCACCCCTAGCTACGTTGGATGGAGATTCTTGCTCTTCGATGTGCACACCGACTTAAAGGGAAAGAGGCTGAAGACCTCTTGGTATGTTATGTTCCTGTCATGCTTTAATATAATTATCCATGGAGCACACTGGGTCAGGGTGCACCGATGCGAGAATGTCCCATGCCAGATTTTGCTTTAAGAAGGCGGATCAATAAGGTGAGATTGGGCATGGCTTTATGGGAGTCTGAACCCATTCAAGTGGAACCAAGTATAATGGCTCCATATATGTGAAAGTCGCGTATCTCTTATAAGAATTCGATTGATATCCCTAATGCTTTCACAGTCAGCGCTTTTACTACAATTTTCTATCAAAATACCGACTAGGAATCCACAAGATCCGCGATGTCTATGTAATCGAGAGATTACTCAACTGCCGGCATATCTCGCCTTTGCTCCTGACCTGCAGATGGTGCGCATCAACGGCGCAAGTACCCCAACTTTGTCGCGTGAGCATACCGTAAGCGATCAGACGTACCGTACCTTAATCGGATAAGCATACTTTCAACTTGATTCATGAAGATATCCTGTGCACATTACAAGCGCCACCGACGTCTTATAGGAAATCGCGACCCCTGAAGCGTTTTATGAACAAAAAGTCGTTCGAGCATTATAAGAAAATGCAAAGCCAAAGTCCGATGATTGATCCGTACAGAGACATGGGCTCACTTTTCTACAAGAAAATTGATGTAATCGGCCTCTTTCTCTTCTTTTCGTCACTTGCTATTGCAGTCAATATTCCAATTACTCGAAACACGACGTCAAGTCCTCTGGACTTCATACATTGCAGCAGCACCCTCCCCTTTTCCCCTTTCTACATCACTCTCTATTCCTGCGCTCGTACGTCCACCCCAATCCTAGATCCCTCTTCCTATCAACCCCCCACACCACCTCCCCACCACTAACCCGCCATCCACCCCGCACAGAAGCAATAACCGAACTCCCCTCCCTCCCCCAAACCGGCACCTTCCACGCCGGCCTCCCCAACGACCCCTTCAGCCTGCCCATCACCGAGGTAGCCGGCAGATGCAAACTCACCATAAGCATGACCAACGACACCGAAACCGATCATACCAGCTGGAACGAATTGCGACATGCGGCGACGTGGGTGAATGAGCGGTGTGCGAGGGAGATGGGTAGGAGGTATAAGAGGGGGTGGATGAATGGTGGGGATGAGGGGAGGATTCTGGTGAGGGTGGGGTGGGTTGGAAGTGGGGTGGGGGATGATGGGGAGGAGGAGGGGGGTTTGGGGGTGGATTAGATGAAGGGGTTAGAAAGGTGACGTTGTTTCTTGGAGATATTGAGTGTTTAGCTATGGATGAATGTGAACGGACTTGCTACATGAGAGAGAGTGTTTCTTTACTTTCGTTTAGTCTTATCCTATGGTGCTGTGGGTTGCAAAGTCGCTTGGCGCTCGCCCTGAACTTTGCAACCAGCGCACCGCACCGTGGGATACACATTTTGGTCATAGTGATCGTAAGTAGGCTTAAAAGATGAAAATCTGTTCGACTGTTTGTCGGATCAGTAAACCTGGAATATGAGCGTTCTCTATCACACTAGCATTCAACCATGACAGAAACTCCCTTAAGCAAGCATCGAAAGCCATCCCGATAAGTTAAAAGCTGCTATCGACACACATATAAGTAGCCTCCACGGCACGACTATCTCACAGCCTTATCAATAATAGTATAAGTATACAATAAGCGCTTTCCGAGCCTAGGCAAACTCTGAGACCTAGCTCAAAGGCATAGCAGATTCATTGAACCCCAAATTTCAAGATACGCGTTAACTATAATCAATTTAAGTTAGCGTGAGATTTGGTCGGTTCGAGTCTGAGCGGAAGAAAATCCTTTCTTCAAGATATTGTTAAAATATCTTGAGATGGATTTCTGTAGCAGTACACCGTCCTGTGAATTTCACAGTGATGCTGTGCTGTGAGTCTTTTGCTCTCTTGGGGGGTGTTGTTTTCTTTTTGGCTTGGTGGTTTTGAATATGTGTTGGGTTTGTGAGTGAGGATATGTTGGTTTCGAGACGTGGCTGGTGGGTTTTATTGCTACATAATTCGCGACTTCATGAAACTTGGTCTTCAATTGACACACTTATAAGACGATTGGTTTCAGGGAATTCTCTTTATCTTGCGTGGCTATTAAGTAAGATACAAGAGCGACTATCACTGAACCTTCCCCGATTTGAATCCCTCTGTGGACTTTATTCCAGAGATCGTGACCAATTAACAAGAGTCTTTAAAAGGGAACCATAATAGCAAGACCAAATCACGAAATGGGTACATCTCTCTTAATTCGATTTGGACTGGTTATGAGTAACATTCTATTCTACCAATGGCACTTTGCTCCCGACCCCCTCACGATGAAGAGTTTCCCCGAAAGTCACTTTTTGCACTTTTTCTTGTGCTCCTTCCATGCCGCTTTCTGGCATTCCTTACCACAATACCAAGCCGCTTCACACCTGGCACAAACCATCAGACCCTCTTTCTGTGCTCCACATTGATGACACTTCCGTACGGCAATGGCTTTGGTAGCTTTGTGCGGGCGATGAGTCGGTATTTCCGTTCTGGACGCTGGTAAAGCTTCTGATTCTTTTCCCTCTGCCATTGCTATGGCTTCTAAGACTTCCGCGTCGACCGTCCTCGAGCTAAAAGGCCCTGGAAAGATAGGAAGAATAGCAATGCGCGTTGCCTGTTTTGCCAGATCTTTCAAGCGCTTGTTGTTTTTCGGATAGCCGTCTAATGCCTTCCCATGACCGCAGGAGCAGATTGGTAACGTACCAGGGGCCATCGAAAGGGGAATACGACCGGTAGCTTTGTATTCGCACCTAGGGGTGTGGCTCCACCCATGGCGACATCGCTCGACCAGGCTTGGCATCAACTGTTTCCATGTCGCTGCTTCCTCTGCTGAAATGCCAACGGGCAGGAACTCGCTCCGAGCAACTGGTGAGCGGAGGTGGGCAGTCGGGAGCAACCAGGCATCCAAAAAGACAGATGCTGTATTCCTATCATGTCGCAAGGCGTTGATGTAGACACAGATCTCACATTTACCGTTCAAATGAAAGAAGAAAGCCTTGTACTTTTTTGAAAGTGTCAATAGATTAATTCCCGCGAACGATGTTGCGACCAAATTGTAAGTCTGCTTGAAGTCCAGCAACCCATTCTTCGGTCTCGTTGGGGAGCCTCTTGGGTGACTTTGGAGAATCGAACTTTCTTCTTCACTCAGCGGAAACGACAGATGATATTCGAGCCATTCTAAGTCGCCTTCGAGTCTTACGACTGGCTGTTGGAGTATGTTGACCCTTGGGATAATCCAAGAGCTAACAATGGATCCATTTTGCACGGCTGGGGATGGGCTGATGTTGTATCCTGCGCTGACTCCAGTTGGACTCACTGGGACACTCACTTCAATCCAAGAGCTTGCCCTCGCAATTCTGGTCTTTGCGGCAGAGCCGTTGATTAGGTATGGGAAACTCAGTGTTCTAGGCACTGTATTCCCTATTTGTACTGTCATCGTACAAGGTGAAGATTGCGTGATGACAACTCCAGCTTTCTCAGACAGAGCTTTAGATTGTTCGGAGCCTTTCGGGATCATATCGCAGGTTTTGAGATGTAGGACTTTGGGCCCAATTAAGCGCGCACTAATATGGGGTTCTCTCCTCTGTGTTCCCTTTAGTCTTGCAATCAAACTCTCACCATCGTTTGAGGGCGCTCTCAGAAATCTGACTTGTTCCGTATTCACTAGTCCGCATCTATAAATGGTTTTGTCCGGGCCGTCGTAGGTGCCTAAAGGGTTGATGGTGACAGCAGCTGACATTTCGACGATTGATCCCTGAAGAACCGAGGAACTTAGGACCGGACATGTCACTATGAGATCTGATGAACCATACCATCCCAACGGGTCCTCTTCGATTGCGTAGTGAACGTCAGCTTCTCCTACGGCTTTTAGAAATCCGAAAAAGCAGTTGACTGAGGTGTAGACATCTTCCCTCCCACTCGCTACATGATGAATGGAGACATGAAGCGGGTCATTCCCAAGTCTGTAGTCGAGCTTGGGCATGAAATCTTGTAATTCGTCATTCGGGACAGCGATGGCTAGACGACAAACGGGAGAGCTCAGAGGGTCAAAGGTTGCCATGCTGTAACTTGACGGGAACAAAACACTATGATTACCGGCCCAGCGAGGTATGGAGGCCATGATCTGATTGGCTTCCAGCATCCCTGACAAATGCAGATACAAAATTGTCTCCTGCACGCTACCCCTGACAGCTGACGAGTTCTCGAGCACACGCAATTTGCGTATGGTATGGTCGAGACATGGTCTCCAATCCGTATCAATGGTTTGTGAGATTAGACAGATAATCGCCACAAAAGTCGATGCAGTGTATGGATTGACGTTACCAGAGGGTACAGAGGGGTCTGTCTGCAAATCTGAGGCCGTGAGCTGAATCTTCTTCAGAGCGGTCGAGAGTGCGTCGAGATCATCACCAGCGAACATCTTGGCATATAGATGAGCCAAGAAGTCATTCAACTCCTCAACATCTACCCAAAGGCTTTGGAATTCTAGAGATCCAGCATCGCCATCTTCGCAATCCTCAGATTCTCCCGAAGCTGGAGCTCTCCAGGATGTACGGAGCCGATTGTATCGTTGACTCAGCAGTTGTAACGCCGTTTCCACCATGTTGGAGTCGGTCCTATGCCCCAGTAGGTGGTCAGTAGGCGAAACACCGATGAGAACTGACATCGTGGATATGTCGGAGCAAAGATTGAACTCAAGCTCATTAGATGAGCTCCCGGACTGAAGGAGTAGCGTCTCCGTGTAGAGCACGGAGAATCTTTTGCGACTCAAAAGGGGGACGGTGGCTGGCAGTACGTTTAGGATTCCGACAAGATCTGTGATGTTCGAGGTGTCAATTATCTCAAAGCGTAAATTTTCAGGCATGTGTGCAGGGCCATCTAGGAGGAGGGCCTCCGCCGACCAGTACGCGTTGAAAATTGGAACGAAGCCCGAGAGTCCAGCTCTGTCGAAATTTTGCCCTTGGAGCTTGTAACAAAGACTGATGGCATCACCGTAATGCAAGATAACCTTGATCCTACTCTCTTTCACAGTCGTCACAAATGCATCGCACCAAGTCCGAAACTGAGCCTTTGCGACAAAAACCATCTTTTCATGTGCAGGATCTCCACGGTAACCCTGGTCGAAGACTTCAGCTAGGTGGAACGAATCAACAGGATTGATCCCGTAATGAACGGCATATCTCTTTGTCGGAGCGGATGAGAATGCAAATGTAGGGTTTGCGCGTCCTTTTCCATTATCTCGTAATTTTCTTATGTCTGCTTGATTGCCACATATCACACCCGTGCTGCTGTAACCTTGAAGCGATAATCGTACTGCTTCGCATGCGTTCTCATAATGGGCACCAGCGCACCGAATTCCGTTGGTGGGAACATGGTCAGATCCAATACTGGTCTTACTTGCCCGGTCAATGGAGTTTCGCATGCCTTGATCGAAAGCAGATCGCTCTTCAGCAGACAATTTCCCGGTCGCTGTATACTGCTGCCAGAATTTTCGCAGTTCCCTTAGAGTGATCTGGCTCAGGAACGTAATGTACTTAGCATATCGTGAGTCGGTCCATGTACTTGTGGACTCCGATGCTGCTACAAGATCAGCCGCATGATCTTGCAACTTCCGAATATCGTGATCCGGAATGAAGGTATGATAGAAGATATTCCAAATCGTCTCCATCGAAGATGTAGCGTCTGGAGACAAGGGAGAGACACCAAGGTCTCCAAGTAGAGTCATTAGAATGACATTTCGCGCTGGAAGGAGATGTCAGCTATGCTAACGTGAGGGATGCGGTCTGTGTTACTGACCAAGGATTGCTGGCTCGACATCGCAAGCATAGTACTCAAAAGATCTCTGGGTTTCTGCAATTGAGAAGTAAGGTCAGAATGCTGTGAAGTCTCTTGTGGACGATAAACTCACCAGCGCCTCGCTCACACCACGTAGTGTAGAGGATACTCCGAGGATCTCCACACCCGAGCAACAGTATCCTCACCTTGGTTTGGGTGTCGTGGGTGAAATCTTTGAGGAAATCCACGGCTGGGGTGTTGCCAATAGGAAACCACCAATAGTGGATATTGGGAAAGAGTAGAGGATACATCTTGAAAGAGTCAGTATCCGACCATCAATGGTCCAGGTCTAAATGTCGAAAAGATGAGCTGTTTGTCTTTTGAGGGGCGGATTAAAGGGAGGTTAAGGGAATGACGGATTTGATTGTCGAGTGGTTTCAAATGTCAAGGATTTGAAACCAAGGTGTAGAGATGGTATGTAGTGGCGAAGTGATGTTAGGTAGCAAAAGATGTGGTGAGGGACGGTGGACATGAATTCATCTATGCTCGTTGATTCAAAGACAAAGTACACTTCATGAAGGTCTCAACTCCAAAGTGAGATTAAGGGCCGTGAGAGGTGAGATGCGAAGGTAACCTTTATGAGATCTCCCTCCTTTTTAGATTTTGTTGTCTTTTCATGTTTTTTTGAAGGACGGATGTTATTCCGAATACGCGGAACATTTCCACCAGTATTCACATGTGTTGACAGCTCATTTACCTCCCATGTTCAAGCAGGTAGATGCTTTACTTTCTTGGCATCACTTGGAAGCAGGGAAATGCCCTCAAAGAGATATTGTGATATGAGCTCGTCGGCCTAATGCTTCCCACGGAGCTCAAGAAAGCTGATGGATTTGGGGCTGTTGTAAATGGCCAGGGAGATTTCGTGGTCCTACGCATTGTTGGCTCCAATATTCGGCCATGGAAGGGGACTCATCGATAGGAATCAGACAGGTTGGTTTGGGTGTAATCGAGTTAGAGTGGCAGACGTCTTCCGGCTTTGCCTTGGGAGTAGGATCGCCAGATACTTGCTATGTCGTGATTCCTCCCTGCCCATGCAAATCAAGTCCGTGTATTATTTCACCCAAGTCAATGCCCATGCCTACTACTGTTGGGACAAAGTTGCACATACGTGCCTGGAAGCTCAATCCTCGTGCGTGTTCTCTCGCCTAGCTTGTGTAAATAATCCTCAGATTTCTCTGTAACAGCAAGTGGCTCATCGTGAGAAGCTTGTCGTGAGACTTTAATTCCATAGTCTTTCTGATTCCCAGTGGACCATAGAGTGGCTGTATACTCTTATCACTTATGCCATCGGCACTGTGGTCTCCCTCAGCAACAGATGTAGAGAATGTAACCATTCCATACTCTTCGTCAGCCTCGGCAGTACGTGGAAGAGCAGCCTTTGGTAGTCGCGGAAGCAGATCTTCCTGTATGGTATAATTGCGTTTGATTCGACGAAGTTTAGGGCGGGCCCCCGGAGGACTGAAAATGCGGAAAAGAGGACGAATTGGGGGAATACACGCGGCTATGATTGAGACATGCATCTCAAGTCTGGTTCTGACCACGTCAACGATTGCTTTGTACATCATGCACTATGCTACTGACCCAGCCCAAATGAAATTTGGCATGAGAGTGTCTATGGCAAGGTCAGAGTATACCAGCGGTATGGATGTGTTGCTACTTACAGGTGGGGTCTATGTTCTCGTAGAAACGAGATATTAGAGTTGTCTTCACTATGGTACATACACCGTCACTATTACTCATTAGCAAGATGTACTAGTACCGTACGATTTAAATCGGGCATGACTACAATGTTCCTAGTCCTAGGAGAAGACACAACCCAATCTTGGTCTTCTGATTCATATGCAAGTCACGTATAATGAATACCGGGAAGAACGAAAGCGCAAAGGCCACGAACGCTGAGATGCCTGATAACTCATTAGAGTATTCCCACACAGAATGTAGGCATAAATCAGACCTGCCTGCATTTATCCAAGACCTTTCTGGACTCCTGAACTCTGACAGCTGCTTTCAAAGCTTTAATTTTTGAGCAACCTGCAATGGACTATCAAAGTGACGATATTCAGGAGATTCACGAGAAACAAAATGAGTATGAGGGCGTAAAGAAATAATCGACTTGTCCTGGCATTGGCTCTTCCCAACAAGCGCAAGATGAGGAGACAGATAGATATCTTCGAGGCGCAGCTGCTCACTTGCTGCAATAGCTGCCTTGCATCGCCGTACTTTAAGATCTCTTCGAGTTGCTGAGTACTCAGGTTGTACACGTGTTGGCCAAAACCTTGAGAGACACTCAAGACGTGAACGATAAAGACGATTACAGCAGCAGCCTATCAATCACGTCAGGAAAAATTCCAATGACAGCAGGCGGAGAGTCCCTAACCACGGAGAGTAGAATTACCCAGTCATCCCATCCAATTGCGCGCACAATGCGCGTCCGCACGTAGAAACGGACAGAGACAAATACTAACGACAGGGTGGTCATGATAGCGGCGAAAGCGATGCATCCTGGCCCTTTGTTCTCGTTTCTCGTCCAGGGCGACTGTCTGTTAGGGCCCATTTGAAAGTGCAGAAAGGGCAGATTAAAAGTCGAGAGTTGGTAAAAGTGACGAAGACAAGTCTGGCTGATCTCATCAAGGCCAAGAATCTTCGTAAACAGCGCGAAGGGGGAACCAGAGAACGTCTTCCACAGCCAAGTGGCGCAGAACATGCATGAACGTGTACCAAAGTGGTGTATGTTGCGACGTGTCTGCAGCTCATGCCCCTTTCTCTTGAAAGAAGTAGTTCATTGGCTAGGCTTCTTCCCGCCCGCTTGGCGTGCATGCAGTACAGCGTAGTGGTGCTTCTGCAGGTCCGAAACTAAGGCCGAGGTGTTTCAATCACTCCCATGCGTGGGGATGGGAATTTGAAATATTGAGGCCTATAGGAAGCAAAGAAAACAAAACTGTACCAGGAAAGTTACCACGGACGTTTAGTCACTCACACCATGACCCAGCCACACGTGCACCAAAGTATAGAACACCACAGCCTTGAGAAAAACTCAAAAATTTGAAACGGCGGCCACAACTACAGGACGGGTTTCATGTCGTACAATGGAAAGACGCGTTGGAGCTGAAATCAATTATGGATATAAAAACCTGATTAGGCTGGAATCGGCGGACCTTGTGGTGAATGGAGTGGGACGGCAATTTTTCGAACAGGTAGAGCAGCGATACATTAGGTGGATTAGTTTTGCGCTGAGACAGATTGTTGGGGTGAGAAGATATCCAAAGACGTGTAACCTGGGAACAGATGCCAGAAGACATGTTGTTCTTAATGATACAGAACCTCAATACCAGACACACTGAAGTGTTCACTACCACAAAAACTTATCCTCGCCACTCTTCAATGCCTCTCTGAATTGCTCAGCTGTGAAGAAACTCCAGTCAGCGATATAACAGGAAGATCGGCCGGCCACACGTTTTCCGCAAGATTCTCCGATTTACTTACCGAAGCCGATTGTACTCCCACACTCGCTTTCAGCGCGTTTAGCTTGCGCCTGGGGAAGCCTGCTCGATGGTCAATTCCTGCACTGGGTTCTGTCTCCAATGTTGAGTTCTCAGTACGAAGACTTACCATTCCTGCAGGCTCTCCATACGTCTCTTGTCCTGGTTGTTGTCAGCTTCAAGGGATTGCAACACTAATGAGCCAATGACATACACCTGGATGCGTCGACAGCAATTGTGGTATAGCGTGTCTCTCCTCGTCTGCCATACGCTTCCAACTGCCACGTTTTAGCGGAGTCGTCATGAAATCGGATATCACACTCACAATTCCCCCGCAGCGGCTGGATCATAGCAAGCTTGAGACATCATCACTAACTACTATCAGTTTGTATGCTAGGCAAGTGACTGAACGGAACGATATACATAAACCTATGTAGTCTGCCTCAGACTGTAACGCTGCGGTCAGCAAGGAGATCGCCATCCTATACGATCGACACAACGGGCTCAACGTACCTCCATCTTTCTCGACGGGGGCAATTTAAGCACTAAGTCGAAAATGTACGCGGAGAATTGGAGCGAGATATCAAAGGATAGCGCCGTTAGAACCATCAATGGAAATACCCAAAAATTTCTGCTCAACTTTTCCCCGGTATGATTAGCGAGCTCGTGAGAGATCTCGTGCCCGAGGACGGCGGCAAGCCCGTCTTCATCGCGACATATGGGCAATATTCCGCTGAACACGAAGACCTTCCCTCCAGGCATCACAAACGCGTAGACTTGATCCGGATCATCAATGACCCTCACCTCCCAATTCAAGTGCTCGAGTCCACTAGCCGGTATCAACCTCCGAAGCACCCTATTGACCATCTCGGAATCTGGATGGCTTGGCGGCAGCACCGGTCCATACTCTTGCGCTATGGATTGAGCTTCCTGCTTCCCGATCCGCTCTTGCAAGTACCGTTGCGAGACAAAATTAAAGCGAAGCCTGCCGGTTACTGGAACGCGTTCGAGGTTGACATAATAGAAGATACCACAGCCCACGATGATAACACCAGTTGAAACCCGAAATGTGCGTGAGACGCGCCAGAAATTATAGGCGTGTTGGGCATTTTCGAAGCGGTTATACTGGGGAGGACGACGAGGATTTATCGGGTGTCGTCGTGAAACTGGGCGTACAGAGAGCCTGGGTAGAACGTTGAATTCTGTACGAGGGGGACGTAGGGAGCAATGTGTGAGCAGCGGGGAGCGTAGAGGAAGAGACAATGGTCGAGATGCCAAAGACGCTGAGCGTAGGACCATGCTGTTTGTCAGTAGTCGGGTCTTGTCGCTTGCTCTATGTTCCAACGAAAGAGCTGATGGCCAGTAACTACACTGATCCACTGACGCCTGCTCAAGTTGAGCATAATGCTTGATTCGATTCCATTGACAAGGTTCGCAGGCGACTTCTTGGGGACATCGTATTTGTCTCGCTACTGATCCAATTGGCTTCTTACCGAAAGATAGTAGCAGTCAATCGACTGTCTAAGTCACTTATGGTAAACATTGACTGTATCCATGAAGGAAGGTACGGACGTTGCCAAGACCCCTTGACTTCAATAAATAGGGCAACTATGCCGAGTCGCATTTCATGATGATGTCGACCCAACCATTTTTCTTCACGCCCATCGCCTCACGCACCTCCAGCACCTCACCATGACCCTCCCCCTCCCCATCCCCCCCCTCCGCCTCTTCGAAATAGACGACCAACCCTGGTTCCCCCCCACCCTCCGCCTCCACGTCCAATCCTGCCTAACCCTCCTCTGGACCCTCCGCTTCCCCCTCCTCCAACCCACCTCCCCCGCCTCCCTCGTCGCCCAATCCCTACAATCCGTCCTCGGCCCCTCAAATCTCCGCAACTACACCTTCGTCGATTTCTGCTCCGGCGCGGGGGGGCCGACGCCATATATTGAGCGCGAAGTCAACAAGTCCTTAGCGCAGTCGCGGGAGGAGAAGAAGGCATTGAATGGCCAATCGACGCAGAACGGGCACGCAGAGGACGATGAGGAAGACGCAGGTGTAGATTTCGTCCTCACAGACATCCACCCCCACCTGAGCGCCTGGTCCCGCGCCTCCAAAAACAGCGACAACCTGCGCTACGTCCCCACCTCCGTCGACGCAGCCAATGCCCCCCGAAACATCCTCGCCCTAGCCGGCACCCCCACCTACGGTAACGCCCTCACCAGAACCCACAACGAAAAGAAAATCTTCCGCCTCTTCAGCCTCGCCTTCCACCACTTCCCCGACCCCCTCGCCATCTCCATCCTACAAAATACACTAGGAACAAGTGACGGGTTCGCGATCTTCGAATTGCAAGGGAGAGATGTGGGGAATCTGCTCACGGTACTGACCCTAGCTCCTTTACTGTGGCTTGGCAGCTGGTATTGGTTCTGGGGCTGTTGGGGGCATTTGTTTTGGACGTATGTGGTGCCGGTGGTGCCATTTGTGGTTGTTTTTGACGGACTTGTCAGCTGTTTGAGGACGAGGCGAGATGGAGAGGTCATGGAGTTGATTAGGCGGACGGGGAAGGGGGTGGAGGGGTGGAGGTTTGAGACGGGGAGTGAGGTTCATACGTGGCCGGTGGGGAGCATGCAGTATTTCATTGGGGTTAAGGAGGAGAGTGTCAATTGAGAGGGCTGGTGTGGAAAGCGGTGTGCGGGTCGATTTCGCTTTCAAGCTGTACATACATTTCCGAGCTGTAGGTGTGTAGTAGCTATTTTAATAGTCTAAGTTCTATGATGGAAAGCTCGCCTGCCAGATATTCCGGATCATCGCTGCAAACGCACCTGGTCTAAAGAGCCTTCTAATCCATTGTGTACCATCTCATTCATCATTTTCAACCGAGGACACCCGGTAAGGAGCCCTCCCATCCTGGTCACAAGTATTCAATCGAGATCCTCGGTCAGCAACCCATTCGTCGAACCCTTCGGTCTCCTGAGCATCATCATCTCAAGTGATATCCCCGGCCCAAACGCACAAGCAACCACATTCTCCCTCCCCTCTCCATTATTCCTTATCTGGTTAAGCACAGACATAATCGTCGCGCTGGAGCTATTCCCATACTTCATGTAAATTTCATAGCTGGCCCTTAGGTGTTTTTGAGTGAGATTCAAAGCCTGTTCCACCCCAGTGATTACTGTGGACCCACCGGGGTGGAGCGCCCAATCGAAGTCTTGTGCTGTTGGCAATTTACCATGGTTGTGGAGTTCTGGAAGGGATTTAACTAGGTCTTGGAATGCGGGGGATACGGCGGCGGAAGCCATGGCGGGGACTCGAGGTGTGAGGACGACTTTCCAACCTGATTGTTACACAAGTCAGTCGTACCTTAAGCAAGAAGAAATTAGCGTCTAATAACATACCAAGCGGATCAACATCGAAGCCTAAATCACTCTCTGTATCTGCTAATATGTCGTGCTTCCACCCGAGAATTTCGTATATCGGCGTCCAAGGCTCATCTTCTCCGACTCCATTGCTGAGTATGGCGGCCGATGCACAATCACTGAACAAACATACTCCAATCCTCGTCTTTTGTTCCTTATCGATCGAGTCCAATTCCGATCTGACCATGACGCTGGAAATTTCGCACGCCAGGACCAAAATCCTGGCAGGCTTTTTCCGGAAGGACGAGCCCAGCGCCAAGTTCGCGGCAGCACGGATCGCTGCGAGTCCTCCTGAACAGCCTATTCCATGTAACAGGATTTTCTCCACCCCGCTCCTGAGACCGAGTTGTGTCGAGACATAGTGATCGAAGCCAGGGTTGGCCGAGTTCGTGCAAGTTGTAGATACGACGTGCGTGATCTCATCCACCGTCCCTCCCCATTCGGCTATGGCCTTTTTGCATGCATTGACGGATAATTGAACACCTTCTTGGCGAAAGCACTCATTGAGCTCGGTGATGGTGGGCGCAGTCGGTTGATTAACGAGAGGATGGTCGATGGTGCCGATGGCAGCACGAGTGTCGATGCCGGTGTAACGATTGATCGAGAGGACCTTGGTGAGCCTTTAGCACAACCATGTCAGCGGACTGAGACACGACGTTCCTTCTCGTTGAGGGCAAAGAAGAGTGCGGTCGCACTGAAACGCTCACGCTATTGACGGTGGGTAGAAACGGTTTGCCAAAGTTTCGAGGGCTTCGGGACCGAGAAAGAAGGGCGGGTAGTCGACGCCAAGTCCAAGGATTGACAGGTTCAAGTGACTTTCGAAACGATCGTGTGAGGTGCTGCCATTGACTGCAGAGGGAGACATGGTAGATGCCCTCACTCTGACAACGACAAGGAAGAAAGTGTGATCGCAGGAAGCAGGCTCGTGCTGACCTGCCGTATCTCGCTGATCACTGCGGTAAAGACTGTAGTCTGTTGGGGAGCTAGTCGCTGCTGCGGCAAGTAATCATCCCCAGGAAAACCAGAATCGGGGTGTCATTGCCAGCAGACGCAGTACACGGCTGCACGGCTTTAAAAACAAGGAGTCGCAGCGGGATGACATCAATCCCGTCAGGTACGACCTGAGGATGATTGGGCGATTAGATACCAGACAAAATTGAACAAAATTGATGAGACCTTGCCCGAGGCGCAGATGGTTGCTCATAGCACACAATTCATGATCTGTCGTGCGTTGACAGCAAAGTTTGAGTCTTCATGATATCCAGTCCTTTGAAAAGATCTCTTTAATCCAAAACTGCGATGTATGCCTTCATTGCTATTATCGTCGTAATCGTAATTCTGTGGTTCCTCCAAGGCCAGCGTTCAGCAATCCGCAGACACGGCAAGAGACTACCGTACGTTCCCATCACTCAATCAAACATCCAAAAATAAACCCCAAACAACCAGACGTCCACCCGGTACTCTCCCCTTCGCCGGCAACGGCATCTGGTTCCTCCAACCCCGCCACAAACTCCTCGACTGGTTCGTCCAATGCGAGCGCCAAACCGGCTTCAGCACCTACGAAATCTCAGTCCCATCTCTCCCACCAGGGATCGTAATCAACGACCCCGTCAACATCGAGCACGTCCTCAAGAACAACGACATCTTCGTCAAGGGCGACTTTTTCCGCACGAGATCGTGGGATTTATTCGGTATGTGATGATTTTGTCGAGGCAGGAGGTCTGAGTGATATCTCATTTCATTTCCAAGAATAGATCTCATCTCAGTGGTGTCGACTAGAAGTCTATACTTTCTCTAGGGCTGTTAAAGGCCGCGTAGTATCAGATCCAAATGCCCCTTCCCCCAAATTAGCTTTTCTTTCCTTCACACGTTTTCCCTAATCACAAAATATTCCAAACATCAATGTACTATTCTGCATCATACCCACCCCCCCAACTAACCCCCCCACCCCACCCCAGGCAAGGGCATAATCAACGCGGACGGCCCCCTCTGGCGCATCCAACGCAAAGCCGGCCTCCGATTCTTCAGCCCCGCCAACCTAAAAGCCTTCATCGACGACATCCTCCCCTCCCTCCTAGCAGACACGGTACTCGAGCTCGATGATGCCGCGCAGCGAGGAGTTTCAGTGGATTTGCAGAAAGTGGTGCTGGAACTGACGACGAGGTTTATGGGGAGGGTGGCTTATGATGTAGGTCTTTTCATATTAGCCATAATTTGGTATGGACTTGCAATATTATCCTGAAAGCCCTCGACGGGCTGACATGTTTTGCTTTCAGATGGATATGCCAGCCTCCCTGCCCTTCTCAAAGTCCTTCGACTATGCATCAGGCGCCACAGGAGAGCGATTCCAAAACCCATTCTGGAAACTAAAAGAATACATCTTTGGCGCACCATTCCGGAAAGCCGTCTTCGAAGTAAAACAATTTGGCGATGAGATTGTTTCTGCGGCGGTAGATAAGAGACAAGCGAGCGCGAGTAAAGCTGAAGACGAAACTAAGACTGAAAACCCATTACAAAATAATCTCATCAACTCCCTTTTAGATCACATAGAAGACCGTCAAGTAGTTGCCGATGCCGCCATGAACTATCTATCTGCAGGTAAATCATCCGCATCACCTCTGACCCTAGCAATACTAAGCATTCCCACCCATAGGCCGAGACACGACAGCCCAATCCCTAACCTGGACCTTCTACTCCCTAATGCGCCACCCACCCATCACCCAGAAAATCTTCTCGGAACTATCAGATACCCAAATCCCTTTATCCTACAACTCAATCCAACCCACCACCCTCCCCTACACAACCGCCCTCTTCAACGAAGTCCTGCGCCTCTACCCCCCAGTCCCCATCGAACTAAAAGAATGCACCGCCCCAACCACATTCCCCGACGGAACCCAGCTGCCAAAAGGCGCCATCGTGATATGGGCCACCTGGGCTATGGGTCGCTCAAAGTCCATCTGGGGCGAGGATGCTGATGAGTTCAGGCCTGAGAGGTGGCTTGTAGGTGGTGAGGAAGGGGGTGAGATGACTGTGAAGAGTATGAGCGCGTTTGAGTTTCCGGTGTTTAATGGGGGGCCGAGATCTTGTTTGGGGAAGAGGATGGCGGAGTTGCTGGCTGTTTATGTTGTGGCTACGCTGGTTTGGAGGTATGAGTTTGACGAGGTTGTGGATGGAAAGCTGAATCTTGGGGAGAAGCCGGGAGAAAGGCAAAGCCAGAATAGCTTGACTTTGCCGATGGCGGGTGGATTACCATGCCGTGTGCGGCAGCGAGAGCATGAACATAGCATTATGCAGCCAAAGTAGTGATGAGGGGCTCGTTGCACCCGCTTGAATCTTGAGGATCCACCTCACTTGACATCCAAAAGGAATGGCATAGTCCAAGACCTCACCAGCATCAGACTCTAGCCAGATTTAATCGACCACTTCGAGGGCGATGACACACCTCCGATCTGACCCAAAGGCTCCGCATCCCTCCGAAAAAACGAATCGGAGTGGCAGAGTTGGCCGTCCGCTTAGACACGTCTCCCGACATCTTGAACGAAAATTCAAGGCATGAGCTCCACTCCACCTTGCCGAAGTAGATTCTAGCAGCTCGACGACCTTTGACTGTCCTTGATAGCCTGCTTGAGCATAGACTCGGTAATTGTATGGAGTCCCGGACTCGATTCTAGGTACTTCCAAGCATTGAGACGGGCATCGTCAATTATTTCCTGCAATATCCTCTCACGAGGATGATACAGGTCAGGGTGGTTCAGGAGTATTGAGACTATCTCAACCCTGTCGCTAATGACGGCCATGAGGAGCACGCATCCACTTGTCCAAGCATCCTTTGCTCCAAGATCTAGTAAATGTTGGACTTTTCGTGGTGAGCCTTGAAGGGCCGCATAGCTCAAGATGGTACGATCATTAATTCCTGTATCACTGAATAGAGGCGCTGTTGCCTCGTAGAGGAGCGTGAGGATTTCGTATTTCATGTTATCCTGCTCAAGAGCCGCAAAGATAGGGCAGTGCTTTCCACATACTGATGCGTTGCCCTTGTCCGAGGCTATCATTGGATTTGCGCCGGCCTCAACCAGCATTCTTACAACATCTGTATTGCCTCCATATACCGCTTGGTCCAGTGCTGTCCAACCTCCCATCGTGTGCTCAAACCTAGATTCTACCTGGCAGTCCAAGTGGGGATTGGATCGTGTCTGTTCAGTGAGTAGGACACGTAGGGCATCCTGCCTATCGTGCATGGCCGCAATGTGAATTGGGGCGAACCCCCAGGCCGTTCGCATGCCGGAGTCTGCACCATATTTCAAAAGCATGTCGACCAGTGCGCCATTATCGGTAGCAATCGCCAGGTGCAATTCCGTAAAAAAATGGTCGCAGGAAGCAACATATGGGACCTCGGCGATTTGGTCTAGACAGACACCATTGTTGATGAAGAACTCCACAGCTTTGACATGACCATAAACAATAGCCCATTGCATCACGCTCAAGCATATTGCTCGACTACCGGTTTGAGAATTCCTCACATTGTAATACGCTATGCTTTCTGAGTAGAGGTTCTCTGAGGGCAAAGCTTCCAGGACACCAGCATGGCCTTCTATCGCTGCCAAATGTATAGCCATAGGTCCTAAGTGAGCCGGTTCCTTGATGTCAACCAGATAATCTAGACCAATCAGGGCCACTGGGAAGTTTGTGGGTAGTGGTATGCCATACTTTCCTCTACGCAAGTTGCTCTCAGCCCCGGCCGCCAATAGTACTTGAACAATCTTGACATGGCCTAATTTCGCCGCAAACATCAGCGGTGTCTCGTCTTCTAGATCTTGAGCATCGAGACGACACATCCGATGCTTCACTAGTAATGCAGCCATGTTTGCATTACCACCCATCACAGTATAGTGCAGTAAAGTCCTTCCGTCGGCGTCGGTATCCCAACTGATCAAGGCTTCATCAAAAAGATACTGCACGATATCCAGCTGACCATACTCCGCTGCACAATGGCCAAGGGTCTTTTGTTGAGGCCCAAATCTCATCGAGGACACTTTCTGTTGCACAAGGTTGACTGAGCTTCCAGGCCGTTGCCAGCCTGCTGTTCGAATTAAGCATCTCAATACCTCAATTTGCCCCGCCTGGCACGATTCGTGGAGAGCCGCTTTATCAAGTGCATCCGCACCCGCATTGAGCAGTAAAGAAACGACTTCTAGATGACCATATTTGGAGGCTAGGATAAGAGTCTGCTGATGGTACCTCTCATGATTTGTATAATGAGGTAGGGAGATTTCATACAAATGAAAGATTGGGAGATGACCCGACTGGGCCGCCCAATGCAGAGCAGACATCCCAGAGAGGTCGACCAGCTCCTCAGATTCGGATGGGGGTGGACATCCACTACATCCGTTCGGACCAAAATGCTGGTTAGTGCCCCAAGGACATGTTTTGAAACTGAAAGATCTTTCCAGGATAGTATTCCAAAAGCGTCTGAAAGTTTTAAGAAGTCCTATGAAACACAATTCGGCTATTGCATCCTGCTGTTCATCTAAAGGATAGATCTGTCGAGCGATCTCCTCTAGAAAGCTCTTCAGATCGGGCTGAAGAAGTTGGATACAGTCTTTACAATCGAGCTTCTGCTTAGTATGCCATGGCCAGAATTCGACAACATAATCTAGCAGCGCTATTATATGGTCAGCGCTGATACAAAATGTCAAAAGCGACTCGATGAATTAAATATCGAAAGCAGGAATCTTGGAAGATCGGAGATATCCAGACTTGGAAGTGATGTAGGGCTCGAAAACGACGCACCATATTTTGTCCGCAAGGGCAAGGACGGTCGGCCTTGCGCAGATTGCCCGCCCACATACTTGCAAAAATCGATGTCTGGTATCTTCATATTCGATCGACTGCCGAAGAGCTTGTACGAGATGCTATGGATAGATTTATTGAGACCCAAAGCTGCAGGAATGGCTGCCGGACCCCCATTCCTGAAAATGGTATTGATCGTAAGATGTCGTTGTCTTTCTGAGGTCACGAGCGCAGATTCAAAGTCCGAGAAACAAAGATAAGTGGCACACATCTCAGCTATCGTACGCTCGGCGTGACCTATCGTAAAAAGGAATGGATGGTTTTTCTTGTTGAGACCGAAGGATTGGTGATTGTCATTCGAAACCAACAGAAATTGGCGAACAGTATGATGTGCAAATCGGACCTTGGAGTTTTTTTCTCTGACGATCAATCCACGACAAGATTGGAGCAATTTATCACCATCGACCACCTTGTCGATATCCCAACTCATGTCACTGGTAGTGAACGCTACAGCTTCTTGAAGTTCTCCGATGCTTATTGGACGCCTTGCGCAAGCGACCCAACGCATTGCTCGTTGAGCATAGATTGCATTCGAAGATATACTGACTCGATCAATGATGCGTTCATAGGTTTCGGAAAGACCGTGTGGAAGATTCCCGAGTATCTCTCTGATTGCTGCAGGAGACGCTGCTTCCGATAGCTCGAGAATTTGAAAATGCACCCATAGATACCTGCCAATCCTTGTGAGACTTATGCAATATCGCGTTGGTATAGCTTACGAACATTCCTTGCGCGTTAGAGACCAGCGCACGAACTACCTCCTCTTCCAGTGACGGATCCCTTAGTGGAATGTCATTGCGTTCGACGCCGAACCTTATTCTACTGGAGACATACGATTCCATGTCCGCCATGGAGGCTTTGATGGTCAATTGTAGGTGTCTGAAACGCTTGAGATACTTAAGAGGTTTTTCCTCTTCTCGGCACGTCATTAGGACTTTGATCCTGGGCTGCTCGAATTGTGTGAGGCGATTCAGGAAATCACACAATTTTCTTTGGCTATCATCATCACATTCATCAAGTCCATCGAAGACAAAATTTACTTTGTCACAAGATGATATGGCCTTGATACAGAGACTCAAGAGCTCACGCTCGTGTGTACCACCAGCCGCTTTTCTAAAACCAAGGACGATGGCGTCAATGATGTCTTCAAACATAAGACCAAGTACAAAAATCTGTTTCAGTATCGTCCGGTAGACTTGACTAGGTTGTAGCGAAAGAGGCTCTGAAAAGTTGCAAAAATGGTATAATGTAATCGTATCGGTCCTTGAGGTACCATTTGCTTGATCGCTGATGAATTTCGCCCTAAAGTTTGCTGAATGTAAGCAAGAGTGTCCATGGGGAGAAATTGATGGCCGTACATCAGAATACTTTTCCCCGAACCAGCTGGAATAAGACGTTAGCACCGAGGTACAGCATGGGTGGAACGCCCCAAGTCATACGAATGCCACGGCAGCATAGCCCTGAAGATGTTGCCGATTCTGTCCATGCTTTAAATGCTGTTGCCCTTGTGAACCATTCACCAGTACCTTCATGCCTCAATTCGGTGAGCTTTGCTAGTTGCTCTTCGTAGTCCACCGCACATAAAGCGCGAAAAACCTGCCACCTTTCGTTCTCTAATTTATGGGTCAGCGCAGGCAGCAGGGAAAACCTAGCAATCAAACCATCCACATCTGATCCGGATCGCCAATGGCTATTGCTTCAACTGACCTTTGCGTTCTTGCGCAGCTTGAAGCTGGTCTGAGCGTGCAAGACTCCTTGAATCAGCTGACTCGATCAAATGCGATGTCTTGACTTCTTTTTCCACTAGTCTCTGATGCTCTTCAAATTGACCTATGACTTGACCAAATTGACTTTCAAAGCCTTTCCACGATGTAGTGAACAGTGAGCGTTTTGGCTTTCGAAGCACTTTCTTCGCATCATAGCAGAATTGAAGTAAATCACAGTAGATGGTTGAAAGAGTTTGTAGTAGTCGTTCATGATGAGGAAAAAGAGTCTCATAAATGTGCAAACAAGGGAGAACGTTGCCGATTTGGACGAACATGCTTGCGATTCTGTCAAAATACTGACCAGTCTCTCGGGCCAGCTGACTTTATCAATACAATTGAGAGGGGCGATAGCCCAAGTTATACATAGTACTTACGATGAGTACAATGCGAAAGCCGCCCCACAATGGGCTCATGACCAAAGGATATGTATTTGCAAAGACGTCTAATGCCTCGCCGTAGGCCTTCACCGAGTTGACAAAGGGTTGTAACTTCTCCAGGATCTTACGACTCTTACTCTTCGACTGATGGATCTTTTCTGCGGCGCTCGCTTCATAGAAGATAGACTCTGGTGACGCTTCGAGATATTTGTGTTTCTCATCTTCGCTCAGATCTTCCATGAAGCGTTCTCGGGCTCGTATCCACGCATTGGGGATATGCGCAGGCTGAGACATTTCTGATATTTCAAAGTATCGAAGGTAGCCTCATGAATACCGTTGTATCTGCCAATTACCTAAGCAGGATCACTATGTAGGCGCCGACTCGACGATACAGCACGGGTCCAAGTCAATTGGACTGTTGGCGAACTCTCGGTATCCATGGTGATGCCATTGTGAATTGTGAGGTATCATAAGGCTACATGGTTGCCTTCTGCTGGTGTTCCAAGATAATCCTTGGCGATGACGTTGTTGCTCCTGCCAAGTCAGCAAATTCTCGTATAAACCACACATATCATAATAATACGATTTGGAATGTCACGGCGAGCTCATCCCGGCTTGGACCAATAAAGCCCTCTAATCTTCCTCCTCCAATCTCTCTCCCAAGCTAAACTCGAAGGCCGCACCGTTCTAAAACCATAATGTCTTACGATTCTAAATCTACTTGAGATATTGGAAAGCCTAGCGAACTCCCCTTAATATAATGCATAGCGGGAAGTACTTAACTTTTATTCATAAGACTTTGGGTCAAAACCCTTAAAGAAAAGAAAGGCGTAGGGTATATATCTTTGGGATTCGTATGTTTAATCCTTCACACCAAATTCCCCAAGGATCGCCCAATTACAACCTTATGCCCCCTCATATTGAAAACCCAAAGATTACCGAATTTCGACGCGCGCCAAACCAATCTCTCTCATATAGATCGCTTACAACGGAAAATGCTCGAACTTCATATGTAAGACTCTGAGTCAAGATCCTTAAGTACAGAAGTTGTAAGGAAAGCATAACTCGGAAGCAGGGACATCTACAGGTACGAATCCCTTGCCATAAAGTTCTATTAGGGTTTTGCTGCTAAGAGCATATGACATCCGCCGGGAAAAGGACCTGAAATCACACGACTTTAATATAAGTCAGACTAGCATCTCTTATATATTCAGCACACTTCTTCGCACACTTAGGAGATTCAGGGGTAGAAACTTTTATATTCGCTGCTTCTTACAAAGCTGTATCCATCAATTTTTATCAAACGATCTCTCAACTCCCCCCCGCAGTTGGTTTGAAAGCACTCTGCACACTCCCATACCCCTGCGGACAACTCCTCCCCAATGCCGCACTCCCACTCCGCATATAACAAACCTTCGCCCTCTGACACGCCACGTTCGTGCAATTCGGACTCTTCACACTACTCTTTCCCTCAAACGTATTGAACTTGCTCACCAATCCAATATCCGTCTCCATTGCTTCCGTGACAGCATGCCAGTATGTTGCGTTTAGGGGGGCAGTGGTGGGCCAGTCGATGTGGTAGGCTTCGCGGGTGGAGTATTCGTATTGGTATACAGGGCCGGTGGATGAGACGTTGAGGTGTGGGAAGGAGGAGACGTCGGAGTACCATGTGTAGGCGTCGTAGATGTCGAAGCTGCCGGTGTCGACTTCGTACATCCTGAACCCGCTATTCAGATTCGTCAAGGGCGTCACGCTCGGGCCAATCCAGCCTGGCGTGAGTGCATTCTCGCTTGTCTGTTGGGTACCGTTGTGAGCGTAGTAGATCATAATTTCGTCTTCGTGGGTGTGGCCGAAGAAAACATTGGCGATTACGTGCGGGGAGTAGCGGTCGACGATTTGGTAGAAGAGGTTCGTGGGGTTGGGGAGCGGGTTGCTGCCGTCCCAGCCGGTGAGGACGTGGCCGAGGATCCAGACGCGTTCGCCGGCGTCTTCCGCGGATTGGAGTTCGGAGATCAGGAAGGCTTGCATGCCTGATACATCGGGGTTGGCGGTGTTGATGTAATTTCTGTAGGTTTGTCAATGATCGTTCCGGAAGCAGAGAATTGAATACTCACAAGAAGTTGCTCCTGTACCAGAAGTCCGTATTCAATGTAATTATACGCAGGCCATACTGATTTTTGACCGAGTAAGCGCCATAGTGCAGCCTAGCTTCATCGGCAGTCGATGAATTGATCCACCCATTTTGCTGCCACAGTGAAGCTACATGGTCGTAGTTCCAGCTGAACTGCTGTCCAAGTGGTCCCGGTAGGCTATGAGGTGCATCGATTGCCTCTGGATTGCTGTCATGATTGCCAAGCACAGGGAACACTGGGCTCCCAATGTACTCCTTAAAAAGGTCGTAGACGCTTGTCTCTGCGTACTCCGTATACGCACGTGAAAGCTGATTCTGGGAGTCATGAGAGACGAGGTCTCCTGTATAGATGGTCCAAGCAGCTGAATTGGGGCCGCTTGTGCCTGTTAAAGGAGCGATTGCCTGTAGGGCAGCTAGGCCGAGGTAGTATGGCGTATCACATTTAAAAGCACCATAGAGCGGTGCAGGCAGCGAAACCTGCCCAACACTCGCCCCTGAAGCGTGCACATTGGTCCTGCAGCACAATCCACCTGTACAGTTGGCCTCTGATCCAACGGAGTACCTGGGATCAATATGGAAGTCTGATAGGTGAAGCACCTTGACTCGCTCGCCGGAGGCAGCAGGCTTTGACGCATTTGCGGGTTTAGGCTTTGGGAAAAGGCCAGTGATGTCGAGGGGTGACACCTTTGGAGCCGGACAAAAGGTACTGCTCAGATCGTTGCAAATGTACTGTCCATCAAGCCCAGCAACATCCGCCAACGCCAGAACCTGTGTCCATACTGCTCCAAAACTGCCAGCCGCATAATTGTCCACACAAGTGGCATTGGAGGAGAACTTGAACGCCTCGCACAGTTCAACCAACAGGCTCGGCACTCTGGTGGGTGCGTTCTGGGCGAGCACTTTGGCCACACCCAGAGACGCTTGGCATTTCGAGCAATTGCCCTTCACAGCATCCCCTAGGATGATTCCAGATATGTTCTTGAATGCTTCTTGCAACAGATTTTCCTGCGAAGAATCCGATAGATTGGCTACCGGCTGAGGATAAACAATGGGATCACCATCAGTCTTGGGCAAGGTGGCCGGGTTCGTGAGGTTCAGGGGAAAAGTGAGGTTGAGTACCGGATCGTACAGAGCCGGTTGGGGTTCTTTGGTGGCTACCGGTTTCTGCCAGTAAGAGCTGAAAGCGGAGGTCGGAAAGCCTGCCGGGACCGTGTAGGCTGAAGATCCCGGGATGGAAGGATCGAGCTGCTGAGCAGATGTCAGTGATGTTAGAGACAACGACAATGCCCTCATTAATTGCGCCATTGTTGCAGACACCGTGGGGAATCTGGGTGATCAATGGCAAAGCATCTTCTGCAAGGGGACAACCGTACCTTCAACTTACAGCTCGATAGCCATAATCGAGGAAACACCTTCCGTAACGGTCGACCGTGACACTCCAAAATGTGAGTGTCATGGTCGAATAGTAGGATGAGAAACGTGCTGCTGCGGGGCGGCGAGTTGGCGACCAATCAACGCGGGGAATTGCAGCACCCTGCACAGCCATTGGCGCCGAGGCTCTACAGGCAAGCATAAAAAATGTGGCTAAAATAGAATCTTTCACAAATCACATAAAGTACTTTACATAAGCACGCCCTGTCCAAAACTACCAGCTTTGCACGTGAAGTACTTTACCTTGATGTAGGTAGCGTTTTACCGCCTGCCCAACTACATGCATATTTGAGTCTCGATGCATCCCCCGGCCTTGGCAAGGACTTGAAGATCTCAACGTCCCGCATACTCAGCGAAGAATACTAATGCTGAAAACCACCATGTACAGAACATAAATAGCTGGACAGCGTCTGATGAGATCTAGAGATGCATCCTGTTTGAGCGGTCCGCGGCGTTAGTTCGTGAGCGTCAAAGCACCTGGCAAAGTGCTGTATCCTGATAGCCTTATTGCAATGCATTGATTCGACAACCATTTCATTCTCCTATCTTTCTCCTATGTAGTGCAAGACATTTCTTTTTCGAAGGGTTAAAAGGTCCTGCTTTCTCTTTGCTGTTGATGCAATGTCTCAAGCAGATTATTTCCCGATGATTATACAGAGATTTTCAAGCTTCGTGAATGCAATTCTCTGAGGATGATCCGGGGGCGTCCGTTCACTCAAAAATTGATATGGCCCTTGATATCCATTTGCACGCCAAAGTTTGAAACGGCATCTAGGGAGACGGAAGGGTTCATCCATTGCAGCACGCGGCGTAGTTGGGTCATCGGCGATTGACTGGTGGTTCATCTGGAGTTGTGGTGATCACCAGTCCATGACAGCGACAACATGCTTGAGCAGGTGAAACTTGACCAACGAAGACTGAGTCGACGATAAGATCAGGCCCAATCTGTCTGCACGGGTAGACTTCCCAAAGAAGAGATGGAAAGAAAGAGATCAGCGGAAGAGGAATTGGTGCGTGGGAATCTGGCGAAGGTTGGCGGCATTGCGGCGCCGATCGCAATTGGGGCCAAAAGGGATCACCAGGGAGATCTGCCACGCCAACCAATTCTTCCTGTTCGGTCAATTCTTCACCAGTCATTGCGCGAGCGCAATTCCACACGATCTTGATAGACTTTCGATCACCCAGCACCACGTTTCCAAACCACATGCAACGCACGTGGCTTTACACCTTCGGCGACATGTTGATCCATGGCTCCAAATGATGATTGACGACGAACGCCAAAGCGTTGGAGGGTCGAGTCGCAACCCTCCTCAAGACGCCTGGGAAGGACCAGCTACGGACTAGAATGCCACAGGTCTCGATCGGTGAGTGCAGGCGGCTTCCTGCACCGATGTTGAGCAAGTACCTCCTATGTACCTCTTCAGATCTTCTTCTGGTTGGTTTGAACAAGCGATTCGGACAACACTGCCTCAACAGTCAGCGGTCAGCACGATGATTCAGGAATCACAGTCAGCGGCCCCGTCGGTGATTCGTTCAGCTCGGAATGTCTTGCGGGATGGGGATTGCGGCACGTCCAGGCTGATGCAAGTGAGCTGGACTTCTTCATGTTGGATGGACGGACTGCAGGCTGCTCTGTATTCGCAGTTGAGTCATTTAGGCATCTGCAAGCAGCCGTAGTGTACGAGGATTCCTGTCCGAATTGGCAAGAGTCATCCGCAACAAGTGCAACGACTTCGCTACCCTCACCAGTTCGTGTGCCACCCGGCCTGCCTCTGTTACGACCATGAGCAGCTGATTGGACCAAAACCGGATTCCTTCTTCTTGTGTGGATGGGACGAGATGGCACAGACGGGGCTCACGAGTTGTGGCCTGATACATCAACGGGGTCAGCCTCCTCCTCCAACTGCATAAGCATGTCCAGTTGGCGAGATGTGAAGGCATCAAGATAATGCGAGGTTGGTTGTCCTTTGCATACATAGATAGAAGTACGATTTGGCGTCAGCATGATCATGCTGCGATCCGAACCGCGGTGCGAGGGAGGAACCTCCCCACCATGCAGATCGATTGTCTAGTTATTATTAATATTAGCGCATCTGATGGTTCTATATTTCCACCAATGTTGCTCTCGAAAGGCTGTCCTAGTAGTCCCTCCAGGACCAAATGCCAGGGCGGGAGCGAATGGCGAGAGGCTTCCGGCACAGCGAGCCATGATGCAAGAGGCCACTTTGGATGTGGGTTCGTGCCGCATGGCGCAGACCTGAGACTTGCCAGAGGCACGCATCACATCTGGGGTTCGTGTTTCTCATTTCGAGGTTAAAAGTGAGATACGTTTCAGACTTGCAGACGCAAGAGTTGTTCGCGCAAGAAGGGGCTGCACGCAGTCGCCTCAATCGACATACAGATGTAGTCTGATCATTGCGCTTCTCAACCTCGGAAATTGACCCTAGACGCTAGCTAGACAGGTCGTATCGTCTCATCAGAGTAGGCTGTTGGCAGACCCGGTCTCTATCATCTCGAAACCTTTCGTTTTGTACAATCACCTCGCGTACATGGTCCATCGATTCGAGAACGCCCCAGCCTAGTATGGAAGCTCCCCTGGTCTTCCTGCCACCTTCGATAAACTTCTCCACCGTCGGCTCGAGTGCATGCGACCATCGCCCTTTGCAGGCTAGGGGGCAACCGAGTGCCAGCAGGGTGCGAATGCGAATGCTTCACCCTATCTCGGTCGTAGTGTGCCAGCCGTTCGGCAACCACGCCTTGGGGAATTGACCGAGTCCAGTGCGGTTTAGCCTGGGGGTTCGTGATTTTACCGACGCTCCGTCTCTTTTACGTAGGTGGGTGTCAGTACCGGGGTGGTACTTTCGCTGGACAAAAGCAGACGTAGTCCCACCTTGGCCTGGCAGGAAGAAGAAACCGCCGGCCCCGAAACGCACGAACGCGATCCCCGTCGTCTTATTAGTATTAACTTAGTAGTCCTAGGAGCACCCTCAGACCTGGCACCAGGCAGGATTGAGATTAAGTGAATCTGATTCTTGGATCATCTTTGAGTTCGTTTGTGTCATGTATCACACCTGCCTCCCCGGCACCTGACTACCTTTCCTTAGCATCAATCGCTCTTCCCTTTTCGGCCGGGAGACCACTCCTGAATGTCTTCAACCAGCGACCAGCATCTCCCACCGCAGCGTCCAGGTAACTTCAGGCAAGGGAGCAGTACTTTTTCTGCGAAGCAAAAGGTGGTCAACCTCGGCGAGCTCGGATTGCTGCCGACCAAAGGACAGCGCCCTGGGACCAGGAGGAGTAAGCACACCGCATCATCATCACCGCCATCACCATCGTGATTGTCAAACCAAACCCCAATTGACTCCCCATTCACCATGTCTGAGACTTGTCCTCAAATCTGATTCGATCTCGCTTCTACGCTTCAACTGACTCCTCCCCCCTCGCGTTCTAGATAACTCGTCGCAAGCGATTACCCGTCCCCCATACTCCACCGCTCCCTCCCACCAGCAAGAACAGCCATTTCGGCCTACTTACACCCGTCAAGCATCCGCCTTCTCCACACATTCTCCCTCAGGACGTCCGCATCCACCCATCTTCCCCCCTCCCGAGCCCAAGAAGCCCAAAAGCAAATCCACCATCCTCAGTCGCATCGCGGCTCAGCAAAGTTCCCGGACGCCAAACCCCGCCTACAGCAACGGTGCTGCCACATCCTTCAATTGGAGGTCAGGCCGGCCGATGGCGGGCATGTTGGAGATTGAGAGGTCCAGGACAAGAAGAGAGCGGACCTTCATTGGAAGTGAATGCGCAGTCTGTGAAGAGCCGTTGGAACATACCTTGCGAGGCGAACGAATCTTGCAGTTTTCTTGCGGTCATGTCTCCCATGAGGCCTGCTTCTACGAATACATCAAGGAATTCGAATCACAATATTGCCCCACCTGCAACGCACCGCTTGGGCTGGACACTAGCAGAGGCGGGAATGTGCTTGACTTAGGTAATGTCTCAGCGGAATGGCTCAAGGGGCAAACAACTGACACAGCCCTATAGAAAAACTCAGCAGTATCGTCCGCTCTGTGACGCACAACAACGAAGTACGAGATAACCACCAACGGCAAGGCAGTAGCGCTTGGAACACTCCAGTACCATGGGATCCGCAGACAGGACAAGAAAGGCCAAGCAGCCGAGGATCGAACCAACGTCGCGATAGTGCACAAACGCAAGATCCCGGCCAAAGACAGAGAGATGCCGAGAGAGAAGCAAGAGAAGCGCAGCGTGACAGGGTTCAAAGATATGGGAGCCAGAGTCACCAGGGCCACCCGAGAGGTGAAACCCATGCCAGGAATGAGAGTAGAGACACAGGAGGCGTCAGCTCATCTGGGGAATATGGTGGCGAAACTCAGAATCACCACCATCACCATACCGGCAGAAGGCATGATTACGATGTCCAGTCGATGGAAACAGCACTTAGCAGCCCCAGAGCCAGTATTACCAAGAACCCAATCCCTGCCCCCTCGGTCACTGTACGGAGCGAATATCCTACGTTGACCCGATCGAGACAGCAGCAGAGCCTTACTTGTCTGGTCACTATTGAAGTGTCAGAAGGCAAATGGAGACCAGATCCCGCAGATCTTCGTGGAGCTCCAATTCTACCACCAATGCAGCAAGACAGCAACACTTTCAGCAATCGTCCGAGGTCACCTACTAAGAATCAACAACCTGAATGGCAAACGGAGCCTCCAGAGGTTCTTGAGGAGGTTACTGAAGATCTCCGTGTTCGTGTGGATAATTGGCATGGGTTGGATTTTCAAAGGTACGTACCCTTTCAGCCATTGCAATATCTGTTGACTCTGACATTTTACAGATTTGGGAAATTACGGCTATTTGGCACAGTTCGAGTCGGCAAGGATCGTCAATCGTGGCAAGAACTGGAATGCTTTCTATTTGCGGAAATGCTTATATGCGTAAAAGAGAAGAAGGGCGCTCCACCGCAGTACGCAGATGGCAATCCAAGACGGAAGCTCACACGATGTACGCTGAAGGGATCGATTCTCATCAAGAAGCACTTGAAGCACGTGGAATCTAGCCCAGACGAGCCAGTCTTGACCCTAAGCCTTTCAGTACAGGACCTGCAACAATTTCATCTCCAATTCCAGACCCGAACGCAGGTCGATCAATGGAAACGGTCTCTACTGGATCTGAATAGCCCGGTCGAGCCGCCAAGGAGGGAGAGTCACGACATGGAACCAGATTACTCCGGTACTGACGAAGACGATTACAGAACGATGAAGACTAAGCGGGCGTCTTCTATGAACTCTTCGTACGGTGGCCCCAAGTCTATCAATACCACACCTACCGAATACACTGCCTCTGGAATGGGAAGACCGATGCAAGAAACCCGTCTCCCTACATCTCTACACGTGCCTCTGGACATTGTCGTGGTCATTCCGGTATCATCTTCTATGCAGGGTCTCAAGATTACCCTGCTGCGGGATGCTCTCAAATTCCTCGTGCAGAACCTGGGAGAAAGAGACAGAATGGGACTAGTCACATTCGGATCCAGCGGTGGCGGGGTACCCCTTGTGGGCATGACTACGAAGGCATGGAACGGCTGGACGAGAATACTCAACTCAATCCGACCTGTGGGCCAGAAGAGTCTACGAGCCGACGTTGTGGAGGGTGCCAATGTGGCCATGGACCTGCTGATGCAGCGCAAAGCCAACAATCCCATCGCAACGATCCTTCTCATCAGCGATTCGTCGACTTCAGATGCGGAGAGCGTGGACTTTGTGGTATCACGAGCTGAGGCTGCCAAGTAGGTTCACTCACCCTTTTCGCCTCGATTCGCTCGGATATCGCAGCAGGAAAGTCTGTGAGAATGAGCACGTGCTGACACGTGCACAGGGTTGCGATCCATTCGTTTGGTCTGGGTTTGACGCACAAACCAGATACCATGATCGAGCTATCAACGCGCACCAAAGCATCCTACACATACGTGAAAGACTGGATGATGCTCCGAGAATGCGTGGCGGGCTGTTTGGGGGCGATGCAAACGACGTCCCATCAGAACGTGAAATTGAAATTGCGCTTACCCGAAGGATCACCAGCCAAATTCGTCAAGATCTCGGGAGCACTACAGATCACGAAGCGCGCCACTGGGAAGGATGCCGAAGCCGCACTAGGCGATTTGAGATTTGGTGATAAACGGGGTGAGTGTGGTGCAAGCGAGCTGGTGGATTGCTCCCATCCCTTGGCGTGGTTTGCTAATTTACGGTCAGATATCCTCGTCCAATTGGTGATAGCGCCCGACAATACGTCGCAGGAGCATCTGCCACAAGATCCATGGGAGAGTATCGTCTCGGGCCTGGAAGCGCTAGGTGGGCCATTCGACTCGGATGAACAAAGGACGCTCAGCGTTGAGGAGGTTCCTCTAATCCAGGCCGACCTGACTTATGGCGACATCTTACGTGATGGGACTTTGACCCATCCTTCGAGACCATCACTACTTGCGATTACCATGCTCCCGGCGAGCTCGAAGGCCAAGTCTTCGCAGCGAACTTCGACGCCACCAATACCGCCACATCCGGGTATCGTGCAGCGCAGAATGGAATTACTGACTTCAGACATGTTGACCAGAGCTCTGACTCTGGTTTCTCGTGGTCAGCACGATCGTGCTCACCATTTGCTCAAAGAAACGAGAACCATTTTGAAGGGTCTGGGGAAGGGAGGATTGCCTCCTATCCCCCAAGCCGGCAAGGCCCCAAGTGCGCCCCCCAGTGTACATGGCGATGGCACAACAACACCAGAGCGACAGTCAACGCCATCATCTGACAATGGGAACGGAGTTGGCCATGCATCCGGTATTGATGCGACTACAGTGAGAGCGCTGGACACTGAGCTGGAGGCATCCTTGGAATGGATTAATCATCCGGCAGTATTTGGCCGCGATTCCAGGAAAGCTGTTCTGCAGGCTATCGGCGTTATTGCCTCTCAGAGAGGATACACCTTCCGTACGCCTGCTGAAAGTCTATGGGCTGGCAGGGTGGCCGGGGTAAAGAAACTAACGAAGCATTCGAGAGAATGGAGAGATGCGGGCGACGAGGCGCTGATGGAAGAGGCGTGATCATGTGATCCGACAACCAACTTTTGTTACATCTACAATCTTCAATCAACCGAATCATTTCTACGGACTTGCAGCAAATATTCCACATAATAACGACTCTCGACGATGTTCTCCAGCAGACCGCAACGGTCCTTTCCACGGCGATTCGGTTTCAAGGTGGTCGGGAATTATTTCATCGAACTGCAGGTCAATTTCAGAGATGAAAAAGGGTTCGAGCTCGAAAAAGCGAGCTTTACGACGACCACTATAACTCTCCGAGTCATCTACTTTCATTTGTCAAAATCTGTCTTGAATTTACATTTCCATTCTAGCGGGCGACATGCACCATTTGCGTCTGGCTTTTTGATACCCTGTTGCTTTTTGGTCGAATGCTAGAAAAGGGGAAATGAATTGGGTAAAAAGATGGAATCTGAGGGTAATTCATAAAGTGGAAACGGGGGTCTGTTTTATGTTGGTCATGCAGAGGTATGCTGGAATGTTGGGGGGCATTGGTGTGCATATTAGAGAAATAATGCCTTATGGGTCTTCTACACAACATTCTCTGCCCTTCTGAATACGCTTCGGACGAATTTACACCTTCAACCTGTCAACTCCGCCCCAGATGCCCTTCTAGCTCCGCGAAGACGCTAGCCACTCAAGTACGTGAATCGGCAAACCCACCTCCTTCCCCATCGACCGAAAGAATTTCTCCCCAGGAAGCCGCCTCGTTTGCGCTCGATAGGAAGATTCCGAACGTCATCTGGCCTATCAATGTTATGCCTCTCCGTCTGCATCCAAGACAGGAATTTTAATGGCCGAAGCTATCGGGGTTGAAAGAAGCATCGAACACGATAGGAAGAGGAACGAGACAACGTCGAATTTGAGTACGTTTCCGGCCCAACATCTCTGAATCAAACCCCCCAAATTCCCTCTCACTAGCTCTTGCATGAAAGTGTGATCAAATCAAAACAAACCAACCCCCCTCCATCCACACCTCTTCCATCTTCTCCCTATCCACTGCTCCCCATGATCAAAAGTAGCGCCACCCACCCCTTCAAATAATCCACAGCGGACGTGCGTAAATCCCAGACGCTCAGAGCATCAAAAATAATACATAAACAGCCTTGCGAGAAAAAGCATCATGTAGATAAAAAACCAGACAGCCAACAATTCACCGTCTAGACCTTCACGAACCCAAATTAACGAGTTCCGCTCTGCTTTCCCCCTCCCCTCCTCCGACGCAAAACCCAGGATATCACGACGAAGGTGCGAGGACAACCACCTTAGCAGTAGAAATCTAGTGACGAATCTGGCACGACATGAATATTCCTGTTGATATAACTAAAGCTATTGATGCCACACGGAGGCTCGGTATGAGTGATAGTAGCCTAGGACGTCTAGCCAAAAAGATGCTGTTGGACACTATGAAGAACTCCGTTATAAATGCCTTTCCATCCAAATGCATGCTGATTCCAACTGATGTTGTGATGCGATATCGCGTGATAGGCGTTTAATCGTATTCGATGCTTCGGCCCATCATATCGTCCACTCAGTCGTCCATACGGCCGAGTCAGTGTCCGCTCAATCAATCAGTCATGCCCTCACTCTCCTCCGCACTCGCACCATACGCCTCAATCATACCCTCCTTCCCCCCACCCTCATAATCCACATCCAGCATCTCCATCTCCCTCCCAGCCCCCAACTTCCCACTCCCCTCATCTTCCCCCGCTCCATCATTCGGCGGCGCAAAGTCCCACACTTCCATAATGGTCCTTCCCCCTCGACAAGCCATGACGACACACCTCTCGCTCTCGAACGCGACTCTCCACACGGCTTCGGCCGGTTGGCTCAATTCTCGGATTAGCCCTCCAGTGTTGGTGTCCCAGATCTTGACTCTGCCGTCTGATCCACCGCTGACGATACGGGCGTCGTCGAATTGGAGGGAGGTGACGCTGTTGTCGTGGGCGGCTAAGCGGTGGATGGGGGTGTAAGAGGTTAGTGACCACACACGCACGGATCCGTCAGAGCCGCCCGTCACGAGGGTATTGCCACGCATTTGCAATTGGCCGACTAGCGATGTATGGCCCTGTAAGATGGCTTGGCAGGAGCTAGATATCGCAGACACGGTCAGTGCGTATAGAATTTTAAAAAGATGATTTAGCTTACCCGTCTTGTGGATTCCATATCCTCACACTGGTATCCAAACTGCCCGTCGCTATCCTCTTTCCATCGAAAGTGATGGCATATATTTGACTAAAGTGACCCTGAAGAGTACGTAAACATTGTCCTGTCGATATGCTCCAAATCTTCGCCGTGGTATCATAGCTTCCCGACACCACCAAATCACCATGCAGTTCCAGACACCGCACGCTTGCTTGATGGCCCATCAACACATTTTTACAGTTCCCCGTCTCAAGGTCCCAAACACGGAGTGTAGTGTCTCTAGATCCCGAGACAGCGGTCTTGGCATCTAGCATCTTAAGACAACGGACTGTAGATGTATGACCTCGAAGAGTGTGTACACTTGCCCTGTATGATGTCTCAGCACGGATTCGGTTCTGCTTACTTCTTACGAGTACTCACCCAGTGCCCATGTTCCACACCCGAACGTCTCGGTCGCAGCCACCGCTGACAAGTATGTCATCCCATGGCACCATCGCCCAGACACCCATCACGTGCCCTTGCAAGGTCCGCTGATGATCCCCTTTCGTGTTAAAAACGTGGATCCTGGCGTTGTCCAAGGCAACAACAATGTACTTCTTCGTTAGATGCAGGCTGGTCACAACTCCTGGATCTGGCGTGATATGTTTCGCTACCATCGAGCCACCCTTCCTCCACGCCGACTCTACTAAGTATCTATGCTTGAAGTGTGATCGGTGAGTAGACTTCGGTCTTGATTTCTTATGATTCCGAGCTGATCCAGTCGCCATCGCTGACTCAGATAAGCTGTATATGTCATCAGAGTTCTCGTCAATCGCAGACATGTTGTCCATAGCTCGACTAGGAGACGCAGAACGCATGTGTCCGGAGAGGATCTGACTTGCCGAGGCGCTTGCGGTGAAACTTGATCCTATCGAATCACTAGACATCCTTCGGTATGCACTGTATGCGTATTTTTCTCCTAGAGTTTTCCATGCCTGGTCATCGCTCACCACATCGCGCCACCTCCGTGACACTTGCAAAGCTCGGACGAAAGTTTTGGGATCGTCAATAAATTCGAGTATCTAGAGATCATTAGCATCCTGCTGCCTGGCGTAGCCCGCAAACCATGGATTCACAAACCTTGAAGCATAATTCATTTGGCAGGACCTTGAATGGGTCTTTTTTCAGTCTCGGGCTCACAATCGAATGCAAGAGACTCAAAGCATGATTATCGCACATATCGACTAATGATCTCAACCAATTCTCTTTTGCTGTAAGCTCCATTCTTCCAAAAATATTCCTCGCCTCTTCTAGAATCGGATCTTCTGCGTCATCCGTTGCCAGGTGCCAAGAGGGAGATTGCTGATGAGGAGTGGGGCTAGGAGCAGGCGTTGGAGGTGATGCAGGTGCGGAGGGAAGTAGAGGATTTGCCATGCTTTGCGGTGGTATGGACGAGGTATTTGGCGTCAACGGTGGTTTGGGATGAGAGCGATGCATCGAGTCCCTCTTGCGCGATAGACGGTGACCCAGGGCCACGGGGGCAGAAGGGCGTCTCGAGTGCAGAGACATTTCGTGATCTGAGTCAACAGAGGCCATCCGGCCATGAGTCCTGCTACCGAAATCCATCATAGCCCATCAAAGCAGATTGAGTAGGACTCGTGCTCTTAAGAAGGCGAAGCTGTTGCTATGAGTGTGACAGGTGATTGATGGTCTCCTGATGAAGTCGCCCGGTCAGAGTAGCCGATGTCTTAGACAAGGGCGCCGCAGTTGCTGTCGTCCCAATTTCTCCGGCTCTGGGATATGTCGCCGCTGAATTCCAATCAAAGCCGTGTCTCTGATAGTACCAATATAACTTGCAGTTCCAGGTAGGCCAGTCAGGATCTAGGAGCAAGCTATTAGTACTTTACGAAGCCCCGCGTGACCTAGCGACTGGATTCTTCGACAGTTGCCCGCTCGTCGCAGATGTATGACGCAGCAATCGACAAGGTTATCAGCAAACGACCCGCAATGGAGATTTCTCCGCTGTGCCTCTGAGACCGTCCGTAAGCAGCTTCTGAATTCTGATGCTTGGCGGAGGATCTGGCGCGCCGTCAGAATTGGGAATGGGAGGGGGCTCGCAGGGATGTGTGGCTGGCTGCCACGCGCTCAGAAGCGCCTTCCTTTCTGCTCCTCTTTTGGGTTCCTAACGACAACGGCGTTCCGCGCAGAGCAGAGGCAAAAGACTCTCTAAACTTAATGGTCTCCTCTGAAGCTGTTCCTGAAGCCACTGGCGGAATTGGTGATGTGTGAATACAGCTTCAGAAGAACGTCCCGATTCTGGAGAATCGCTGGTGAGGCTCGACAGTATGAACCTCTTTCAGACGATGAGCTAGTCAGTCGACTAGTATGAACAGTGTAGGAGAAGATGTAAAACTCGAGCAGCCTGTGACTGACAATGATGACTTTCTCCAAGAAGCAAGGTGAATTGGCTATGTGCAGCTCTCAAGTCTTGGATGTACTGTCTCAAGTCAGCGGCGTTCTTTTGAGTATGAAAAGCAGTCTCGGTAGCCCTTTCCTTGAGCACTTGACAGTATGAATCCACTCACTCCAGAAGCAAGACGTGGATGCCGAAAGTAGTAGGAGGCGTTTATGTTGCTCAAGCAATGCTCATCCTATCAACTTCCCCATATTATGACATTAACATGAATCCCGGGAGCCCATCATGCCACTGCAAAAATATCACTATGTAAGTCCAAAAAATTCAATATCAGATCTCGTATTCGGAAACTGCATGGAGTGAATGGATTTCATTGCCCGGACACCAGGCGTAAAATTAAGCCGTCTTCAAATCATACAATTTCCATTCCCTTTCTAAAAAACATTCACTCCCAAAGGAACACGGACACACCGACAACATCCCTCCCCCGTCCATTTTCAACACCCCCCGCAAGACATTCCTCCTCGCCAAAGGATGGATCCCCCCTAAATCCTACGCCCCCCCATCCGAACAATCATACAGCGCCCACCCCATCACCCCCACCGAAATGGCCTCCAACACCCAATACCACCTCCGCGACTCCCAACGCATCCTCTACATCCTCCGCATCGCCCAGATCCTCCTCGCCCTCGTCTACCTGACCCTCCTCTGCTACTCCGGCGTCAATCGAGGCTGGTGGCTCAATCTCTCCCAACCCTTGGCTCTTGGAGGTACAGTACATGTGAAACCAAAGACGCCTGCGCCCATCTCACATACTGACACCCAAACAGTGACCGCTGCAATTCTCACCCTCCCCATCGCCGCCCCCATCCTCTTCGCCTACAACTCCGCCAACGCCCCCGCCGACCGCCGCACCTTCGTCCTGCACTACGCCCGCGTCATCGCCGAATGGCTGCTTATTGCCCTCTGGGCCGCCTCCTTCATCACCATGCTGCTGCCCAAGGGCAAGAACTTCCAGGTGCTGTTTCAGCGGCCGCCGTACGCGGAGTGGGATGTTGCGGTGGCGTTGGCGGGATTTGAGACGTATGTATCATTTATGCCATACGACCCTTCCAAGTCAATCTGCGAGGAAATTAACTGACGGTTGGTTTTGGGGGGAGCAGGATTGCGTTCGTGTATACGATGGTGTTGGTGTTGCAGGAAAAGTATATTGGTAACCGTAAGTCCTATTTCCTAATCTCTCATCCTATCAGACTGACGATTTGGTGGCGAAGATCGTTTCTGACTGACTCGCGGTACTGTAGCTAATCCACGGCAAGCAACATATCCTATGGGTGTGAGGCGGAGGCGGGGCCATTCAAGGCCACGCTCAAACGCGGTGTAGAGCATCATTACTAGACAGCATTGTTGCATGACAGCTCAAGATCGCTGTATACGGGCTTCTGACAGGGTGGCGTAGGAGACGGTGGTATGGCAGTCAGGATCACCATTCTTTCCAATACACTACGATTTTACCACAAGTCCATAATAGCGTTGACAGTTCGTTAGGATTAGCTTACGAATTGAACTAATGACAACCACTGTTCCTTTTCCCTTTGATGCATTCAAAATGACCTCACGAGCGCTAGCTATATTCGCTTTACTTTTGATACACAAAATGCCAGCCATACTAATCCTCATCCCACCCCGGATTCTGCCCCCCCGGCGGTTTCGGGCCCCCAGCCTGCCTCGCCACAATGATCTGATCCACACTCAGCACCGTCCTCGCCGCCTCCGTCGCCAGCCGAATAGCCCACTGCTTCGAAACCAGCAGATCCAAAATCCCTTCGTCCTTTGCATCCAGCGTACCCGAGCCGTCTTCGTTCTCTACGTCTACACCCATCGTCCAATCATCCTCTTCATCATCGTCCTCGTCATCTTCATCGTCATCTTCGTCTTCGTCATCGTCGTCGTTTTTGGATGACGATTTATGATGGGCGGCGTACAAAGTGGCGAGGACCTCGGTGGCGTCCAAGCCGGCCGATTCAGCCAGCGTGCGGGGAATGACTTCGAATGCTTCTGCGTATTTCTTGATAGCGTACTGCGACATTTCTGGCGTCTTCTCGCCATAGGCTGATATCCGCTCTATCAGCTGCATTTCCGTAGCCCCTGCTCCAGGAACCAATTTTGGATCTCTGGTAATAGCTTTCACGACATTAACGCCATCATCGATAGCGCGCTCGATATCATCGAGATGGTTCTGGGTAGCGCCGCGAATTACCAGGGTGGCTGTCCTGGTAGCGTCGTTTTCTTGCCGGAAAACAGTCACACGATCGCCGCCTATCTCGAGGGTTTCGACGACATCAACTTTTCCCATTTCATCAGGCATGGGGGCGCCAAGACGGGCAAGGGGGGTGGCGCCGACGACGCGGCAGAGGCGGCGGAGTTCGAATTTCGAAAGGACTTTGACGACGAGGATGTTGAAGCGGTTGAGGTAGTGGAGGGCTAGTTCGCCGACTGTGCTGCCTGCTACTACGACACGCAGGCCGGAGTCGTGGAGTTCTTTTATTGCGGTCTCAAGTTGGCTTTCTTCACCCTTTGTGAAATCCATCATTTCTTTTGCGTTATGCAGCAGTACCGTTCCCTTCGTTTCCGTCTGGCTGATATCGATTGGACAGCTGAAGACACCCACTTTTGCACTCTTTGCTTTCTTTACGCTCCCATCTGGCTCGCGGCCAAATACCATGCCTTTTACTACTTTACTGTGTTCGAGGCTGCCGCCCATAATTTTCACGACGCGAATGTTGTCAACGTTGAAGTTTAGGGGTTGTTTGGGAAGGACTGCGAGGACGGCTTGGGAGACCATGTCGGCGAGGAAGTCTTCATTGCCGCTTTGTTTGGAGGCGATGACGGTGCGGATGGCTTTAGCGAGTTCGGTCTTCGAGCGGAGGTCTTTGACCTCGTCTACAACAAGTTCTACGAAGAACATCAGCAATCCGCTCCGCTCACTGTTTCGGCATGACGTCTGACAATGCTATACGTACGATCTAAACACCTTAATGCTTCTTTCTGCGCTCTCTCAAATCCCTGCACCACATCGCTCGTCTTCAATCCCATTCGCAACAGCTCCTCCGCCTTCTTCAACATCTCCCCGCAGAGCACTATCACCATATTCGTCGCGTCTCCCATCTCCGCCTCTTGCTGCTGACTGGCCATCACAATAAGCTTCGCGGCAGGATGTACAACATCGAGTTCTCGTAATATAGAGGCAGCGTCCGAGGTGAGTATCATTTTTTGCAAATGATTTATGACAATTTTGTTGCGCCCATAGGGACCAAGAGAGGTTTGAACAGTCTGCGCTATCGCTCGACATGCTTCTATATTGCGAATTACAGCACCATCTTCGGACTCGTAGCTGGGAAAATTGTCAGCAGGCAGTCTTGGTCTGGCTTTCGGATTAGATTTTACTTTTGGTAGCCTTGCTTGAATAGACCACCGTTTGGTGCGCTCGGTATAGAAAGAGACATTGTAGGGTTAGGTGGGGGCTTCGGTAGAAGGGTAATTCACAACAGGCATACACAATTATGGAAATCTTTGGAGGCCCTACGACGCGATATTGCTAGCGCGAATGTCGAAGTGCCATCCCGTACCGCAGCTCGCACTAGACCCTAACCCTAAGTCTTGTCCTGTTGTTGGGGACGGGAGGCAGGGAAAAGGTAACGTCGATTGGAAAGATATCAAGGGCAGATAAAAGGACTGTAGAGAACGATGGCTTGCGAATGTCAATCAGGATTTGTCTATCGAGAATACCAGGGATTATACAGCTTCTTAAACTCCAGCCTCGGAGATTCGAACCATTGTCTCCACCAATATGCAACATTTGGAATATACAAGCGTTTGCTGGGCTCCCTCAACATGACAAGGCCTAGTAGTAGTAGTTCTCGTCCGGAATCCGTCCCCTCATGAACGGTGGCTCGCTGCCTCTCACGTAAATATCCTCATAAAGAATCTTCGGTGTTGCCTCAGGAACTGCCATTTTCTCCGCCTCCTCAACCTCTTTGTCCACATAATTCCTCGCCTCCTTATCAATCGCCTTCAATTCCTCTTCAGTCGTCACCTCCCAGTCTAGCAGCTTTTGCTTAAGACCAGCAATGGGATCGTTTGTAGAGCGCATGCGTTGGATCTCTTCACGGGTTCTGTAGGTAGTTCCAGGATCGGACATCGAGTGCCCCCCATAGCGGTATGTGACGTATTCAAAGACAAGAGGGCCGTGGCCAGCGACGGTGTATTGCTTGCCATATTCGACGGCAGCCTTCACGGCGAGAATGTCCATGCCGTTCACCTTCAATCCAGGAATATATTGACCACGCTTGTAGTACTCGGTGAGAGCAGCGGCACGATTAGCAGCTGTGCCCATACCGTATTTGTTGTCTGCGAAGAAGTCAGAGAAACATCCTTGAGGAACATTCAAGATTCGACATACTTTCGCAGCCGAAGAGGATTGGCAGGTTCCACAGCTTGGCCATATTGAAAGCTTCAAAGACTTGACCTTGATTGCTAGCTCCGTCGCCATACAAGCAGATAGTTGTATTTTGCTTGTCATTGTATTGGTTGGCAAATGCAATTCCAGCACCAACAGGCACTTGAGCACCCACGATACCATTACCACCGTAGAAGCCTTTAGCAAACATGTGCATCGATCCACCTTTGCCGTAAGCGATACCTTCTCTTCGTCCAAGTAGCTCGCCGATGATTGATTTGACAGTACCGCCTCGCATCAGCGCGAAGCCGTGACATCGATAGGCAGTGATGACATTATCTTCTTTGGTGAGAGCGTGCTCAATACCTCCCGCGACAGCTTCTTGGCCCGTGGAGAGATGGCAAAACCCCCGGATCTTCTTCTCTTTGTAGAGACGATCGGCCGACATTTCCATTCGTCTAGGAACCCCTTTCTTCAGCGTGGGTAAGGCTTTAAATCAAAGCCGCACATACCGTATTGAGACCATATCATGGTACATTTGCTTGAGCTCTCTTTTCGTCGTTTTCAGCGTATATGGTGGAGGGTCGAGTTCGTATGTTTCAAAGCTCTCGTCAGAAAGCCGGACCTCGAAAGGCTTGTCATCCTCCTGAGTACGTAGAACGATGTCAGCAGGCAGCTCTACCACCTCACGGTGTGTTTATTCTTACTTCGGGCACATGCTCTTTTTCGGCGTGAGATGAGGCAGCATCGGTGGTGACTCGGCGCCTTGCCAGAAGCACAGGTGCTCTCTGTCTTAGCGGGAGCGCACGAACGCTCCTCAGAGCTCTCATGGACATTTTCGGAGTGGGGTTGCGATTGCAATGGATCTTGAGATGAGCTTGCTCGGCATTCACGATCTCTTGTTGAGAGTACGCACTAAACCCTTTTTGGTGAGATCCGCCCAATTTTCGGCTGCCGACCAAAGGCTTACGCAGTTGAGACGAACTACATGAACCAGTGCAATTCAATTCGATACCTAGTCAAGCTCATAAGCGTTGGGGGCATTGCGAACGGATTAGATGTTGTCCTAGATGACTTCTGTCTAGGATAGATTACCGAACCACTGCATCGGGCCCTTCTCGACAAACACTGGTGTGTGTACATGATTACTTTCCCCTTGACTGAAGTTTCACTTTGCCAAGGTTGTAGCCAGAGATTTCAAAAGGCGTCGAAGATCTCCATTCATACTCTCGAAAGGGTCACATTTCCTCCATGCCATCTATGTCGGCCATCCTCCAGCCATCGATACTCCACATCATCGTCTTCTCTACTGCCTTAGCTTTTATGCCTTTCCCATCAGCGACATTTTCCGCGCCCCAACTGCACTCCCACGTCACAATCCAGCGGTCTGTACTACCGTCATTCTCGACCATCGGGATCGCTGTTGTCTTTGTCTTTCGAATATTCCCTCGCCAAGTCAAGCACTGATGACATTTGACAGATCGAGGACAAGGCCGTAGGCTTGTTGACCCCGACTAATTTTGATTCTTTAATAAGAGCAAGATGTAGAGCACGGCAGAGAGAAACGAGCAGAGCGGTTCTTTAGATTGCTCTTGCGTTCATCCGCTGCTGATCCATGGATGTTGGTATCAGTTGATGAGCGGAGTCTGAATTGGTAGCAGTGACTGGATTCTCCCACAATCGAGAAGTCCAACACATACTGCATTTTGCCAAGTTAAGAGAGCGGACCAGTCACTTGAGATGAATGTTTCTAGACGCTTCAATGGAATAGGAGATTCATCCTGAATGAGCGTATGAAAATCTAGGCTCCATTTGGGAGGATCCCTTCTGTTGGAGATTGACTATGATTTGATCACAAGCTGTGATGCAATAATCTCTGCTCCCTCCAATGCTCTTGCCAAGTAAGCCTGATAGTGTCTACGAGGACTGGACGGTGGCTTTAGAAGCAGTCAGCAGCGTTGTCTTCAGTCCCACAAGGATGCGATGCTTGGAGATGCACGTGGACTGACGCAACTGATAGCTCTAGCCTCTTACTCTACTGCGAAGGGGCATTGAACGTCCACAAGTACCGATAAAGGTCCTGCTGTAGCCTCCTGAGGCGGAGCTGAGTCTCCGGGAGCAGATGTAGCATTTGCGACCACGAGACGAATCCAAAGGCATCATTGATAACAAGGTGATTTACCCAATACCGTCCACCAAAGGCATCGCGCCATTAGTTCGGGACGATCAGGTGTAGTGACCGGGAAACAGAGGTACCAGCAGCAGGTCTGACAGCTCGCCTAGGCTGCAACTAAGCGCATTGCCATGGTGTCGGGAACCAATGCACTGAAACGAACTACTTCATGTGATCTTCGTAATGCTGTAAGTGACGTATCTGCCCCCGACGTCCTGTTTCATCAGTCACAAGCCTCCCCTGATTAGGCAAGCGTAAGACAAGCCTCTGAGCTGAGGTCTGGTGGCGTTGCCCGAGTGACGAAGAACCGAATTGACAGCGGCTCTGAAGGTGCTGTAGCCCGGTCGCAAAATGATGCGGTGGCTTTGACCGCTCGGATCCCTGGCGCCAGAAGCACAGGCTGCATGCAACCTTTGTTAGGTGCAGCATCGCCCTTTCGCATTACGCGGGGTTCTGGCCAACGACCCCTCTCAGCTGATGGAGGGTCTGATACCACAGCGTAAACCGGTATGCTGAGGGACTGGGCGGATGTTCCCAGACAATATCCCTCATCATGTCATCGCTGGAGTCGTGGGTGGCTGGCGGCCACCGAGCCCGAGAGTCTGGTCGCTACCAAAGCTGAAGGGGAAAATACCATTGGGCGTCAACGAGACGACTTTTCGAGGGTCCATGGTAGGCATGGATCAGATCCTCCATCTATTTCCGTTGCCGGTTTTCCTCCAACCAGTACTGATCAACGGCGACTACCGAGAAGCGTCAAGATCTGCGATAAAGAGTCGAGACAGGCACATTGGCCAAAGCAGATTGGCACTTCCCGACGTCACCGACAGAGAGAGTCAGGCATCAACACAGGACGGCAAAGGTACGATCTGAGAAGTCTCAGGGGGCCATCTCAGCCAAAGTCTGGTAGAGATGGCAGCAACGTGTGGGCATGTCTGTCGTGCATTTCCTATGGAAGTACCATGTGCCGGGGAAATCGCCTATGGTTCCAACCCAAGGGTGGAATACTTGAAGAAACGATCAATTCCATGGTTTGACATCGCTACCGTAAGCTGGTTGCAAGGAATTATCCTGGTGGGTGACCGTTAGAGTGCCGGGTGGAATATGGCAGCGCAGCGGTCCGTCATCTGGGAATCCGTTTTTCGACATGCTCTTGGCGGGTGTGCTACTTCCTCACCCAGACGATCTTCCCATTCACCTCCTCTTCTGTCTCTTCCCCTTAAGGTAATCCAATTTCATCTTCCTGTTTCCGTTTTCGAGGCCTGCGTTATGCTTTGTGAATCACACACCATTCATATACTATTCATATATATCCCTACATCGATCATCATACCCCACTCACCGGCTAACTCGTCATCCTGACCCCATGCGTGCTTCACTGACCCTCCATCATTTCTCTTCTTGCGCTCGCTGCTATGATATTACGGTAGCACTCCTCGAAACCCGGCCAAGACCGTACCTCTGTGCAAGTCACATCATTCTTCCTGCCAGGCCACCGTAGCCTTCAAGCTCATGTCCTCACGACCGCCAACTACAACGCAGGAGAATGAGGCCAATATCTTCTATCCCACTCGTCTCGGGCCAAGATATGGCATGATGACAGAGGGCCCAATCGCCCCGGCCCCCCCTCACCCATACACACCACCCGCGACGTCTCGGCCCCAGCTGCCACCACCGTCTCACTTGGAACCTTCATTCGTACCGCAGTCACCTCAAGTCCGGCCGCAATACTCGGACCTGCCGACGAGAGCTGTGTATCCTGCTTACCCTCGACAAGTAGGGTACGAAAATGCTCCACCGCAGGACTATAGACCTATCACGCAGCCTACAGCGCCCCTAGAACGGTCAAACTATGGCTCTAGCTCGCATCCGCCTCTGTATCCTCAGAGAGTGTCATACCAATCAACGAATCCTGGCACACTCTACGAGGCTTTATCGCCAGTTGATTATGCGACACACGGACCTCCGCCAGAGCCCTCCATGTTCAACGAAGGGGGCTACACAACAACCACTCCATATCCAATGGCAGCCCTACAGCAACTACATCAGAGTCCCACAAGTTCGTACCAAAGCTCCGCCACTTCATCCAGTGGACTTACATCAGCGCAAATTCCTTTTAACAAACCCGAAGCAGGTCTGGAGCCACCTAGCCAAACGTCGAGTGTGTAAGTGCTCACTCTTCCAAACCGGGATGGTGTCAGCTTGATTCAAGCTGACTGCAAATTCAGGGCAAATCGCTACATCCTCAAAATCCGGCAACAACCCATTGCCGCACGTGCCTGTGGCTTTGGGGAGCGCGACCGTCGTGTTATTGACCCCCCACCTATCATTCAAATGGCCGTCAAGACATTCAACCCCCGATCATCCTCTGATATCGCCGAGCTTCGTTGGCCATTCAATATTGTACATTGCGCCCTTCTCTCGGTTTCTCCGCAGTCATCTACGCATGCAGCTCCCTCGGATGTGACCGCTGTGGAGGACCCGAACCAGTCCAACAGGATAAGCCGTCGCTTAATGGGCACCTTGGTAGCTTCTCCGTTTGTTGGAAATGATCCCGAGGCCCCAAATTCTAGCGAGGAGAACGCTCGGCTTGGCTGCTTCTTTATATTTCCAGATCTTTCTTGCCGCCAGAACGGTCACTACAAACTTAGATTTACGTTGATGAAAGTTAGCATGCCCAACATGACCGAGGGCGGCCAAGGCAGTATCGCAGGATCAATTGATAGCGAGGTGTTTGAAGTATTCAGCGCCAAGGATTTTCCAGGCATGAGGGCCAGCACCGCCTTGACAAAAGAGCTCAAACGGCAAGGCGCGACAGTTAGTGTTAAAAAGGGTAAAAGCCAAAGGAAGCGCGGCAGCAGCCTCAGTGAAAGAAGCAGCGATGACGGGAGTGATGGCGATGGCGACGCCGAAGCGTCCAAAGTACGACCGCGTAAAAAAAGGGGATGACCCGGTCCGCAGCTCAGCTCAACAGAGTGCAAGGCGCTAGCTGATGAGCTTTCTAACTAGCCGAAATGTGACGGACAAAATCGTACGCCGGTACGCGTGGAGCTTTTTTTCAACATGCATTCATATATTTTGATAATCCCTGGGATTGATAGTACTATAATGTTCAATTTGCGGCCGATCAAAAACGGTTTCCTCGGCAGTTGATGTGAGGGAAATACCGAGTGAACTCGAGTCATGAACCGAGAATAGACTCACCTCAAGGAAACCTTGTTTAGGACATGGCGCATAGGGTGTGAAGACGGTCTTCCGTGGATTTGATCCTAATTTGGAATTGCACCTTGTACATTTATCTGGAAACTCTAGCTGGTCTTGGGTTTCTTCGTCTAACAGATGTCATCATCCGGATAAAGGCTACTACACTAAGGGATTCTATCTAGCTAATCCGTAGCAATCTGGCGGACCTGCCTTCACCCGAAGGCTTGAAGGAATGTTTGACAGGCTGACCGCTGCATGTGCCCTCTTGTCTCACGAAGACCCTTCAATTTCACAGGTTTCTTTGGGAAAATCGTCTTAAACAGGGGTCATGGGCTTTATTATGGTTTTCATCATATTGTCTTATCCTAAGTGCATCATGGCATTAAGATCGAAGACCCCATTTATTTCGCCTTTGCAGGGGAATTTGAAGAACTGATGGTATTTATGCTGATACAAAGTAGGCCTGATCGATGAAGCGTTTTCTCCAGCCATACTCTTGATCTCAGCTCGGCCTCGATAGCGTTCGAGGACATTGACGGAACACGAGAACGCATTTCTGATCAATCGATCATATTGCTCAATATTCCCTCCGCATGGTATCTCTAGAAGGTTGTATCTAATTGACTGTGGCCGCTTAGAAACATGATTCCTTGACTATTTCCCAAGATCATGACAAATTTCATATTCGTTCTGTGCTAAATTACCGATTCAGAGCATGCGTAGGGCCGATATGGATATCACGGCAAAGCTGATACTTTCAATTTCAGCCTTCTGCATGTCTGATTCCATTTTCTCTCTATATTGCCCGCTGAAGTTACTTTGCAATTGGCCTAGAATGCGGCTTGTTTAATTCTCCTCCACCTGAGATCAGATGTCGATTCACTAAAGAACTGAAGACTGTTGTGAATCAGAATAATGAATCAGACATTATTGCCAGCGTCATGAAATCAATGTGATCACCCTCTCATCCGTTCCCAAGAGCACCCCACAAACTGAATTCCATTCGTCCCCATCTATAATTAAAACAACCACAACACATCACCCCACATCCAACTAATTGAATTGTCAAACCCACCAAAACAAGAACCCCAAAAATCTAGCCCCCATCTCATGCACCAAGATCGCAGATCCCCAGAACGTCACCAAACCCTATCGACAGATCGTCATGATCTGCATGGCTTCCAAAATAGAAGGCCCTGCCGTAGCGTTTCCTACTTCTAAAAACGACGGGATGGACGATGGGGGTCAGTGATGCAGCGCTCGATGCGGTATGTATGCAGGGCGGAGAGCGATGGTATTTCCAGGTTGGCAGAGTAACTTATGTGGCGCGCAGATGGACGAAGCAAGATTCCGAAAAGGAATTTGAGCCATGAAAGTCACGTGTAGCTTGGCAATGACTTTGCTCACGTCGTAGAATTAGAAGGCAATGTTTGTTTTTTGTCTATGTATATACATCATATGTCTGCTGATAATGGGCTCTGCTGAGTAGAGAGCCAAGCACTATACCCCTTTCCCCAAGATCGAAACACACATCCAGGCATACATGTCCCCTTCCCGCTTCTCTCGATGCAAAATGAGCCTGAGTTTTCCCGACAAGCCCCGGGCAGCTGTACGTGCCATTGCTTCAGCGACACACATTCGCTAATCATGTGAATGGAAATGCCAACCGTCCCCTCCAGCGCGATCCCTATCGATACCTTAACGCCTCCCTCTCGCTCTCGCCTTTCAATATCGTCACCTCGTCTTCATACTTGTGACTAACCCTCCTCCCCAACTTCCCTCCCCCACCGCCTCCCCCACCACCGCCCACCTGTCCCATCCTCCGCTGATTCTCCCGCGCAATGCGCTCGGCGGCGTATTTTTCCCGCTCGGATAACATGCTGTTGGCATCTTGTTTGGGGCCTTTGGGGATTGGTTTCTCCTGCTGAGATGGTGGCGGGTCGTGGTTTAAGGGCCGATTTCCTTTGGAGATGGAATCGCGTTTGCTGGGGCGGGAGGAGCGATGGCCGTTCGATTTTCCGGGGTCTTTGTCTGGGCCTCTGTCTTTATCTTCGGGGATTTCCTCCTGGCCTCGTCGTTTGCGCTTTTGTTCTCGGTAGTCGTCTTCGTCTTCTGAGCGTCGTTTGCGGGATGATGGTGATGGGGCTGCGTCTGCTTCGTGGCCGTTATGTCGGGATGAGGTAGGGGGGTTCGCGTGTTTACGTCTGCTGGCGCCGTTGATGACTAGTTCCGGGCTTTTTTCTCTCTTCTTGCTCTCTCGCTCTTCTCGTTCTCCTTCTCGACTTTTATCTCTATGAGATCGATGCGAGCGGTGGCTGGTTCGCTCTGCGTCTTTGTCTCGGTCTCTGTCTTCGTCACGATGTCGACGGCTGCGGTGTGATGAGCGCTTGGTGGATGAGTCGGCTGATGCATCTCGAGTTCGCGAGCTTTTCGCATCGTAGCGGTCGTCGCCGTCTTCGGTTTCGTGTCGCCGAGAGTGGCGGTGATGACGCTCTTTTCGCTTTTCGCGCTCCCGTGACGAGGACCGGCTGGCGGAGCGGTGGCGGTGATGTCGATGATGAGAAGATTGATGGCGATTAGGGGAGCGCGATCGAGAGCGTGAGCGCTCTCGTGACGGACTACCAACTTCATTAGCAAGGACCTTGACATTACTGGAGGTGCGTAATGTCTAAAAACCTTTTTGTTGCTGCGCTGCCGTTAGGCCGAGCTTGAGCGGCTACGGACGCACGACCGATAATTGAGAAACCTCGTATTCCAGTATTCGGCTGACCCTCCCTCAGTGCCTTCGGAGCCTTGGGGGCTCCTTCGACGCCAAGTCCCTTGGGTGCGACGGGAGGAACGATGGGTTTTGCAGTTGGTGGAACAGACTGGACGTGGTTCGTATGACCATTAGGCATATATCCAGAGCCACGGCCTCGCGAGCCACCGCGATAATCGAACCCTCTACTATAAGCAAGGCCAGCACCTCGGCCTCGTGGACTAGGATCCATTGTTTGTTCAACGTGATATGCTGCTGGACCAGTGGGAATCATGGGACTAGGTGGCGGCATGGCTGAAGGCACAGCGGCATCATCTTTTACAGACAGCTCTGGTTTTGGCGGTTCGTCAGATATAAATGTCTGGATGGGTGCAGGCTTTTCTTCTTCTTCTTTGGGAAGAGGCTTGCTGTCAGGCTGATCCGAAGTTTCCGTTTCAGGCACGGTCGATTTTGGATTTTCTGCAGTGGCTTCATCCTTAGAATTTGACTTCGGAAGTGTATCCTTGGCTAGTTCGGCATTGTCTTCTGCATCTCCAGGGGCCAACTCTCTGTCGAGCTGTTCCTCCGCTGTTAGATTATTAGTACTATCCTCAGCCTTAGTGTCTTTTTGCTGTCCCTCGCTATCTTCGTTTTGTGGTGGTCGATCTTCTTGGGGCCCATATGATGGAGAGCCCCTTCGCGTAATTTCTGGAACTTGCTGATGGAATGGCTCATTGTTAGTCTGATTACCTTGTGCCTGATTGTGCTGGTTGTACTGGTTGTAACCACCACGGCCGCGACCAGCATTAAGATATCCACGACCTCGGCCACGACCGCGATATTGAAAACCTTGACCATGGTGGCCCTGATGGAAATCATTATTGGGATATTGATGTTGATGCATCTGGTTGTAGTTTCCTTGATGTGGTGGCACATTATAACCGCCATATCCAGCATTAGCTCCAAAGTCACCTCCCATTCCACCAGCACCTGCATGATTACCATATGCATTTTGATTGAATTTATTCTGGCCTGCGTTCCATGCCGCGGGTTGCCCGTTGAATCCCCCGAACGCTCCTTGTCCAGCATCGAAGCCCCCGCCCATATTCATGCTGTTCATCCCCATGCCTTGCCCACCGAAGCCACCGTACATTTGGGACATCGCCATAGGATCCATACCCATTCCGGGCATACCTATTGGGTAGAGGTTAGTAAGACGCACATGAAAAAAAATCACCATCTCAGGCTTACCCGTCATGTTAGGAAAGGAGCCCATCATGGGATTTGGCATTCCATTTGGCATTAATTGCATCATTTGACTAAAGTCTCCCATTCCATTTAGCCCCATATTTGGAAAGCCACCATTAGTACCATCAAATCCAAATACACCATTGTTCATGCCCTGCTCGAATCCGTTGCTTGCAGCCCATTGCTGATTATGACCTTGGTTCTGTTGTTGCTCTGGCTGCTTTTCACCTTCATTTTCCCGCTCCTGACCAATACTTCCTTCTCCAGCTGTTTGAGTAGAACCTCGTCGAGTCGCTTCCGGCCCAGGAGACTACCTTACATTAGAAAGGTTCATAATTCAGCAAAGAGGGAACGTGGGCTCTTACCTCAATGGACATTTGAGGAATATCTCTCTGAGCCTCGGTGGGTGTGCGCGGCTCAGTGGCTTTCGTAGGACCATTTGGGGTCTGAGGAGCTGGAGAAGTGTTATGAGAGGTTTGCTTCGCCCCCGCAGTGGCTATAGTTGACGTTTCTGGGGCTGCTATTTCTGGAGTTTGGGTTGGCTGAGGAGCCGGCGTTGCCTCTACTAGGGGTGTAGCTGGAGCTGCAACGCCCTTCTCTGCCGCTATTCTCTTCTTCTCTGCCGTCTCGCGCTCTACGACCTTCTTCCTGAGAAAGACTTTGATTGTGGTGCGAAGAGCTTTGTTCGGCCGACAATCATCTGGTTTGACAGGCTCGTGATAACACACTGGACATGCTTCAGGCAGTGACGCTTGGCCTAGGAACACTATCAGTATACGCTAAAGATGGTCAAGACAAAATATGGGCGCTTACAGTCTCCACATATAGATTGATCGCAGCAAGGCATACGGAACGCGTTGTTGGCCAGCTTGTTGCAAGTCGCACAGCGTAGCTTGACAGGTATGTCCTCCATCGTCAAAGCCCTATCAATGGTGTGAGTATTCGGAAACACCACAGTTTGGGATTTGACTCACGCGGCAATGTCATTAGACGTCGTCATGACGATAGCTCCCTCCGCAAAGGGTGGAAAATTTCCGACCTTCGACTATGGAGAGTGATTCATTCAATCCGCAGGCCGAGTGAGAGGAAGGAACGGAAGTTCGAGTATAATGATAGCATGGTGGGTAAAGTTCTCATATGAGAGAATTTTTGAGGGGCATGGCTTGATGGAGGATTAGCTGGTCGATGCTTTGCGTCTGCTTTGAAGCCGGGAGAGGTTGACACTTCTTGGCCGTCTACTAGTGCGCTTCTGGACAAGCCCAATTTTCCGAAGTGTTGACGCAAATCACTCTTCCTCCATCTCTTGCTGTCTGAGGGTCTATACTTCTGTCTCTAAAGTCTTCGTTATCTCGTTGGTCCCATCTGTATAACAGCATGATCTTGATCGATAGTCCAAGTAGCCATCTGTCATCATGATCCTAGGCCAGATTTCGTACCTAGATTGCGTTGTCTTCCTCATTCTCCTAGCACCTCAATTGCTTTTTCGGGTCAATATATTTGAGCTAATCATCTGCGTTCTCCAAGCTTTGCCATTCTTTTGTAAGATGGCCATGTCAACATTCATCTTCATGACTTCTAGGCTGATGTGTGTGATAGTCCTCCAGCTACCACATACCTTCATCTCTGAGCGATATTTGACCCCCAGGAAGGACCGATCTCCATTTGTAAAGCAGGCTTCACCATTTCAAGATTTCGTCATCAGATGTGTACGATATGCGTTCGCTCATTTTCCGGCCAAGATTGGCAGGGTTTTCTTTTCGAAACCAGTTGCATTGCCGTTCATGAGGTTCCGTATGCTACGACACGGTTTTGCCCACTCACCAATCACCTGGCGTGATGTTGAGCTATCGAATGTTCGCGGCGTTTGGATCACACCTGATCAATCGCAGGCACCGGACGTTGTAATATACTATTGTCACGGTGGAGGATTTTCTATGGGGTCTAGTTACTTTTATCTCGAATTTCTTCTTGCATGGGTGAGCTTCTTGAAGCAAGCTGGCTACCAGAACCCAGCCATATTTGCTCTTGAGTACACATTGGTACCAGACGCAGCCTATCCTACGCAACTTGAGCAGACAATTTCTGGCTACGATTATGTCCGCTCAATTGTTGAAGACACTTCACGAATATGTGTAGGCGGAGACTCAGCCGGTGCCACTCTCATTTTGACACTATTGCTCTACATCGCCCAGCAGCCGGACTACGAGAAACGCAAACCAGGCTTTGCAACGCTGATATCACCGTGGACAACCTTGTTCAGCTCACAGAACAGGAATACCCCCAGTGACTTTCTGGACGCAAACAGCCTTCATATATACGGACGTCAATATGCAGGCTCTGATGAAGGTCTTGACAATCCATTGGTGTCACCTGGAGTCTGCAAAGATAGCACGTGGTGGAAGAGAGCATCTCCGTTGAAAGGATACGGAGTGCTCTTTGGGTCAGAGGAATTGTTGGGTCCCGAGTTGCGAGATATGATTGCTTTATGGCGGAAAAGTGGATGCAGTGTCAGCGTTCGCGAAGAGCCTGGGGCGATCCATGCTTGGCCTGTGGCCACCTTGTTCTTGTCTGATACCCAAGCAGAACGGCAGAAAGGGTTGAAGGATCTGGTGAAGATGGTCAAACAGGCGATAGAAATCCAATAATAATGAACCTACGATGACATCACTTGCCCTGCATAACTCACTTGGTGAGACTCTATACCTTATCGGGCACCCTGCATAACTTTGCATAAACTCACCTTATCGCCTTGAAGCCGGTTTTCCGCCCTGCCCGCCTCGGAATCCAACGGCAACGGCTGCAGGAGCTGTACAGGGCAGCCATGACAAAATCCCGCCATCTTATGTCTCTAAGCCATTGATATAAATCAGGGCTCTCACCACTTAGTTCGCCTATCACTGCAGCTCCAGTGGCCTTCAGAAAGCCTGTCCAGCACAATGGCAGCCCATAAGGACACCAAGATGCCCGGCAGGAGCGAGAAAGGCAAAGGCGGCATTGAGCTATATTCACCCTCATACTTTGCTGCATGCACATTGGGAGGAGTCATAGCTTGTGGTCCCACCCATACATGTAAGCATCCGTATTCTCTCCACCGGCTACTCCACTGACGCCCACGCAGCCGTTACGCCGTTAGATCTCGTGCGTCGCCCCACCACTCCCTCTGTCACCCAAACTCCCCAGCACTCCAAACCCGCTCTGAAACTCTCTTAGGACCGCAAAACCACTGACATCATTTGCGCCCCACCAGGTAAAATGCCGCCGCCAAGTCGACCCCAAAATCTACTCCTCCAACCTCTCCGCCTGGCGCACCATCTACAGCAAAGAAGGCCTCCGCGGCGTCTTCTTCGGCTGGTCCCCCACCTTCATCGGCTACTCCGTCCAAGGCGCCGGCAAATACGGCTTCTACGAAATCTTCAAGAACCTCTACGGCGAAAAACTCTTCCCCTCCGCCAACAAAACCGTCGTCTACCTCGGCGCCAGCGCCAGCGCCGAGTTCCTCGCTGATATCGCGTTATGCCCCATGGAGGCCATAAAGGTGAGGATGCAGACGACGTTGCCGCCGTTTGCGGGGACGTTGAGGGAGGGGTGGGGGAAGGTGGTTAGTAAGGAGGGGTATGGGGGATTGTATAAGGGGTTGTACCCGCTGTGGGGACGGCAGATTCCGTATACGATGGTCAAGTTTGCGACGTTTGAGACGACGGTCAATTATATTTATGCTACGATGGGAAAGCCGAAGGAAACCTATAATTCGCTGCAGCAGACGGGGGTGTCGTTTTTGGGTGGATATATTGCGGGCATTGGATGTGCGGTCATCAGTCATCCGGCGGATGTTATGGTCAGCAAGTTGAACGCTGATAGGCAACGTGAGTTTTTTCATCCCTGGACGGTCGAGACTCTCGGGAAGGGATGGTGCTGATGAGATTGTGACAGCTGGTGAGAGCGGCGGCAAGGCCATGTCGAGAATCTACGGCAATATCGGCTTCAGGGGCCTCTGGAACGGTCTCCCTATTCGAATTGCTATGATCGGTACTCTGACTGCGTTCCAATGGCTCATCTATGACAGCTTCAAGGTACACTCCAGCTCTAACCACAGGACTGCTGCAAGTCCGCTAACGAGGCAATTAGGTTTCATTAGGTCTACCGACCACTGGAGGTCATTGATTGTGTATGTGATATGATCATCTGTTCTTGTCGATTTACTTGAGCCGAGGGTTCCGTTGATGATGTGAATGCAGAAATGGAAGGATGCACAGCAGATTCATGTGCATGCTTGAGCAAATAGGTATCTATCATATCAAGGCGCCGACTGCGCCCAGATGCGAATCAGAATCGCATATGTACATAGACTTTTCATATAGCAAGCCATGTCCAACGTCCTCCTTTTCATAAAATGTGTCATTCCCAGCAACCCCAAATCACTGAGCATCATCAAGGAACCTCACTCCTGGCCCTCTTCTGATCCCCCATCTCCATCTCCTCATCCTCATCATCCTCAAGCACAACCTTCCTCTTCCCCCTATCCCTCCTCTCCCCCGCCGCCCCATCCCCACCCCCACCCCCCCTCTCCCACTTCTCCATCCCCCTCAACAATCGCTCATAATCCCCTGCCTGCTCCCCCACAGCCTGCTCCACCTTATCGATCCTCTCCGCCCGATCCAACTGCACAAGCACATCCTTGTTTTTCTTGTAGATGCGCTGTTTGACGAGCAGTCGCCAGTAGTAGAAGGCTTTGTCGTCCGGGTCGGTGGAGTTGCCTCGGCGCGTTAGGCGCGCGGTGCCTGATTGGCGGGAATGGGGTTTTATTTTGGAGAGGAGGTGGATTTCGACGAGGCGGGCGAATTGGCGGGGGGCGATTTTATTTTGCTTGCGGAGTTTTTCGAGGAGGGGGATGTCGAGGAGTTTTGAGGTGGGGACGCGCACGCCGATGCGCTTTTGTGAGAGTCTGGGGTCGATGTCGGGTTTTAGGGTGAATTTTGCTAGAGTGCCGTTTTGGAGGAGGCGCTTGTAGTCGCAGTAGTCGCGGAGGTCGTCGAAGGCTTCGTTGGGGTCTTCGACTGTTATTTCGGTGACGTTGGGGTCGGGGAGGAATGTCTTGACCATGGCGTTGTAGAGGTGGGTGCCGTGGCCGTGGGAGTGGTGGGAGGGGAGGATGAGGAATTGAGAGATGCGGGCTCGGGCTGGGAGGGAGGAGGGGGCGATGGGTGTGGAGGGTGGGAGGGTGAAGTCGTGGATCTTGCGTTTTGAGGAGTTGGTGGGGACGTAGGTTATGAAGCGGTAGGAGGTTGAGTAGCCGACTATTGAATATGAGGATGCGTTTGGAGCTAGAGGATTCGAGAGCTTCTCATAGCTAGGATCACAAGTCAGCGCTATTAACTTTGTTGCAGAGGAAGGGGTCATACATGAAGTAAACTCGCCATCGAGCAAGAGTCCAGTCTTGATCGTCCAACTGTAGAGGAGTGCCACCTTCAATAAAAAAGGAGATGAGGATCTGTATTCGCTCAATTATCTTTTGTATAGCCGGATCCGTCAGCAGTCCACTCCATATCTCGAAATTTCGTCCTTTGCTAGTATATCTTTCAAGGAGTTCACCAGGCGGCTTCCAATCTTTTGCGGTGTTATCATCCTGTATGTGCGCATTGAAGGCTCCGACCTTTGCGAATGTCACTGCGAACAGGTTTTCAGCCCCTCATGTATTTCAGCAGCAGCCTTCTTGATTTCGACTCACCTTCAGGTGTCCATTCCTTCAAAATCTCCTCAATGTCCGTAGCCTTAGTTTCGCCTACTGTTTTGAACTTCTTGTCGTACAATATCTCAAAATTAGGACGTAAGAGATGCGCAGAAAAGCGGAGATTGATCTTCAGTCCCTGGTAGCCAAAGATCCGTTCCTCATCGCCGAATATAGGGTAGGTGAAGTCAGGTTGGGATGTTGATAGTGTCTTCGGTGTTTTGTCGCCTGCTTGGACGATCGAGATCTTCAAAGCTTCGTTGGCATTCGTAGACCCTGTCCACGATAAGCAATGGTTTGCTGAGTGATGATTCTGCGAAACCCACAGGCCTCCTGATCATCCATGATTATCCTCAAAGTTGGGTGAGAAATTATGAAGCTGCAGTGTCTGATAGTCGCGTTTGAAGGCGCGCTCCCGCGAAACCACTTTGGCTCATAGATAAATAGGGCTGACAGGGAAAGCCCCGAAATTGCTGAACAGATCTCGAGAGCTCCTTTACCCGTGTGAGGAACTCAACGTCTGCGCACAATTACTGGTTCAATTGCTTGCCACTTCGGCGACATCGGCGCTCTCAGCTTACCCTGTCAGTGAACAATCATAATGAGGTGGATTTGATTGCGGTGTGAGAAGTCACAAGGCTTGGTGCTTATCAAGGCTCTTTTTCAAGATGTTGGACGGACTTCTTATGCTGCTCACATTGAGCACTATCATGGCCATCGCGTGAGTCTAGCTATCCCTTGATGAATTCTGTCATGCTAATCCTACGGCAGGTCTTTCCTCGCTGGTTCTCTGCCACTCTCCTTCACCCTATCACAATCCCGACTACGGCTGATATCGACAATTGGGATGGGAGTACTGGTCGGCACTGCCCTGATTGTGATAATACCTGAAGGCATCGAGACTTTGTACAGCGCTAGCGATTACACTGGAGATGCGCATATTCGGAGAAGCATCATGCAAAGGGCGCCTTTGGCATTCGAAGATTCAATCGCAATAACTTTGCGGCAAGAACAAAGTCTTCAGCGAGAAGCGAAACTGCTAAGGCGCGACGAGACTCCTGAGGCGAACCCCTTCAACGCTCTCCCTGGACCAGTCATGCCCGAGGGTACAAGCATCGAAGCAGTCGACCCAGACGCGCCACCCAGAACCCCTCCCGTAACACCGACTAGGCCTGGCGAGGTTGGTATTCTCAGTAAGGAAAGTTCTACTGCTACCTCACCATCCTCTAGCAATTCAGAGGATTCCCAACCACAACGGACGCCGCATGCATGGATCGGCCTCTCACTGATATTCGGCTTCATCCTAATGTACCTCCTTGATACCCTGCCTTTCCTCGCTCCACCAGCGCCAACCCGGCCGCAAAGTAGCATCTACTCTCTTTCAGACCTGTCCACGTCTCCCCCGCCAACTCCAGCCTCGCCGCAACGATCTCTCTCGACGACACTAGGCCTCTGCATACATGCTGCAGCGGATGGTATCGCACTTGGCGCATCGTCTACCTCGTCCTCGACCGCTTCGCTCTCTCTGATCATTTTTGTCGCTATCATGGTCCACAAGGCGCCTGCTGCATTTGGGCTTACTTCTGTGCTGCTGAAACAAGGCTTGGGAAAAAGAGGCGCAAGGGCGCATCTGGTAGTGTTTAGTCTTGCTGCGCCGGCAGGAGCTGTTGGAACATGGGTTGTTGTAAGAGCATTGGGCGGCGGCGGCAGTGCGGAGCCAGCGCTGATGAAGTGGTGGACGGGCGTATTGTTGCTTTTCTCTGGAGGGACATTTTTGTGAGTCTTTCCACCGTCTAACAAACGAGGACTCAAAGTTGTCACTTGTGCTGATTCGAATATTCCCAAGGTACGTTGCGATGCACACAATGCAGGAAGAAGACAGCCAAAACGGAGCGCAAGACGAAAGCCAAAGCAACGGTTATCTAGACGGCGATGGACGACAGTCACGTCGGCCTAAAGAAAGGAAAAGTGCCAGGCTGGTCCTGGCCGCGGTGGGAGGCATGCTGTTACCGCTAATCACACAGATAGGGCATGCCCATTAATCTGTTGAATACGTTGAATGTATATAGCCGTTAGACTCGGGACTCTTGGGACTCTATAGTAGTAGAGATGGCGCTACTGTAGCCTTAAAGGAAGGTTTGAACTCGTTGAGTCCCTGCAGTCTGAATCTGCTTCTCATGTATACAGCTTAGCCAGGAAGTTGGGATCGCCTTGGCCCCAAGAGTAGATACTGGCGACGCATTGGGAATCATGAAGACCACTGTCTCTCCATTCTGTCGAGTTGCTCGTTCCAAGCCATATCATCGAAGCTTCATCATCTCCGAGGACCCTGCCAGAGGGTGGCTTGGCGTTGCCTCCTTGTCCTTGCCGAGGTGCCTCAGCCACCGTGTGGCGTCCGAGTGAGAACGTCATTCCAACTCTAAATCCTGCAGGATGACATTCGGTCAGGACGCGTCCCAGGAAAGTGTGTGCATGAGGCATCACTGCATAACTGCGTCCCTGGGAGTTGCCAGCAGATGCGGTCTGGGCGCTGCTGGCATTTGAACACTTCTAATGCTCTCTGCACTCTCCCAGTCATGTGCGCATAGAAGAAAACCGGATATTGGGCTGTCGCCACATCCAATCAAAATGTCGTCCCAAAAGAGCTGGCGCCAAATGGCAAAAACCATGGCAGAGGCAGACCGAAAAGCTTCATCCCAGATTACGTACGTCCACCAAGGTCCTTCATATGTGGCGACCGTGACTTCTGCTCTCGCCCTCATCACCATCGACATTGTTCCCACTTCACCTGCGACCTTCCCACCCACGACCTCTCATCCAAGGCCCTCGTCAACATGTCGAAACTTGCCCTGGGAACGCGGGCTGCGTCCACCTTCATCCGTGCGCTCGAGTTCGCCATCTCGGCTTTGCTCTTGGGAATCTTCTCATACTACCTGGCTGGTAATTCATTCGCCTTGGTATCATCAGATGGTCGCTAACATTCGCACAGTCCTCTCGAGACGTTCTGACAACCCTGCCATTCCGAAATGGGAAAAGGCCGTTGAGGGCATCTCGGGCGCTGCTGTCATCTATACAGCATTCGCCGTCATCCTGACTTGCTTCCTCGGAGGCATCACCTTCTTCGCCTTCCTCGCGGTCTTCCTAGACGTCCTCTTCTGCGCAGCCTTCATCGCTATAGCCGTCTTGGCTCGAGGTGGTGCCAAGGCGTGTGGTGGTGTCAATAACTCCCCCGTTGGACCAGGGGAACACCTTTCCTGCCAATTGGAGAGAGTGGCTTTCATAGTCGCAATAATCGGAGCGTAAGTGGCCGATTGAAATCCATTCGAATTTCAGGCTGATCTTATTCCCAGTTTCCTCTTCTTGATTTCGGCAGTGCTTCAGGTCCTCCTCAGTCGTGCCCAGAAGCGAGAGAAGCGTTACGGACCTAGCCCATCGAACAACTATACTTCTGGCTATGGGAAGCAGCGATTTTGGCAAAGAAAGAACAACAAGAATAAAAACAAGGAGCATGATGCTGAGCTCGGCGCAGTCGGAGCTGGCGCACTCATTGCAGAAGAGAAGCATCATCACGATAGCCATAATCGCAATAGTGCTTTCCGCCCTTCCGATGACACTGCCGTGGCTCCAGCCAGCAATGGCTATGGCGGACCAAACAGCAAGTACGGCGAGCCAACGGTTCCTGTGGTTCACCACAATACCCCTGCGGCGCACCATAATGCTGACCCTTACGCTCGATCGAGTACTGGCTATGCATCCACCACAGACTATGAGCCCCAAACGACTGGCGTGACTGGTTCAAACTACAACGAAATGCCAGCTGGGCATATGGGTAGCGCCGCCAACCCAATCAAACAACACGAAACCGAGCCTTATGCTGAGACACACCACGGAGGTTACGTGCATAGCAACCCAGAGTCAAATGTGTACGCAAGAAATGTGTAATCGTTTCGACTGATCCAATGATTCAAACGGCTGATGTCGGATTGTTTCGTCATGAGCGCTTTCCTACCGAATATGATACCAAAACTCTACTGACTTTAGCGTTGATCAGCCTGCATGTAGCGTGTTAGTTCCAGGTGGGAAGCGTCAAATGCAGCGTGTGTCTCTGGCCCTGTTTCCTGTTGTATCTGTTGTATCTTAATCTCTAATCACCCAAAAGAAAATCTTTCTTCCAGGCCTGGGGCACTTACTGATTTCAACACAATGTTGCCACTCAATCACTCTGTAGTGTCAATCATAGGTTCTCAATGTGCGATTCATTGCTTCACCATTCTTAAACATTGTGGACTGACAACATCCTTAGTCACTGTTGATTTGTATAAATACAGATTAGGGCCCTCACAATTGAAGACTTTATCGTCTAAAACTCATGATCAGTGTCGTAACTTTTCTCGACCCTTCTGGCTGGTCATTGACAAGGTCATGGCATGAGCGTGAAGCAGGATGCAGCCCTACTATTGGGTGAGTTATGAACTCATCTCCGGTGTGAAGCTTACCTCCTCTCGCTTCGCTAGCGCTTCCGTTGTTGATACCTTGGCAGGGCTTCGGTCGCGTTTAAAAATGTTTTCACTTCTCTCAGGTCACGACTTCAGATATTCTTGTGAGACCTTCTGATGCTGGCATCCTCAAGCTGTGTACGTTTACATCTTCGCACTGACCAGATCAAGAAATAAATACCTTATCAAGTCATTACTCCTTTCTGGACCTTCAGCTGGATCGTCGTTACCTCACCTCACATATCTCAAACTCACCAAGATCAACACTGTTCGCTTTCTCCTAAACTTTCAAGCAGTACTTTTCTCCAATCTGTAAGTGGCCACATCGTCATTCCGTTCAGAATACTGACATAACCATCTCAGCACATCATGTTGCCGTTGACACCAGCCTTCAACTGGAAGGAGTACCGCCAACTCAGCAACAAGGATTTGAAACAAGTACTCGCTCAGCGTGGCTTGACCAAATCGGGAACAAAGGCGACGATGGTGTCACGAATAATTGCATATGACGAACAGCAGTAAGCCAGTCTTGACGTAAATGTTAACTCATCACCAATTTACTGACATGTCATCCAGCCCCTTCCGATTCACAGATCTACCTCCCGAGGTCCGCAACATGATCTACTGCCTCGCCGCCACCTTCAGCTCCCCCAGCAGCTACTGGGGCAAGCGGGACTATTCCAACCTCTTCCAAATCTCCCAACCCATCCGCAACGAAAGCATCGCCTTCTTCTACCAACAGCGGACCTTCACTGTATTCCTCCAAGACACCAAACGCTGGGCACTTATCCTCGCATGGCTCGACAAGACCAGCCCTGTCACTACCTGCAAAAACACTCGCAACTTCATCATCCGTGGCGATTTATCTACGGACGACATTGCGGATATGGAGCTCTTCCATAGCAAATTGTCAGATGAGGCGAGGGTGGTGTACTGCTTTTGGAGGACGTGTAGGGAAGTGGAGCCGGTAGAGGAGATTAGGGATGCTTATGCGGGGATGGAGCTGGGTAGGGTGCCGGTGATTACGTATCGTGTTACGGGAGCGAGGTTGACTTTTCCGCCAAGGATGGGATGGTTTGGAGGCAAGGATGGGGCGGCTGGGGCGGAGGCCCCTTAATCATATGTGGTCTTAGGTCTGGAGAGTATAGTTGCGAAGTAGCATTCGGGGATATTCCCCGACCTTGCCCCTGCTTTAGGGGGTTCTTTCAATGATGATAGCTCGTTCTCTGATGATGTTTCATAAAATAACGAGATCGTGAGGATCTTCTCTCTTCAAAAACCTCTCCCTTACGAAATGACTCAAGACGAAAGCAGCTCTATCTTCCGTTATATCTTCGTGTATATCACGATAGTCGGGATTTTCATGATAGCAGTAGTAGACATGAGGAATAAAATCCCCAAGTGCACATTGCGATCTGAATAGAAAATTCATTGTTGAAGGTGTTTTGATAATTCGCTGCCTCTAAGGAATCATATCGTGGGTATCTCCCATATCAACAAGGGAACTCAAGGGTAGATTCCCCTGAGATACACACTTCAGGGGATTTTGACAAAATCTAACAGTAAAATATCCGCCAAAATCTGTAGTGCTATTCATGTTCAAAAGCCAACATCAACAGCATTCGATCATTTGAGCTATAGCAAACTCTCACAGTATCACGGATCCTCTTAGCATCATCAATAACAAACGAAAGACAAACCCCCAATTTCGCAGCGTATTGCAATTTTGAAAGCCAGCCTCAAGCTGTTGCCGTCGGTCAGGATCCCAGACCCGTGTTGAACAAAGCGTTTGAAAAGGATCACAGTTCGTAGGTCTTCAGTCATACTCTATCGAGATAGCATGATGTTGGGGATATTCCCATACATTAACAGCAAACCGATGAGAATGAGGCTAGATGCGAAAGTTGATTGAAGGTTGGGAGCTGTTCTTTATGGCAATGTGAGGGAGAGAGAATCTTCGGCTTATATTTATGATATCTTAATTGCCTCGCCACTCACGATTTATTCGAGATAGATGACAGGATGTATGGGACTCCAAGTCTAAATCCTCTCATGCATACCTACACTCCATCCAACTTTTCCTTCCGCCATTACTACTCACGAGAGAACCTCCCCTAAAAGTCTTTTGCCCCCAGCTCCGATCCGCTCACAGAATGATCGAGCGTCACAGTCCTCGGAACACCGCACACAGACAAGATCTTGGGAAAGGAGACGTACAGCCACAGCCTTTATCTTCCAGAAACGGATACTGCAAGTCTCCACCATGTGTTTCCGGATTTCCAATGACAGGCACATGGAGCGAAGTAGTGCAAATAAGCAGGTCAAACTCTTCTATTCAGATGATATAGAAGAAGCGATATATCAAAACCCCATTCACCACTTGCATTCCAGATCGCAAACAATTCTCAAAATGCCGCTGATCTAGCCCCTCCCTTCTCAAACACGATTATTCTGTCCTCGGCCATCATTTCCATCCCTTGAAAAGCGATTATAATAAAGGTGTTGGATCTTCATAAAGGTGCCCAAAGATCGGGCTAAGCCAGCTGGTGGGTGACACGTGCCTTGTTTTTGGGTAGAAGATCTGCATGGTTTTGTGAGCTGTTGCTTTCAAACAACGAGGATATTGATGGAGAGGGCTGTGTGGGGTTTTGAAGTGTGGTAGCCAAGTGCTTGGGGGCGGTGTTGGGATGGATGTTCAGAGTGGTTTCTGCTGGTGTGGGGGAGCCGGATGCTGGTATGAAGGAGGCGGAGGGTGGGAGTTTGGTGGTCGATTCTGGTGGTTGTGGGAGGAAGGTGTTTGTCGTGTTGGTACTTGCTGGGTGATTCATTTGATCGTCTGAAGAGGGTTTGACTTTTTGAGCGGGTTTGAAAGGGGTTGCAGTTGGAGGTAGACTGGACCTGTTCGGGGAGTCGAAATTTGGGGAAGAATCCAGAATAAGCTGGACGCAGTTGAGAAAAGAGGTGGTTCTTGTCAACGTTGACTGTTGGTGGCATTCTCGGGCTGCTATTGTTAGGTTTACCAGAGTCGTCAGAGTTTCTGGAGCATTCGAATTGACGTTTCTGCGCCGTGAGAAACATTCCATGTAGACCAAGAATGCGTAACGAGATCCCGACAGACGTGTTGACGAGTCAAATTTAGGATTTGGAAAGCCATCTGATTGAAAAGACGCATACAAATCAATAGCCCTGACTCCCAATGAAAGAGCTACTGGCAATCTGTGCATAGGCTCTCAGTAACAAGTACCTTCGTGAAGGAGATAAGGGGTAGCCCCTTTCCACTGCCGATGCTTGAATAGAATTGGCCTAGTGTCAACACGGCGCTATCAATAAATAGTCATCGAACAAAAACAGCAAAAAGGCAAAACCCCACACCCCAACTCGAACCCCCCTTTCCCCAAGTATCAAAAAGAACAAAAGACTCGCAGCCCAGCCTTAAAGCAGATCTGGTAGGTATCGGACCTTAAAGGTGAACTACTGCAGAAACTCAAGAGTTTACTTTTCGTGCGGTGCTTTCGAATGACTACCCTTAGCGCTAGGCATTACCTCGAGTATTTAGGCGAATATAGCAGCCACATTTGACCGTTAGGCCATGTGTCCGGGGACAGAAGTGGAATGTCTTATTTTGATGTATAATAAATTTTTTTGCGCACTGTTGGATTTTTGTTGTATGGGTTCTTATTTTCATGGTTTCTTGCGAATGCTACTGCGAGGCATGCCACAACATTCCTTCTGCTGGGGGCTGTACTTCCCTCTTTGCTCCGGGCTATTAAACACTCCATGGGTACTCACCGTACTCACCTTGCTGTTCGCGCCGAGTCACTAGCTGAAAGATGATCTTTTTGTGTTTGCGCTCACAGGCGTTCGATCATGGCACTACTTTCAACAGGCGAGGCTGAAGGCACACATTGAGGAGGGCAAAGGTTTCGAACTAGAGCTTATTTAATCGACAGTCATCAAGCACCGCACTGGCGATATTGGATGCTGCATTTCTGAGCAGACAGATAATGGATAAATCTGTTTGAGCACTTAATAATAATGTAACCATACCTGAGGGATATCCTGAGCCATTCATACCACGAGAGCTGAGCCGAGCTCCAAGCACTCCTCCCACATCCGGAAAAGACTCTGAAATTTCACCAACTACCTAGCAATCCTATACTTGCCTCTCCTCTGTTCCTCCATCAGACTCTCCTGCTGACTTGGTAACGGGCCCCTCCTCCTCACGCTGCCCCCATTACTCGCGTTGGCAACATCACCCCCAATACCCGGCAATCCTCCATTGAAACTTCCAGATGGCGGTAGTGGTGGTGGCGTAGGTAGCGATTGCCCAGGCTGAAATCCTGGAGGTAGCAGGCCGGACGGTAGTTTTGACATATCGAAATTCGGAGGCGGTGGAGGCAAACCTTGGCCAGGGGTCCCGTTAAAATGTGGGGGCGGAGGCGGTATAGCACCGCTGGCGATCATAGCTTTAAAGGTTTCGATGTCCATGCCTGGGACGCCGTTGGGAAAACTGGGTGGTGGAGGGATGTTGGGAGGTGGTATGTTTGGCAGGCCTGCGAAGCGCTTCGCTGGGTTAGGATCGGTTGCGCCATCGCCAGGCATCGTAAGTCCGGGTATCCCAGGAAGCATCGGTTGCTTGATGGGCATTTTCTGATCTTGGAGGCCTTCAGCTTCATCTTCGAGCTCCTGTTCTTCGTCTTGAGCCATCATTCTTCGGCCGCCCCGTTTATCCCAAGTACCATATGCCTCGGCAGCTGCTTCGCCTACATGGTACCTGTCGTTGAAACACTCCGTCTCTCCCGGTCGTGCGCGTGTCCAGAAGCGTGTGACACGATCATTCGAGCCGGAGGCTAATATATGGCCTAGAGGATGCCAGTCGATAGACCAGACAGCATACTCGTGAGCATGTTGGACCTTGTGTGCAGGATAGATACTCTGTGCTGGAGCGCTTGCAGGGTCTGCACTATCATACGGAGGTATTGTCGTTGCTTGGCCAGGAGGTGTGTTGGGTTCGTCGAGGAGGTAATGGTAGATACTACCATCTGCACCACCCGTGGACAATAGCGAAGAGTGGATAGGGTGCCAAGTCAGTGTCGAAATGTCTTTCTCGTTGCCTCGAAGAAGGCATATGTCCCGCATCATACGAAGATCGAATATTCTTGCTGTTTGATCTCGCGCTGATGTAGCGAGCAGCTGGCCTTTGTTCGGCTCGAATTTAGTCCTTGAAATGGTGTTCTTGTGTCCATGAAGTGTAGTCAAACATCTCCCTGTCCTGGGATCCCATAATTTTACCTGGTGATCTTTGGACCCTGAAACAAGTAAGCCTTTCGTAGGATGCCAGTCTACCGACTTCGCATCCCAGCCATGCCCCGTAAGCGTCGATTCCTCCGCCCCCCCTGCAAAATCGAAGATTTTAAGTGTAGCATCGTCGCAGGCCGTCACAAATTTGCTGTCATTGGGTGAGAAAGCGAGATCACGGATGGGGTCACTATGGGCTTGGATTGCTTTGACATTGTTGAAGGTAGGCTGCCAGTATTTTACAATCCCATCTTGATCCGCCGATATGAGCCAATCTTCGCTGTGAGACCATGATGCTGCTCGGACCGCCGAATCGTGCGCCTATGGTGAGGAATTAGGAGCAATACAATGCAGATGTTGGGGGCCAACCTGTGAGATGGTCTCGAAATTGAAGCCCATGCCATTCCATAATGTGAACTCTCCAATGCTTGATCCTGTCAACAGACGCCGACCCTCAGGGGTCCACCGTACGATGTTGATTGGGTGCTTGAGCTTGTTGAGAGATGAGTGTAGCAGTTTTGCAGGCACAGCGTCCGCAGCATTTTGAGGTCTTGCAGGTGGAGGTAATATCTGATTTTCTAATCATCAGCATGACATTTGAATCTAAGATTTGCCTTCATTGCGCTACCTACATCGACTATGTAGCTCGCACTCGGCCTTTCGACCTCCAACCTCGCTCCGCCCTTGTATTGTGGTCGCCGATGCCGCATCCATTGTACCATTGAAGACGTGTAATCGGTGACAGGTCCTGCAATATTGTAAGCATTGTCAAATTGACAGCTTCGATACATCTTGAATAGTGATTAGGTACAATGGTAGTCTGACTGGGGCACTGACTTCTCCCGTATGTCCTTCGATGCGGTCCATCATGGCCACTTCCACCATAAGCTCCTCCGTGGAAATCCCTATCCATACTTGCCTCATGGGATACTGCTTTCCATTCTGCTTCCCCCCTGTGACACACACTCAATGAGAAGGCGCGTTGTTGATGTGTCTAGAAGTGGTCCTTGTATCTTCCCTGAGTTCAAGGTCGCAGTGGCTTGCTAGCGCGACCCGCGGCTCAATAAGGTTCGGGAGATCGACAAACATTCGTAATCGCGCATGAACGGGGCCCCAACATGAAAATGATGAAACAAGAAAGATGGCTTGCAAACTCTGAGTCTGACCTGTGCAAGCATGGTTGTAGAACCGTCAAGATCTGTGATGTCAAGTGCAAGTTGGCCTCGATAATCTTCGCCTCTGGTCAGGTCAAAGTTGACGACTGTTCTCCAACCCATATCAGATTCAATGGCAACCGTCTCTGAAACTCTGACCTCCCTCGAGAAGCCCAAGGAGGGCATCCATGCATCGCATACACACGGGGTGATCAAGTCCAATAGCTCAGCTCAGCTCAATGGGCATGTCTCAAAGCCTAATCCCACAACGTCGTCTTCATCAAGACTTCGACATGTTGCAGTGGTTCATTCGAAAATCCGGACCTCATGCTTGAGCCATGATACTGCGGAGACACCTAGCTTTCTTGGATTTCGAAATTTAATGGTGCTTGTTTTAAGTAGGCGCTCCCTCCATAGGTTGCGCTGGCATGCCACTTACCGGAGCCTATTGGATAGTTGTAATGAACCTTCGACTAGTCATAGAGAATTTTCAGAAGGTACGCATTGACTCGACAGCCTTATCAAATTTGAACTGACGAGTGATTCTTAGTACGGTGTACTCATCTGCATCCGATGCCACGACTGTTTGTATCCCCTAACACGTTTTCCCTCATGTGCCTCATGCGCCTCGGTTGTGCACGTGTCATTGTGGATTTAAGTCCCATCGATTCATGGTCAGGCGTCTTTTCTCTAGGAAGTGTACTGACGTTGCTTCTCATGACAGATCGGAAAACTGATGTCTTGATTGGCCTAATCCTTTATGCCCTTGTCCCATGCCACCTTTTTGTCGCTTTTATTATCGAACTCGCCGCAGCACAACAAGCGAAAGGCGCTTTAGGCCGCGCCAAACGGGATGCTGATAGCCCGATCAGGAAACCCTCATCAAATGCAAAGTCATTTCGCTCAACATGGCGGATCATCGGTTGGGCTCATGGTCTGAATGCCACCCTTTCGCTTGCGGTCACCAGTGTGGTCGTATATCAATATGTACATCATCCTCTCATTGGTACCATCTCCGAAGTGCACGCCATCATTGTATGGCTGAAGATCTGCTCCTATGCCTTCACAAACCGCGACTTGCGGCAGGCCTGGATCAATCCTGAGTCGCTGATCTCGCCCCTCCCAGATCTTTACTCTACCTGCTCTTATCCGCGGAACATTACACTTAGTAACCTAAGCTATTTCTGGTGGGCGCCGACGTTGGTTTACCAACCTGTCTATCCGCGCTCCTCGACAATACGGTGGCTCTTCGTCTCCAAGCGTCTAGCCGAAGTAGCCTCTCTCAGCGTTTTCATGTGGCTTGCAAGTGCCCAATACGCTACACCGCTACTCCACAACTCACTCTCCCGTATCGCTACCCTTGACCTTCCTTCCATCTTAGAGCGATTAATGAAATTATCTACTGTTAGCCTCATCATCTGGCTCGCTGGATTCTTTGCCGTCTTTCAATCCATGCTCAATGCATTAGCCGAAGTAATGAAGTTGGCGATAGGGAATTCTATGCGGACTGGTGGAACAGCCCAAGCGTAGGAGTCTACTGGAGGACGTGGAACAAACCTGTCAACCATTTCATGAGACGACACATCTATACGCCACTGATGGGAAGAGGCTGGAGTTCGAACGCGGCGAGTGCATGGGTCTTTGTCTTTAGCGGCTTTCTCCATGAACTATTGGTTGGCGTGCCAACTCACAATATACTCGGCAAGTCTTGAAACTTTTGGCTGGTAGACAAGGGGCTTGAGACTAATCTTGAATTTACAGGCGTTGCATTCATTGGCATGATTGTGCAGATACCAATGATCTTCGCCACCATGCCGCTCGAGAAGATGCAAGGCGTCAATGGTAAGATCATTGGTAACTGCATTTTCTGGGTCAGCTTCTGCCTCGTAGGTCAACCGTTGGCGGCACTGCTGTACTTTTTCGCTTGGCAGGCGAAACATGGTAGTGTGAGCAAGAATAATGTCTGATCATCCAAAATTCTGGATGCCTGCGGTACTGAACTCCAGTTTCATCAAGTCAGAATGGTAGCAGTCTCTTGCGAAGCTACATCTCCTATTCTAGAAGCGATAAGATGATGGTACAAAAGATTTCAGAGACTTGATCCTCGCGGACCAACAATCAGACATGATGTGGAGGCACGTATGCTTACAAAACCTTGGAAGCTACTACTAATACCAACTGCACGGCAACATAAGTTCAAACCCCGCGATCCGGCTCTTCCGCACACTCATATACCTGCGAAGGGTCTGTAATACTGGTCGCACTGGACACGTACTAACCCGAGGCCACGTCAACACCGCCCTTGGTCTTCGAGGCGGCATGAACACTGGATGCAGGTATCTCGCTAGGGCCAGAAACCTTCAGTGAGCTTTTACAACAAAGGGCGAGGCTCACAATTATGATGGTGGGCCACTGAGGCGATGACCGATGGCCTGAAAACATCCTTGGCATTTGTGCGTTGGGGAGAACTCGTCGCAGAGATCTGTATTTCATGAGGCGTCCTTCTCTTCGCGTGCCTGCTTATTTAGGTCTAATTTTGCCAGTGCCAAGATTACTAAGCCAACATTCAGAGTATGGGAGAAAATCATCATATGAATGTGAACAGCGTCTGCTCTAGAGGATCGTGACTGATATACTTCTGGAAAGCTGCTCAACGGGCTCATTCTCATAAGCTTTTCCTGGGGTTTTGATGTTGAGTCTCTCGTCGAAGGACTTGACCAGATGCGTAATACCGAGCAAATCTGCGATTTTGAGTACGGTAAGCAGTACAGTAGTATTGCTATTAGATCTGCAATTTGGCTGCCAAGGCTCGAGTGGGATGTTCTTCAGGGTCACCAAGAAACGCCACGATACAAGCCGCTTTGAGGCGCCTTACAGACATTGTTGTTCAGACGAGTCAAGGATACTTTCCATCTTCATACATGTAGTCTCTTAAGCCTACCGGTGCGCTGCAACGATGCACTGAAGATCTTGGCGCCCATCCTCAGGACAACATTCTAAGGGAGATTGTGTTGATACCTTGAGTAGACCAAAAGGGACTTGTCACTTGCTATGACAACATTTTGACAATACACCCACAACACTAGGCAACACTGCTCACAATACTTCCCCGCGTATACAAAGGCGCACCGTCTTCCAGGCTTCTTACTCAAATTCATCCTTCAAGAAACGTCGGTTATGTCAAACAACACCGCCCCCTCCAGTAAAATTACACTGGCTTGGGCTATCCCCGTCAGTGCCCCTCAGCTAGGAGCCCGCCTTGAAGCATACGTCGCAACGAAAGCTGCAATCACTACCTTCCGATTTGGAGCTAGAAATGTCACAGCCACTGCTCTTGGCGATGTACCAGAAGAGATCATTGACATGATTGCTCGTGAAGTCCGCAACGTGGTTTTCAAGGATGATGTCAAGCGATGGATGAAGGCCTTCAAATGCCTCACCCAAAAATGCTCGCCTATGTCACACATGACCAAATCCGATATCAGCTGCTGGCATGAGTGTGATGAATACGGTCATCATGAGGATGTGCTCGACGCGATCAGTGAGGACTCGACGGAAAGGCACAATCACAAGGTGGAGCAATGGTGCACGAATTTGACGAATCTAGACGGCACCTCGCGATTCTCGAAATGCATAAACGTGAGTGTAGATTCAGTATTTCTTGTTAGCCTACCTATGCTAAAACTTCCTCTCTCATAGATCTTCACCCAAGATATTGGTATCCAGCCGCTTTTCACAATCGAAAAAACCTGTGAGCATTATTACGGAGATATTGAGCACGTAAGAGCTGAAGCGTTCCTGGCACTACCTCTTGGGCGAGTGCCAGTTTCTAGCAACCGTTGCTCAGGGTTCGCTTCTTTCTCTGTTTCCAGCTCCCTTGGCCCTTCGCCAGACATTGAGCTGACGGCGACGAAATCACGTCGATTCACGATGGCGATGAGCACACTTCACATTCATCCTTTTGACCCGATGGAAGACGAGTCAGTCTTTGAGGAAGAGCCTAAACCGTGTGATTGTTTACGTTGCTGTAAAGAGCCATATTGTAATGGCGGTTACGGCTTGAGTCATGATGATGAAGATACCTTTGGCGGTACAGAAGATGCAACGTCAGCTGCTTCTGCTACCGATGCCGCTTTCGCAGATAAAGTACCAGACGCGACAAATCATAAGATTTTCGACCATAACGCTGCTGCTGCTTCGGACTACGGCAAAGCTGAAAGCACTAGTGACACCGGGCCAGATCTGGGTTCAAAGGAAAAGGATATCTGGCCACAATTGATGATTCTTGGCTGTGGGGAGCTTGAAGCGAAAGATCGTGAGTATTAAATTTATGGTTCATCATAACACATTGACATCGAATGTGGCGCAGAAGGCTAGCAATATACATGCTTTCTAAGAGTAGAAGAATTCTAATAGCTTCTGCCGACCGATTACACTAGAGCTCAAAAATAGCACATTCTTGCTCCCTGACATGCCACGGGTGTAGCATGGGTAATCTTCCAAATGACGCACAATGGAATCATGAATACATGACACCACACACTGGGCTTGGGCTCCACTGTATAAACCACAAGCTGTAAGTAAACGTAAAGGCACTTGCACTTTGGTCAATTTTGCCAAGTCGTTACAACGACATCATTCAATGAAGCTGCAGGTCTAAACGCGATGCCGTTGATTCCGAAAGCAATCTTCTGCATTGCCGCTTGACTAGATATATTCCGAATCTGCAAACGTCTGCAAACTAAATGCTTTTGCATTTGACATTGACAAGTTGAACACTAAGGCATTGACCGGGAGAATTGGCTTACATCCGCTGGGAGGTATTATCAAATCTTGTCCATCAATCGCAACCGTATTCTCCTCTTCCTATCACATCAATCGCTCGCTGGGCAGGAACATCGTTTCATTCCCCGATGGCACGTTTCAACATGGCGAGAGATTGGTCCTTAGTTTGCCTTAGTACCTCAGACGTGCTAAGCTACGAAAAAGTGGCCTTCTACTTACTTAACGTTAGTGCGCAGCACGTCTAAGTATAAAACCGAGTATTTTTACTAGAAATACCTTAACTACCGATATATTTTCTACCTTTTTTATCTACGATAGGCTTACTCGAGATTATTATTCTCGGCGCGAGATCTTTCGATTTTAAGGAGGCTTTCTATACGAGATTTCCGAGAATTCGTAGTCGTTAAAAAGTTCGTATAGGGGTTTCTAAATTTTTTACTATAAGATCCGGAAAACCGTTAATTAAAAATAACGTTTCGTTCGTAAATTTACTTTATACGTTATAAACTTACTACGCGTACGAAATTTCGGGCGGAAAAGTCGAAATAAAGTAGAAGTCTCGATTCCCTGGCCCCGAGCGTCTAAAAATCGAAGAAATTCGATTATTAAGTAGTAGTTCTTCGACGTTAAAATCTCGTCGTAGAAAAAGTTAGTATTTATCTAGCATTTTTAACGGGTTCTGCGCTTAGACGTGCTATAGAAAAACTAAATAGTCAGCCACCTTAGTAGCTAACTAAATTCGGTAAGGTGGCGCTTGGTAGCATGTCTGAGGTACTATTGGTAAAAGCAGTCTGCGAAGCTTAGTCAGCAGCTCGTCACCACACCACCACATTTATTCAAATTCAATTGCTTCGTTCGAAAAACTATATTTTACTGACCAGAAATGTCTTTCCGCTGTAACTTTTACGCGGTGTCTTGTCAGTGAAATGGTTTCTCAACTTGCTTGTTGATAGAGAGAAGGTTCGAGGCGCAATGGTTGAGTGGCTCAGAATTGTCTGAGGTCATTGTGATGACGTCTGTCGACTGGAGCATGCATGACCCTGCGAATAAGAACGATTTCTTTCTTCAATACCATCTCTACCAACAGTACGAAATCTTGCAGTGAGACATCTTTCATTAGAATCCAGCCAAGAAGCTCGTCACTAGCCAACAATTCTCGACAGCCATGTCCAAAACACCAGGTGGCCAAGCCGCCAGCGCAAAATTCATGAAGCAAGAAGCCCAAAGTCCGCCCCTCTTCCCCCCCTTCCCTTTTCTCACTCTCGACCTCGCATCTCTCGTATTCACCTACTGACCCACCCCCAAAACCAGAACACGGCGAAGGCGCGACCAACGCTCCCGGCCACACTGAAGGCAAAGCCCCAGGCGAAGCACCAGTTGCATCAGACTCTGGAATGTCAAACACAGGCATTGAGAGGGGGACGAATCAGCCTGGTGAAAAGGGCGATCTGGGACCCCAGATTAAGAGCACTATTCCGGAGAGTTTGAAGGAAACGAGAGGAGCTGGGGAGGGGTGATGAGGGAGGTATAGTTTGGGGGTGAGATCGGTAGATGGAGGTCATTAAGGTGGAAATGGTGGCATGAGTATTTTTAAGCAGCAGTATTGGGGCAATATTGTGAGGTCTGGTAGTTGCTAATAGTAACGATTAGTTTCGGCATAGTCCAGTTGACGCAATGTGCCCACGAAAGAAACTTTCGCCTGTGTTTATTCGCATTGCTTTTTGTTTCGACATCTACGCAGATGGATAGTCGAATAGCTAACAATGACATTGGCCGAATTGCAAGGTTTGTGCTAGTGAATGCACGATCACACACATACTCCCATTCTTGAATGTTCTGTTCCAAAAAGGTGCATGCACTGGGCTGTTATGTACAAATGGCATGCGGAAGTATCAATGCAGGCGTTATATAAGTCTTTCCCCGCCTCTCCTACCATCAGCAGCTTCCACTAAAGCCATTGCCATTCCCTAAACCAACAACCTGAAAGTTCATATTATAAATCCCATCAGGACAACCCGAAGAAACGCACTTGCCGCCCGTCGCCGACATCACAACCTTCCCCGTAGAATCAACCAACTCAAGCCTCTGAACTCCAGCTTGCACTCCACTAGGCGAACCCCAATTCATCCCCGGATACACATTGGCCGTCTGCAAAACAACCCCGTTACTAATTGCACGTACCTTCATGCCCGAGTATCCAGTCCCGACGACGATAGCCCAATTGAGCGAGTCGGAACCAGTATCCCAGCCTTGTGGCTGCGGTGCGTTGTTCGGGCAGGTGGCTGTTTGCAAAATGGTCTTGTACCATATGGCGCCGACGGCTTGGGTGTTTGGAGGCGGAACCATGGAGGAACTTGTGCCGCCGGCTTTCCAGGCTTTGATGAAGGAGGCGATCAGGGGTTGCCATCCGGTATGTGGCCAAGATGCTTGGTTGGCGTAGATGGTCGCTTCGGGGTTATTGTTCACCTCCGGCCAGATGTTGCCGATGTAATGGCTCTCTGGACCGTCATTCTGTGTTACGGTCAGTCGTGATACAAGGAACTCTGACACTCGAAGTAGATACCCATGTGATGATCTCTATGAAGTCTGGTTGGTAAGACATGGAGAGAATGTTTGACATGCGGACGGGGAGATTGACCTCGCCTGCGCGGTAGATATTGGCGCCATACTAGAATTGGTCAGAGACAGTCTTTCGGGGGGCCATTTCTCTGTTATCTTACCGAATCTTTATATTGAAGTGTACTCAGAGCTTTGGTACGTTCAGCTATCCTGAGCAGTGGAATACGGGATCAGTCTAGCGTACCAATCATATAGCCCTTTTTGTTGACCGAAGAGGCGCCCATAACCGGCATATCAAGGGATACATCCCCGACGGAGCTGAGATCGGTGTCTCCTACTGCAGGCCATGCGGCCTCCCAGCTGAACAGCCCATCTACCAGGCCGCCCCAGTATGACCACCACTGTGTCGACATTAGCTTGGACGTCAGAAGCCATGAGGGTATGCTTACTCCACTGGCGGCATCATAATAGCCAGATGTGTCGTCAAACATGGGAATGAAATACATGTCAGACGCAAAGTACTTCTTCCAAGCTGAGAATCGCTTTAGTCTGATATCGTATTCTCGAAATATGAAGATAAACTACCATTCCATACGTCGATCAAGACTCCGCCCGACGAGAAAGTAGAAATCATTGGCAAGCCATTGGCTCCTAAGGCATACGCCGTATTGCTCATGTACTTGGTAAGGATGGTCTCGAAGTCGTCGGGCTAAAGACTTGGTCAGCATCTACATTACTAATTGCGTTCTCCCATTGGACGACTAACCCCATTGCAGCAACTACTCCCTGCAGTACAAGCAGCCTTGGATGCAGCAAGGTCCATGCTGACGAAAAGCTTGAAGTTCTTTGTTGCAGCATACTCGAATAAGTAGCTCAGCGTTGTTGCGACATAGCCCTGTGTAGTGTCGCCAATATTCAAGACAAACCCATCGAGTCTATGCGGCTGTAAGCGAGAGCTTTATGCTCTGACGACAACATCACCAACCCTACTGCAACAGCGTCATCGATGTCTTGATTTCCATGGCTCTGGGTTACAGGTCCGACCTGTACATACTTGTAAGTATACGTATCAGTCATTACAAGCACAAATACTAACCACCATGTAATGGGCAAAGACCGCCTTAGCGTAGGTTGTTATCGCAAGACATAACGCTACCAACGCTATCCAGTGAACAGTGGAAAGATGCATAGTTGATGGCTAACAAAGTCCGTGATAGATTCGATCTTGCAAATGTCCATGGAATGGAGAGCTGAATGCAAATAAGAACGAGCTTTATGTAGGTACTCAGCATCATTGATTTTCCCATCGCCCCCTCATTCACCCCATGACAGTAGGTTGATGGAAGCGGACCCATGGACGACATGAAGATGACGATTTAGATACACCCCTTCCTACAGGACGAAGAAGGTCATGAGATCGATATTCCTTGAAGTGGCGAAGTCATCAGTTCAGACTTTGCCGGCCGTTGGATATTCACACATGCCGTGCGTCGACACTGACGGCTATAGACGCTTACCACGGTAATAAGAGACATAAACAGCGGCGGACGAGGCTTATACATTCCATATCACGTTGGTCACACCTTAGTGGCCTGCCATCCCCAATGAACGACTGAGCTAAGATATCGCTGAAAGATGCAGCCTCGGCCCCTCAACGATGACTGTAGGGTGTTTCAGGAGCATAGCATGAACTGAGCCCCGCCCACGTTGCAGAAACTCTTTCATGCGGGCGTCTCCAAATGTTGAGATGATCCCACCTCACCGCAGTTTGGCCATTTCCCTAGTAAAATGAGATCAGGATTGCTATACCCGCCACTACACCCGCGGAGGAGTCGGTGGGGAAATATGGGGGTTCCTCATTCGTGACAGTTGAATAACAATAGGGGTTGGTGCTGTACAAATTGCAACCTAAAGCTATTGAGCAAGGGAATCTGATCACTATCATCTTTGAGAAACATTGAAAAAAAAAAATTGGACTTAAGGGTCTTAGCAGAACTTGGTGAACGAATCGGGCTTTCACGTCGAAATCGCGCTCTCGAAAGGCATCCAATGAGGATGAAGCCAAACATGGACATGACGATCCGCAAGGAATGGGCCGCAAAGCGCAAGTAAGATCAGCGGACACAATATCAAAATCCTTCCTTGCAACCACAGAATGTGTGCAGTAAGCACACTGCACGAACAGGGTCTCAGGGGTCTCCGTAACAACACGACCATGACCTCCGGCGGGCCTTTCGATTTGGGAAGGTGCTGACATGAAGAGCATCGTGATGTCTTGGGTTCATGATGTTTTATTGCGAAGAGGCGCAATAAGGGCCGATAGGCCGCTCGGGGAATTTTGAGCGACACAAGATCTTGTCGCCGCCAAAAGCACTACTCTGCGGGGAAGCCGTTATGCACGTACAGTCACAAGCTCAAATCCGGGTATGTAGAGCAATTCCAACTGGCACTTGTGCAAAGGAGGTGAGTACATGCGTCAACGGTCGTACGTGGTTCAATTATAACCACAGAAGATCTTCCCCGCATTGAACATGCGATCGAACTAATGCAAGTAATCTTGCGGGGAAGCTTGCATTGACACCAAGCGCGGCTATCATCGCGACCAGGGCACGTGTCGGTCTTGACCCTCAACATCAAAGATATTGCTCGGTGCAGCAGTAGTGGCGTGCGTTGGATGCTGCATATTTTTATAAGGCAATTTGTGGCGAGCTTGGAGGTCCCTCCCTAGGTCACGTGGGATCCCATGTATTTCGTGCAGCACAGCGGTGATGTTGTTTATAGTCTGAATCTCGATTCGATTTCAAAAGGCCCTTCCAGCCTTTCAACCCACTGGCTTAAGCTGTTCAGCTTTGATTGATAATTCGACAGTCCAGCGTATGCATGTTCCCCTCCGCCATGATAAGCTCATAAAGGTTCAAGGGACTTTGTTGTCCAGATTTACCGACCTTAGACGAACGAGGATTGCTCATAGGCAGCTTTGCCTTGTCAAAATGAAGGCCGAGTCAACATCGGCTGACATGGAGTCTTTCATAATGGTATGGAAGGTTCCGATCGAAATGATACCACGCATTCGACAATGAGACAATGTGAGATGGAAATAGGAACAACAAACAAGCATCGAGTATAGCAAAAAATGGACAAGCGCCACGTGAAATGTATTTTTTAATCGGAATGCTCTCGCTCGCTATCCCGAAGATCGAGTATCCGTTGTCTCGCGCTTGCAGTACTGCGAGAGTATATAGATTTTTGTAATTCGCACAGCTGGCCCGTAGAGATCTACTGGGAACTCTTTCGTCACCAGACTTCACTCAGTTCCGTTATCGAAGCATGATGAATAATCATGGAATACGTCCAACGAAATTTGAGGCACAGTATGCAGCTTTTGTCCTGGCCGGCTCCGTTACGACATCGTGAGAACAGCTACTAAAGAGATTGTACAATAGCCGAGGCAGCCTGCCGTTGCTTAATGGTCCCATCCGTAGATCCCGGGCGTCTCGATCAGTAAATACATATGGAAAGTGAGGTTGAAAAACTTCACACGGGTGGTAATCCTTGGCATCTCGATAGGGCTGAAATCTGGCAGCCCACAATCCTCCACAATAAAGCTTATCTCTTACGGCTGAGGATGACATTGATGTGTTGGAATTCAGCCTTATGCTACAGCCTTATGCTGCCAGGTTTCCAGGTTTTATGGGTGGATTGCCTAATGCGGTTTAGCGTCTTGGCATCCCCCTGACACTTCTCTTTCTTCTCTATGTAACCAACTTAATTAATCAATTCCACACCTATAAGACCTCAACTTCTCCTCGTATTCCAATAGGTTATAAGCCCGGGATTCCGTCGAGGAGGCTCTCTGATTGGTTCAGTTCAAGTAACGAAGTCTTAACCCTTAAGACTCGTCATCGCAATCGATTTTACGATTTTTGCGATTTTTGCTATATAGAAGAAAGTTAGCACGTGTTTAAAAAGTTAGTTTTTAGTGTTTATCTTACCACTATCTAACCGATTATTAACTCCACTACCATAAATCTTCTTATATAGCTCTGTGTTATTATTAGTGGCTACTATATCATCGTCGGACTACTCCTACGCAATTGTTATGAGGCTCAGTCATAAGGCGCAAGGCTTTGCTTCCAAGGTGTTCCTATAGGGTTGATTCTCACAGGAGAGGAGTGTTAAGGACGAAGGCGAGGTAGGCTTCACTAAATAGGCCTACTATAAGAAGATAACTTATATAGTGTTTAGTATATTAAATCTTATTACTAGTATATAATAATTATATAAGGGAGGTTGAGTACGAGGCTCCTATCTACCGGAGAGGCTGGCTATCTATATAGATATAGGAACTCGTGCGAATCGTAATACTTATTCCTACTTACCCCTAGTAAGCGGTCGAGATAGGGTAAGCGTTTCTATGCTCACCGTGCTCGACTCCTATAGCTATAGCGAGTAGTCGAGCGGCCCTAGGGCCCTCTTAGCAGCCTAGCCGCTACTACTTATAATAATACCCCTCCCTTCTACCTTTCTTTATCCTTAAAGAAAATCGTCTCTTTTCCTTCTTATAATATCTATATATCTTCTCGCTAATCTTAAGGCCGTGAAAACCTAGCCGATCGAATTCGTCGCTTCGGAATCCTAAATATAGTGTCTTGCCTACGGTGCGCCCGTGCGTAAAAAGAATATCGAATCTCTTCGCTTTCTCGAAAGTATAGCGAATGTGTTCGTAGTAGAAAGAAGTGTAAACTAATAGAACCGGTAGTCTATTTTGCGGGTATTAATAAAGTAATGGCTCGTCTAGAGCGAGAGGAGGAAGAGGCTTAAGAGCGTATTTAAACTAGTATAGCGAAGTTAAAGCGTCTTCGTTAAAAGAAACGTTTTCTTAAGGAAAGAGATAAAAGATATTCGATAAAGGTTTAGAGGACGTAGAGGAACTAGAATATCTAGAGTAACTAGAGAAGGCCGGGGAGGTTAAACGTCACGTAGCTTCTACTATAGCGTTCGACGATTTCTCTAACGCGCTTTCTCCCGGTACCCTTAACTAGCTTTCTTATAAGGCTATACCTACCGATGGAATTACCTTAGAAGGTTCTAGCAATTCGTAAGGTTTCTAGCTAGTTCCTAGATATCTTCTAACTTATCGTAACCTTTCTATCTAATAAGGTATCGCTAACCCTATTATTTTAGAATTTTCTCTACCTCGTATTCTTAATCTTCGTCTACTCTAAAACGAAAGGTTTCCTATAAGGGTGTAGTAGAGTCCGCTAGTTCTAGTAAAGAGATATAGAATACTAGGTTAACTTTAGTATCTAGCGAGAGTTAGAGTTTATAATTAACTAGTCCCTTAACTACCTTTATTAAAAATAGTCCGTCTTTAACGTAGTCTAGTTTCCGACTTAGTCGTTTACTCTTTAGATTCTTTATAAGTAAATATACTTTATCCCCCTCTTTTAGCTAAGGACCTATTTTTCGTTTTTTATTCACCGTAATCGCGGTTTTTTAATTAATTCTCTTAATTTATTATTATATTTTACTATATAATTCCTTTAATTTTAATACGTGAACTATTACCTTATTAGTACCTAGGCCTTCTCGTAGCTCCGTAAATAGGTTTATATATCTTCTATAATTAGTAAAGAACGGTGGGAGACCTATTATTTCTAACTTCTAATTACTAAGTACTAACTATACTAGGGGTAATATTAGTATCTAATCGTTTTGCTTAAAGTTGACATAGTATCTTAGGTACGTCTCTATCGTTTAGTTTATTCTTTCCGTTTATCCGTTAGTCTCTAGATGGTACGCTATTAATATTCGAAGTTTTGTCCTAAGGGCTCCGATTAATATCTTCTAGTATTTTAACGTAAATAATTTATCTCTATCTAACGTAATTAACTTAGGTATGCTATAATCTCTTATTAATCTATCTAATAATATAAATCCTAACTATTTAGTATTATAGGTCTCTTTGAATAGGATTAGTATAGGATACTTAGTTAACTTGTTAATAATTACTATAATTAAGTCGTAGACGATTCTAGTAATAGGATCTCTCGACTTTAGTAGTTTAATAACGAAGTCTATCGTAATATCGTTCTATAGTTCTTTTAGTACTAGGGTAAATTAGATTTGTCCGTACTTACTATATCTAGTAGACTTGTTCTACTAGTATTGGATATATTCTTTAATATATTATTCTACTTTGGATCGTAGCTTTGGTGCTGCGTATCTCCTTAATATAAGTTCTATCGTTTTAGATACTCCTAGATATCTATAAGTTAGGTTATCGTAGTGATCCCTAATTAACTCTTCTTAATATTCTTCTGGGATATAGGTTCGTCCCTAATAAGCTAGTATTTTAGCACTTCCTTACTAACTTCTTAGCGACTTTACTAAGGTGTCTATATCGTACTCCTTTCTAAAGTCCTTAAGGACTATTAGTACCGATACTCTTATTATAGCTACTAACTATTATATAGGTATAAGCGATCCGTCTTTATTATACTTAAGGATCGACTATTCGATAATATCTTTATTTTCTATATAGTCCGATCGTCTACTTAAAGCGTCGGCACGTCTATTTTCCTTTCCTAGGGTATATACTATTTTAAATTTATATTATCCTAGTAACTCCGACTAACGTACTTATCGTCTATTAAGTACTTTCGTTATCGTGAAGTTTACTAAATTCTTATAATCGGTGAAGATGGTAAGTTCTGAATAGTTTTCTATATAGACTCTCTATTCTTATAATATATATACGATTACTAATAGCTCCTTATTATATATATTATATCCTTATTCTACTATCGATATCTTCCGGGAGTAAAAGGTAACGGGATGCTATTTTCCCTCTCGTATTTAATAGAGGTAAGCGCCTACTATAAGATCCGATGCGTCTATTTCGATACGAGCTTTTTCGTTAGCTCGAAAGGAATATAGTACGGGAGGTTCTTTATAGGCTTTCTTAAGCTCCGTAAATGCTTTTTTCTAATTATATTCCTACTTAAAACTAATATCTTTCTTAGTTACTTCCGTTAAAAGTATTACCTTCTTTAAATAGTCTTTAATAAAGGCTCTATTAAAGTTCGTAAATCCTAGGAAGCTCTAGACTATTTTTATATTATATAGTATAGGCTATTTACGTATAGCTCTAATCTTCTTAG